>Ga0210386_10005369_pt1 | contig 10438 bp, 11 predicted proteins | sample IncBWH32OmetaG_FD_160091 | JGI IMG/M metagenome (GOLD analysis project Ga0210386, IMG submission 160091) | Forest soil microbial communities from Barre Woods Harvard Forest LTER site, Petersham, Massachusetts, United States - Inc-BW-H-32-O ... | reverse complement strand
GACACGATCACGACTCGGATCCGGTTCTGTTTAGCGGACACTTCACCAAGAACGAAATAAACCTCGGGCACTACTCACGCCTTCGCCAGCCCCATGCGGAGAGCGCGAACAATGTGATGGGCTGATAACGCCTCAGGGGTCGGCTGCTCCCGGCCCCTTCTCGACCTGCGTCAAGTAGCTCTCGGAAATTCTAGCGAGCCGAACAAGCGTGTTCCTCGACACGTCCGCGAGTTCTCGTTGGCCGCGCAGGTACCTGCCGGGGTCGGCCAGCTGGCCGGGGAACTCGGTCATGATGGGTCTAGCGGGTCGGTCGCGATCGGGGTGGGGTACGCGCGACGCCACGGGGGCGGGGGACGGAAGGGCGCCCATTTGCCGGGCGCCTGAGCCAATCGGTCGGCAATGACCCATAGTGCGGCAGGATGGTTGCCGATACCGAAGTGGCTCGCGTAGACCTCGACGTTCTCTGCGTGGTGGGAGGGCCGGTCTAGGCAGGCCCGCCAGGCGACGATGCCGTCCAGACGCGTGTAGACGGAGGTAGCTGGGACGGGCAGCGGCCCCAGGCACGCCTCCAAAGGCAGTTGGATCGTTTCGGTGTGCCGCTTCTCGAGCAACTTGTACGCGCGCCGGGCGTTGCTGTGCGCGTGATCCTTGAGCCGGATCGGGCTCGCTAGCGTGATCACCTGGCGTATGACGTCGGGATGACGCCGCCCGAGTTGACGGGCGAAGATGCCGCCGAGACTCCAGCCGATCACGCTCACCGGGCCGTCGTGGCGCGCGCGGAACTCGTGCAGGCGTTCGGGCAGGCCGCTGACGACTCGCGCAGTGGGCCCGATGTTGCGCCCGAGTTCCCAGCCGTAGGTCGCGTATCCGAGCGTGCTGAGGAAGCGGCGGAGTATCAGCGTGGACATGTCGCTGGCCCCCAGGCCGGGAATGACCAGCACGGCGTGGCCATCTCCGCGGGGTGCTCGGGCCAGCGCGGGCAGCGTGGCCGACAGCGCCCCGATGTCCCAGGCGGAACGGGCGTAGTCGGTGAGGTACAGCGCCTTGTTCGGCGCGCGAGTCGGCTGGTATGTCTTCGCCATCAGGTGAGCAACGTTCCGCCGTCGACCGGCAGGACGATGCCGGTGACATAGCTGCTGGCGGGGCTGGCGAGGAATATCAGCGCCCCGTTGAGTTCTCCCGGCTCGCCCAGGCGGCCTACCAGTGCGCGCGCAACCACCGCCGCGCGTGCGCGTTCGTCGAACTGGCCGCTCATCTCGGATTCGAAGTGTCCTGGCGCGATCGCATTGACCCTGATGCCTTTGCGGCTGGTCCATTGCTGCGCCAGGTCTCGGGTCAGGCCGATCACCCCGGCCTTGCTCGCGGTGTAGGCGGCCTGCGGCAAGCCCATACTCGTGAGCGCAAGAACGCTGCTGATGTTGATGATCGAACTGCCAGGCTGCATCACCCGCGCGCATGCCTGCGCCATCCAGTAACTGCCGTTGAGGTTGAGGTCGACCACGGAACGGAATTGTTCGGGGGTTTCCTTCAGCGCGGGGACGGCGGTGCCCACGCCAGCGTTGTTTACCAGCACGTCTATCCGGCCGAACGCGCTCATGGCCGCGCTTGCGAGGGCGGTGCAGTCCTCCGGATTGGTGACGTCGGCCCGGACGGCCAGACCGCGTCGGCCTTCGGCCTCCACCAGCCTGCGCGTGTGCTCGAGGCGGTCTTCACGCCGGGCGCCGAGCACGACGTCCGCGCCTGCCTGGGCGAGGGCCTGCGCGAACTGGACTCCGAGCCCGCCCGACGCGCCGGTCACGATCGCCACGCGCCCGTCGAGACGGAAGCTATCGAGTACAGGAATCATCCGGAGTCCTCTCCCTGGTCATGCATGGGCAGGACCGGCGCCATGCTCACCGCGCTGCTGGGGGCGATTCATGGAGGCCAGCCGCGCGGTCAGGTCTGTCCTAGTTCGGTGCACGGCGGTCGATAGCCAGCTGGCGAGACGGGCGAGGTCGAGGCCGACCAGATCGCTGTCCCTCACGTGACCAGCCGTTTTACGTACTCTCCCGGTGCATCGCCAAGAGGTGGACAGTCTTCGTTGCCGAGGCGCGTCGGGGCCGGCTTCTTGTCCGGGGTGCGCTTCTCGATCCAGTCGTTCCAGTGCTCCCACCAGCTGCCGGTGTGGTCGACCGAGCTCGCGAGCCACTCGGCGGGATCGGAGCCCTGGATCGCTCCGGTGCGGTAGCTGGCCCGCGGGCTGCCCGGTCCCTTGGCTATCACAATCGCGTGGCCGCCCCTCGCGAGGACGAACGTCGCGTCGCCGCCGATCATGGCGATGGTCCGATAGCAGTCCTGCCATGGTGAGATGTGGTCGGTGGAGGCGCCCAGTACGTAGGTATCGACGGTGATCTGGGACGGGTCGATCGGGACGCCGCCGACGGTCACCCCGCCGGGGCGGGTCAGGCTGTTCTCCAGCGCGGCCTGCATCATCTGGCCGCCGAACTTCGTGGCCATGTTGGTCTGGTCGGCGGCCCAGTAGAGCAACCCCATCGCCGGTGGCTGCTTGCCGAGCAGGTAGTTGTGCACGGCGATGTTCCAGATGCCTTCGATCGGCCGGATCAGCGCGAAGGCCCGGGCTGCGTCTCGGGCGTCGAAGAAGCCGTGTTCGGTCGCTCGGCGCATCGCCCGCTCGGCCCCCTTGCGGTCGAGGAAGGCCATCGCCGACGGGCCGCGGTTATAGTCGAGAACCGCGATCGCGACGGTCAGCGAGGCGAGCGATCGCTCACGCCCGATCGCGGCGAGATACGCCGCGGCGAGGAACGCCAGCACTCCTCCGCCGCACAGGCCGAGCAGGTGGCTCGCGTCGGATCCGCTGATGGCGGCGACGGTGTCGAGCATCTCGACGATGCCGATCACGTACTCGTCGAACCCGACGTCAGCGTGGCTGGCGTCGGGATTGACCCAGGACGCGACGAAGACCTGGCGCCCGGCGTCGAGTTCCGCGCGGGCCACCGACTGCTCGGGTTCGAGGTCGAGCAGGTAGTACTTGTTGACCGGCGACGGGATGACGAGGAGCGGGACCGCGTCGACCTTATCGGCGCGGGGCTGGTACTGGATGAGCTCGTAGATCCGGGCCTTGCGCACGACCTGTCCTGCGGTGGCGGCGAGGTTGCGCCCGAGTTCGAAGGCCGACTTGTCGACGCTGGTGGGCAACTTGGCCGGCGAGTGCAGGTCGGTGAGCAGATTGCCGAGGCCGGCCCGCAGGCTCTGGCCCCCGGTGTCGATGACCTCCTTCCAGCTGTCAGGGTTGGTGAGCAGGTCGTTCGTGGGCGCGAGCGCAGCTGTGACGTTGTCGAAGGTCAGTCGGAGCCGCTCCCGGGTGCGCCAGTCCACGTCAGCGTCCTCGAGGATCCCGAATGCGGCATCGCAGGTGGCCAGGTACCCGAGGGCAAGCCGCTGCAGGGCGGGATTGCCTGCCCACGCACGGTCGGCGAAGCGGCGGTCGCGCGCGCCGGGTGGATCCTGCACGCCGATGCCGACCTGCCCCAGCCGCGCGGCCAGGTCGATGACGCGCCTGGCGACCGGCTTCGGGCTGCGCACCATGGCCTTCGCAAGTCGGCCGAGTTCGGCCGACGGGAACAGTCCGCCGAATCCGCCAACCGCCGCGTTCGCCAGTACGGCCTCAAAGCCGGCGCCGGCCCGGCTGTTCGCGAGGAACTCCTCGCTCGCCGGTTCCGTTTCGCTTGCCGTCACAGCGGGGCACCCCACTCAACACTCTTGCGCGATTGTGCCTTGAGGAGCTTACCGCCGGGGTTGCGCGGCAACGGCCCGCCGGAAACCACGATGTACTGGGGGATCTTGAGGTCGGGCAACTGCTCGCGGCAGTGCGCGAGTACTTGTCGCACGTCCATTGTCTCTGCCCCGCCGAACAGGACGGCGCCGACCTTCTCGCCCATCACGTCATCGGGAACGGCGATCACCGCGGCTTCCGCGGCGCCGGGTGTGGCAAGCAGTGCGGATTCGACCTTGATGCTGGAAACGTTCTCGCGCATCGCCAGCTCCAGCCAGTGAAACAGTAGGACTTAGTGTGCCACTATAGGACACATGATGGCAATGTCCCATGCGTGATACCGGAGTAAGGAACACCGGAACCCCTCCGCGCGCGGCCGACGGTGCGCGGCTGGGAACGGCGCTGACCCGCCGCGCTGTCATCAACGCTGCAACCCAGGCCTACTTGCGCGGCGAGGCGGTGGACATGTCCGCGCTGGCCGCCCAACTCGGCATCGGGCGCTCGACGCTGTACCGGCTGGTCGGCAATCGCGACGATCTGCTGGGGGTCGTGCTGGCCGAGGCCACCGAGCGCACGTTCCGCCGCGCGGCCGCTGGCGCCACCGCCGAAGGCGGCGTTGACCTGGTCCTCGACGTCATCAACCGGTTCATGCACGCCGTTATCGACGCCGAACCGCTACAGGTGCTTTGCAAGCGTGAGCCCCTAGTGTTCATCCGGCTCGCGCTACTGCCCGGCGCCGTCGAGCAGATCGCCGCGAAACTGATCGCTGAGATGCTGCAAACCGAGGCCACCTCCGGCCGGCTCGAAGCATCGCTGCCCGCCACCACGCTCAGCCAAGCCATCGTCCGAATGTGCGACGCCCACCTCTACGCCCCCCTGCTCGGTGGGACCGAGCCCGAGATAGACACCGCCCTAGACCTCGTTGCCGCGCTCCTCAGTCACCTCAACAGGCCGCCCGTACGCGCCTGAGACCGGACCCGTTGCCCCGCTACGACGCCGCCGCCCAACCTGCGCCGGTTGGCGTCCCAATCGGCCCGCACCCGTCAGCCCCGACCAGCATCATCGTGGCAGGAGCGGCCGACCGGAGAACGACCCATTGCGAACAGCAGGTCTCACAGCCGCCCCGCGGAGGAGGCCCGTGCGCGGCCATAGACCAAGGTCGCCGTGTCGGAAAGGGCCGGGCTGCCGCTCGAGATGGTAGGCACGCCGTGGAATTCAGCCGACGGGCCAAGGCGGCGAACGTCGGCTCTGGCACCATAGAGCAGCTGGATGACGCGACCCACCGGGGCCGCCCGCGAATACCTCATGTCCCTCGGCCGGACCCTTGCTGCACTGCGTCGGAGGCCGACCACGAAGCGAGCCCTAAGCAGTAGGTCCCGTGCTCGAGTCACGGTCGGGCGCACACCTAGCCTCCGCACATACCAAATGCCTGGGGACATGAGGCTGGACCGCCGCGGCTGAGAATCACCGCGACGGTGATCATTGCGATAGAGGTAATGAGCCAGATCAGAATCACGGCTTGCTGGAGACTGCGGTCGCGGTGCGGCGCTTTCCCTCGGCGCGGGCGTGACCGGTGGCGGCGCGGCGGGTGGCCCAGAGGTGACCGTACCTTCTCGTGCGCCGGCATCTCTTCGCTTGCTGCCAGGCGGGTGAACGTAGCTAGCAGCGAGGCGAGCTTGGGGTCGGTATGGCCGAGGGCGCTCTGGATGGAATCCAGGACCTGGTGCTCCCATCTGACGGGGCTCATCACCGGCACCTCCATGGCCGACATTGCCGTGGTTGTTGATCTCGGGGGTGCTCCGGTGCTGTCGGCGGCGTGTCTGCGGCTGGTCAAGGTCCTGCTTCGTCGTCCGGTGCGGGGGATCACTGGATCGCTGAGGCGGGGTCGGCCTGGGCCTCGGCCTCGTGTGCCCATACGGCCGTTTCTGCCTGGTCGGCCATCGGCTTCGCGGGCTGTGCGGGCTGTGCGGGCAGAAACACCACTGCTAGCAAGGCACCGGCCGCGGCCACGCCTCCCGCGACGAGAGAGGCGACGGTAAAGCCACGCAGGAATGCGTTGGTGGACGCATGCAGCAGAGCCTGTCCGAGGACCGGATGGCCGAGGGCCGCGATCTTGCCGGCGGCCCCGTACGCGGCCCCGACGGACTGGTGGGCGATCGACTCGAGCGAGCCCTGGACGTGTACCGGCATGGTGGCGGTGAGCCGCGATCCGTAGACCGATGCGTACACGCTGCCGATCACCGCCACTCCGAGTGTGCCGCCGAGGAGCCTGGTGGAGTCGTTTACGGCCGAGCCGACGCCTGCCTTGGCCGCCGAGATCGCGCCCATGATGGACTCGGTGGCGGGCGCCGAGGTCAGGCCCATGCCTAGCCCGTACACCACCATCTGGACCGAGATGACACCGTAGCTGAGCGTGGCGCTGGTCGTGGCCGCCACCCAGCCGTAGAACCCGGCCATAGCAACCAGACCCGCGGTGACGATGAGCTTGGTCCCGGCCCGCAGGGCGATCTGTGTCCCGGCGACCGATCCGGCGCCCACCGACAGCGCGACCGGGAGCAGGCGTACCCCAGTGGAGAGCGGTCCGTAGCCCCGGACGAACTGGAAGTACTGGGTGATCAGGAAGATGAAGCCGAACAGGGTGAAGAACGAGACCGTGACGGCGCCGCTGGCGGCGCTGAACCGCATGTTCCGGAAGAGCTGCACATCGAGCATCGGGTGCGCGGCGCGCCGCTCGCGCACGATGAACGCGGCGAGCAGGACCGCCGAGCCGGCAAAGCCGGCTAGGGTGCGCGCGGCTGTCCACCCGTTAGTCGGCGCCTCGATGATGGTGAAGACCAGCAGCGCCATGGTTGCTGATGAGAGCGCTAGGCCGGGCAGGTCAGGAACTGCCGCCTCCGGTTCCTTGGACGTAGGGACGGCGAGCGCCGCCAGGATCACAGCGGCCGCCGCGACCGGTGCCATGGCGATGAAGATGCTGGCCCAGCTGAAGCGCTCGAGGAGCCAGCCGCCCACGATCGGTCCCATCGCGATGGCTACGCCCGCGATCGCGCCCCACAGGCCGATCGCGCGGGCCCGTTCCTTTCGCTCGGTAAAGACGTTGGAGATCAGCGAGAGCGTCGCGGGGAAGGTCATAGCGGCGCCCAGCCCCATCACGGACCTGGCCGCGATGAGCTGCGCCGGGTCGGTCGTGAAACCGCCGACCAAGCTGGCGGTTCCCACGACGGCAAGTCCGGCCATCAGCATGCCCTTCCGGCCGAACCGGTCAGACAGGCTGCCGAAGGTGAGGAGCAGAGCGGCGAAGACCAGGTTGTAAGAGTCGACGACCCACTGCAGCTGGGTGGTGGTGGCATGGAGCTGGCGGACCATGGCGGGCAGCGCCACGTTCACCAGCGTCGTGTCCAGGTTGACCAGGAACGCCGCGAGCAGCAGCGCGACGAGGATCATTGGTTTGGATCTCATGGTTGAGATACTCAAAGCAGAGCTTGAGAAAGTCAATCAATTAAACTTGGATATCAACCAGAGGTCGGCTAGCCTCGAGTCATGCGTAGTTACGGTCAGTACTGCTCGATCGCCAAGGCGCTCGACGTCGTGGGCGACAGGTGGACCCTCCTGATCATCCGGGAGCTCCTGATCCGCGGCGCGTGCCGCTATACCGACCTAAGGAACGGGCTGCCAGGAATCGCGACCAACTTGCTCTCTGACCGGATTCGCGAGCTCGAGTCGGCAGGCCTGATCCGGCGGGAAGACGCCCCGCCTCCCATCGCCACGACGCTGTTCCATTTGACCGAATCAGGCGCAGATCTGTTGCCGGTCCTGGACGCCATCGGCCGGTGGGGGGTCAGGTACATGATCGAGCCTGCCGATAGCGACGAGTTCCGCGGCCACTGGTTCACGTTCCCGGTCTCGTTCTTCCTGGACGACCGCGATCCCGGCGGACCGCCGGTATCGATCGAGCTCCGCACGGCCAGCGGTCCCACGGTCATCGAGATATCCGGCGGCTCGGCTCACACCCGGCTCGGCACGGCCGCGGCACCCGACCTCATCCTTCAAGGCGAACCCCAGCTGATCCTCGCCCTGCTCGCCGGCCGGCTCACCGCCGCCGAGGCAGCAGGTCGCGGCCTCCAAATCAGGGGCGACACCGGCGTGCTGCACCGCGTCCTACCCGAAGCAGCGGTCGCGCCCTAGCCCACTCGCGGGCCCTAGTACTACAGCCGCAGCCCGAGATCTTGTCCGGTGTGGGCACGTGATGCGATCTAGACGAGTGCTTCCCTGCGGTCCGTGGCCTGCCGGCGTGCATGTCGTTAGCCTGGCGGAATGAAGGTCAACCGCTCGGTCCCAGCGGCCACGGTCATCCCGGTTCTGATCTATCCGGACGTCCGCGAGGCGGTTGCCTGGCTGACCGCGGCATTCGGGTTTGTCGAGCGGCTACGGATCGGCGAGAACCACCGGTCTCAGCTGAGGGTCGGCGACGGGGCCGTGATCGTGGCCGAGCCAGGCGGCTACCACCGCCCGCCGAGTCGCGAGGCGGTGGCCCAATACGTGATGGTGCGGGTCCCGGACGCGCGGTCTCACTGCGAGCGCGCCCGGGCACATGGCGCGGTCATCCTGGCGGAGCCTGCGGACTACATGTATGGCGAGCGGCAGTATGGCGCCGAGGACTTCGCCGGTCATCGGTGGACGTTCACCGAGACGCTATCGGACACAGACCCGCAGACGTGGGGCGGTCAGTACCTGAACCCGGACTGACTGCCTCTGCCAGCCTGGCGCTGACGCCTGATGAGGCGCAGCCGGTTAGCACCTCATCGGCAGCGGCTGGTTCGTGAGCCTGCGCTGGTAGTGGGACTGCCGGGCCTGGGCTTGGTGGTGGCGTCGCCATCGTGACCAGTGCTGGTAGTGCTCGCCCGGATGTTGCGGATGCGTGAAGGCTTGCAGCCGGTATCGGCCCGGCGGTTGCAGGCGGAAGAATGGCCAACCAGGATCATTGACGGAGGACCGTATGGAGCAGCCTACGGCGGAAGTGGCGGGCGAGCCGGGCACCGCAGAGGCGTCCCCGGCACGGACGAAGCGGAAGCTCGCCTGGTGGGCTTGGGTGGCCGCCTACGTGACGGCAGGGGTCACGCTGTTCTTCTGCTACCGGTGGCTTTCCGAGACGCAAGCGGTCACGTCCGATGGGGCGGCGAACGCGCTGCAGGCGTGGGCCATGCTGCACGGCGACCCGCTGCTGCGCGGCTGGACGGTGGGGGATGTGTCCTTCTACACCACCGAACTGCCCGAGTACATGGGCGTGGAGTTGATCCGCGGGCTTGGACCCGACGTGGTCCATGTGGCGGCTGCGTTTACCTATACGCTGCTAGTCCTGCTCGCGGGCCTGCTGGCCAAGGGGCGGGCGAGAGGCCGGCAGGCGCTGGTCCGCGTGTTGATCGCGTCCGGGATCATGATCGCGCCGCAGCTTCACTTCGGGGCATCCATCGTGCTCCTGGGGGCCGATCATACGGGTACAGAGGTGCCGCTCCTGGCCACCTGGCTGGTCCTGGACCGGGCGCCACGGCGCTGGTACGTGCCGCTGGTCATCACGGTGATGCTGGCGTGGGTACAGATCTCCGACAGCATCGCCCTGCTCGTTGCGATCGCGCCGCTGATGCTGGTCTGCGTTCTGCGGATCTGCCACGGGCTGGTGCGCCGTAAGCCGCTGACCTCATTGTGGTACGAGGCGGCACTAGCGGTGGCGGCCGCCGCCTCGGTATACGCGGCTCAGCTCGCGGTCCACGTCATTCATCACCTCGGCGGTTACATGCCCATCGGGCTGCCTACCCTCCCGGCCATACTGAGCACAGTCCCGGCCCATCTCAGGCTCACGGCCGACGGGGTGCTCGTGCTGTACGGTGCTGACTTCTCCGGCCTGCATCCGGGAGTGGCAGCGGCCTTTGCGGCGGTGCATCTGGTCGGCCTGGCAATGGCCGTATGGGCGTTCGGGCTCGCGATCTGGCGCTTCTTCCGGCTTGACGATCTCGTTGTCCAGGTGCTGACGGTCGCGATCATCATCAACTTGGCCGCCTTCGCGTTCAGCAGGCTGCCGGGAGCCGTGTACACCTTCCGGCAGATCGTCGCGGTGCTGCCTCTGGGGGCCGTCCTGGCCGGCCGACTGCTGTCCGGCCCGGTTATGCGGCTGAGGCTCGTGCCAGCGCTGGGCGTCATGCTGGCCTGCTACGTGGCGGCCCTCGGATACAGTGCCGCGCAGCCGGCGGTTCCCGCCCAAGATCAGGCTCTCGCCGACTGGCTGGTCGCCCATCACCTGACGACCGGTCTTACCGGCTGGAACGCGAACACCCTCACGCTCGACACCGGCGGGCGCGTTCAACTCCTGCCCACGTTTTTCGGGTGGTCCGGAGCGGCTCCGGACGTTTACCAGGCGAGGGCCTCGTGGTATGACCAGCGGTCGAACTACGCCGACTTCGCCGTCTCGACCCCGGCCGGCGCTCCGGACCCGCTCTCGTACCGGATCGCGGTGGCCGATTTCGGACGGCCGGCGCGGGTCTATTACTTCGGTGACCGCACCATCATGATCTGGGACAAAAATCTGCTGGCCGACCTCGGCGCGCCACGCACCCAGTAGGGGCCGACGCGGGGCTGCTGATGCGGAGCAGGGACTTGATCGTGAGGCGGCTC
>Ga0210386_10005368_pt1 | contig 10439 bp, 11 predicted proteins | sample IncBWH32OmetaG_FD_160091 | JGI IMG/M metagenome (GOLD analysis project Ga0210386, IMG submission 160091) | Forest soil microbial communities from Barre Woods Harvard Forest LTER site, Petersham, Massachusetts, United States - Inc-BW-H-32-O ... | reverse complement strand
GCGGGCCTTGGTTTCGTCCTGAAATACGGGGTTCTTGAGGGTGCTGGCGGCCATGACTTCTCTCCTATGCCCGGAAACATAGGGGATTCTGGCTGTGTAGTCAAGTATACAATCGCCCGAAAGCTGCGGTAATATGATACCGTAGACAAAAAGTCCCGGGATTCCCGATATTTCTGTTGACCCGTGGCGGCCTTTCCCGTACACGCGCCCGTCAAATTGCGGAAATGCGGAGCGTCCGCGCGAGCGGGAGCGACCAGAAATACGGAGCGTCGGCGGTAGCCGGAGCGACCAAAGGAAAAGCGATGAAAACCTACTCGGCGAAAGCCAGTGAGATCGAAAAGAAGTGGGTCCTGATCGATGCCGAGGGCCTGGTGGTGGGGCGGCTTGCCTCCATCATCGCCATGCGGCTTCGCGGCAAGCACAAGCCGACCTACACGCCCCATCTGGACTGCGGCGACAATGTTATCGTCATCAACGCGGAAAAGGTGGTGCTGACCGGCAAGAAGCTCAAGGACAAGGTCTATTATCACCACACCGGCTATATCGGCGGGATCAAGGAACGCACCGCCGGTTTCATCATGGCGGGCCGTTTCCCGGGCCGGGTGCTGGAAAAGGCGGTTGAGCGCATGGTGCCGCGCGGACCGCTGGGCCGGCGCCAGATGGCCAATCTGCGCGTCTATGCGGGAGCGGAGCATCCGCACGCGGCGCAGAATCCGGAAAAGCTCGACGTCGCCAAGATGAATCCCAAGAACAGCCAGTATAAAGTGAAGGCAGCCTAGGCCATGGTCGAAGAGAACAAGTTCACCGAACTCAAGTCCACGCTGATCAAGGCCAGGCAGCCCCAGGCCGACGATGCCGCCAAGTCCGGCGACAAGCGCGACAGCAAGGGCCGCGCCTACGCCACCGGCCGGCGCAAGGAATCCGTCGCCCGCGTCTGGATCAAGCCGGGCACCGGCAAGATCACCGTCAATGGCCGCGACGAAACCGTCTATTTCGCGCGTCCGGTGCTGCGCATGATCCTGCGCCAGCCGCTGATTGCGGCGGGACGGGACGGGCAGTTCGATGTTGTGGTCACTGTCAATGGCGGCGGGCTTTCCGGCCAGGCCGGCGCGGTGCGTCACGGCATTTCGCGCGCCCTGGTCAATTACGAGCCCGGCTTGCGTCCGGTGCTCAAGCCCGGCGGCTTTCTCACACGTGATCCGCGCGCGGTGGAACGCAAGAAGTATGGCCGGCCGAAGGCGCGCCGCAGCTTCCAGTTCAGCAAGCGCTAAAACACATCACAGAGATTGCGGAAACGGCGGTCCTTTGGGCCGCCGTTTTTGTTTCTGGCGCCCTATATTTCCAGGCGCGCCATTCCATATGGAATTTCTATGCGGCTGCTCCGATTTTCCTGGCCGGATCATATCGGAGGCCCGCATGTCCATCACCGCCCGCCAGTTGCCATCCGCCAGCGCCAAAGCCCAGATCGCCGCGGCCTATAACGAGGCAGGCTACCGGTACGGGAAATATGCGGATGGCGATGGGCGCACCCTGTTCAACTTTGACGGACGGCACGCCTATGGCGACCGCAAATGCTGGGACGTCATCGAAGACAGAATTCTGGCCTTGCGGGCAAGGGGGCTGAAACGCCTTCGTGTGCTGGACATCGGCTGCGGTCCCGGCACATGGCTAAGGCGCGCGGTCGTGCGCGCCCGCCAGCTAGGCTTTGCCGAGATCACCGCCCACGGCATCGATATCGCCGATACCCAGCTTCATCGCGCCCGCGCGCTCTCGCGCGGCCTTTGCGAACTGGACGGCGTGCAGTTGACCTTCGCGGCGGGAGATCTGCGCGCCGGCATCACCGCGCCCCGGGCCGATCTCTGTCTTTGCCTTTACGGCGTGCTCAACCATGTCCCGGTGTCCGAACTGCCGGATGCCATGGGCCGCATGGCCGCGCTGACCGACGGCTATTTCGTGGCCACGGTGCGTACCGCCGGCAGCCAGCCTACCGTCTATGTCGACGATGTGAGCACTGCGCTGCGGTTCCACCAGGACAATCTGATCCACCGGCTGGATGTGGAATTCGCCAATGGCCGGCGCGCCAGCTTCCAGTCGCATCTTTTCACGCGCGCCGAACTCGCGCGTCTTGTGGCCACGAGTCTTGAAGTTGAGGACATCCGCGGGCTCGACCTGTTTCATGGCCGCTTCTCCAACGATCCACGCTGGAATCCCAAAAGCGCCGCGCCGATGGGGCGCCTGTCCCAGGAGCTGGCGCGGCTGGAGGAACGCTACTGCCGCGATCCCGGCTTCGTGGACCATGCGGCCCATCTGCTGGTCGTGGCGAAGACCTCCAGGATGGCGCGGCCGTGAGCGCGTTCCTCGCTTCGCCCTTCACAATTGGTGTTTGTGTGCTGCTGCTGGTTTTCTGGGTGATGGCGCTTTGCGCCATCTTCTGGCCGCGGAATAGTCCTGGGAAAGGGAAAGGTACCGATGCACGTATTTGAGATTTTCCGCGATGCTCGTGGCCGCTGGCGGGCTCGCCGCAGCGACGGCCTGGTCGATGGCTTGTTTGTGGACCAGCTCAGCGCCGTGCGGTTTGCTCGTCGTGAGAATCCCATGGGCGCACTTTTGCTGCGGGCCGGAGCGGCCGGCATCACAATTCGCAGCAAACATTAAGCCCGACATGATATTTCAGGACAGCGACGGATTTAAACCGCTTGTCGCTCTGCAGTCGCGGGGGCATGCTGGTCTCTTCAAAACGGGACGAGGGGTCCATGCGCGCGTTGATTCTGGGGCTGATACTGGTTGCGGGCCTCACACCGGCCTCGGCACGGTTGTGGAAGCCCACCCCGGCTCAACTCACCCTGGATTACGTGACCATCAATCACAACAAGGGCGCGGACGGCCATGTTGTCATCGGCTGGATGGCCTCGCCCACCATGACTTCGCCCACGATGAAACCGCTGCTGGACAGATATGTGGTGATTTCCATCATCCATACCCGGCCCGAGCCGGCGGGCCCGGTGAGCTATGACGACGTAGAGGGCGTGCAGGTGACCGACGGCAACGGCCAGATGCTGAAGGAGGTGACCGGCGACGCCATCCCTCCGGCCCTGGTGGGCATTACCGCAAGCGCCAACGCCAGCATCCGCCAGGCCAGCCAGGGCAAGGGCAAGATGTACTGGGGTGTCTACGAGGCAGGCACCGTCAATGCCTGCCAGTCCGGCAAGTTGCTGGTGCGCTATGACGGCGAAACCTACAACTTCGACACGCCGCTGCCCGGCTGCGACAAGAACTAGAGCATGTCAGGGCGCCGGTGAAACGCGCCGGGACGCGTCGAATACCGGCGGCGGCGGACCATAGGCGTTGGCGTTCGGATCGCCCGGCTGGCACCAGAAATAGATCATCGCCAGAAAGACGAGCAGGAAGACGAGGGTGATCAGCCCCATCAGCGGGCCGAAGAAGAGGAAGGACAGCAAGCCCACGGCAAAGAAGCTCAACATCGTCATCAGGGCCAGAACCCAGTAAATGAAACCGGCGAAGACGAAGATCCAGACCAGCTTTCCGTCCTTGCCGGTGTCCTGCAGGCGCCGTGCGCCCATGCCGGCGACCGGCAGGAGCATCGCCAGGCCATAGAGCCCCGCCAGCGGCAGAAACGTTATCCGCTGCAGAATGGCGGCGATGATGTAGCAGGCGAAGTTCGCCAGCATGAAATACCAGAATTCCGGGCGGCCCACCCGTCCGGCCATGTCGAAGTAATGCTGGGTGACGACGCGGCGGTAATTGTCGAAAATCGCTTGCGGATCCATGACGCTACCCCCTGTTATGGGCCAGGTTCCGTCTGTCGAGCCCAAGCCCGTGAGATTTGCGCCCAGCGCAGGGCAGGGCACGCGCCCTTTTTGGGGCGAAATCAGCTAAGAACCACCCCACTTCCATGTCAATGCGCAGCTTTGCGGATTTGTAATGAACGAGCGGGCAAAAATTTTCATTGATGGCGCGGCGGGCACCACGGGTCTGGAGATCCGCGAGCGCCTGGCCGGACGGGACGATATTTCTCAGATCGTCCTGCCGGAGGCCGTGCGCAAGGACCCCGCCGCACGCAAGGCGGCCCTCAACCAGGCCGACCTGGTGATCCTGTGCCTGCCCGACGAGGCGGCGCGCGAAGCAGTTACCCTGATCGACAATCCCGCCACGCGGGTGATTGACGCTTCCACCGCGCACCGGGTGGCTGAGGGCTGGGATTTCGGCTTTGCCGAGCTGGAACCGGACGGCTACCGGCGTATCGCGACATCCAAAAGGGTGAGCAATCCGGGCTGCTGGTCCACCGGGTTCCTGGCCATCGTGCGGCCCCTGGTGCGCGCCGGGCTGATCCCGGCCGATTTCCCGCTCACCGCCAATGGCGTCACCGGCTATTCCGGCGGCGGCAAGAGCATGATCGCGGAGTTCGAGGACAAGAACAGCATCGGATATACCGAGACGGTGTCGCTGATTTATGGCCTCGGCCTTGCGCACAAGCATGTGCCGGAGATGCAGAAACATGCCGGGCTCACGCATCCGCCTTTGTTCGAGCCCAGCATTGGCCGCTATTATCGCGGCATGCTGGTGGAAGTGCCGCTGCAGCTTTGGGCCCTGCCGTCCAGGCCCAACCCGCGCAACATTCACGCGGCGCTGGCCCAAGCCTATCCGGATCGGCCGCTGGTCAAGGTGGCGTCACTGGAGCATGCGGCAGCGGTCAAGTCGCTGGATGCGGAAATCTTCGCCGGCACCAATGGTCTTACCATCTATGTTTTTACCAATGACAAGACCGAGCAGGCCCGTGTCGTGGCCGCCTTCGACAATCTGGGCAAGGGTGCTTCGGGTGCTGCGGTGCAGAACATGAATATTGTGTTGGGACTGCCGGAGACCACTGGACTTTAGGCGCGGGTCCCTCGCGCCCGTCACCTTCATAAATGTGCTAAAGAAGAGCGATGGGCTTCAAGGGCATCGCCGTCTCCTTTGCCGTGGCGCTGGCGCTGTTCGCGGGTGCGGTACTCTACGCCATCCATCGTCCGCCCCGGCTGCATGGCTTTTCCGGCCTTGAGTTCGCGCCCCTGACGCAGGCCGCGTCGGCGCGCACGCCGCTGCTGGCCAAGGGCGGGGCGCTGGTGTTCCAGGTCGCCGATGACAGTCCCGCGAACAAGGCCGAGATCAAGCCCGGTGAAGTGGTGGCGGCCATCGATGGCGAACCCATCCTGTCGGCGCGCCAGGCGTCGGACCTGGTACGCGCCCACCGCGCAGGCGATCGCGTCAGCTTCACCCTGTTTGATGTCACCAAGGGCGAAGTGAAGCCGCAAACCGTGTCCCTGACCTTCGAAGGCCAACCGGTTCCCAAAAAGACATTCTCCGTGCATCCGCCGCGCACCTTGGCCAGGGAATATTTCCTGCCGCCGGTGCCGGCGGCCAATGCGTCCTGGTCGCGGCGAATCCTGCGGGGTCCTACAATCCGGCCGCTGGCCCTGAGCGGCATGGGGGCAGGGGCATGCAACGGATTCGTTCCCGCGGACTGGCGGATCGCGGCCACTGCGCCGGACAATTCCCTGTTTCATGTGATGGCGGAGAAATATTTCGCCCATGCCATCTACAAAGTGGGCATGTTGGACGGCGCTTCGCCGGACGTCTTTGTGAAGGATTTTCTGGAAGCCAGCTTTGCCGCGCCGACAGTGCTGACGCCGCCGCAATCGCGGCCGTTCGGCTTTGTGGTGCGCGATTTCGGCAATAATAAGGGCGGCGCCGGCTTTGTGCTGTATCGCGTCACGGGCAATCGCATCGCGCTCTGGGTGGCGGCGGCGGCAGGCGGCGATGCGGCATGGGCAAGGCCGCTGGTGGGGGCGGTGGTGCTTTCCACGCGCTGCGCCTCGCCGGGCGCGCCCGCACTCACCTCCCGCGATCCGAGCCTGCTGGCGACGCGGATCGCCACCCGCTGCATCCAGGGCCAGTGCAGTGAAGGCGATTTCGCCGCGACCTATCTGACGGTGCTGCGGCTGGGCTATGTCCATAACGCCAAGAACCAGATGTTCCTGGTCCATCCGCGCGGCGATTTCTGGCAGGACGGCGCCGAAGGGCCGGGGTTCTATCACCAGATTGGTGGGGAGAATGAGAAGCTGGAACCGGGGAGAGTGAACTAACCCTGATGTCATGGCCGGGCTTGCCCCGTATGTCATGGCCGGACTCCGAGCCGGCCATGACATGTCGGCTACCAGAAGCGATCTATCGGTCCGTTGGCGGTGAGCGCTCTCTCGACTGTGGAGCAGAGGGACGCGGGAAGTGTCTGGCTCTTGAAGGCGATGGTTGAAGTCTTGCCGTCCGGCGACAAGTCATATGCCACCACCACGTCATGAAAACCGACACCGGCGGCCTCATAGGCGATCACCCAGCGATTGTCGCGATGAAAAGCTGCGATCAGACGGCGGCCGGGCATTGACTGACCCGGAAGCAATACATCACCGCCATTGAAGAGCGATCCCGGCGGAGAAAGGTTTGGGACATGGTGTTGCAGCGAATGTGCGACAGGTGCCGGCAGGGCCTGAAGGTTTTCGGTTTTCTCCGTGCCGCCGGCCACGGGACATGACGGCGGCCTGTCCTGGGCAAAGGCAGTTGCGGACGAAAACATTAGCAACGTGGCGAACAACACCAATCGCATGCGGTCCTCCCGCTCTTTTCGTCTTTCCATAATGGATAGCGCGCATGCACTGCCGCTATACGCCGGAGGCCGGCCATGACATGTGGTGCTACTGTGCCTTCACCTTCACATAAGTCCCCGGCGCGTCGCCCAGCACTTTCAGTTCGCCGTCGCCCGGTTGGCGCGCGGCTACCTTCTCGCCGGAGAGCGCCGACAACCATTTGTCCCAGTCCGGCCACCAGGAGCCGGGATGCTCCGCCGCGCCTTTCCGCCAGGCTTCGATGGTCTTTGTGCCTTTCTGGGCGCCCTTCTTTTCGGCAAAGCCGTCGTTGGTCCAGTACTGGTATTTCCTGGCCACCGGAGGATTGATCACACCCGCGATATGGCCCGAGCCGGCGATGATGAAGCGCACCGGCCCGCCGAACAGATTGACCGACTTGAACACCGAGCCCGCCGGGGCGATATGGTCTTCGCGGGCCGACTGCAGATAGACCGGCACCTTCACCTTCGACAGGTCCAGCTTCACGCCGGCCAATTTCATCTTGCCGCTGGCCAGCGCATTTTCCTTGTAGCATTGGCGCAGATAGAACAGGTGCAGCTTCTCCGGCATCCGCGTGGTGTCGGAATTCCAATAGAGCAGGTCAAACGGCATGGGCTGCCGGCCCAGCAGGTAATTGTTGATCACAAAGGACCAGATCAGGTCGTTGGCACGCAGCATGTTGAAGGCGCCCGCCATCTTGGAGCCGGGCAGCACGCCGCCCTCGCTGTCCATCTTGGCTTTGAGCGCTTCGAGCTGGGCCTCGTCCACGAAGACCGACAGTTCGCCCGCCTCGCTGAAATCGGTCTGGGCCGCCCAGAAGGTGGCGGAATGAACCCGGTCGTCGCCTTTTGCCGCCATATAGGCGAGGGTGGCCGCCAGCAGCGTGCCGCCGATGCAATAGCCCACGCAATTGGGATCGCGCACGCCGGTGGCTTTTTCCACCGCATCCAGGGCGGCGAAGATGCCGTCCTGCATATAGTCCTCGAACCCCTTGCCGGCCATGTCGGCATCGGGGTTCACCCAGCTCACCAGGAAGACGGTATAGCCCTGGGCCACCAGCCAGCGGACCAGGCTGTTCTCCGGCCTGAGATCCAGGATGTAGTATTTGTTGATCCAGGGCGGGAAGATCAGCAGCGGCCGTTGATAGACTTCATCCGTAGTCGGAGAAAATTGCAGCAACTCCATGATCTGGTTGCGAAACACCACCTTGCCCGGAGCGGTGGCAACATTTTCGCCGATGACAAAACCGTCCGCTGTCTGGCGGATGGAAAGCTCGCCCTGGCCGCGCTCGATATCGGCCAGCAGATTGTCCAGCCCCTTGACCAGATTCTCGCCATTGGAGGCGATGGTGGCCTTGAGGACATCAGGGTTGGTGAGGGGGAAATTGGTGGGGGCGAGCGCGTCGGCGAACTGGCGGGTATAGAAGGCGACCCGGCCGCGCTCCTTCTCTTCCAGGCCGTGGAGCTTGCCCACCATCTCCTGCATGGCATTGGCGGTGAGCAGATAGCTCTGCTTGATGAAGTCGAAGACCTCGTTTTCCCGCCAGGCATCGGCCTTGAAACGGCGGTCGCCGGGAGCGGGTTCGACCACCGCGGGCGCGTCCCCGCCCAGCATCCTGCGGGCGGTGGATTCCCACAGCGTCATAAAATCGTTCCACCACTGGGTCTGGGCTTCGACCACCGCTTCACGGTCGCCGCTCATCGCCTTGGCGAGCGAGAGCATGGCGCCGGAGATGTTGAGCGGGTCGAGCGGCAAGGGATCTTCGCGCGCCGCCGCGCGGGCGACGAAATCCAGCAGGAGCTTCTGGCTCTTCACGCCCACCGTCAGCATGTTGCGGGCGAACTCGCGGGTGTCCAGACGATCAGGCGTCGGCGATTCGGTCGAGGGCGCGGGGGCTTTTGCGGACATACTTTACGGATCGCCTTTTATGAAAACTGTGATAGCCCGGCCCCTGCGACACCCGCAAGCCGTGTGGAACCCTGGGTTTTGCGGCCAATTATCACAAGCGCGCAGGGGATTTGCGGCAAGCCCCGCTGGCGCCGAAGCCATTGTCGCGCTATAGAAAATAAGGGCTGTGAGGGCGAGCGCGGCGGCGTTTGTGCGCGCGGCTTCTCGGTTTGTGGTGGGAAGGGCATTTTTCGTTATGAGCAAGATTTACGCGCGTCCAATTGTGATGGCGACGCTGGCGCTCACGCTCGCGGCGGGAACCGCGGGTTGCCAGACATTGTCGGATCTCGATCCCACAGGCTTGATCGGCGGCGATGACAACGCCTCGGCCTCCACGACCCAGTTCCCGCCGGACAGCCCGCAACAGGCAGCCCAGGACGCCAATACCACCACACCCGATCTGGCCTCCTTGCCGGCGCGTCCGGCCCAACCGGATGCCACCGCGCAGGCGACCGCGACCCAGCAGGTCAATGCTGCCGGGACCCAGGCCCAGGACAGTGCCGATGCGCTCCGGGCCGGCACCGATGCGGCCGCACCACCGCCCCCCGCCGCGGCGGATGCAGCCGCCGCCAAACAGGCGCTGGCCGCCGCCAATAATGCACCTCCGACGGCCAGCCCGCCCAGCGCGAGCGCCGATGCGCCTCCCACCGCGGGGTCTGAACAATCCGCTCCGCCCACCGCTTCCGCAGCTCCGCCGACGGCGTCAGCCGCCGCCAATCCCAATGCGGCAGTCCCCTCCCAGCAAATGGCCTCCGCCGCACCCCCAACTGCGCCAATGACCGCAGCCCCCGAAGCCCCGCCATCAGCCGCCGCTCCCACAGCTGAAGCGCCGGCGCCGGCAGCGGTTGCCACCGCGCCCTTGCCGCCGCCGCCTCCGGGCGCAGAACCGGCCGTTCCGGCTGTCCCTGCCGCCCCAGGCAGCCAGATCGCCATGATCAATCCCAGCGATTCCCAGCTCGGCTTCAAGCCGTCTGCGGCGCCGCCGCTCAATCCCAGTGTTTCCCAATGGGTGTCGCCGCCGGTCCTGGCGCATTACCGCGAAACCGCCGCCATGGCCGGATCCGCAGGCACAGCTGAGCCCGCGGTGGCAGCCGTGCCGGCGACGCCCACCCGCAGGCGCGGCCGGGCAGGCGCGGTTGCCCCGCCGTTGCCGGGCGAGGTTGTGGCAAATATGGACGCCGTCCCCGGCACGGCGATGGGCCGGGCCGCCGCCATGAATGGCGGCATGGCTCCCACCGCGATCATCTATTTCCCGGGTGACACGACCAGACTTTCCAAATCCGCGCTGGCCCAGGTGCAGAGCGCAGTCGCGGCCTTCCAGGCCGGCGGCGGCTCCGGCACCGTCAAGGTTGTCGGTCATGCCTCCAGCCGCACCGCCAACATGCCGGTGGAGCGGCATCTGGAGGTGATCTTCCAGAAGTCGCAGGCCCGCGCCGATGCCGTCGCCCAGGCCCTGATCAAGGCGGGCGTACCGGCCGACAAGGTGCAGATCGAAGCGGTGGGCGACAGCCAGCCGATCTATTACGAATCCATGCCCAAGGGTGAGGACGGCAACCGCAGGGCGGAGATTTTTGTGCAGAGCTGAGCTGCACAAAAGAGCCGCAATTTCACCCAAAAATGATTGCGCCATCCGGCTAAATCCCGGATTCTCGGGCTCCTTCAGGATTCCTTTGCCATGGACACCGACTTCTACCGCATCAAGCGGCTGCCGCCTTACATCTTCGAGGAAGTCAATCGCCTCAAGGCGCAGGCGCGTGCCCGTGGCGAGGACATCATCGATTTCGGGATGGGCAATCCCGACATGGCCACGCCCGG
>Ga0210386_10005363_pt1 | contig 10442 bp, 10 predicted proteins | sample IncBWH32OmetaG_FD_160091 | JGI IMG/M metagenome (GOLD analysis project Ga0210386, IMG submission 160091) | Forest soil microbial communities from Barre Woods Harvard Forest LTER site, Petersham, Massachusetts, United States - Inc-BW-H-32-O ... | reverse complement strand
CATGGCTAGAACTGTAAAAACCACAATGCGTGAGGGGATAAGATCGTCGAAGATAGGCAAGTGTCGTAGCCAATTAAATGGCATCATGACTGTACTGTTTCCTGCCACATGAAGATGGGACCCCAGGGAGAGAACGAGGCTCACACCAGCGGCAAACACGACTAGTCGTCCAAGCAAGCGAGGCGTCCCACGATGCACAAACCAAGCAACAAACGCAAGTATCAGTGCGACGCTCAAGTAACCGTCCGCCTCAGTTACGTTGCCGGACTCATAGGAGATGCCCAAAGATAGGAAGTCGTGATGTCCCAACCAAGTTACATAGGTTGGGAATATCGGGTTGAGGAAGTCGAGCGCGTAGACGTCGGAGAGTCCCGACGCACCCTTGGGGAAACTGCCACTGAACAACGCGTAATAGATAAAAGGGGACGCGAAAACTAGAGCCACTGCACCTGCGAACGCTGTCTCCACGATCAGGCCAGTAACTCGAGCCCGATGAGTAGGCGCCGCGAGCCAACGGGCGCTTAGCAGAAGCAGTCCGCCTATCACGACGCTGTCAGCAAGTAGCTCTGTCGACAGTCCAGCCTGAAGGACGAATAGAAGTGCCATTGCAGTTACGTATGCGCGTTTTGAGATCTCATCGTCGAAACGGCGCAAGCTCAAATGCACCATCACGGGTAGAAGAAAAATAAGCGTCAGGTTCAAATGCCCTGTCAGCTGCGCAAACTCATAGCTACTAAACCCAAATAGGTAACCTCCAGCCATAGCCGAAAGCTCCCGTTTGGCAATCCGTCGACAGAGTAGATAGCTCGTGAATGCCGCCAGAACCGGGCCGAGGATCGAAAGCACGTTATAGGAGGCCACCGGACCAACCATGGCTGTGAGCGGTGCCATCACGATCGCCGCAGTGGGAATCATCGCTCCTTGCGCTACGTTAACCCCAGTGGGCGCCCAGAGCAAGTGGGTCACAAAAGGATTCAACCCATTAATAATCGCGTGGGGCCACCATGACAACGCCCACATATATGCGGCTGGGTCCCCGGTACCCACGCATGAGCAAACCCTGGATGGATCTTCCAGCGCATAGCGGCCAATCGTGGCGAGAGCAACGAGAAGATAGAATACAAATGCCAGTGCCCATGTCGGGACAGCCGAACGGTAGCGTGTAAATCTCTTGCTCGAAGTCGACTTTGCCAGGGTATCGCTACTCGTACTACTCGTCAGTCCTTTGAGTGTTGACTCACGATCGGCAACGACCTGAAGATTGGTATCACCGTCTGACACACCGTCTCCTGACGAGTCGCCTGACGAGATGCTCGGCGTTCGTGCTCGCATTACGAGACTCCAACCGCTCGAACCGCGCTCGCATCCGACCTCCCACCGCCTCCGGTGCAAGCGTTGCAAGAACGTCAGCCTGTCCCCGCGCGGCACGGCGCGCAGCATCTTGCGGATCGTCGCGAACCGCTCGCAACAGGCTGGCGGCGTGCTCGATGTCGGGCTCGGCCCACGATGCCTCTGACGGGTAGTGCTCAACACCATCGCCGACATGCGCCGGATTCCACGCCACAAGATATGAGTTGCTCTCACTCATAAACTCCGTATTGCCGCCATATGCCGTCGCTACTACCGGCCTACCGATCAACATCGCCTCGGCGAGCGGAAGCCCGTGCCCCTCGCTGCGATGCAACGAGAGGCAACAGTCGCATGCCGCGATCAACGCGTCCCGTTCTGCGCCTGACATCGTCTGATCGAGGAGAACGATGTCCGGACGTCCTTCTGACGCCACCCTGATTTCCACCTGACGCTCGGGGCGATGTCTACCATTTATAGACTTAACAATCAAAGCGGCATCGTCCTCAGGTTGAAACGCACGCTTGAAAGCTTCAATCGCGCCAAGCGGATTCTTGCGCTCCAGCGTTGAGAGGAAGTCGAACATGACCAGAACCCGAAAGCCCTGAGGCAAATCAACGGGCGATGTTGAGGTTACCGGCGATACGCAGACCGGCGGCGGGATTCCTTGAACCGGAACACCGATCTCACTTTCGATAAGACCAGCGGAAAACGAAGAGTAGGTCCAAATATCGTCCAACCCAGCAGCAGCTTCACACCAGCCGGGGGGTAGCAGGTCCACCTCCCAACTCCAGATACCGACCGTTTGTCGTTTGTCACGACGTGGCCCTTCTCCTCCATTGAGGTAGGGCACCATCTGCTCCGGATTGAGACACACGAGATTGAACGAAATCGAGTCAGGCGAGGGACTCGGGCCCCTCAAGAGCTCGACCCCGGCATCATCGCGTCCGGGCAGTGAAACATCTCGCTCACGCACTTCGACACCTACAGTTCTCAGCGCGTCGACGTACCGACGTGCCGCCTCGCCGACCCCGACAGCCGCGCTCAAATAGCCGACGACCTCGACGGCGAACGGCTTTTCCATCAGCGTTTTAGACCTCGCAGCCGCTCACAGACATAGGCGACGTCCTGCCGGGTCAACATGGCCGATGAGGGCAGGTTGATACCCCGTCTCGCCAGATCTTCGGCCACAGGGAACCGCCTGCCCTCGTTGAGCGGTTGGTACATCGGCAGCGTGTGGAGAGGGTAGAAGAAAGGGCGTGTCTCGATCCCATCTTCCTCAAGTGACGCCATGACGTCGTCACGCTGCCCGAATCTAGACTCATCAAGCACGGCACACATGATCCAAAACGAACTCTCAGCCCACGGCGCCTGCGGTGATAGCTCGATCCCGTCCTCGTCGGCCAACTCCTCGCGATACCACCCGGCTATCTCACGTCGACGCCCAAGATGCCAATCGATGCGCTCCAGTTGAGCCAGCCCAATAGCTGCCTCGATGTTGGTCATCCGGTAGTTGAACCCCACCATCGGAAACCAGTAACGACGCTGCGGGTCTTGGCCCTGTCCATGCAACTGGCGCACAAGTGAGGCCAACCGCTCGTCATCAGTGATAACCATCCCACCCTCACCCGACGTGATGATCTTATTTCCGTAGAAGGAGAAGGTCGAAAGCGAGCCCATAGAACCCGCGATACGTCCCTGATAGCGGGCGCCATGCGCCTCTGCCGCGTCCTCGATAACCCAAAGTTTATGCCGCTTAGCTAGCTCGAGGATAGGATCCATGTCGACTGGGTGTCCATAGAGGTGTACGACCACGATCCCGCGCGTCCGAGGCGTTATCGCTGCGGCAACGCGATCTGGGTCCATGTTCCACGTGTGTGGCTCGGAATCCACGAACACCGGCCGCGCGCCGCAGTAGACAACCGGATTCGCGGTAGCGACATATGTCAATGTCGGTACGATAACCTCGTCGCCGGGACCAACCTCGTGCGCGAGTAGGGCGAGGTGCACGGCGACGGTACCATTGCAACAGGCTATAGCATAACGAACGCCACAAAACTCGGCGAATGCTGCCTCAAAGCGCTCCAGATAGCGACCGCTGGAGGAGATCCAGGTAGAGTCCAGGCAGTCAAGGACGTACTCCCGCTCGCGACCGACTAGCGCAGGTGCCGCGACTGGAATGCGTCGTCTACCGTTATTTTTGTCAGTCAGATCGAGCTTCATCACAACCTTCTCCTCCATCCTGCCATCACGTTCTATCGGTTCGCGATCTTGCTCGGAGAAACCCAGCAACCGGTAGAGTCGGTGGGCTACCAAGTTGGTGGAATAGACTGACAAGCGCATCGCCGGACAGCGTCTTAATCGAGCTTGCTCGATCGTCCATTCAGTCAAGCGGCGTCCGATCCCAAGAGCGTGATGCTCGTGATCTACGAAGATTCCAAAACTTGGCACCTCATATCCCTCGTCGAAGCCGCGCAACATCGAGAATCCCACAGCCTGTCCGTCGCTGAAAGCGACATAGTAAGCATCCTTACGGGGGGCGAGGGCAATCTGTTGGGCCTGAGCCAAGGTCAGCGGAAAGGGGTCGAAGCCCTCCGTGACGGCCGGTAGCGCGTTCCGGGCGAAGAGGTTCGCAAGGACCTCCACGTGCCCTGGCCCGACGGGCTCAAATGCCAATACAATCGACGCGTCGCTCAAAGTATCGATGGCAGACTCAGAGTGTGAGGACACGGCCGAAATCACCCGCAATCTCGTCGAAAATGGGGAGCCGATCGTCCACCTGCATATGCCCCAACTCTTGAGCCACAGAATCTACGAAGCTCAGTGCCGGGGTTGCATGGCGGCTCTGTTGGATGACGTTTATCAAGCCTGCGGCATAGCTGCGCTCGTCGTATGAAGCTGCTACTTGGCGTCCTCGCTCTCCGATGCGCCGCCGGCGCCCTGAGTCTTGGACAAGCTCCTTAAGCGTCACTGCAGCCTGGCCAAAGTCCCCAGCCTGCACACGCGCTACCGCATCATCCGGTAGCTCACCAAAGAAGCCTGTATCGAAGCAGAGGACCGGTCGCGCATAGGCCAGCTGTTGCATCAACGACGCGGAGCTTCCCTCCATGGAGGGATAGCGGAGATTGACGAACAGGTCTGCCTTAGCCATCAACTCCTCAAGCTCATCGTGCGGGCGCCATCCCAGAATCTCGATGCTCACTCGATCGGAATGTCTATCTACAAGACGACGCAGATCGCTTACATAGTCCAGAAAACCATCGTCTGGTCCAACCACTGTGTAGTGAACACGTTTTGCAAGTTCCTCATCGGCCGCAATCAGACCGACGACACGATGTATCTGCTTATTTGGATTCACGTGGCCTACCGTAACGATGTGTATGCGCCCATCTGGCGGCTTCGTAAACGTGTCATCAACACGACGCAAGGCCTCGTGGTAGCACGGGAGATGCAAAGAGCTGACAGGACCCCACCATTTTTGCCTGATCTCCGCAGCCTGTCGCTCGGAGTGAGTCACAACACCTCGTGCGTTGACTATCGCCTCCTCGTAGAGTGGATAGCGTAGCACTTCCTCATCGCACTCCCATACCGGTTGGCGCTTGCCTTCAAGCGATTCACGTGCCACCTTCTCTCCTGCGTGGCCATAGTACATACGCATTCGCTCAACATATGCCTGGGGCAACTGCTCGGTCTCGGTGAGCCACATCCCCGCGTAGAGATGGTGCAAGACACGATCATGCAAGATGACCACGCCAGGATAGCGCCTTGCAACCGAGTGCATATGACCATGGAAGGGCAGGTAGTCGCCCATGTTGTAGATAATTACCTCCCGGTGATCCAAGACGTTTAAATCTACCGAATTACCTGAGTACCCAACCACCGTCAGGTCCGTTGCGTGGTATGGCGGCTCGTCAGACGTCCATATCTCAACATTTGCGAGCTTTGCAAGCTCAGCGGTCACATGCACACTGAACTCCCCTATAGCACTCCGGGTAGAAAGGGGTGTGAACCACGCGATCCTCATCCTGTTCACTTCGTTAGACACTCAATCACCCGGTCCCAAGATATCTTTAGCCTGTCGATCGTCTCTAGCGCTGCCTGCCCAAGACTTTCTGCCAATACCCGCTCCCCAGAAAGTTCGTCCATCGCCAGGGCGAGGTCGCGCTCACCGGCAACCACGCGACCATTGTGCCCATCTTCAACCAGCTCCATTACACCCCCAGAGTCCGCCAAGGTGATGACTGGCTTACGTGCGTGAAAGGCTTCCAACGTGACATATCCGTATGAATCCTCGCCATACGGTAGGTAGACTACGCCCCTGGAGCCAGCGAGCAACCGCCGCTTCTCCTCTTCCGTAATCCAGCGCGGGATCACCTCCACACGATTCTCCAACCCGTGCTGGTGTATAACCGACATCACTCGATCCAGATCCTGGGCTGTCTCAGGCTGACCGGCTATCACCAGGCGCGCATCCCCACTGACATGAGCCATCGCTGCCGCAGCCACATGCTGACGCTTACCCGCAGTAATGCGACTGGGAAAGAAGAAGTAATCACGATAATCATCGCAATAGCAGCGGTCCGAATCGAATAGGGGCGGATATAGGACATCCGAACCGAACCCATTGTAATAGTTCAGGCGATGCCCGACGATCTTTGAGTTCGTATATATACGTCGTACTTCCTGGAGGTAAAATTGGTCGGCCGCGATCACCGCGTCGCGGATACGATGACCCGTCGGCGTATCTGGAAAGTCCTGGTAAGGAGTACCCCACAGGTCATACACCTGGCGAAATTGATGGAGTAGCCACATAACCTTGTCATCATGGGGCACATAATAGGCAGGAAACTTCAATGCGACCACACGATCGACGTTTGGCAGACGTACGAATCGCGCTGCGAGCATATGGTCAAGCACCTTCTCACATGGATTCCACTGAAATGGAAGTCTTACTATCTCCGCCTGATGTCCGTACTCCCTAAGCTTGTCGTGCAACCATTCAGCCAAAAGCTCAGCACCACCACGAACAAAAGGTGCCTGATTATTGACGATTGCCACCCTCATGCTAGCAAGTTCTCCACTACTCGATCCCAACTTATACCCTTTGCGAGCAGGGTACTGTGCGCCCGCTGCCCCATGTTCGCAGCCTCTATGGGATTCGATCGCAAGCTGTCGATTGCCCTCGCCAGTTGCACCGGATCGGGCGCAACCACAAACCCGTTGACTCCATCTTCGATAATCTCAAGCGTCCCCCCAGAGTCCGCGCATGTTATGACAGGCTTATGAGCATGAAAAGCCTCCAATGTGACATATCCGTAAGAATCCTCCAAAAATGGTATGTAAAGCACTCCAAGACTTCGTGAGACTAGATCGGCCTTCTCATCCTCGGTGATCCAGCGAGGGATCAATTCGACTCGATCCTCCAGGCCGCTATTCCCGATGATCTCTCGCAACGGATCCAGTTGCTCGGGGCTATCGGGCGCCCCGGCAATTACGATGCGGACGTCTGTCGCAAGATGGATGGCTGCTTCCACCGCTAGGTACTGGCGCTTATGACCGGTAATACGACATGGGTAAAAGACATAGTCCTCGGCCTCGCGTGACACGAAACGGTCAGGTTCGCCAAGCGGCGGATACAAGACATCTCCGTCGATTCCGTTAAATTCGGACAGACGGTTCGCCACAATCTTGGAATTTGTAAAAATCCTCTTGGCCTCATTGAGATAAATCTGATCTGCAGCGACTATCGCATCGCGTACCGCAAGACCCTCTGGAGTCGACGGAATATCCTGATAGGGAGTTCCCCACAAATCGTACGCTCCACGATGATGATGAATGAACCACAGGCGCTTGTTTGGATGGCGCAGCAAGTAACTAGGCGTCCGGATGGCGACCAAGATATCGGCGGCATCGCTAACGTCCATCATTCGAATCGCGAGCATTTGCTCAAGCATCGTGTCCCATGTCGAAAGAAACGGGATCTCGACCGTGTCCACCTCGTGATCGCGCTCGCGCATCGCGCGCACCAAATCGCGTACGATCATGCGCCCTCCACCGTCGATAAACGGCACGAATGTGCTGGCGACAAGCACCCGCACAACTACAGGGCGATCTCTCTCGTAACAATCACGCGTCTGGGACGCGTGATTGATGGAGTTCGTTGCGAAGCTCGGACACCTGTTGTTCCAGCGACTCTATAGCGCGCGCCTGTGCCGTGAGCTGGCGCAGCAGGAAGGTCACAACCCTAGCGTTTGCACCGTTCCAGGCAGACTGTGACTCCGGCAGGGGGTGCAACGCTCGATGGAGCCTACGCTTTAGACCAACAACGAGAGGTCCAACCAGTCGGCGGTTTGAAGTAAGACGGACAGAGCGGAGATCGTGAGCCGCGTGTAGATGCCCTAGATCCCCCGAGATCGCATGCTCGATCGCGAAAGAGGGCAACCGCGTCCCGCACGAGGGCATCTTGCTAGTGGCGTTATTTCGTATACGGGCGGCGATCAACGCCGTCTGAAGCTCATCGCTAGGTAGCTCAGATTGCAAAGCGATGGCGCCAGAGTTAGGTCTCACGAGCCGGAATCTTAGCGAGCGCCCCGGAGAGCGAAGAGATGCTCATCAGAGTTGACGTAGGCCACGGGGAATCTCACCCCGGCCCTGGAGCTTGCTGGACGTAAAAACTCGCTGGTATAGCTCGAACGCTCAAACGATTGATTGGTGCATCATAACAGCATCATCCTTGCTGCTATGATGCCTAAATGCGAACCACAGTAACCCTGGACGAGGATGTGGCCGCCAAGCTCCAACAGCTCTCTCGGGAGCGCGGGGTGTCGTTCAAGCGGGCCCTCAACGACGCGGTTCGTGCCGGCCTCGCCGTCGCCGCACCGCCGACCAGGAGCTTCCGCGTGCGTGCGCAGCCGCTGGGGATCCGCCCAGGCATCGACGTCGACAAGGCCCTCGGTCTCGCCGGAGAGATCGAAGACAGCGAGATCCTGCGCAAGCTCGAACTGCGCAAGTGAAGCTGCCCGACGTCAACCTCTTCCTGTACGCGTACGACTCCCGCTCCGCGCGCCACTCAGCGGCCCGCGGGTGGGTCGAGCAGACACTCTCGGGCTCAGAGACGGTCGGACTGTCGTGGACCGTGCTACTTGCCTTCATCCGCCTCAGCACACGCCCGGCCGTCTTCGAGCACCCGTTCGATGCGGATGAGGCGATCGAGCTGGTCCAAAGCTGGCTCGACCAGCCATGCACGACCGTGATCAACCCAACCGAGCGCCACGCGGCCGTCCTGCGCGAGCTCCTGCTCCCACTCGGCAGCGCCGGCAACCTCACGACCGACGCCCACCTCGCCGCGCTCGCGATCGAGCACGGCGCCGAGCTCTGCTCATGCGATACCGACTTCGCGCGCTTCGGAGGCTTGCGCTGGGCCGACCCGCTACGAGCGAGCTGAGTAGTCGGACTTTCCTGCCAGCCTATGGCGAGCAGTGCTCACTCACGCCGAAGCTGGTGGGCGCCTCTCGCCCGAGAACGCGCGACCTAAGGATGCACAGGTGGTGCTTCTTGGCGCACCCAGCGCTCCAGTTCTTCTCCACCGAAGCCGTGGCATGCCACGTCGAGTGCACTTGCTACCTCGTTGGTGCCACTGCTTGGATAGACACCCCCTGAGCGCCAGGCGAGTAGGGATCTCAGAACCACGTCCGCGTTCGCGAATGACCAGGCACCCGGAGCGATTCCGGAGATACCTGGGAAGTAGTGCAGCATTGAGCAATCCGCACCAGGTGCCCCGTCGGCGAGCACATTGAGATTCTCGATCACCATCGGGGCGTCCCCCGGCGAGCTGGTATGTATCCGCAATGTGATCGAATTCGCCGCCGGCGTCGAGGAACCGCGTAATTGACGATTGGTGATCACAACGAACATGCGCCCGGGGTGAGGATCAACTGGTGGAATAAGGATTCCTTTGGACGCGCCCGGCGGCCGGCGTGGCTTGGCGCGCGCGACTGCGGCACCGACGGCACGCTCGCTCGCCGATCCGGTGACCGATAGTTCAAGCCCTGTCACTGGGCCGGCTAGCGTGATCGTAGCTATTGCAAAATCGAACTGCGACGGTGTTGCGAGCGCCACCGAGTGTGTCGCTTCCGCACAGATGCACCAACGGCCGAGGAAGCCATACCAAGAAGGATCACAATCCCGGCTGCGGCGACCAAGGAGCGCACGCTCGGCACTATATATCGGCCGCCGAGCACTACTCCACACATCCACGGATCCTTTCGCTTCGAGTCGCTACACGAACAAGGTGTCGGCCGCCGCGAGCAGCCGGCCAGTCCCGCAAAATTGCGAGACTGCCTTGACATACCGGTATGAGAATGGTGGGTGCGGAGGTCGTGGTGGTCGTGTCCGCTGGCGTGTTTAGCGTTGTTGGTTATCGGACGCTGGGGCTTTCGTGGAGAACGCAGAGCGGGCCCGGCGGTGGATAGCGTGCGCGGCCGCGTTTTTTAGGCCTCGCTCCATCTATGCTGAAGTGTGCTTTATGCCTCAGGCCGAAGCATCTCTCGACTCTAGGGCCGACACGCTCGTCGGACAGCGCCTATCGCACGTGCGCTACTACACCCTGCCTTACGGAATAACCCAAACGCCCGCGTTCGATTTCGACGCGGCGCACGTCGCCGACTACGGCATTGACCTCGTCACCGAGCAGGCAACCGTCGGGGTTACGTGGACCGGGTACGGCACGCGTGGCTATGGGCTTGACCTCCGCGACGGGCCGCTCCTCACGGAGCTAGAACGGGGGGAGTTTCACCGCGTGGAGCGACTCGCGCCGTGGGCTGAACTGGTCGGCCAGATCATTACCGGTTGCAAGGTGAACTGGCTGGAATCAGACACTCGAACAGGGGGTCGGGACCGGATCCCGACTGCCCTCACCGTCCAGTTCGCAAATGGCGTCGAGGTTGCTGTGATCTGCGGCTCATGGCGCGGCCCGACGACCGCGATCCTTCCCACCGGCGATGACCTCGTGGTCGTGTGGAAGGCAGAAACCTTCCACACCCTCGCGCCTTGGCTCGATGTCGGGCTACTCGAACCCTGAAAGCGGCAAGGAAGCG
>Ga0210386_10005362_pt1 | contig 10444 bp, 5 predicted proteins | sample IncBWH32OmetaG_FD_160091 | JGI IMG/M metagenome (GOLD analysis project Ga0210386, IMG submission 160091) | Forest soil microbial communities from Barre Woods Harvard Forest LTER site, Petersham, Massachusetts, United States - Inc-BW-H-32-O ... | reverse complement strand
AACACCGCCCGACCATGCGTATGAAGAGCCACCTGAACCGAACAGGGCGAGTGAAGAACCCTGGCATAGTGCAGCCGAAGGGAACGCTGTAGCTGTGATAGCAGGCAAAGAATTAACAGTAATTGAAACAGAAGTATTGTTCGTACAACCATTCTTGTCGGTACCGGTAACAGAATATGTAGCTGAAGAAACCGGAACGAAAGGAACTCCGTTAGTTACACCATTGCTCCATGTATAAGATACTCCTCCGGTTGCGGTCAATGTTTCTTGTGCACCCTGACATATAGGATCTGATGAAGGTGAAACGGTTATTACAGGAAGCGGATTAACAATTACTGGGACAGAAGCGTACCCAACGCATCCGTTAGCATCAGTGCCTGTTAAATGATAAACAGCTGAAGAAGAGGGAGAGAACGCAACATTATTTGTCACCCCATTTGACCATGCATAGGTAACTGCACCACTGCCATTTAATGTTACACTGCCACCCGGGCAAATTGAATCGGTTGTAGCTGACGCTGTAACTGTAGGGGTTGGAACTATGGTGAGTCTTATTAATGATGAATCACTGCAACCGGAAGAAGCATCGTAACCACTTACATAATAAGAAACTGATGAGTCTGCAGTAAACGTAAATGGATTAGAACCATTATAAACGTTATTACCAGACCAGAAATAACTACCTGCTGAACCTCCTGTACCATAAAGGGTTACCGAAGTACCTTTACATAATTCTGTTGAAGGCAATGCATTGGCCTTTAGGGTATGGTTATGTACCAAAACGGTTATACTTGAACTTACTGTACATCCACCATTATTTATGGATGCTGTATAAGTAGTGGTCACACCCGGATAAACGTTAATATTACTGTTGCTTGTAGTATCAATTTCACCTGTACTCCAGGTAATAATATCTCCGTTATATTGTGGAATTGGCTTATGTCCACCTTTCAAGGGTTTAATGGTATTTCCCGAGCCATAATCTACTGCATCTAATGAGGCCAGTGTTCCCGGGCAAATGCTATCAGTTGGGCCTGAAAGATTAGGAACAGGTGGCGGGGTAAGAGTACTATTAACAATAATTGAATAAATATAGCCGTTATTTACAGAGCATTCAAAAGCTAAAGAATAAGTATTTATGGCGGTAATAGTCAAGGAATCAGTAGTTGCTCCAGAAAATTCCGCACCATTTGTAATGGGTTGGAAATTATTTCCGCTACCGGTAGAATCAACTAACCATTGGTATGTTATGCCGGTACCACTTACACCAATTCCAATTTCATTGCCATAGCCACCACTACATGTTGTTAAGGTTGAAACAGGTTGGCTGGTAATTTGGGGGCCGGTCATGCGTATTTCCCTAACCCTGTTATTCCCTGCATCTGCTAAAAATACATTGCCCGAATCATCAACTGCAACACCATTCGGATTAGACAGGTAAGCTGTGTTAGCCATTATATTATCTCCGTTATATCCGGGGCCTTCCACACCTCCAACACCTGATAGAACCGTCAGGCTATCATTTTTGGTTATCTTAACAATATTACCATTACTTTGGTCTGTTACATAAATATTGCCGGCCGTATCTAATGTTAATCCCTGTGGGCTATAAAAAGCTGCAATAGAAGTAGCTATAACAGGGCTGCCGACCTGGGGTGTACCATAATTATCATATTGGCCACCAATAGTTATAATACTATCAGATGAAAGAACAAGTTTTCGTAAAAGAACATTTCCTGCATCAACAAAATATACATTGCCATGCTTATCTACACCCAGCCCCATAGGGAAATACAGTTGAGTTGCTGAGGCTAATCCATCACCATTATATCCTCCGTTTGAAGGTAATCCTGCAATTGTTGTTACTAAATTGGTGGCTTTGTTTATTTTACGTAATATCGAATTATCCTCGTCGGAGAAATAAACATTACCAGCTGTGTCTACAGCAAGGCCGTTAACATTGCCCATTCGTAAAGTATCAGCGTTTATGTTCTCTCCATTATAACCTGAATTTCCAAACCCTGCGTAGGTAGATATTATTCCTGTTGCACTGGTTATTTTCCGTATACGGTAATTACTTACGTCAGCTATATATATATTACCTGAATCATCAATAGCCAATGCCTGAGGAGAGCCTAATTCAGAGGCAGTGGCTGCACCACCATCACCTGAAAACCCACTTGTACCATTACCTGCTATTGTTGTAATTATATGTGTTGAAACATTTAATTCGCGGATACGCATGTTACTCTGATCGGCAAAATAAACATTACCTAATTTATCACGAACTACGCCGGTAGGGTTAGAAATTATAGCATTTGTTCCAAGGCCACCATCGCCTGAAAATGAAACTGAATTATTTGAACCTGCCATGGTTGATATGATTCCTCCGGTATTTATTTTTCTAATAACACCATTATTATAATCGGCAATATAAACGTTACCTGCCGGATCAACACTTACTCCTTCAGGACCATTTAATTGCGCAAGAGTAGCTGCTGCTCCGTCACCACTATACCCTCCTCCCAATGAAACATTACCGGCAATAGTAGAAACGATACCTAATGTATTTACCAAGCGAATATCATTGTTGTTCTGGTCGGCTATATAAATGTTCCCGCTGCTATCTGCCACTAATTGATTCGGATAGCCGAACTCAGTAGTGTCTGCATTACCACCATCACCATTATAGCCTGATGTTGAAGTTCCTGCGTATGTTGAAATAATGCCATTTGTACCAACCACGCGAATACGGTAATTACTTCTATCGGCTATATAAATGTTTCCCATGGGATCAAGTGCTACACCGGTCGGGAAATTTAATTGAGCACCTGATGCCGCTTTACCATCACCATAAAATCCGGCAACACCCATAGTGCCAATAACGGTAGATATTATTCCGGTATTCCTGTCAACCATGCGGATAACATCGTTTGAATAATCAGCTATGTAAAGGAAATTACCTGTATGATCGAACGCTATTTGTTGCGGAGTGTTAAACTGTGCAGCGGTAGCGGGACCACCATCGCCCAATCCTCCATAATTTCCATTTCCGGCAAACGTAGAAATAATGCCTGTTGTATTTACCATACGAATGCGGTTATTACCATAATCACTGATATACATATTGCCTGCGCCATCAAAAGCAATGCTGATGGGTCCATTCAATTCTGCGGCAGTAGCCGGTCCACCATCACCCATAAAACCTGCTTTGCCATTACCTGCTATGGTAGAAATAATCCCAGCAGTAGTAATTTTGCGAATAGAATTATGCCCCGCATCTGCTAAATATATGTTACCGGCAGCATCGGTTGCAACCGAAAAAGGATAACTTAATGCAGCACCGGTAGCCGGGCCACCATCACCTGTACCTCCACCGACAACTGTATAAATTACCTGTGCAGTTAATGTGTTAAACGATAGAAAAAATATAGAAGCCAGGGTAAAACGAACAATACGGTAAAAATGCTGCATGTTTAATAAGATGTATGATAGGTGGCAAATCTAAGAAAAAGAAATTGAAATATCGGTAAAACTGACTCGTTTTAGGATTTATTGAAAAATGCAGCTTTTTTAGCTTGTGTAAAGTATTAACAGTTGTTGCTGATAATCTGTTATATAATGTCAATAAAGGCTGGATATAATAGCCTGCATTCAATTAAAACTTCCTTAATAAAAAGGTAACAGCAAATTGTTATTTTTGATGAAACTATTACCGTAATGACACCCTCGGAATATTTAAAGAAACAAGAAGCAGATCGCCAAAAGATACTGACCTCGATACACAAAATTATTACTGATAGTCATCCTAAATTGAAAGCAAGGGTGAGTGACATGATGGGGAAAGAAATGATACTATACGAAATAGATGGTGCTTTTATGTATGCCCTGGCAAGTGTAAAAACCCACATGAGCCTGCATAATATTGTAATGTATAGTCATGCACCGCTTTATGCCAAGTATTCAAAATTGTTAGGCAAGGCAAAATTTCAAAAAGGCTGCGCAAACTTTAAAAATGCTGAACAAATGCCTTTGGATATTGTAATTGAATTCATGAAAGATTCAGCAAAAGCAGCTCCTGTGTATTTAGAAATGTATAAAGCCCGGATGGCAAAGAAAAAGTAATTCTATAAAAATTTACCTTTGCTGAACAATGGGGGTATTTAAAAAAGGAGATAAAAAAGTTGAGAATGCATGGGCCATGTACGATTGGGCCAATTCAGTATATCATCTTGTTATTACTTCAACAATTTTTCCTATTTATTATACCAGTGTTACCACTACAGCTTCAGGCAAGGTAAATTTCTTTGGTTTTGATTTTGTTCCCGATGCATTATATGTTGATGCGCTTTCTTTTGCATTCCTGGTAATAGCGGCCATTTCGCCATTCCTTTCAGGTATTGCTGATTATCGTGGAAATAAAAAATCGTTCATGAAATTTTTCTGCTACATGGGTGCATTATCGTGCAGTGCCATGTTTTTTTTCAATGCAACAAATTTATGGCTGGGTATTTTATTGGTAATATTTGCATGCATTGGTTATGCCGGCAGTATAGTTTTTTATAATGCGTATTTACCTGAAATTGTTGAGCCACAAGAGCAAAACAGGGTAAGCGCAAAGGGCTTTTCGCTGGGATACATAGGAAGCTCTATTTTATTAATTGCAAACCTGGTAATGGTGTTAAAGCCTTCATTAATAGGGTTATCAGGCCCTGATGCAGTTGGCGCCGCTACAAGATGGTCATTCATTACAGTAGGTGTTTGGTGGATACTGTTTGCACAAATAACTTTTTATTATTTACCAACAAACCCTTTTGGTGAGGTACGAAAAAATGAGGGCCATAGCATTTGGCACGGCTACCAGGAATTGCGCAAAGTGTGGAATTTGCTCAGGGAAACCAAACGACTCAGAAGATTCCTTATTGCATTTTTTGTATATAATACCGGTGTAAGAACTATTATGCTGGTTGCTAATCTTTTTGGTTCGGATACGCTTCATTTAAAAACTGCTGAATTAATCGGAACTATTTTAATTATACAGTTTGTAGCAGTAGGTGGTGCATTTCTTTTCTCATTTATTGCGAAAAAGAAGGGCGACATATATATGTTGAAAATAGCAACGTTTATATGGATAGGTGCATGTATTGGTGCGTACTTTACATATACTGCTCTTCACTTTTATGCGCTTGCATTTGTGGTAGGCGTGGTAATGGGCGGTATACAGGCGCTGTCGCGTTCTACCTATTCCAAACTATTACCTGAAACAGAAGACCATGCTTCCTTCTTCAGTTTTTATGATGTGCTTGAAAACGTTGGCAGTGTACTTGGTTTATTTCTTTGCGGATGGGTTATACAACTCACGGGCAGTATGAGAAACTCAGTTGTATTCCTTCTTGTGTTCTTTGTACTCGGGTTTATTTTCCTGAACAGGGTACCAGCCCCTCCTGAATCCTCCCCATCAGGGAGGACTTAAATCTTACTTATCTCCCTTCCTGGTGGGAAGGGTTAGGCGTGGGGCCTCCAAACCCTGTTTCCTGCCAGAAATAAGCTTTTGTCTGCAGATTGAACAGGGCCATTTTACCGTTTAATTCTACCTGAAACACATTGCCAAGCCATTGTATGCTGCTTAGCTGACATGGAATAATTGCAGTGCCCGTTTTATCTATAAGGCATAAGTGTTGCGCCTGTTTAACCTGCGACATACCATTGCTGAAGTCGGTTGCTGCATCGTATTGCAAATCAATTACTGTTTTACCTTTCAGGTCAATAAAACCGGTTTGCCCTTTTATAGTAACATGGGCAAGACTATCAGAAAAATTGCCTGCATTATCGTATTTATGATGAATAACTAAATCACCTTTTTTATTTATGTATCCCCATTTCTTTTCTAATAATACCGGAGCCAATTCCTGGCTGAATGGCATTACGTCATCATATTCAAGTTTTACGACAACCTTGCCGCCTGCGTTTATAAAGCCGCGCTTTCTGTGTAATTGCACTTTGGCTATACCATTATGAAACATGCCTCCTGTAAGCAGGTCCGATGCATATTCGTATTTAAGTGGAATAATAATATCGCCATGCCTGTTTATATAACCTACCTTGTTACCTTGCACAACCATGGCAATAGTGTCATCAAAATCACCAATGTTATCGTAGTCACAATTAAGTATTGTATCACCTCCTCTGCCTATCAATCCGAATTTTGAGTTTGAACGTACTTTCGCTAAACCATTTTTGAATTTACTTACCCAATCATACTTACAAGGAATTACTTCTGCACCGGCAATATTTATAAAACCATATTTCCCCTCAGTATTCTGTACGTAGGCTAGTTCTTCTGAAAAATCTGCTGCATCCTGGTATTGGGCAGGTACAACTTCCTCACCAAGCTGACTGATATAACCATATTTATTATCCTTCTCTATCACTGCCATACCTTCAGAGAAATTCATTATTTCCTGGTACTCGAACGGTACAATGGTTTGCCCAAGTGTAGATATAATACCACACATTCCGCCTTTTTTTACAACCGATGTGGTTTGATGGAAATGCTCAGCTTCATCATATATACAAGGTATTACGAGCTCACCGCGTTTATTAATAAACCCAATTTTGTCATTCATAGCAACCTCTGCCAGCCCATCAAAAAAATTGGTGTCTACCCATTCATATTTAAATGGAATGCGTGTTTTGCCAAGACTATCTACGTAACCCCAAACGTTGCCTTGCCTTGCCGGGTAAAAACGTGTTTGAGCCAGGATAAGGTCTGTATCGGCATGTTGTGCGTAAGGATAATCAGGATAATCGGTATGAAAATTGGTGAATGTTTCGGGCTTGCCATCCATTGTATAACGGGCATAGAGTTTATGCCACGCATTGTTTACATTGCGGTTTTTCGGGTACGCTTTTATAAATCCATAATACTCCCTTATAAAGCGGTGGGGCGTGGCGAGGTTATATACAGAATCGTCGGCAGCAGCTAAGTATGGACTTTTTGGATATTCTTGTATGAAATTAATAAAGCTTGAAATTTTATGGTCGGACGTGGATGATTTGAATAAAGCTATCTCATACCTTTTTTTGGCATCGGCGAATTCGGTTGCATCGGGGTAGGTATCCATAAATGCTTTGTAGGCCTGGTAGGTGTTTTCTTTTTCAGCATCAGTAAAAGCAATTATGTCACGCAGATCCATAGCGCTTACTACACGTTTTGCCATCGGGTATGTTTGAATGAAATGGTTGTACCCATCAATTGTATTTATGCTGGTGGATAGCTTGAATGCTTTGAGTTCAATAGTGTCTTTCAAGTGTTTTATAGAAGCAGAATCTATGCCAAAAGGGAGCCAATTTGTGCGTTGTTTATTAGTAGATGTTGCAAATGAATGTTGTGCCTTCAATATATACTTGTAAGCAGTATCAACATTATAAAAGTGGTTGTCGTTGCGAGATGTAATAATGCTTAATCCGTAACAGGAAGCAACGGTATCATGCTTCATGCCCTTTATAAAAAGCGTACGTGCTTTAAAGTAATCGGATATAGATAGAGCAGCAAAGGCGTTCTTTATAGCTCCGGCAAAAACAACCGTATGCAATAGCATTAATATACCCAGAACAACAAATTTCGCTTTCATTACAACACAAAGTTAGGGTGAAAGTAATGGGTTTTACAAAAATTATCGACGTGTATTCAACACTGGGTGTTGAAAATGTATTTACTACCCGGACGCAAGAACACTTAAGTTTACCTAATAGTTTTTAGTGGTTAGGTTTTCCATACATTTGCCCAATAAAATTATCCTGTATGCTTCTCAATGCGTTAATATCAAAAGGCCAGGCTTTATTTTTCCTGTTTGCTATGGCAGGTTTTGGTGCGCTTATGATATTTTTATACGGCAAAGACAGGAAGCGCGACCCTAACTACTTTAAAGGTACCTGGAAGATATTTGCAGCAATAATTTTTATAGTTACGCTATTGTTCCTGTTTGTTATCAGCCAAAGCTGATCACCACTTAAAAATATCTTCTCTTCTTAAGGGGCGTTCGGTTATGCGCCATTTAAAATCACCTAACAGAAACTCTGCGGGTTTAATATCTTTTATCGGGTAAATAGTTGCATCAGGCTTTTGCAGGTATGTTATGCTGCGCACTTTGTTGCTATCAATATACACAAGCATGTTGCTGCTTACAGCCCGGTTAGGGCCTAATATAGTGGTGTTATTATCCGTATATACGTAATATATTGTCTGCGCATTACCCGTTACGTTCACCTTATATATTTTATTGTTCCTGAAATAACCTTTCATGTTTCGTCCCTTTATCTGGTTGAATTGCAGCGTATCATTTTTTGAAGCCAATGTATCCTTCGAAATGATGAATGAATTCTGCTTCATGTCGAGCATATTTATTTTCTTGTTCTGCAGGTAAAGCCTCATAGTGTCGGCCGTTAACTGGTTCTCATTTGCCCATAATACAGGGTTATAGAACATGCGCATTACTGAATCTTTTTCATCGTAGGTAAGTGAATCGCATTTACCCTGCATATCTTTCCTGTAAAATTTAACATGATGATATGCCAGCAATAATTTCGGTGCACGTGTTTCTTTATTTGAATCGTTCATTGAAATATTGTATCCATACAAGGTATCCCCATGCAGGTGCAACGTATCTTTTTCATCAGCCTGCAACATCTCAGCATGATTAGTAACCATTATGGTTTTAGCAGAGCCCGTGTAGAGCGCGTAGTTACCTTTTATAGTTATGTTATCTGAACTGTCGCTAAGGGTAACATCATCATGCACCTCTCCGAAATCTTTTTCTTTATCGTAATAAATATGCTGCCCCCAAAGGGTTTGCCCTTTTTTGCTTTTTATATATGCATATTGAAAGAATTCAGAAATAGCAGTTTTGCTGTTGTAGTACCCATCAATGCAATACATTTTGGTGGTCTTACTGGTAATATAAGTAGGCTTTGAGAAATGGGCTGTTTTCGCATCGGGCTCATAGCTCATTGTATCGCAGGTAATATTATAAGTAGGATTTGTAAGGTGCACACTGTCTTTAAAGCAGCATATTCTCATCTTCATAAAGTAGGTGCCTTTTTTACTGACCAGGGTAGTAGAACTATCAACAATAGTACCTCCATCCCAGTAATTCACACGCGATGAATCAACAATATACATCATGTGTTGCGTTGTAAGGGTAAGTGTTTGTCTGATGAAACGGATCTTGCCAAATACCTCTGCTTTCTTCGTATCACCATGGTAGTGAATGGAATCTCCATACAGGTCCATAGTATCGGGCTTGCTTAAGTGCACGTTACTGAATGCCCGCATAGAATTATCGGGGAAAATGTAGGCGCTGTCGCAATTCATAAGTACGCCATTATCCTCTAATTGCACATTACCTATCAGGCGTTCTGCACCTTCACCAAATCGTTTGTCGAACTGAAGCGTGTTGGCATGTATAATATGTATGGGTGTGTTCTCAGATTTTTTTGCAGAGGGTTTGGCACCATCCTTATCTTTTACGCTTTTTTTAACCTGGCTAAACGCAATTGCAGAATACAAAAACAGGCACAGGGTTAAGATACTTCTGGTAATATATGAAGTAAAGAACAGTGTGCGTTTCATGTTGTTAGTATGGTTCAGCGTACCATTGTTTGGCTGCGCTCAGGGCCAACAGATACCAGTTTTATAGGAACCCCGACCGCTATTTCTATATAGGTAATATAGTCTTTTAACTCAGCAGGCATTTTATCGAATGATGTGGTTTCAGGTAATTTGCCCCATCCTTTAAACGATTTATATACCGGTTTTATTTCAGTATGCAGGTTGTATGGCATCTGGTCAGTTTCTTTTCCGTCAACCATATAATGTGTACAAACCTTCACTTCTCCGAATTCGTTTAACACGTCTGCTTTCATCATATCCAAACGGGTTACTCCGTTAAGCATAATTGCACGCTTCAAAGCAGGGAGGTCTAACCAACCGCATCTTCTTTTTCTGCCGGTAGTAGAACCAAATTCACGGCCTATCTGCGCCATTTTCTCTCCAATATCGTCATGCAGTTCGGTTGGGAACGGGCCTGAACCTACACGTGTGCAATACGCTTTAAATATACCTTCTACCTCACCCAGTGTTGACGGAGCAAGGCCTAAGCCAATGCATGCACCTGCACAGGTGGTAGATGAAGATGTTACAAATGGATAAGAGCCAAAATCGATATCGAGCAATGAACCCTGTGCACCTTCAGCCAAAATACGTTTGCCTTTTTTCAGCTCATCATTAAGGTAATACTCAGTATCGATACATTGCATGGTACGGATAAATGCAACGCATTCCATCCATTTCTTCTGGTTTTCTTCAAATGCTTTTTTGTCATATTCAAACCCTGCCAAAGCCAGCATTTGCAAATGCTTACCGGCTAATGAATTATAACGGTCG
>Ga0210386_10005360_pt1 | contig 10446 bp, 9 predicted proteins | sample IncBWH32OmetaG_FD_160091 | JGI IMG/M metagenome (GOLD analysis project Ga0210386, IMG submission 160091) | Forest soil microbial communities from Barre Woods Harvard Forest LTER site, Petersham, Massachusetts, United States - Inc-BW-H-32-O ... | reverse complement strand
CAGAGCGTCCTTAAGCATTCAGCACTCAGCATTCGGCATTCAGCCAGTTCGTTAGCGGTTGCTTGCTTAGAAGTCCACAGGCTGAGTGCTGACTGCTGAATGCTAAGTGCTCATTTGAAAGGATTCATTCATGCGCAAAAAGGTAACGATTGTAGGTTCCGGCAATGTGGGGGCGACGGCCGCCCACTGGATTGCGTCGAAGGAACTGGCGGACGTCGTACTGATCGATATCATCGAGGGCGTTCCGCAGGGGAAAGGCCTCGATCTGCTGGAGGCGATGCCGATCGAGAAGCGGGATGCTCACATTATCGGCACACAGGACTACAAAGACACAACGAATTCCGACATTGTCGTGATCACTGCGGGGGTTCCCCGCAAGCCGGGGATGAGTCGCGACGATCTGCTGAATATTAATCACAACATCATGAAGAATGTGGTGGGCGAGGCGGTCAAGTATTCTCCCAACTCCATTCTGATTATTGTGTCCAATCCGCTGGACGCGATGGCACAGGCCGCATACAAGATGAGCGGATTTCCGCGCGAGCGGGTGATCGGGATGGCGGGCGTGCTCGACTCGGCGCGGTTCCGGACGTTCATCGCCGAAGAGCTGAAGGTGAGCGTGGAGAATGTCACTGCGTTCGTGTTGGGGGGGCATGGCGACACGATGGTGCCGCTGACGCGTTATTCGACGGTCGCAGGGATTCCGATCACCGAGTTGATGGATGCGGCGACACTCGACAAGCTGGTGCAGCGGACGCGGGACGGAGGCGCCGAGATCGTGAAGTATCTGAAGACGGGATCGGCATACTATGCGCCGTCGGCCGCGGTTACGGAGATGGTGGAGGCAATCCTGAAGGACAAGAAAAAGATTCTGCCCTGCGCGGCGTACCTGGATGGGGAATATGGCATCAAGGGCCTGTACGTCGGAGTGCCGGTGAAGCTCGGGTCGAAGGGGATAGAGCAGATCATTGAGATCAAGCTGACGCCGCAGGAAAAAGCGGAGTTGGACCGCAGTGCCAGCGCGGTGAAGGAATTAGTGGGAGTGATTGGAGTGTAAGACCGCAGGTCTCAGGCGTTAGGTCTTAGGTCTCAGGAAAATCCCGCTCGGGAAGGGCGGGATTGTTTTTGATCATGCTGTGCGGGTTCGCGGCACTTGGCAGTTAGCACTTGGCATTTGGCCGTAACGCACTCTTCTCGACCCACATTACGAAATTGTTATGGCCAGGTGCTAAATGCCAAGTGCTAGATGCTCTTCGTGTTTGCTTTTGATTCGCTAGACCCGTTCGATCATTACTGACTGCAGGACGACGTCTTTCTTTGGGCGATCCTGAGCGCCGCGCGCGATGTTGGAGATCTTGTCGGCGATGTCCTGCCCTTCGACGACTTCGCCGAAGATGGTGTGTTTTCCCGTAAGCCAGGTGGTTGGAGCAACAGTGATGAAAAATTGCGAGCCGTTCGTGTTGGGGCCGGCATTCGCCATCGCGAGCTTACCCTTCTTATCGAACTTGTGCGGGGAGCCCTTGGTTTCGTCTTCGAACTGGTAGCCTGGGCCGCCCATGCCGTTGCCCGCGGGATCGCCACCCTGGATCATGAACTCGGGAATGACCCGGTGAAAGATGGTGCCGTCATAGAGTCGATCTGTGCTTTTTTTGCGGCTGACTGGATGGGTCCAGTCGCGCTTTCCTTCCGCGAGATCGACGAAGTTTGCGACGGTCTTGGGAGCCTCTTTGTCGAAGAGGCGGCAGACGATTGTTCCTTCGGTGGTTTGCAACGTAGCGTATGTGCCGGGTTCGCGAGCCATAAGAGTCCTTTCGCTTTGAATCAGGATATGAATGTGGCACGAGGCCGCTGAACAGAAGCGACGCCAGTTCCTAAATTATCCCACGTTACTGGGGCGGCGCGGTTTTGGTCGCTGCGACAGGCTTCTTTGCTGCCGGCGTCGCGGGCTTCGCAGCTGTGGCTCCGGCCTTCACGATTGTGATGTGGTTGATCTTGATCGGACGGAAGGGCCGGTCATTGGGATCACGTCCCGTGCGGGCAATCTGCTTTACGAGTTCGACGGAAGCTTCGTCGCACTGACCGAAGATGGTGTAACCGCCGTTCAGGCTGGGGTAGGGAACTTCCGTGATGAAGAATTGTGAGCCGTTGGTGTCGGGGCCGGCGTTGGCGTAGGCCAAGCGGCCCGGGCGGTCGAAAGTGAGATCAGGCGAGGTCTCGTTCTTGAACTTGTAGCCTGGATCTCCCATGCCGGTACCAGCAGGATCGCCACCCTGGATCATGAAGTCAGGAATCACGCGGTGGAAGATGGTGCCGTCATAGAGCGGGACACCGTGTTTTTTCTGGTGGGTGACAGGGCTGGTCCAATCCTTGGTTCCGGTCGCAAGGCCAACGAAATTCTCGACGCCGATGGGGGCCTGTTTCGGAAACAGCGTGCAGGTCATCTTGCCCGCCGTGGTGTCGATGATAGCGGTCGGGTTGGCGGAGGCGGAGGCTGTCGTCGAGCCGGCGGCGCGATTCGGAGGAGTGCCGGTGGGCTTCGTTTGAGATAGAAGTGCGCAAGAGAATACGGTGATCATGACTGCAAGGCAGATTTGTTTTTGCATACGGGATCCTCGCAAGTATGGATATGGGTCCGCTTAGTTGTTTTGGTGATGCATGAGAATTGTACGACAGCGAGCGGCGCGAACCATGACAGGATTGGTTCCCGCTAGATGCGGCCTGGATCTTTCGCACCGTGGGCGTTTAAGTTCCTACACTGGCTAGGTGCGGCGGGCGAGGACGCCCGCCGCGACAGCCGGCAAGATGCCGGCGCTACAGGTCGGCTTGCATTTGGTGATCATCTTTCAGACACTGCACTAGTTCACACCGGTCGCCGATGTGGACTGCATCTGTTCGCTCACTTTTTCCACGTCGCGAAAGACGCGGAGCAGGTTTCCGCCCAGAATCTTGTGAATGTCGTCGGCGGTGTAGCCGCGATCCAGAAGAGCTTGGGTGACCTTGGGTAGATCCGCAGCAGAGTCTATGCCAGTCGGTGTTGCTCCGCTGACGCCGTCGAAGTCCGAACCCAGGCCGACGTGGTCGACGCCAGCCACCTTGGCGATGTGGTCGATGTGATCGATTAACGATTTAAATGGTGGGCGGGGAATCTTGGCTGCCCACTCGCGATCGATCTGATCGTACTCAATGTAGGTGACGGCTTTGCCTTCCCGCTTGTGCTTCTCGACGAAGGCTGCGATGGCGGCGTCGCGGTCTTTCGCCATGGACTTGGTGGCATTCCAGTAGTTCTGATCATCAAAGCCGGAAAAGAAGTTCACTTGCACCACGCCATTATTTTTGGCGACGGCGCGCAGCATGTCGTCGGTCATGTTGCGGGGAGCATCGGTGAGAGCGCGAGCTGAGGAGTGTGAGGCCATGACGGGGGCCTTGGTGGTGGCGATCGCGTCGTAAAAAGTCTTGTCGGCGACATGGGAGATGTCGACCATCATGCCCAGGCGATTCATCTCGAGGACGACCTGCTTGCCGAAGTCGGTGAGGCCGTTGTGGTGCTCGACCTTCGGGTCGTCGATGTCGCCGGACGAGTCGCCCCATTCGTTCGTGTTGGACCAGGTGAGGGTCATGTAGCGGACACCCAGGCGGTAGAACTCGCGCAGAAGGCGGATATCGTTTTCGATGGCGTGACCGCCTTCGATTCCCATGAGAGTGGCGAGTTTCTTCTGCTTGTGGGCGCGCTCGATGTCGGCGACGGAGAAGGCCATCATCATGCGATCTGGGTGGCGGGCAGCCTGTTCGTAGACAGAATCGATTAAGTCGACGGCGCGATGGGCGTACTGGCCCTTGTAGGAAGGCTCGACCCAGATGGAGAAGAACTCGGCGTCGAGGTTGCCGGCCCTGGCCTTGTCGAGGCTGATGTGGCCGACGTCTTTCGGGTCGGTGTTGGCGATGTCGAAGCCTCCGTCAAGAAAACGTTGCGGCGTGTCGGCGTGCGTGTCGACGATGAGGGCGGAGTTGTGGATCTGGAGCGCCTTGGCGGAGACGGCGGGAACGTCTTGCGTCAACGAAAACGTTGGCCAGAACGTAATCAGGCATGCGATTGCGAGGATTCGGCGAATCATGGACGTACGAGCTTTCGACAGCGGATTGGATGCAAGGACAGGATTGTATACGTTGGATAGCGGGGAGAAGCGACCCGCTTATGCGAGGGCCTCAACGGCTTGGTTCAAGCAAGCTTCGAGGGGCTCGTCGGTATCGATGATGGTCTTCGGGAAGGTGATGGGCTCAAAGCGCGCTTTGACTTCAAGGTAGAGATTGAAGTTTCGGTTGCCGGCTGGATGGTGCCCAGCGGTTGATTGATCTGCGAGGCGGGCACGAGCGGTATCGTCGGAGCAGACGCATTCCAGGATGCGCCAGGGTTGATTGAGTGACTCGGCGGACTTGAGCACCGTCTCGATCTGGTAGCGGCAAGAGAAGGTCCGTCCGTCGATGAAGACGATGCGTTCGTAGTTTTTCCGGAGAATCCATGCTGCGGCTTCGAGCATGATCTGCAGGACGAAGTCGTCCTGCTCCGTGGAGTATTCGACGTCGGGCGGGGCGAACAGCGCGTGGCGGATTTCGTCTTTGCTGAGGATCGCGCCGTGGAGGCGCTCGGCGAGCACGGCGGCGAGCGTAGATTTGCCGGTGCCGGGTAGACCGGCGAGGAGGACGATCATGAGAAGGGCTTCCTTTGAGCGACGTCAGCAGACTGAGACGAAGTCGGCGGCGTAAGAAAGAGAGATTATAGAGAACTCCCATGGAGGCCAATACCGGTTCGCGTGTGCATGGGGTCCTTCGACTTGTTCGGCTGGCGCCTCACGTCGCTCAGGATGACAGAATTACGAGTACTGCAAGGACGATGTCGACGGAAGAGAAAAAATTACAAGGTCCCTCGATTACGTTCGGCTTTGCTTTATTGGGCTCGGGATGACAGCATTCTTGCTCAGGTCAATTTAGCGTCCCAGGTTAGCGTCCAAAAGGCGGACGCGAACCTGGGGCACCCAGCGCCTGACTTTGCACGGGATAACGACCCTTTAGGAACAGGATGCTGAGCTCGCCGACGCGCACGAACTTACTTCTGGCTGAGTTCGTCGCCGAACGGGGTGCTGTCCCAGCGCATGGCGTCCTGAGTTTGGCGCCAATCGGCGTAGCGGTCGGAGACCATCACGTGGAAGACCCACTGGCGGCGCTCTTCTTCGGGTTCGACGAGACCGAGAGCGCGCAGATAGAAGAGGTAGCGCTCGACGAAACGAATTTCGTCTTTCGTCATGCCGCGGCGCTGCAGGTCAACGGTAAGGCCTGCGAGGTGCGAGGATGCCGTGTCGCCTTCGGCCGGAGCGGCATTACGGTTATGCCGACGAAGTTTCTTCTGCACTTTGACAGTGCGGACTGCCGAATTCAGCTGGATCTGGTCGTGGAACCTTTGGTAGTAGGCCTGGCTAAGGTCCTCTACGAAATCGCGTGTCCACGGACGGCAATAGCGGCGATTGGGATCGAGCCGGGGATCGATGCGGAGCGTCGTGCCGGTACGGATCGGCAGCAGAGCCTGGGTTTCGACCAGAGCTGCGAGTTCGTCGTCATCCTGGATGCGCGGCAGTTCGAGGCGATCGATTTCTTCGTTCTGGAGAAGCAGCGACTCATGCGATGGCCGGAACATCGGGTTCCACAAGATGGAGCGGCGATGACGGCGGGAAGTCTTGTGAGTCGCGGAATGCTTGGTGGTCGTGTAGCTGTGGAGAGCAAAGGACTGGCTTGTGATGGCCAGAGCAAACAGCGCGACCCAGAGTCTAGAACACCGAATTCCCATCAGCACGAAGTGGCCTCGAACCTTCGGGGAGAGGCTCTGGTAGCCCAGAGCAGGAGCGTATTCTAACCTAGCTGTCAAGAAATCCAAGAAAAACCTTGCCTTTGGGCGTTACTGAGGAATCAATTTGGGTGCAAATTGGTAATCATTTTCGCGATTACCAATGCCAGGTTGTTGTTTCTTCGTGAACGTGATTACGGATGGTTACGTCGATAGGGTCCAGCGGTTCTGCAGATTCCAGCCTCAGGAAAGCCCAACACGGGATCTGTTGCAAAACAGGTGCCGTCGGCTGAAGCCGACTCCGTATATTGATTTTCTGTCGACCCCAGCACTTACGTGCTGGGCTAATATCTGCCGCCGCTACGCGGCTGGGTAGAGTGGTTCCCAGCGTACGTTCTCCAAGTTCGAGTTTCGAAACAAATTCTTGCGAGCCACGGTTATCTTCCGCCGCTATGCGCCTGGCGCGGGGCTCACCTCCTGGAACAGCGGGATATTTCCGGCACCAAGCGGGGCGTAGCTTGTCCCACCTGCGACACGTCATTTCAGCGTTTCGTTAACGACTCGACCTGATCATTTTCGGAACAGGTCGCCAATCGCCTGTTTCATGACGTCGGCACCGACGTCGGCAATCGACGTGGTGAGCGGAATGTCCTTGGGGCAAACCTCGACGCAATTCTGGGCGTAGCCGCACTCCTGAATGCCGCCGTCGCCCATGAGCGCACTGAGACGTTCGCGCTTGAGGGCTTTGCCGGTTGGGTGCGAATTGAACAGGCGGACCTGCGAAATGGTGGCGGCGCCGACGAAACCGGTCTCTTCATTGAACTGCGGGCAGGCTTCCATGCAGCAGCAGCACGAGATGCAGCGCGACAGGGGATACATCTCTTCCTGATCTTCGGGCGAGACGCGCGGTCCGGGACCGAGGTCATAGCTGCCGTCGACCGGGATCCAGGACTTGGTGGCCTTGAGGTTCTCGAAGATGACGCTGCGGTCGGTGGCGAGATCGCGCACGATGGGGAACTTTGAGAACGGCTCAAGCCGGATAGGCTGCTCCAGATTGTCGAGCAGGGCAGAGCAAGCCATGCGCGCGCGGCCGTTGATGACCATGGCGCACGAGCCGCAGACTTCCTCGAGGCAGTTCGAGTCGTAAGTGATGGGGGTAGTCTGTTTGCCCGTGCGGGTAACTGGGTTGGCGGCGATCTCCATGAGAGCGGAGATCACGTTGCGGCCGGGCTTGTAGGGAAGCTCGAACTCGTCCCAGTAGGGGGCGGAGTTCGGGGTGTCCTGGCGTTTAATTTTGATGATGACGGGATTGTTATTAGCCATTAGCTCTTAGCCTTTAGCTTCAAAAGCATTCAGCACTCAGCAATCAGCATTCAGTCTCTGAATTTTTTTTCCACCCTCAACGAACCGTTCAATGACTAAATGCTGAGTGCGGAACGCTGAGTGCTACTTCACCGCGTCGTACTTTCTGGGCCTTGGTGGAATCAGCGAGATGTCCACCGACTCGAATTCGAATTTGGGCTCGTCGGCGTCGGGAGCGAAGGTCGCTTTCGTCGTCTTGAGCCAGTTCTTGTCGTCGCGGTCGGGAAAATCGGGCTTGTAGTGCGCGCCGCGCGATTCGTCGCGCATGCCGGCACCCTGGGCGACCACGCGAGCCAGTTGCAGCATGTTGTAAAGCTGCCGCACGAAGGCGACGGTCGTGTTGGCCCACTGGCTGCGATCGCTTAAGTTGACGTTGCGGATGCGCTCCAGCAATTCGACGAGCTTGGCGTCGCACTCTTTGAGATTCTTGTTGTAGCGGATGACCGTGCAGTTCTTGGTCATCTCCTCGCCGAGTTCTTTCCAGATGAGGAAGGGGTTCTCGGCGCCGTCGGCCTTCATGAGGCCGTCATTGATTTCCTGCTGCCGCTTGCGTTCGGCCTCGAAGTAGCCGTTGCTCTCGGACTTCTGCAGGCCGCGCGCGTATTGGACGGCGTTGGGTCCGGAGATGAAGCCGCCGAAGATGCAGGAGACCAGCGAGTTCGCCCCGAGACGGTTGGCGCCGTGGTACTGGTATTCGGCTTCGCCGGCGGCAAAGATGCCCGGGATGTTGGTGGCCTGCTTGTAGTCCACCCACAGACCGCCCATGGTGTAGTGCATGCCGGGGAAGATCTTCATAGGCGTGTCGCGCGGATCGTCGCCGACGAACTTCTCGTAGATCTCGAGGATGCCCTCGAGCTTCTTATCGAGGATCTTGCGATCGATGTGGGTGAGGTCGAGGTAGACCATCGGCTTGCCATCGATGCCGAGGTTGTGCTCGTAGACGACTTTGAAGATGGCGCGGGTGGCGACGTCGCGCGGGACAAGGTTGCCGTATTTTGGATACCACTCCTCGAGGAAGTACCAGCGCTCGCTTTCCGGAATGCTCTTTGGATTGCGGTTGTCACCCTGCTTCTTCGGGACCCAGACGCGTCCGCCTTCACCGCGGGCGGATTCGGACATCAGACGCAGTTTGTCTTCGCCGGGAATCGAGGTCGGGTGGACCTGGATGAACTCGCCATTGGCGTAGTAGCAGCCCTGCTGATAGAGCGCGGACTGGGCGGAGCCGGTGCAGACCACGGAGTTTGTGGATTTTCCGAAGATGGCGCCGATGCCGCCGGTGGCAATGATGAGGGCGTCGGCGGGGAAGGTACGGATCTCCATGCTACGGAGGTCCATGGCGCAGATGCCGCGGCAGACACCATTGCCGTCGAGCACGGCGGAGAGGAACTCCCAGTGCTCGTATTTCTTGACCTTGCCTTCGGATTCGTAACGGCGGACCTGTTCGTCGAGCGCGTAGAGAAGTTGCTGGCCGGTAGTGGCTCCGGCAAATGCGGTGCGGTTATAAAGCGTGCCACCGAAGCGGCGGAAATCGAGCAGGCCTTCGGGCGTGCGGTTGAACGGAACGCCCATACGATCGAGCAGATCGATGATGCCGGGCGCGGCGTCGCACATCGCCTTGACGGGAGGCTGATTGGCGAGAAAGTCGCCGCCGTAGATGGTGTCGTCGAAGTGCTGCCAGGTGGAGTCGCCTTCGCCCTTGAGATTCTTGGCCGCGTTGATGCCGCCTTGCGCGCAGACAGAGTGCGATCGCTTTACCGGCACGATTGAGAACAGGTCAACATGGCCACCCATTTCGGCGATCTTGATGACCGCGGCGAGGCCGGCAAGGCCGCCACCGACCACGACAATTTTCGGAGCTGCTGCTGCCATGTCAGTTCACCGACCTTCCGGGAAGAACTGCCGCATGACTCGAATCCACAATGTTGCCGCTGGAAGTTGGCTGCTGGAAGCGCTCGCGGAATGTATACAGGCTGACGAGTCCGACAGCGCTCATGAGGAGGAAGAATGCGAGGCAGACTTTGAGAAGCCGTTGCTGCGCTTTTTCGCCAGAGACGATGCCCCACTTCGCGCAGAAGAGCCAGATCCCGTAGGCAAAATGCCACGAGGCGGCGATGAGTCCGACGATGTAGAAGGCGAGCAGGAACGGCGAGTGAACTTCTGCCTGGACTTTCGCGAAGGATTGCGCCGGGACATCGTGAAGATCGATGCCGGTGAAGCGCATCGTGTAGGTGTGCCAGACGATGTAGATAAAGGCGATGCCGCCAGTCCAGCGCTGGACGGTGTACATCCAGTTGCCGGTCCAGGGATACTCGCCGACGTTCGAGTCGCCGCGATACCAGATGTAAAAGCCGTAGAGGCCGTGATACAGGATGGGAATCCAGATACCAAACAACTCCAGGAAGAACACAAGCGGCAGGTTCGCGAGGAAGCTCACCTGGCGCGCGTAAGCGTCGGGGCCGCTGATGGCGGTGGAGTTGGAAATCAGAATGTGCTCGAACAGAAATGCGCCCACGGGAATAATCCCGCTTAGTGAATGCAAGCGGCGCAGCAGAAACGATGTGCCCTGGCCGCCACGCAGCGGAGCGACCCCGTGCCTGATAGTCGCCGGAGCCGCAGTACTGGCGGTTGTTGCCACGGTTACCGCTCCTTGTGGGTTCGGAAGTGAGAAACGAACCTTTTATTATCCGGGTGCGGCGGAAGGCAAGTCAAGAGAATGAGCGGTAGCAGAAACGAGTCGCGTCGTCGATAGAGTCGCTGGTCGATAGAGTTGGTGAAGGTCGGAACGCTATGGGAAATGTCATTGCTTATCGTTCTGCTCGTCGCACCAATTTAGAAATCTGCGGAACGCGGCGCCGCGGTGACTGTAGCGAGATTTTTCTTCCGGCGTGAGTTCGGCGAAAGTCTTCTCGATCTGAGGAAAATAGAACATGGGGTCGTAGCCGAATCCGCCGGAACCTTGGAGGTGATCGAGAATGCGGCCCTCGGCGACTCCGCGAAACGTTGCCAGCGTCAGACCATCGCGGGCGGCGGCGATTACACACACGAAGCGTCCCGTGCGCTTTTCGGGAGGAACGCCCTCGAGTTCGCGAAGAACGCGCGCATTGTTGGCATCATCATCGGTGTTGGCATCGGCCTTGTGAGGCTCGTCGGCTGCGTAGCGGGCGGAATGAACACCGGGAGCGCCATGGAGGGCGTCAACTTCAAGGCCGGAATCGTCGGCGATGACGATCTGTCCGAGCAGGGCCAAGCTG
>Ga0210386_10005359_pt1 | contig 10446 bp, 11 predicted proteins | sample IncBWH32OmetaG_FD_160091 | JGI IMG/M metagenome (GOLD analysis project Ga0210386, IMG submission 160091) | Forest soil microbial communities from Barre Woods Harvard Forest LTER site, Petersham, Massachusetts, United States - Inc-BW-H-32-O ... | reverse complement strand
GGCAGCCCGCCGATGCGGCTGCGCCGGCGGGCGGCCGAGACCGACGCGGAAACCACATACGACCCGCCGCCACGGTTGAAGGCGATGCGTGCGGTGGTGGAGACGTGCCGGCTGCTGGCGGCGTTCACGAGCGTCGCGATCGGGCTGGCGGTGCTGGGTGCATTGCAGGCACTCGCAGAGACGTTCGGCATTTGGTGGGCCGCGCTGTGCGGCGGGCCGGTGCTGCTGGCCGCGGGCGCGGTTGCCGGCGCAGTCACCGTCGCGGCGAAATGGCTTCTGGTGGGCCGGATCAGGGCCGGTGAGTTTCCGCTGTGGTCATCGTTCGTGTGGCGCAACGAGGTCGCCGATACGTTCGTCGAAACCGTCGCCGCGCCCTGGTTTGCCCGCGCCGCCAGCGGGACGCCGGTAATGAACCTGTGGCTGCGCACGCTGGGCGCTGAGGTGGGTCGCGGCGCGTGGTGTGAAACGTATTGGCTGCCCGAGGCGGACCTCGTCACGCTCGGCAGCGGCTCCACCGTCAACCGCGGCTGCGTGGTGCAGACGCACCTGTTCCACGACCGAATCATGCGGATGGACAGCGTCGTGCTGGAATCCGGCGCGACGCTCGGCCCGCATTGTGTCGCGCTGCCCGCGGCCCGACTGGGCTCCGGTGCGACCGTCGGTCCGGCATCACTGGTGGTGCGCGGCGACGAGGTGCCACCGTCGACGCGCTGGCAGGGCAATCCGATCAGGCCGTGGAACCCCGGCCGCAAGAAGACCGGTGGCAAGAACCCGGCCGAGCCAGGCGTGCAGGACACCGCAGCGTGAAATCCTCTGCCAAGAAGGCCCAAAATAAGTTGGTACCGGCGGCGCTCGATGACTACCTGCCCAAAAACGGCAACCCCGGCTATCAGGTGTCGCGCTACGAGCTGGATCTGGAGTACAAGGTCGCGATCAACCGGCTGTCGGGATCGGCGACGATCACCGCGGTGGCGCTTACCGAGTTGCAGGAGCTCACGCTCGACCTGTCCAGCGCGTTGACGGTGTCAAAGGTGTCGGTGAACGGCAAGCGTGTCGCCCAATTCTCTTGTCGCGGCGGAAAATTGCGTATCCGGCTGCCATCCAAGCCCGCGACCGGGGCGGCGCTGTCGATCGTCGTGCGCTACGGCGGTTCGCCCAGACCGGTGCGGTCGCTGTGGGGTGACGTCGGTTTCGAGGAGCTGACCAATGGCGTGCTCGTCGCCGGGCAACCCAATGGCGCCGCGTCGTGGTTCCCCTGCAACGACCACCCCAGCGCCAAGGCCGCCTACCGCATTCAGATCAGCACCGAAAGCCGGTATCGGGTGGTCGCCAACGGCAAGCTGGTGTCGCGACGGGCACGAGCCTCACAGACGGTGTGGACCTACGAACAACCCGAACCGACGTCGACCTACCTCGTCACCCTGCAGATCGGCATCTATGACACGGCGAGGCTGGCGCGGACGCCGGTGCCCATTCAGGCGGCGCTGCCCGAGCGGCTGCGCGCCGACTTCGACCACGACTTCGCCCGGCAGCCCGAGATGATGGAACTATTCGTCGAGCTGTTCGGACCGTATCCGTTGGCGAACGGCTACACCGTTGTGGTCACCGACGATCCGCTGGAGATACCGCTTGAGGCCCAGGGGATTTCGATCTTCGGCGCCAATCACTGCGCCGGCACGCGCGGTAGCGAGCGGCTCATCGCCCACGAACTGGCGCACCAGTGGTTCGGCAACTCGGTGACCGCCCGGTGGTGGCGTGACATCTGGCTGCACGAGGGATTCGCGTGCTACGCGGAATGGCTGTGGTCCGAACACAGCGGCGGGCCCAGCGCCGACGAGCTCGCCCGTTGCTATCACGAACAGTTACGTGAGAAGCCACAAGACCTGCTGCTGGCCGACCCCGGACCGCGCGACATGTTCGACGACCGCGTCTACAAGCGCGGTGCGCTGACGCTGCACGCGCTGCGCGCGCGGCTCGGCGACGAAAAATTCTTTGCGCTGCTTAAGGATTGGACGACCCGGCATCGCCATGGCAGCGTCGTGACCGACGACTTCACCGGCCTGGCGGCCAACTACTCCAGTGAGTCGCTGCGGCCGTTGTGGGATGCATGGCTGTACTCGACTCGAGTGCCGTGACCGGAAGGCGGCGGTAGTATCCGCGCATGCCGTTGGCGAGCGGCGCGACTTTTACGACCCCGCGTTGTTTGTGGCCCCGCCTGCGCCGGCGGCGGACGGCGCTCACTGACGCCGGGCCGTAACCGGGCCGCGCTACAAGTTAGCCAGGTCGTCGGGAACGTCGACTTTGTGCTCCAGCAGGACCTCGAGAGGTACCACCTCGAGGGTTCGTTCGTGGGTGGACGCCAGCACCACGGGGGCGGCGCAGCCGTCGTGGTGGGCGCGCAGCCAGTTCAGCGCGGTAACGCACCAGCGGTCGCCGGGCAGGAGACCGGGGAACCGATACTCGGGAACCGGCGTCAACAGGTCGTTACCGATGGAACGCTGGTGCTCCAGGAACGCAGCTGTCACTACAGCGCAGATGGTGTGCCGGCCGACGTCCTCGGGCCCGCTCGAGCAGCAGCCGTCGCGGTAGTAGCCGGTAAGTGGGTCGGAGCCGCACGGTTCCAGCGGACCGCCCAGCACGTTGCGATCAGGCACGTCTTTAGTATCGCGCTCCTCGGCGTGAAGTTTGCAGGAACTTGCGGTAACGAACCATCGCGTCGCTGCGGGTCAGCGTTACACGTCCGCCATCCGGTAGCTGGATAGCGGATTGGCTCAGAACGGCCCCGCAGTCGCAGCGTCCGTCTCGGTTTATATCCGAGCGATCTGCGTAAACGCCGCGCCCGTGCGCGTGAGTTCTTCTTGCGCCGCTTGGTTCAAAGCCAGTGGGCCGAGGCGATGCCGTGACCGGGGTGGAATTATCCCGTACCCCCTCCTGACCGCGCTGCTGCACGGTAGGTTCTGCGGTGTGATACTCACGGGGGCCTTTCTGGCCGAAGACGCTGCGACGATCGATAACAAACTCAATGTGGCGGGCGGCGTCCTGTCCAAATTTACGGTGGGGCCTGACCGGTCGGCCCTGTTTGTGCTTGTGGTGCTGACGCGGCCGGACGAAGGTGATTCCGACCGGCGGATTGAGGTAGAGCTGATACCTCCGACGGGTGAGGAGCCCGTACACAGACGATTCGAGATACCAGAGGCCTCCATCGGCGAATTCCCGGGTTTCGCGTACTTTGCCGTGGACGTAAACCTGCCTGTCAACGGCCGCTGGGTGATGGTGGTGACTGGCGGCGCTGAAGCGATCACCCTACCCCTGCTGGTAGACGGCTGGGCACCGCCGCCGTCGCTCGGCATTTGACGAGCCGGCGTTCCGCGGCGAGCAACCGTCAGGGCAGATCGCTAAGCGGCTGACCTAACGCCTCGCGGTTTCATGCGCGCGTTTCCGCGCTCGACGCGGCCCCGTGCTATCGCGCCGCGTTGGCCGTAACTCGTCCGGCGCGGCTGAGGACTAGCGCCACGAGCACACCGAAGACGAAGCCACCGACGTGGGCGAAGAACGCGACACCGCTGCCACCCGTCTTGTCCGGGTGGACCAGCGCGTAGTTGCCCTCGAAGAACTGGTACAGAAACCAGAGGCCGAGGAAGATCCACGCCGGGATCCCGACCGGGAACCACCCGATGAACGTCAGGATGCGTGAGCTGGGATAGAGCACGATGTAGGCGCCCAGCACGGCTGCGATCGCGCCACTGGCGCCCAGATTTGGTATCTGCGCGTCGGACGCCGTACCGAAGAGCAGCGTCATCGCGGTTTGTAACACCGTCGCGGCGAATCCGCCGGCAAGGTAGAAGACCAGATAGCCGAGCCGCCCGAAAGCGTCCTCCACGTTCTTCCCGAAGATCGCCAGAAACAGCATGTTGCCGAGGATGTGATCCCAACCAGCATGCATAAACATGGACGTGATCCAGCCAACGCCCCAAGGTATGCCCAGGTGGCAAGTGTTATTGACATCGCACGGATAGAACGATGCCTGATTAACCGCGGCCTCCCCGTTCGGTAACTCATAGAACAGAAACACCGCGAAGTTCGCGACGATCAGCGAGACGTTGACGATCGGGAACCGGCGGGCTGGAATGCCATCGGAGTAGGGGATCACACGAGCTCCTTCCACCAGCAGCGGCTGGTACTGATGGTGCGGCCTAGCAGTTCTCTTTCGTCAAACTGAATGCATCGTAGAGTTTCGCCGTCTTTGGCGCCCATCGTCACCGCGCCGATCCCCTCAGGTGAGCGCGGGCACTACGGCATCGGTGAGGAGCTGGACCGACTTCCATGCTTCATCGAGCGGCATACCGCCGACCAGCGGGTGCAACACGATCGGTCCGTAGTTCGCGGATTCCTTGGAGTCGCGCACCTCGGCGATGAGCTGGTCGGGAGTCAAAAACCGATATCGTCCCGACGCCCTGACCTCGTCCAGAGTCTGCACTCCAGGCAGGTGCATCAGCGAACGTTCGTCGGCTGACCACCCGCCGTAAGTGACCGCCTCCCAAAGGATGTGGTCACCGAGTTCTGCCCACGCCCGGTCCGGATCCTCGTGCAGGTAGATCATTCCGCGATTGGTTGCCCCCGGCATGAGGACAAATGGCGTGATGCCGGCGCGGGCGCACAGCTCACGATAGTAGGCGTCGATCTCGGGCAGGTAGTCGACCAGGCTGAGCGGGAGGCCAAAGCGCGCCGCCCGCCGCGCTGTGGCGCGCACGCCGCCGCCGACATACAGCGTCGGATGCGGCCGGGACCAGGTACCGGTGCAGACTCCCGCGTCCGGATCAGCGCCTGACCAGACCGACAGCATCCGCTCGATCAGGCTGTCCATCAGCTTGCCCCGCCGGCTGAAATCCAGGCCGAGCGAGTCATATTCGACCGCGCGGTAACCCAGACCCACCGTGGTGTGCAGCCGACCTCGACTCATGTTGTCAACGAGCGCGATGTCTTCGGCGAGCCGGACCGGATTCCACAACGGCCCCAGCGCGCAGTCCACACTCGCAATCAGCCGCTCGGTACGCGCCAGGAACATCGCCGCAGCCATGATCGGATTGCAGCTCCATCCGTGTCCTGTCACGTGATGCTCATCGACACTCACCGAGGTGATGCCCCGGGACTCGCCCCACTGCGCCAGTTCGAGTGCGGCGGAGATCAGCTGGCCCTGTGTGCGTGGTTCTCCTTGCGGGGAGCCGAAGTTGAAGCGCAGCACCGTCAGTAACATGTCCAACCTCTGTCAGGCTTCTTTGGGTGGCGCCGCCATCGATTGCAAGAATCCAGGCCAGTCGGGAAACAGCGCGCGGTCCACGATCTCGATCCGGGTACCGAAAGCGTCGACGTAATAGGCGAACAGCGCAAGATCTGACTCAGCAGACGGCTGGGCGACGTCCGCGGTCATTTCGAAGCTAAAGCCGTTGCGCTCCAGCATGCGCCCGGTTTCGGCGAGATTGTCGGTGAAGTAGCTGAGGTGATGGACAGAGTTGCCTGGTGCGGCCGTCCACGGACTTCCGGGAACCTCCTGGACGAGTTCGAGATGTGGACCCTGCACCGAGTAGACGATCGTCGAGGTCAGTTCGCGGCTCCCCGCCGCGGTGCGGAAGGGCAGCGTGTAACTCAGCGGAGTGATCCACCGGTAGCCGGTCAGCGCAGTGAGACGGGCCATGGCGGCATCGAGGTCGGGCACCACGATGCCGGTGTGGTAGAGGTCTTCGGGTCGTAGTGCGAATGCCATGATCCTGCCCTTCCGTGCGGGTCCTACACACAGTCCGATGCACCGTCGACGACGAAGACCGCACCGCTGGTATATCCGCTCTGCTCGGTGCACAGAAAAGCCACCGTGGGCGCAACCTCTCCGGCGGATCCGAAGCGGCGCAACGGGATATGGGCCAACTCAGCGTCCACCAGTTCTTGCGCTGCGCGCATGGGCGCGGTCATCGGAGTGTCGATCAAACCCGGTGCCACCGCGTTCACCCGGACTCCCTTGTCCGCCCACTTGACGGCGAGATTTCGTGTGACACAAATGACCCCGGCCTTCGCGGCACCATACCCGGGCACCAGTGGGACCGCCCGCAGCGCGGACATCGACGCCAGGTTCACCACGCTGGCACCTCCGGGCGCGGTCGACGCCTTTAGGGCTTTGTACAGCCGGACCGTCAATCGGTACGGACCGGTCAGGTTGAGCGCGACTGACGCATCAAATCCGTCCGGTTTCGATTCATCAAGGCCTCCGGGGAAATTCGCACCCGCATTGTTGAACAGCACGTCGAGTACGGTGAAGCTCTGGGCCAGAGCATCCACCGAGTCGGGGTCGGTGATCTGTAATTGGTGATATGTCATCCCGGACAGGTCGGTGTCGTAATCCCCGGCGTCAGGCTTGGTTCCGGTGATGGTGACCTCAGCCCCGGCATCCCGGAACAACACCGCGGTGGCGTGGCCGATCCCGCTGGTACCACCGGTGATCAGCGCTGTGGTCCCAGTGAAGTCGAAGCTGACTCGCGCCGTCATGAATCGCTCGCAATCTGTTGTCGCAGCCATGCGCCTTCCCAGAAGTTCGTACTGGCGGCCAGTAGGCTTTCGTGGGCTTCCCTTAGCACCGCGCGCGCTCCTGCATGGTCTGGGGGCACGAGCTCCGCAAGGTGGATAGCGTGCAGGGGCCGGCCGGCGCCAAGGTGTTCGCGGGCCCGATCCACCAGTCTGTCGGCGCCCGCCAGTTCAACCACGTCGGCGCTGACGGCGCCGAATCCAACCGGATACAGCTCGGTCGTCGATTGATGGTGAAACCAGCCTGAGTAGTTCTCCCAGATGGCGCGTACGTCCCACGCAACCTTCCCGTATCCTTGGCCCACTTCGAATTCCGCGGGCAAGGTGATCTCGCGCATCAGGGTCCGGACGTCTTTTCCGGCGTTCATCCCGGCGACGGTCTGGTCGTGGATGTATTGGATCGCGTCGCGCAGCCGGGTCAGCTCGGCGTTGATGCGAACGGCCCCCGCGACCGGCTCGAAGTGGCCGGTCACCAGCAGTTCGGGCTGCAGGTCGCGTACCCGCTCGACGGACGCGATGGCGGTCACGGCGTCCCGGTACCGGTCGCCGCGCATGGTAACAAGGTTGGGGATGTGCCCAAATAGCGGTCCAAAGGCGTTTCCGCACAGACATATTCGCTCCTCTGGCAGCCACACCACCAGTGAGTCGGTTGTCTCGCCGCCGGGTACCGAGATTAGCTCCATCCGCCGCCCGCCGACCTCCAGGGTGAGCGCGTCCTCGAAGTCAAGGTCGACGACGGGAACGCTCTGGCCAGGCAGATGTTTGGTACCGAGGCGCCGTTGAATGGCCCGGATGCCTTCCGCCAACGTGTCCTTGAAGGCGAAAGCGCTGCGGCTGGCGCGGTACGGAATGAGACGTTCGTTATCATCGCGCCAGCGGGTCCAGTTCGCTTGCGCAACAACGGTTGTGTCCGCGTCGCGCACGCTGTCCAGACCGCCGACATGGTCCACATGGCCCTGGGTGAAGATAATGTAGCGCACCGGCGAGGAGTCGACGGCGTCGAAGTTGGCGCGATGCACCGGTCCCTCGAAGCCCATCCCGGCGTTGATGATCACCCGGCCCGCATCGGTGGTCAGCAAGTATGCGTTCGACAGACCCGGCGAGCACCACAGTCCCGGGGCGATCTGCTCGGCCTTTTCGGCAGCGGCCGGGCGCATCGCGTCGGCGCCGGGCCGGCGGCGATACACCGGTTCGAACTCTTCGGTGTTGGTGCCCATCGTTGTGGTCTCCTTCAGGGCTCGGGGCGGACGTCGAACCTGTTGAAGTAGAAGTCGAACCGCTCGCGCAGTTGGTCGGCCGAGATGCCGAAGTGCCGCTGCAGGTCGTAGTGGATCCGGCCGTGCTTGCCGCGGGGATTGCCGCCGAGGTAATTCCGGAGGCTCCCGCGCACCTTGGCGGTCAACTCGACTCCGCCACGCTGGTAAAGATCTTCCAGCAGCGGCATCTCGTTGCCGTTCAGGTGGTGAAAGCTGATGTCGAGGCTGCGTTCGGCCGGCACCAGATCGCGGTCGCGCACGCAGTCGCTGAGCAGCCGATGCACGCGATCGCTCCAGTAGTCCAGTAGCCAGTCCGGGTCGATGCTCGTCCTGCGCAATCGGTCGGAATAGGCCATCATCGTGATCGCCGACTGGATCACCGCGACGGGATCACGATGCGTGAAGGCCACTGTTGCGTCCGGGAAGGTGGCCATCAATGGGCCAAGCTGCTCACAGTGCTGGGGACTCTTCAGGACCCAGGTCTGCGGGCCGCGCAGAAATGTCAAGGCCTGCAGCACTTTCTTTAAGTACGCGTAGTGCCGGGTCTGGTCGAGCCCCAGGTAATGGTCACGCCAGTTGGGCACGCGCGCATGCCATTCCAGGACGTAGGCGGCCAGATCGAGGTCGAGGAGTTCGACTTCCTCCTCGATCGCTTCGGGGAACCGATCGTGCATGGCGGCCACCACGGGAGCGCTGACCATGAGTGCGTCGTGTTCGGCCTTGGCTCGTGCGTAGCGGGGATCGACTCCGAAGATGTCGGGGCCTTGGCCGAGTGCCGGTATCGGATCCTGGCTTTCCCAGTACGGCAGTGCGCGCCTGCGCGGATCGACCGCGATGAGGTTCACCAGATGGGTGGTTCCCGATCGCGGCATCCCCACGACGATGAAGGGCTTCTCCAGCGGGATCGACTCGATCTCGGGATACCGCTTGATGAGGTCGGTCAGCGACAACCGGTTCCGCAGCAGGCGAACCACTCGTTGCCGCAAGGACGAGCGAGTGAGCTGGGTCAGACCTTCGTCGGCTTCGATCGCGGCCACGTGCGCAGCCAGGCGGTCACCGAAGCCGTCCGAGTCGTCCAGGTCGTCTCCCACACCTGCCTGGTCGATGGCTTCGACAAGCATCCGATCGATGTCGAATTCGACGGGCTTGGCCTCGGTGAACTTCAGAATCTGACGCTGGACATCGGTCAGCTTGGGCGACGTCAGATCGTCGAAGTCGATGTCGCCCACCGCAGAACTCACGCGACCTCCTCGACGTTTGCTTTGTCGAATATATCGACCGCCGCCCGGGGCGGTACCCTGCAGCGAGAACCAGCCCATTTCTCATCTCGGCAGAAAGGTTGTCCGGTGCTCGTCGTCACTACCAATGACCTTCCCGGTTGGGAGATCCAACGTGTGTGCGGCGAAGTCTTCGGGCTCACCGTCCGATCGCGAAATGCCTTCTCCCAGTTCGGCGCCGGATTCAAATCAATGTTCGGCGGCGAGCTACAGGGCATGACAAGAAACCTGGCCGAAAGCCGCAATGAGGCGATGACACGACTGATCAATGAAGCGCGTGGCAAGGGCGGCAACGCGATCATCGGGATGCGCTTCGACACGACCGAGATCGGCGACGTGTGGACCGAGATCTGCGCCTACGGGACCGCGGTGCAGGCCGTGCCGGTCACCGACGCCGCGCGCTACACCGCCTCGCAACTAGGTTACGGGGGAGCCCCACAGCCGCAGCCCCAGCAGCGATAGCCGCACGGCCCAGGGGTTAACTTAAACCGATGGCAACACCGAACCAACCCGGAAACCCGTACGAAGAACCGCCTTGGAGCGGCCAGCCTCCGGGTTATGGACCGAACCAGTATCCTCAGACGCCACCGCCGCCGCCGGGATATCCGACCCCGCCGGGTTACCCGCAGCCGTACTATCCCGCGCCGGGGTACGTGGTCGATCCCCAGGCCCCATTTGGGCGCGATCCCGCCACGGGCGTACCCCTTTCAGATAAGTCCGCCGTGACCGCCGGCCTCCTGCAGCTATTTTTCGGCGTGTTCGGCATCGGCCGCTTTTATATCGGTACGACTCAGATCGCGGTCCTACAGTTGTGCCTGGGTCTCGTCGGGATCTTCTTCGGCCTGTTCTGCCTTGTCGGCCTGCCGGTCTTGCTGGGCGTCGCCGTCTGGGCCGTCATCGACGCGATGCTGATGTTCACCGGAAGCGTTAAGGACAACTTCGGCCGTAAGCTCCGCTAGGACCGCCCGTACCCGCTCAAACAGGGAAAATATTTCGCCGATCGAGGCACTGAATCCTGCTGGGTGACAACGGGATAACAATTCCCGGCGCAAGGTGTCGCGACTCGCTTCGCAAATACCGGGAACAGGGCCCTGGGCAACTTATCGTCAGTGCGTGTACCGCCGAACGGTCCTGAAGCTACCGCTGCTGCTGGCAGCGGGTGCTGCATGGGCCCAAGCGCCGCGCGCCGCCGCGGAACCGTCCCGCTCCTCTGGGGAATCAAGCCGGTGGTCACCCGACCGTGCCAACCGCTGGTATCAAGCACAAGGTTGGCTCGTCGGCGCCAACTACATCACCTCAAGCGCCATCAATCAGCTCGAGATGTTTCAGCCTGCCACCTTCGA
>Ga0210386_10005358_pt1 | contig 10446 bp, 9 predicted proteins | sample IncBWH32OmetaG_FD_160091 | JGI IMG/M metagenome (GOLD analysis project Ga0210386, IMG submission 160091) | Forest soil microbial communities from Barre Woods Harvard Forest LTER site, Petersham, Massachusetts, United States - Inc-BW-H-32-O ... | reverse complement strand
CGGCAACCGCCGGCGCGACCCGCGGGTCCAGCGGGCTCGGGACGATCCGATCGGGCGCCAAGTCGTCGGCGACGACGGAGACGATCGCCTCGGCCGCGGCCACTTTCATCTTGTCGGTGATCTTGCGGGCACCGGCCTCCAGCGCACCACGAAACACGCCGGGAAACGCCAGCACGTTGTTGATCTGGTTGGGAAAGTCGCTTCGCCCGGTGGCGACCACGGCGGCGTGCCTGGCCGCAGCGTCGGGACGGATCTCCGGGTCGGGGTTGGACAGCGCGAACACAATGCCCTCGGGGGCCATCGTCGCGATCAGTTCCTCGGGAATGACCCCGCCGGACACACCGAGGAACACGTCGGCCCCCTCCAGCGCCTCGACGATGCCGCCGGAAAGGCCGCGCGGGTTGGTGCGTAGCGCCAGCTGCGCTTTGACGCTGTTCATGTCGTCGCGCCCGGAGTGCAGGATGCCACGCGAGTCGAGCACGGTGACATCGGAAATCCCGTTCGCTTGAAGGAGATTCGCGCACGCGACGCCCGCTGCCCCGGCGCCGGAGATGACCACATGCAGCGCCGTCATGTCCCGGTCGAGCGCCTTCGTGGCGCCGAGCAGCGCCGCCAGCACCACGATCGCGGTGCCGTGCTGGTCGTCGTGCATCACCGGGCAGTCCAGCGCGTCGATAAGGCGCTGCTCGATCTCGAAGCAGCGCGGTGCGGCGATGTCCTCGAGGTTGACCGCGCCGAACGTCGGCCGCAGCCGCACCAGGGTCTCGACGATTTCGTCGGGATCCTTGGTGTCCAGCACGATCGGGATGGCATCCAGCCCCGCGAACTCCTTGAAGAGGCCGCACTTGCCTTCCATCACCGGCAACGATGCCGCCGGCCCGATGTCACCGAGGCCGAGAACCGCGCTGCCGTCGCTGACCACCGCGACCAAACGGCCCGCCCACGTGTAGCGGGCGGCCAAGGTGTGGTCGCCGGCGATCGCTCGGCTGACCTGAGCGACCCCAGGCGTATAGGCGATCGACAGGGAGCGCTGAGTATCCAGCGGAGTCGTCGCGTCCACCGAAAGCTTGCCGCCGAGATGTGCCTCGAAAATCTCCGCGTCGGTGATGGCGCGGCTCTCGTTGCGAGTCTGAATCGATTCAAGTAATTCGGACACGGACTCAGGGTACTGACTACTCATTAGTAGCCCTAATCGACGAGGTTGGTCCGTCTCAGATCAGTCCCAAACCGGTGACGGCCTCGCGCTCGTCGGCGAGTTCGGCTGTCGACTTGTCGATGCGGCCGCGGGAGAACTCGTCGATCTCCAGGCCGGTGACGATGCTCCAATCGCCCCCTTTGGTGGTCACCGGGAAGGACGAGATCAGGCCCTCCGGCACACCGTAGGAGCCGTCGGACAACACGGCCATCGACACCCAGTCGTCCTTCGGGCTGCCCAGCAGCCAGTCCCGCGCGGCGTCGACGGTTGCCGACGCCGCCGAGGCGGCAGACGATGCGCCCCGCGCGTCGATGATCGCCGCGCCACGCTTGGCGACAGTGGGGATGAAGTCGTTCTCGATCCAGGACTGGTCGTTGACCACCTCGGCGGCGTTCTTGCCTTTAATCTCGGCGTGGAAGATGTCGGGGTATTGGGTGGCCGAGTGGTTGCCCCAGATGGTGATCTTCTTGATGTCGCTGACGTCGGCCCCGGTCTTGTGGGCCAGCTGCGAGATGGCCCGGTTGTGGTCCAGGCGGGTCAGTGCCGAGAACCGCTCCTTGGGGATGTCGGGCGCGTTGCTCATCGCGATCAGCGCGTTGGTGTTGGCCGGGTTGCCGGTGACACCGATGCGGATGTCGTCGGCGGCGACGGAGTTCAGCGCCTTGCCCTGCGCGGTGAAGATCGCGCCGTTGGCCTCCAACAGGTCGCCGCGCTCCATACCCGGGCCGCGCGGCCTCGCGCCGACCAGCAACGCCAGGTGCACGCCGTCGAAAATCTTGTTCGCGTCCGCACCGATCTGCACTCCCGACAACAATGGGAACGCGCAGTCGTCGAGCTCCATCACGACGCCCTCGAGCGCCTTGAGGGCGGGCTCGATCTCCAACAGCCGCAGCTCGATCGGGCGGTCGGGACCCAACAGCGAGCCGCTCGCCAGGCGGAACAGCAGGCTATAACCAATCTGGCCGGCGGCGCCGGTGACGGCAACCTTCAGGGGTGTTGTGCTCACGCGTCGAAACTAGCGCACCGACGCACGCGATAAACCCCGGCCCCGACCTCGGCGGCTATCGCGCCAGCTCAGCCGCGTCCGCCCGCAGGCAATAGACGTCTTAGGCGCGTAACATGACCGAGGCTTCATCGGATCCGGACTGCGACGGGAGGTGAGGGATGCCTTCGTTTCGCGATCTACCGGAAACACTGCGTCCTGGGGTACGGCCCGAGAGGGATGAGCCTCCGCATCCGCAGCCGGAGCACCTGCCTGCCGAGCAGGCGGTGGTCGATTGCGGCATTTATGTCGACGGGGAGCGACTGCCCGGGACTTTTACCCATGGCGAGGCACGGGCCAAGGTGGGCGAGCTAGCGCTGGCCGGCCAGGAAGCGTTCGCCTGGATCGGCCTGCACGAGCCCACCGAGCACCAGATGCAGGAGGTCGGCAGCGTTTTCGGCCTGCACCCACTGGCGGTCGAGGACGCCGTACAGGCCCACCAGCGGCCGAAGTTGGAGCGTTACGACGAGACACTGTTCCTGGTTCTCAAGACGGTCAACTACGTTCCGCACGATTCGCTGGTGCTGACCCGCGAGATCGTCGAGACCGGCGAAATCATGATTTTCGTCAACGGGGACTTCGTGGTGACAGTCCGACACGGCGAGCACGGTCGGTTGACCGACGTGCGCAAGCGGCTGGATGCCGACCCCGAGCAGATGCGGCTAGGCCCGTTTGCGGTGATGCACGCCATAGCCGACACGGTCGTCGACCACTACCTCGAGGTGACCGACCTGATGGCGGTCGACATCGACGCCATCGAGGAAGTGGCGTTCGCGCCCGGCCACCGGACAAATATCGAGCCGATCTATCTGCTCAAGCGGGAAGTCGTCGAGCTGCGCCGGTGCGTCAACCCGCTCTCCATGCCATTTGCACGATTTCAGACCGAACACAAGGACCTGATCTCCAAAGAGGTGCGACGCTATCTGCGCGACGTCGGCGACCACCACGCCCACGCCGCCGATCAGATCGCCAGCTACGACGAGAATCTCAGCTCCTTGGTGCAGGCGGCGCTGGCCCGGGTCGAGATGCAGCAGAACACCGACATGCGCAAAATATCGGCATACGCGGCCCTTCTGGCAGTACCCACGCTGTTCGCCGGCGTTTACGGAATGAACTTTGAGTGGATGCCCGGGCTGAAATGGCACTGGGGTTACCCCGTGTTTGTCACCCTTTTGGTGATCGTCTGTGTGCTGTTGTACCGGAACTTCCGCCGCAGAGACTGGCTGTAGAGTCAATTTGGCTGTGCGGCAGGGCGATTAGGATCCAGCACGTCCACGCCGTCGCTGCGCCACGCCTCGCGCATCGCGTCGGCGCCTCGCAGCCGCACCCACGCGGCCTCGGTCGCGGTGATCGGGGTCGCGGACAGAAAGCGCACCGGGTCTCGCGGCGGGTCCAGCGGTAGGTCAGGAATGTCGCTGCGACCCAACAGAATCGCAGTGAACGGCGCCGGCCCCGATGGTTTCTCCCATAGCGGCGCACCGAGATCGATCAATGCGTCTTCGGCCAACACCACCCCGTCGACCGCAGGCGTTGCCGCCAAGATCGCCAGGCTGTGCGCCAGACGGCTGATCTGCCCTGGATTGCGCAGCCGCAAAACGACTTCTGCGCGCGGGCCACGCTGCGGATCGGCGACGATTGCCGCTGGATCGGCCATCGGATGCCGGGAGCAGCCCAGCGAGACATAATGCACCACCCCGTCTGCGCCGGGGAGAAACCGCAACACCTCGATTGGCTCGGCACCCAGAAATGTCACGCTTGCGACATCAGGCTCGGAGTGGAGGCCCGCTTCGGAGAAGTGAGCCCACAGGTGCGCGCGCACCCGGGCCAAAATCTGGGTCACTCAGTCTCGGACGGCGGTGGAACAGTCAAGTTCACGCCGGTGTCGGCGTCGAAAACGGCCAGTTTCAAGGTATCGAAGGCCAATTCGAGTGACTTTCCTTTCGCCGCTTTCGACGCGGCGGGAACCCTGGCCACGAATTCGTGCTCCTCTCCCGCGGATTCGGCGTCGAGCTCGGGCAGCTGGTCCGACTGAACAACGCAACCTTCGGTAGTGAAGTAGACGTATTTGTCGGCGCCGAGCGACTCGACCATGTCGACCTGCACCTCGAACGTCAGGGCGCTGATGCGCTGGTAGCCGTCGATCAAGGCGGCGTCTTGCAGATGCTCCGGGCGAACGCCGATGATGACCTTCTCCGGCGTCGGATGCTGCGCGAGCACCTCGTGGACGGGTTGGGTAAGCGTCACCTCGCCGAATGGCAAGTTCAACCCGGTCGCGGTCAACGTCCCGGGAAAGAAGTTCATCGCCGGTGAGCCGATGAAGCCGGCGACAAACAGATTGACGGGCCTCTCGTAAAGCTCGTCGGGCGTGCCGATCTGCTGCGCCACGCCGCCACGCATGACCACCACCCGGTCTCCGAGTGTCATGGCCTCGGTTTGGTCGTGGGTCACGTAGACGGTGGTGGTGGCCAACCGCCGCTGAAGCCGGGCGATCTCGCCACGCATCTGGACCCGCAATTTGGCGTCAAGGTTTGACAGCGGCTCGTCCATCAGGAATGCCTTGGGGTGCCGCACGATCGCCCTACCCATCGCGACCCGCTGGCGCTGGCCGCCAGACAGTTGCGAGGGCTTACGGTCGAGAACTTCGGTCAAGTCAAGTATTCGCGCGGTGTCCTCGACCTTGTCCGCGATCTCCCTTTTCTTCATCTTCGCCAGTGTGAGTGGGAAGGCGATGTTCTGGCGCACCGTCATATGTGGATAGAGTGCGTACGACTGGAACACCATTGCGATGTCGCGATCTTTGGGCGCTTTGTCGTTCACCCGCTCGCCGCCGATGCGCAGCTCCCCAGACGAGATATCCTCCAGTCCGGCAATCATATTCAGCGTTGTGGACTTCCCACAGCCGGAAGGCCCGACCAGAATGATGAACTCGCCTTCGGCGATCGTGATGCTGAGTTCCTTCACGGCCATCGCGCCGTCGGGGTAACTCTTGGTCACCCTGTCCAACACAATCTCGGCCATCGAGCTATCCCTTCACCGCGCCGGAGGTCAACCCAGCGACTATCCGTCGTTGGAAGACTAGAACAAATACGATAATCGGGACCGTGATCACCACCGCGCCGGCCGCGATCGATCCAGTTGGCTCCTCGAATTGCGAACTGCCCGTGAAGTTGGCGATTGCCACCGGCGCGGTGATCGCAGCCTTGGTGGCGGTCAACGACAATGCGAGTAGCAGGTCGTTCCAGGCAAAGATGAACACCAGGATCGCGGCAGTGACGATTCCCGGTGCTGCCAGCGGGGCGATCACCTTCCGGAATACCTGCCCTGGCGTGGCCCCGTCCATTTTGGCCGCCTTCTCCAGATCCCACGGAATCTCCCGGAAGAACGCCGACAGCGTGTAGATCGCCAGCGGCAGCGCGAACGCGATGTAAGGGGTGATCAGCCCGGGCCAGGTATCGAACAGCCCGATCCGTCGTTCAATGTTGAACAGCGGGGTAACAAGGGAGATCGCCGGGAACATCGAAATCAGGAGCACGGCACCGATCAACAGCCGCTTGCCGGGAAAGTCCAATCGGGCCACCGCATAGGCCGCCATCGCGCCGACTAACACCGCGATCACTGTAGTGAGCAAGCCGATTCCGACGGAGTTGATCAGAGCCGAGCTGAAGAAATTACCCCGGAAGATTCCACGGTAGTTGTCGAAGGTCACCGACGTCGGAATCAGCTTGCCGTCCTTGACTGTTGACGTCGGCTTGAGCGACAGGCTGAGGATCCACACCACCGGGAACAGCGCATACAGCAGAACCAGAGTGTCGACGATCACCCAGACCGAAGCGCGCCGTACGGTCACGGCTCAGCGTCCATCGCCGTGGACACCCGGTGCTGATGCGCCGAACACTTTGATGAAGATGAACGCGATGATCGCGACGCAGCCGAAGATCAGCACCGAAATCGCGGAGCCCAGGCCGACATTGAAGCCCTTGAACAGGTTGTCGTAGCCAAGGATCGACACCGAGCCGGTGTTGCCGGTACCGCCGGTGAGCACATAGATGCTGTCGAAAATTCGGAACGCGTCCAACGTGCGAAACAGCAGCGCCACCAGGATCGCGGGCTTCATCAGCGGCAATGTGACCTTTATCAACCGACGCCACGCGCCGGCGCCGTCGACTTGCGCCGCCTTCAGCAGATCCTCTGGCACCAGCGCCAACCCGGCGAGAAGCAGCAGTGACATGAACGGCGTCGTCTTCCAGACCTCGGCGATGACCACGGTGCCCAGCGCCGGAATCTGGTGCGTCAACGGCGCGCTGCCCGGCGGTAGCAGGTTGGCCAGGTAGCCAGTGCCCGGCGTCCAGGCGTAGTACCAGCTGTAGGACGCCACCACCGTGACGATGCCGTAAGGGATGAGCACAGCAGTGCGCACCAAGCCCTTGCCGATCAGTGTGCGGTGCATCACCAATGCAAGCGCCAGGCCCAGCACGAATTCGATCGACACCGAAACAACCGAGATTGCCAGCGTCACAGCAAGTGCCGTCCACCAATACCGGTCAGTCAAGATCGTCTGGTAGTTGCCCAGCCCGATGAACTTGGTCTCGTCGGGAGTGGCCAAATTACTGCGCTGCAAGCTCAGCCAAACCGCGTAGCCGATCGGATAAGCCGTGACAGCGAGCATCACCATCGCCGCGGGCGCGACCAGGATAAACGCGAGTGCCCGCTCCGACCTCCGGTTCTCCGAGTGCCGGCCATTAGCGCCGCTTTTCCTCATCGCTTCGTCCCGCCCGCCGCTGCGCGGCTGGGGGTGCCCCCACTGCATCGTCGCCGGCGCGGTCACGGCAGTAGCCCCCGGCCGTCGATGGCCTTTTGCAGCTGCGCAGTGAGCTCATCGGCCGTCTTCTCCGGGTCAATCCGGTTGATCGGGCTCAGCGTGGCCGACATCCGAGTGGACACTGCCTGGTAGGCCGGTGTCGCGATTCGCGCAGCGGCATTGGTGAGTTGTTGGCGAATGATGTCGTACATCGGGTATTTCGCCTGAAATTGCGGGTCGGAGTACAGCGAGGTCCGCGCCGCGGGCAACCCTCCGTCGAGCGAGATGTACTTTTCGTTTTCCACGTCGCGCAAGCATCTGATCGCTTCGTAGGCCTCGGCTTTATGACGGGTCGTCCTGGCCACCGCCAGGTTCAGCCCACCGATCGTCACCTTGGCGGGCTGGCCGGGCTGCACGCCGGGGTAGGGAGCAAAGCCGAACACCTTCTTGCTGGCGTCGTAGGCCTCGCGGAACTGCTGGTCGGTCGGCACGAATGCGCCGACGTTGTTGATGCTGCCTGCCAAGTCGGGACGGCGATTGAGCGGCAGGAAAGCCACACCGCCCTTCACCGCGTTCTCCAGCATGGACGCCAGCGCATACGGCCAGTTGACCTCCAGCGCGGAGTTTCCCTGCTCGAACGCCAACCGGGAAGTGCCCGCGTCGGTCCGGGTGATCGACGGATCGGCGCCGGGCGCGGTGGCCACCGACTTGATGATCCGCAGGGCGCTGATGGTGGCGGCACGGTGTGCGGGCGTATCGGTCAAGGTGACCTTCTGGCTGTCGTCGGAGAGCACTTGGCCACCCGCACTTTCCAGCAGAGTGTTGAACCACACCACCAAACCCTCGCCCTGGCTGGCCTGAACGCCGATCCAGCTGGGCTTGCCTGCGGCGTATAACCGGGTGGCCTCATCCACCATCGCAGTCCAGGTTGTCGGCGGCTTATCCATCAAATCCGTTCGGTACCAAAGTAATTGGGTATTAGTCGTGAGCGGTGCGCCATAGAGCCGGTGCTTCCAGGTGGCCGTGGCCAGCAGCCCGGGCAGCGTGTCGGTGGTGGCGTCGATGTCGGCACGGCCGGCCGGGTCGTCGGACAGTGGCAGCGCCCAGCCGGCCTCGGCGAACTCCGCCGTCCAGATCACGTCCATCGCCATCAGGTCGACGCTGCGATCGTTGGCGCTGAGCCGGCGGGCCAGCTGCAGCCGCTGGTCGTCAGAAGACCGGGGCAGGCTGAACTGCTGGATAGTGAACCGTCCGCCGAGCTGGTCGGTGCAGCGCTTGGCGACCGCGGTGAACGTCGCGGCGCCGCTGGCCGGCGTATAGAGGCTGATCACCCGCCCGCTGTCGCCGGGCCCGCAGGCCGATACCGCCGACGCGGCTGACAGCACCGCCAGCGCGACCGCGCTCAGCCGGCGTGCGCGCCCGCGACGACTCGCCACCACAACGTCCCTTCGTGCCGTTTCTTGTCCGCCGTCGATCGTCCCGCGGCCGACGGTAGAGCCAGCCCCGCCTGATGGCAACACGCCCGGTTACCGCATCACCGCTTTGAGCAGCAAAAATGGCGTCGAATCAGATTGCCAAGCGGGCAAGCAGATCCCGCGCTCTCTCCGCGTTCCGCGGGTCGCAGAGCACGTCGTATCGGCCGGCGACCAATTGCAGCGTCGAACTGAAATCCCGGGTGCCGCGCGCCATCGCGTAGGGGACCGCGGACGTGATCAAGCCGAAGAACACGCCGGCGACCAGGCCGGTCGTCAACGCTCCCCATGGGTTCGGACTGAAGAACCCCAGCACCAAGCCGATGAAAAGACCCAGCCAAGCGCCGCTGATCACCCCACCGCCCAACACCTTCGGCCACGTCAGCCGCCCGGTGACCCGTTCGACCTGCATCAGATCGACACCGACGATCGTTACCTGTTGCACCGGGAACTGTTGCTCAGACAGATAGTCGACGGCCCGCTGCGCCTCCGCGTAGGTGGGGTATGACCCCACTGGCCAGCCTTTCGGTGGCGTCGGCAATCCGGGTGCACGCCGGCTCGCGGCCGAGGTGCCGGGTGGGGCACCGGGAACCTGTCCGGGCTGGAAAGGGCTCGTCATGGCCCCATTCTCCTCCGCCGAGCCGACGGATTCCCGGCTTAGTGCCGCCAGCGCCTGAACAGGCCCACTACCAGCACAAACAGTGCGTCCCGGAGCGGGACTGCGCCCGGTCGGCGCGGCCCAAACTGGCATCACGCTAGTGTTGAACAGCATGACAGTCCAGGGCGGCGACTCCGGCGAACAGGCCGGAGACGAGTTCACCCCGCCCGCATACGCGGAACAACCCCCGGCCCACCCCGATCCGCACGCTCCCCACAATCCGCCGCCGTCGGGCCCGGTGCCGCCATGGAACCCGCCGTCCCCCGACTATCCGCCACCCCCGGGTTATGGACCGCCCGGACCTCGGGAGACCCCGGCTTACGGCGGTCCGTTATATCCGCCGCCGCCGCAATACAGCCAGCCTTATCCCCCACCGAGCTACGGGGGTGGCTACGGCCAACAGTCCGGCTCCGGCTATGGCGCGCCGATGGGATACGGCGGTCCACCCGGATACCCCGGCCCTTACGACCCCTATCAGCCCTACCAAGCTCGTACGCACGAGACCAACGGGCTCGCCATCGGTTCCTTGGTGACCTCGATCGCGGGTCTTCTGCTCGGCATTCCGCTGTCCTTTGTCTGCTATATCGGGATACTGATTCCCATCGTCGGTGCCGTGCTGGGGGTGGTCTCGCTCAATCAAATCAAGCGGACCCATCAACAGGGCCGCGGAATGGCCATCGCCGGGATTGTGGTCGGCGTGACTGGGGCGGTGCTGCTGGTGATATTCGTGATCGCAGTCGTGACGGCATTGCGCTCCCCGTCCATGACGCCGTCCATAACGTGATCCGCTACATCCTCACCTGACTGAGCTGACTATGCCGGCGGGACGAACGGACCCGACTCCCGCCGCATCCCGGCCGCCCGGCCTTTAGCGACGACCACCAACGCCATCTTGCGGCTGGCTTCGTCGATCATCTCGTCGCCGAGCATCACCGCTCCTCGGGCGCCACCCGCGGCGGAGGTATGCCATTCGTAGGCCTCCAGAATCAACTCGGCGTGGTCGTACTCCTCTTGGCGTGGACTGAAGATCTCGTTGCCGGCGGCGATCTGATCCGGATGCAACACCCACTTACCGTCATAACCCAATGCCGCCGAGCGGCCCGCCACCCGCCGAAACGCCGCCACATCACGCACTTTCAGGTAGGGGCCGTCGACAGCGGCGATGCCATGCGCACGGGCAGCCACCAGGATGGTCATCAGCGCGTGGTGGTAAGCGTCGCCGACGTCGTAGCCCTCGGGCTGCTCGCCGACGACCAGCGTGCGCATATTGAGGCTGGCCAT
>Ga0210386_10005356_pt1 | contig 10447 bp, 8 predicted proteins | sample IncBWH32OmetaG_FD_160091 | JGI IMG/M metagenome (GOLD analysis project Ga0210386, IMG submission 160091) | Forest soil microbial communities from Barre Woods Harvard Forest LTER site, Petersham, Massachusetts, United States - Inc-BW-H-32-O ... | reverse complement strand
GACGTTGCATGCGGCGACTTTGTCCGCACTTGCGGCTAGCGTCCTGCTACGCTCACCCCGTTTGCGTTACGCATGCGGGGCCTGGGCAGGGGGTAACGTCATGAGCCAAGCGCGCGGCGGGCTCACGCTGGCGGCCGTAGCCGCGATCGGCCTGCTGGCCGGCTGCGGCGGTTCGAGCACGACGCCAGGCACGCCCGCCACGGCCAGCACGTCCGCGGCCAGCACGGGAGCGACGGCCGGGACGGGGACGACGGCCAGCGCGGCGAGTACCGCCGCCGCGACCGGAGCGCCGTCCACCGCGGTCGCGTTCGTGCCGGTCACCGAGCCGTTCGACCCAGGCCACCCGGCCCGCCCCACGTCAGGGGCCGCCAACTGCGTCAGCCAGGACACCACCTTGGCCATCGAGCAGTGTTACGAGGCCAAGACCGAGACCGCGGACGCGGCTATCGACGCGGTCAGGCAGGCCAGCTTCGCGAGCGCGTCCGCCGGGCAGCAGGCCACCATCAACGCTGACGACAGCGGCTGGCTCGCCGCCCGCGCGGCGGTCTGCGCCAAGGCGTACCAGACGGGCGGCACGATCGACGGGATCAACATCGCGGGTTGCCTGCTCGACGAGAGCACCGCCCGGCTCGACGCGCTGAAGGGCGTCACTCCGCCCGAGGCGGTACTCAAGTCCACCGACAGCCCGAGCCCAAGCGCCCTGTCCTGGTACACGACACCCGAGGGCACCCGCATCGCGATGATGAGCGCTCAGGGCGACGAGACCGGCGGCGCCATCATCGAGTGGTACATCATCGCCGGCTCGGACGGCTTCACGGTCAACCTCGCCCAGTTCAGCTACATCGACGGGGCCTTCACCGACGCCGGGACGGCCGTCAAGGGGGCCAGCCCAAGCGGGTACCGGGTGGCGCCGGGGACGGAGTACCAGTTCGGCATCGACTACAGCCGCCTGTCGGCCGACCCGAACGAAGGCACGGGCGGCGGCTGGGTCTACGCGCCGGGATCGCCCGTCGCAGTCTGGCGCTAGGCCCTGGTTTCCCGCTGACCTTCTGCCGCACCCGCCGCGACCGCGTGCTCTGTGTGACCAGAGAGTCTGCTGGGAAATTCCTGACAGTCTGTCCGTTTTAAGGGTTATTTCAGGAACCGCACGCAGCCTGCCTGGCATGACTACCGTCAGTCGCCGTCGTCTCGACCACATCGATGCCATGCGCCCGATCAAGCAGGCGGGCGTGATCAGCACGCATACGATCGTGAACTTCGTACCGGCGGCCGCGAGCGTGAGTTCCGGGGCCACGCTGTTGCTACTGCACGTGTCCAGGGAAGGGTTCTTCTTCATCTCCGCTTGCATGCTGACCTACGCCTACGCGGACCTGAACCTGGGCGGGCTCCGCCGCTTCTACTGGCGCCGGTTCATTTCTGTCGGGGTGCCGTACCTGTGCTGGACGCTCATCTACTTCTTCTACCTGATGCCGACGGCGCACTACCACGGCACCGCGTCCGCGTTGCACGGCCTGGCCACGATGGCCGAGACGGGGTACTACCAGCTGTATTTCCTCATGGTGATCATGCAGTTCTACGTGGTGTTCCCGCTGGTGGCCATCCTGCTGCGGTGGACCAAGGGACATCACGGCCTCGTTATCGCCGCCGCCGCGCTCGCCCAGGTGGCGATCGCGGTCCTCACCCACTGGCGGCTGCTGCCACCGCTGATGGAGAAGTACAGCCAGCAGGACGGGCTGAGCTACCTCCTCTACCTGGTCGGCGGCTGCGTAGTCGCCTGCCACCTGGGGCAAGTAGACGCCTGGGTACGCCGGCACGCGCGGCTGGTCCTCACGCTGACGGCGGTCGCGGCGCTGGCAGCGGAGGGCATCTACTTCCTGGCGCACTACGGCGTGACCACCGTGCTCGGCTCGACCAGCGACCCCTTCCAGCCGAGCGTCATCCCGTTCAACATCGGCGCGATCGCGTGCGGCTACCTGGCGGGAATCGCGCTGGTGCGCCCGGGCCGGTCCCGGTTCACCAAGACCGTCGTCCGGATGGGCTCGGACAACGCCTACGGCATCTACCTGTCGCACCTGCTCGTCATCAACGCGCTGATCTGGCTGGACTGGGGACACCTCGGCTCGGTGCTCCCCTGGCCGGTGCTCTGCCTGCTGACCGTGGGCATCATCATCGCGTGCTGCGTCCCGCTGACCGCCCTGCTGGCGCGGACTCCGCTGGCCGTGCCGCTGACCGGGCGCAAGCGAGTCTCCTGGCCGCGGCGAGGCACCACGCCCTCGTTCGGTATGAAGATCTTGAGTTTTCCGAACGGAGGCGTGGTGCCTCGGGCGGCCGAGCACTGACAATTGGCGGCCCGCACCGATGACCTGCGGATGCGTCTCCCAGGATGACACTAGTCATGAGGTGGCGCCGGGACCCCGTGCGTACCGCATGGTCCGGGGTCCCGGCGTCGGCCGTCAGGTGCAGGACACGCTTGACGGGAGGGCGCTGGTGCCCGTCGCGGTGAAGCCGACCGTGGCGGTGGCACCCGAGGCCAGGGAACCGTCGTACGAGGCGTTGCTGACAGCAACGGTCTCGCCGGACTGGGTATAGCTCCCGTTCCACAAGTTGTTGATCGTCTGGCTGCCGGGGAACGTCCAGCCAAGGGACCAGCCGTTCAGCGTCCCCGAGCCGGTGTTCTTGACGACCACCTGCCCTTGGAAGCCGCCCGACCAGCTGTTGACCACGGAGTACGTGCCCGAGCACGTGCCCGAGCCGGAAGCCGACGGACTTGGCGACGGACTTGGCGAATGACTCGGGGAAGTCGTCGGGCTGGGCGATGGTGACGGGCTCGGCGAGCTGCCGTTGATGCTGACGGAGAAGGAGTTGGTCGCCAGCCCTGCCCCGCCCTGCCACAGCTCGAACCCGGCCTCGATGTCGATCAGGTACCAGGTGCTCTTGGTGTAACCGCGGCTGACCGAGTCCTGTGCCAGCGTGCCGACATCCAGGTTGCTGACCGAGGTCGACCCGCTGGTCATGTCGTAGGTGACCGTGTCCCAGCTGGACTGGGTTCCGTACCAGATGTTGTACGTATGCCCGCCGAGGCTGACGTTGCTGGCGACCTCGGAGCCAAATGGCTGGACGCTGCCGTTGTGGTTGAGCCAGACCATGATCTCGGTTCCGTTGGGCTGGCCGGACGTGGTTGGCGTCTGGTTGATCCAGATGTCGTAGGCCACGTCGTAGGCGTTGCTGCTGCCGCCGGGCTGGGTGGTGGACCAGCTGGTTGTCACCTTGCCCGTCGTCAGGCTGGACACCTCGATGGGGCTGGAGGTCAGCCCGCCGGAGCTGCAGTTACCCCAGTGGCAGCCCTGGTAGATGGACGGGTAGGCGCCCGGCTCGCCGTTGGTGGCGTTGGCGATTGACGAGTTGGCGACCGTGAAGTCGGCGTTGCCGTCCGTGGTGACGCACTCCGACGCGCTGGAGTCGAATTCGTTGTTCTGCACGATGTAGGTGCCGCCAGAAACGGATGCGGTCTGCTCCTGGCAGAGCGATGTCGTGGCTGCCTGCGCGCCGGTACTGCCGACAATCCCGGCGATCCCGCCGCCCAGCGCGAGTAGCAGCGCGGCGGTCATGAGAACAGGTTTCTTGTGGTTCATCGGACCTCCTTCGCGGCTGCGCAGATCACGGCTGCGCAGACCAGTTGGCGTCAACGTAGACGTCGGCTGGGTACGCGCACAGAGGTGCAGTATCCCTGTTTTGTGCGTACACCGGTAATGCCTGGTCAGGCGGCTCTAGCCGGAACCTGCGGCTGATAAATTTCCGGAAAGTTTCAGGCTGACTTCCGGATCACGAGCTCGGTTCCCAGCAGCGCGCGGGACGGCGTTCGGCCGGACCTGCGCAGCCCACGCAGCACGCGCAGCGCGCCGACCGTCATGAGAACCGGGGAGCACGGCGGGATCGGGGCTGCCCGGTGTCTGCCGCATCTCCCGGAAATGTTTCAATTCAAGGGTGAAAGTGAGCAAACTCGACAGCGAACGCCGGGCACGGGTGACCATCCGGCAGGTCGCCGAGACAGCCGGCGTCTCCATCGCGACCGTCTCACGGGTCGTCAACGGGCACTCGGACGTGTCGGCAGATACCAGGGAGGCCGTACAGCGCGTGCTGCGCGAGTACGGCTACCAGGCGGGGCCCCGGTCCCGGCCGGCGCCGACCGGCCTCGTCGGCGTCATGATGCCACTCGTCCACCCCGGGTACTTCGCCCAAATCCTCTCCGGCGCAGCGGAGGCACTGTACGAGCATGATCTGCGCGCGATGCTCTGCCCCACCAGGCATTCCCACGAACGGGAGACGTCGTTGCTCGACCGGCTTGCCGAGGGCGAGGCTGACGGCGCTGTCCTGGTGCTTCCGGAGGAATCGGCGGGGGAACTGCTCGCGCTGGCGGACCACGGCTTCCCGTTCGTGATCGTGGACCCGCGTATCGAGGTGCCAGAAGGGATACCTGTCGTCTGCGCCGCGCACTCGTCGGGAGCAACGCACGCGACCCGCCACCTGCTGGATCTCGGGCACCGCAGGATCGGCGTGATCGGCGGCCCTGAAGGCTGGGTGGCAACGCAGGAGAGGCTCCGCGGCCACCACGCGGCACTGGCCGGGGCTGGCGTGCTTCCCGACCCTTCCCTCGTCAGGTATTCGGACTTCCGCATCTCCGGCGGACGCGCGGAAGCGGCGGCGTTGCTCGACCTGCGGGATCCGCCGACGGCGGTCTTCGCGTTCAACGACAGCATGGCGATCGGCGTGATGCAGGAGGCCGCGGCACGCGGCCTGCGAGTTCCCGGTGAACTCTCGGTAGTCGGTTTCGACGACACCGTCGAGGCGGCGGTGGTCGTCCCTGGACTGACCACGGTGCGTCAGCCGCTCGCCGAGATGGGGCGAACCGCGGTGAGCCTGCTGCTGCGGCAGGTCCAGAACCGGCATTTCGAGCCGCTCCGTATCGAGATCGAGACGAGGCTGGTGGTCAGGGAATCGACCGCAATGCACCATTGACCGCCATACGACCGGCTGTTACGTTTTTCCCCGGAAACGTTCCGGTAATTTTTTTGCTTGTTCCGGGAGTCTGTATGCGTCATTTCCCCTCTCGCCGCGCGCTGCGGTGGACATCGCTCACGGTCGTCGTCTCGGCGTCCCTCGTCACCGGGTCTCTCGCCACCGCCTCCAGTGCTGCGGCCAGCACCTCTACGCAGGCCGCGGTGAGCCGCGGCATCGCCGGCGGCACCCGGTTTTTCGTCCCACCGCCGTCTGCGGGAGCGCCGCAGCAGATCGTGCAGCTGCTTAAAGCTGGCGACCTCAAGGACGCCGCGCGGATCACGGAGATGGAGGCGATCCCGCGCGCCGTGTGGTTCGACAGCGGTACGCCTGCGCAGGTAAAGCAGCAGGCACAGCAGACGATGGTCGAAGCCGCGATCGAGCGGGCCGTGCCCGTCCTGGTCGCCTACGACATCCCCGGCCGGGACTGCGCGCAGTACTCGGCAGGCGGCGCGCTGAGCGAAGCCGACTACGAGGCCTGGATCGACGGGTTCGCCCAGGGAATAGGCAACCAGAAGGCGGTCGTGATCCTGGAGCCGGACGCGCTCGGCAACATGCCCTCGAACTGCGGCCTGTCATCGTCGGTTTACCCGTTCACCGATGCCGAGCGGATCGCCGAGCTTCAGTACGCGGTCGCCGCACTGGAGAGCGACCCCGGCGTAAGCGTCTACCTCGACGGGACGCACAGCGCGTGGCAGTCCGTGGGCACGATAACGCAGCGCCTGCTCGAGGCCAATGTCCAGGACACGCAGGGGTTCTACCTCAACGTGTCCAACTACCAGCCCACCCCGGAACTCACCGACTACGGGACCTGGATCTCTGACTGCATCGCGATGGTCACCGACCCGACGAACGCTGACTACAACAACCCGTCGGCGTGCGCCAGCCAGTACTACCCGGCGACCCAGTCCGATTTCAGCACCTGGGACCTGACAACGCAGTGGTACGCGCAGAACATGGGCAGCGCGGTCGCGACAACGCACTTCGTCATCGACACCAGCCGCAACGGCGACGGGCCGAACAGCATGGCGGAGTACGCGAGCGCGCCGTACGACCAGCCGGCCAGCGTGGTTAGCACGCTCGCCTCGGGCAACTGGTGCAACCCGCCCGATTCCGGGCTCGGCATCTTGCCTACCGCGAACACCGGCGTTCCGCTGCTCGACGCCTACCTGTGGGTGAAGACCCCTGGGCAGTCCGACGGCCAGTGCGACTCCGCCGGCGGCGTGCGGTCCTGGGACTACACCGACTACACCCAGCCGAGCTGGCCGACCACGGCGTCGGCCCAGGCCCTCTTCGACCCGCTCTGGGGGGTCGACGACCCGGCGGCTGGCGCGTGGTTCCCGCAGCAGGCTCTCCAGCTCGCGCAGGACGCCAGCCCTGCCCTCCCCCTGCCCTGAGCGCTAGCCCAGGTCGGGCGTCCCGCGTCCCCGATTCCGGCTAGACCTGCGCTCCATCCGGAGTCGCATCCACCTACTCGTGAACCACGCATCCGTTCGGAATGAAGATCTTGACTTACCCGAACGGATGCGGGTTTCACCCGACATCGCATCCGGGCTTGTCATCGGCGTGACATTTGGTGCGGTTCCGCGCCTTCCTCTGCGGGCACGTTTAGTACACAAACCCTCGCGAGCAGGGAGGCTAGTCATGAAGCCAGGCATTCACCCCGACTACCACCCCATCGTCTACCGGGATCGCTCGGCGAATTTCGCGATCCTCACGAAGTCGACGCTGACGAGCGACCACACGATCGAGTGGGAAGACGGCAACACGTACCCCGTCATCGATGTGGAGATCTCGTCCGCGAGCCACCCGTTCTACACCGGCAAGTCCCGCGTGGTCGACACCGCCGGCCGGGTGGAGCAGTTCCGCCGCCGCTACGGCGACAACCCCGGCGGGCGCCGCTCCTAGTGCCCGCGGGCGCTACGGCTGATCGCTTACTCGGTTTGATGCCGCTCGCTGGGGCAGCAGTAGTCGCGTGAACAGGCGCAACGGACACGAGGACACCCGGCGGACCGTCATCGTCGCGGGGTTGGCGAACATTCTGGTCGGCCTGGCCAAGCTGGTCGCCGGGATCATGACCGGTTCGAGCGCCATGCTCGCCGAGGCCGCGCACTCCGCGGCCGACACGCTCAATCAGGCGTTCCTGCTGACGTCGCTGCGCCAGGCGGACCGGCCGGCCGACCGTGACCACCCGTTCGGCCATGGGCAGGAACGGTACTTCTGGTCACTGCTCGCGGCGTTCGGCATCTTCATCGCCGGCGGCGGGTTCTCGATCTTCGAGGGGCTGCTGAGCCTGTCAAGCAAGCACAACGAGAGCCCTCTTATCGCCTATGTGGCCCTGGCCATCGCGTTCGTCGCGGAGGGGACCTCGTTCTGCCGTGCCTTCTGGCAGGTACGCGGCGAAGCCAGGCGCGGCCACAAAGAGGTACTCGACCACGTGAAGTCCAGCCCCGACATCACCGTCAAAGTGGCACTGTTCGAGGACAGCGTCGCCGTGGTGGGCCTGATACTCGCCGCTCTCGGCGTCGGGCTCCGCCAGCTGACCGGCTCGCCGGTCTGGGACGGCGGGGCATCCATCGCCATCGGCGTGCTGCTGGTGGTCGTGGCCGTCAAGCTCGGCATGGACAGCAAGGATCTGCTCATCGGCCGGGCGGCCAGCCCGGAGATGGAGCAGGTGATCCGCGAGGAGATCGAGTCAAGGCCGGGTGTGAACGAGCTGCTTGAGTTGCTCACCATGCACATGGGGCCGGACAGCCTCATCGTCGCGGCCCGGGTCGCCCTAGACGACGACCTGGGCGCCGACGAGACAGAGGACCTCGCGGACGAGGTCGACCGCAGGCTGTCGGAAACGCTCCCGCTACAGCCTCTGGTGTTCATCGATCCGACGCAGACCCGCAGGAGGCCGACGCGGGCCGGCTAGCAGGAGGCCGCCGCCGCCCGCTAGAGAGAAACCATGGCTGGCTGCGCGGAGACTGCGTCGTTCTCGGTCAGCGCGCGGCCGAGCGCCACGACCTCGTCGACCTTCTGCCGCGCGAAGGTCACCGCATCCGTGGACGCGTCAAGCGGCACGTGCAGCGAGCAGGACGTGCTCACGACCAAGTTCCCGGCCAAGCCGGCGAGCGACGCGCACAGCGCCAGCGCGCGCGGCAGGTCAGCACGCCACACGTTGCGGCCGTCGATCACGCCGGCGAACAGGGTCTTGATGCCGATCCCGCCGATCGCGGCGAGCGCTTCCGTGTTCCCTGGCCCGGCCGCGAAGTCCAGGCCGATCGCCTCGACCGGGCTCGCGGCCAGCACGGGAAGCGCGTTGCCGATCTCACCGAAGCAGGTGCTCACCAGCACACACGGCCGCCGGAGGCGCGTCCCGAGCCGCTTGTAGGCGTGGCGCAGCGCCTCAAGTTCCTCCCCCGTCCTGTCCGCGGCCAGCACGGGCTCGTCCAACTGAACCCAGTCGGCCCCGCTCGCGTGCAGCTTCTCAAGCAGCTCCTCGTACACGTCGAGCAGCCGGTCAAGCAGGACAAGCGGCCGGAAGCCCGGCTCGGCGGGCTTGGAGAGCAGGAGGAACGACAGCGGTCCAAGCAGGACCGGCCGGGTCTCGATGCCGTACGAGCGGGCTTGCAGGTACTCCAGGACCGGCTTGTACTCGACCAGCCGCAGGTCCGTTCCCTGCCCGAGCTCGGGCACCAGGTACTGGTAGCTCGCGTCGAACCACTTCGCCCGCTCAAGCGGCGCGATTCCCTCAGCGCCGCGTGCCATCGCGAAGTAGGAGTTCAGCCCGTCAAGGCTCGCGAACCGTTCTGGGACGGCATTGAACATCACGGCGGTGTCAAGCACGTGGTCGTACAGCGAGAACGTATTCGACGGGATGCCAGACAGGCCGGCGTCCCGCAGGGTTTCCCAGGTCTCCCGGCGCAGCGCGGCGGCGGTATCGGTCAGGCCGACTCTCGTCTCCCTGCCCGCCAAGAAGGCCTCTGTCGCCTTCTCAAGCTCGCGCCGCCCGCCGATCCGCGGGTACCCAAGCACGGTCGTTTCCATGACCCCGTCTCCTCGCCTAGCCAGCACCGCTCGTGGGAAGGTGGGGCAGTCCCGTATTCACACCGGGTTCCTCTTACGACTCGCGGCCGGCCACTGGTCGGAGCGAGAACCTCCCGCACCGGCAGTATAGGCACCCGGATGCTAGCGGGACAACAATTTTCAGGCCATTTGATTGTGGCACCGCACAATCGGCTGTCGTCGCTAGGCTGGGTAGCGCTTGGGTTCCTGGGTGCGGGTGCGGCCGGTTGGAGTGGTCCACTCGTGGAAGCCGGACTTGGGCTGGGTGACCTTTGAGCCGTGGGTCTGCTTAATCCGGTGGCCGCCCGGCAGGCCGAGGTCGTCCGCCCGAGTTATACCCCCATAGGGTATCCATCGGTGATCGTGGGTCAAAAACGGCGCAATGCGCCGCGGTTGACCCGCGATCACGCCGGTCCCCGGTTTCAGGCGCTTGTTTCGTACCCGAACGGGGGAAATGTCCGCCCGGTCTCAAGCCCCGGCCGGCACCTGCCCGCTTTTGACCCACGATCTTGGCCTGAGACCTCCGCAGGTCAATCCTTCTAGGCCAGTAAACGCCTACGCAAATCCGTTCAAACCGGGCCGGGCTAGCCGGCCTCACCCTTCGCGGTGTGCCGTTGGCCCAACGCCACAGGGGGAAAGCGCGGGGCTTCGTCGGTGGGGCTAGGCGGGCACGGTGACGGTCGGTCTGGTGATCCGGCGTAGCACCGGGCCGCCGGACAGGGCCGTCAGCCTGGCGTTCAGCGCGGCCGGCATGGCGCGGCTGGCCGCGTTGGACCGTCGGGTGACGGCTCCGGCGCGGGCCAGCGCCGTGATCCGGCGCACGCGCGGGACGCGTGTCGCCTCGTAGCGGCGGAGCGCCTGGTCGAGCGTGTCCTCGGTGGCGACCGCCGAGGCGAGGACGGCGGCGTCTTCCAGGCACTGACAGGCGCCCTGACCGAGCGTGGGCAGCATGGCGTGCGCGGCGTCGCCGACTAGGACGACGTTGCCGCGGTGCAGCGTCCGGCTTGGCCACAGGTCCCTGGCGTGCCACTCGGTGAATCCCTGTTCGCCCTGGTCCAAAGTTGCCTGGGCGAGCTTCCGCAGGGCCGGGTCCTCGTCGTCTTTGAGTTCCTGGAGCAGCCGGCCGCCGCCACCGGGGTTGCGTTCCGGCTGCTCGGCGAACCACGTGATGCGGTCTCCGGAAAGGCGCCAGATTCCGGCGAACAACCCTGCCCGGATCACGGTCGCGCCCGCGCCCGCTGGGACCTCGGGAAGCTCGGCGGTGACGCTCGCTTGCCAGACGGTCCACGTCCACTGCCTGCGCGGAGGAGGGGTAACCGCGGTGCGCAGCGCCGAGTTG
>Ga0210386_10005354_pt1 | contig 10451 bp, 7 predicted proteins | sample IncBWH32OmetaG_FD_160091 | JGI IMG/M metagenome (GOLD analysis project Ga0210386, IMG submission 160091) | Forest soil microbial communities from Barre Woods Harvard Forest LTER site, Petersham, Massachusetts, United States - Inc-BW-H-32-O ... | reverse complement strand
AAGGAACAGCGCCAATCCCAGAATGTGCGGTCGCCATCGGTGACCGGGGCGAGCCGGACATGGGCGACGTAATTGAATAGCGGTACCGGCGTATCGAGCAGGCAATAGCTGAAAGTCTGCTCGAGGTCCGACAAGGTCAGGAGCCTTTCCCGCAGCTCGGCGCCGTCGCGTAGAAAGAAGTGCCGCACGCAGCCGATCTTGTCGGAACTCAGATTGCGCTCGATCTCACTCTTGCCGACCGCAGGATGCCAACGGTCGTGGGCGTTGAAATCGCGCAGGAATGCCCACACCCGGTCGGTCGGCGCGTCGATGATCGTGGAGCGCACGATGCGGATCACCGCTAGCCTCCGAATTGCCGCTTGAGCGCATCGAAGCCGCCCTGGAAAACGCCGCCGCCGATGCCGGAAACAAGCTCGGCCTCGCGTTCCGGCGGGCAGTCGAATTCCGCCGTCCATTCGACGAAAGTGCGCTCGCCGTCGGTGATCGGTGTCAACCGCAAGGTGGCGACGTAGTTCTCGACACCCATTGGCGATTCCAGAATCGAATAGGTGCAGAACAGGTCGAAGTCGGAGAGGCCGAGCAGCTTCTCACGAATGCGGTCGCCGTTCCGCAGGCGGAAATCGCGGACGCAGCCGATCTTGTCGGATGGCTCGCCGTCCTCGATTCGGCTTTCGGCGATGCCCGGATGCCAGGACGGCAGGCCGTTGAAGTCGCGCACGCGTGCCCAGACGCGATCGGAGCGGCCGTTGATGACACTTGAAACGTAAACGCGCGCCATAAATATCGTTTCCTCTTTTGTCTGCGAGCGGTGGCGTCAGCTTTGGCCCGACGATCCGCCGCCACCGCCGCCTTCCGGCGGCTTCTTCGGCGCGTTGTCCTTGCGGATGCCCTGCATGTCGCGCGCCTCGCGAATGAGGCCGCCCATGCGCGTGAGGCTGCCGCCTTCGATGCCGATCTCCGCGAGCACCTGGTCGATCAGCGGCGCTTGCACGCGATAGCGTAACGCCGATTCGATCACCTCGTCGCTCGGGCTGCGGCTGCCATTGCCGCCGCCGCCGGCAAGGCCGTCGACCTGCAGGATGCGGATGCCTTCGATCTTCTCCATCGGCTTGACGCTCTCGCGCACGATGCCCTCGATGCGCTCCAACAGCCGGCGGCGATAGAGCGAGGCCCGCGAGGCGTCGGAGAGGACGTTCTCGGCTTCGTTCATCAGCCGTTGCGCCTCGGCTTCGACCGCAGCGCGCACCTGTTCGGCGGCGGCCGCAATCCGCACCTCGTCGGCTTCCTTTTCGGCGATCAGCACCTCGACCTGGCGGCGGCGGCGCGCGACTTCGGCTTCGCGCACCGTCTTAACCCGCTCCTCGGCTTCCACCGCCTGGGCGCGGGCCGCTTCTGCATCGGCCTGCGCCGCCGATTGCTCGCGCGATTTGCGATGAATTTCGATCGCGCTTTCCATGCGCGCGTTCTCGACCGCGGTTTCGCGTCCGATTTCGAGCTGGCGCAATTCGCGATCGCGCAGGATGCGGGCTTCGTCGATGCCGCGCTCGGAGGCGATCCGCGCGCGCTCCACCTCTTCGCGGGCGGCGATCTCGGCCTCCTGCAGCGCCTGCGTCCGTGCCACTTCGAACTGCTCGACCGCGCGCCGGCGTTCGAGCCGGGCGATGTCGATCGCCTGCTCGCGCGTGACGTCGGTCCGGCTGACCTGCTGGGCAGCGACGATATCGGCTTCCTTCAGGCGCCGATCGGCATCGGAGCGTTCCACCAGCTTGGCGGCGATCTCGATCGAGCGGTCCTGCTCGGCCATCTCGATGATCTTGCGCCGTTCGACGTCGAGCACGTCGCGGGTCTTGGACGACTCGATGCGCTCGCGCTCGAGCGCAAGCTCGGTCACGATCCGCGCCACCTCGATCGCCTCACGCTTTTTGATATCGGCGTCCTCGATCGTCTTCTCGCGGGCGATGTCGCGGGCGCGCGTCGCCTCGTCGGCGGCGATGCGCTCGGCGGCGAGGCGCTTCTCCTGAGCGATGCGGCTTGCTTCGACCGCTTCGCGTGCGGTGATCTCGGCGGTGTCGATCGCGCGGTTGCGGGCGATCTCCAGCTCGCGCACCTCTTCGTCGCGGGCGATGCGCTCGGCGGCGAGCTTGCGATCCTCGGTGATGCGGATCGACTCGACGGATTGTCGGGCGCTGATCTCGGCCGCTTCGAGCGCTTCGTTGCGTTCGATTTCGAGCCCCCGGGTGGCGCGTTCGGCGCCGATTCGGTCGGACGCAAGCTTCTTGTCAAGCGCGATGCGCGCCGCTTCGGTCGCTTCACGCGCGGCGATCTCGGCAGCTTCGATGGCCTTGATGCGGCCGATCTCGCGGTTGCGCGTTTCCTCTTCGGCGGCGATGCGGTCGACCGCAATCTTCATCTCGCGCGCGATACGGGAGGCTTCGACCGCTTCGCGGGCCGTGATCTCGGCCTCATCGACCGCGCGGGTGCGGGCGATGTCGAGCGCGCGCACGCGCTCTTCCTGCTGGATGCGCGCCGCGGCTGTGACTTCGCGGGCGGCGATGTCGCTTTCCTCAAGCGCGCGGCTGCGCTCGATTTCGAGCGTGCGGGTGGCAAGCTCGGAAGCGATGCGCTCGGCAGCGAGCGCCTTCTCGCGGGCGATGCGGGCAGCTTCGGTCGATTGCGCGGCGGCGATCTCTTCCTCGTCGATGGCGCGATTGCGCGTGATCTCGCGGCGGCGGATCTCTTCTTCCAGCGCGATGCGCTCGTCGGTGACGACACGCTCTTGTGCGATGCGGGCGCGCTCGGTGGCCTCGCGGGCGGCGATCTCGGCCTGCTCGAGATTGCGGGCGCGTTCGATTTCGAGCCGCCGGTTTTCTTCCTCCTGGGCGATACGCGCCACGGTAACAGCAAGTTCCTGGGCGATGCGCGCCTTCTCGGTTTCTTCGCGCGCGGTGATCTCGGCGTATTCGACGTTGCGCTGCCGCTCGATCTCGCGGCGCTGATCGTCCTCCTCGCGAGCGATGCGGGCGTCGGTGAGGACGCGCTCCTGCGCAATGCGCGCGCGCTCGACGCGCTCGCGCGCGGCAATTTCGGCCTCATCGATCTGCCGGCTGCGCTCGATCTCTCGCTCACGGATATCGCGCTCGGAGACGATGCGGGCTTCGGCCAACGCGCGCTCGTGGGCGATGCGGGACTTTTCCACTTCCTCGCGGCCGGCGATCTGCGCCTGCTCGGCCTCGGTGTCGCGCACCGACCGTTCGCGGGCGAGCTCGGCACGCTGCACCGCGCGGCGGACTTCGATATCGCGCTCCTGGTTCAGCCGCGCGGTCTCGCTCTCGCGATCGATTTCCAGCGCCTGCTTCTCTGCTTCGAGATTGCGGCTGCGGATCAGGATCATCGATTCCTGCTCGATGTCGTTGCGCAGCTTGCGGCGGGATTCGATGTCCTCGATCAGCTTGGTCAAGCCTTCGGCGTCGAAGCGATTCGACGGATTGAAGAATTCAAGATCGGTCTGGTCGAGATCGGTGATCGCCACCGATTCCAGCTCGAGGCCGTTCTGCTTGAGGCTTTCCAGCGCCGCTTCTTTGACTCTGGTGACATATTCGCCGCGCCGTTCGTGCATCTCCTCCATGGTCATTTCGGAAGCGACCGAGCGCAACGCGGATACGAATTTGCCGGAGAGGAGCGCATCGAGCTCGGTCACGTTCATGGTGCGGCGGCCGAGCGTCGCGGCCGCGATGGTCACGGCTTCGCGGGTCGGCGGCACGCGCACGTAAAACTCCGACTCGATGTCGACGCGCATGCGGTCCCTGGTAATCAGTGCGTCGTCACGGTTGCGCACCACTTGCATGCGCAGCACGTTCATGTTGACCGGCGTGACCTCGTGAATGAACGGAAGCACAAAGGCGCCGCTGTTGATGACGACTTTTTCGCCGAACAGACCGGTGCGCACGAAGGACACTTCCTTCGATGAGCGGCGGTAGAGCCAGTTGACGAAATAGACGACGATCGCGATGACGATCACCGCGACAATCAGCCAGATGATGAGGCTGCCGAGAATGGCGACGGACATCTTGCTCTCCTCCCGCCCGCGCTCTTCGGCGCGGGCCGCTTCTTTAAGTCCTCTGGGTTTTTTTGATCGCTTTGAACTTGGCGACTTGCGCCGACAGCGCGCGCTCGACCGGTAGCCGTTCCATCGACGAAGCGCCGTAGAAGCCGTCGCAGTGCTTGGCACGCGCCAGCACGTATTCGGCATGCTCCGGCTCGGCGATCGGACCGCCGTGCACCAGAATGAGCGCTTGCGGATTGATCGCCAGCGCCGCCTCCGCCATCGCGTCGGTCAGCGCCGGACACTCCTCCAATTTGGTCGCCGTGGCGGCGCCGATCGTGCCGCCGACGGTCAAGCCGAAGTGACAGACCAAAATGTCGGCGCCAGCGCGGGCCATCGCTTCGGCTTCGGCGGGATTAAAGACATACGGCGTTGTCAACAGGTCGCGCGCGTGCGCCTTGGCGATCATCTCCACTTCGCCGCCATAGCCCATGCCGGTCTCTTCGAGACCGGCGCGAAAACGGCCGTCGATCAAGCCGACGGTCGGGAAATTCTGCACGCCGGAAAAGCCCAGTCGCGCCACCTCGTCCAAAAACACGTCCATCTGCCGGAACGGGTCGGTGCCGCAGACGCCGGCGAGAACCGGAGTGCGGGCGACGATCGGCAGCACCTCGCGCGCCATGTCGACGACCACGCCGTTGGCGTCGCCATACGGCATCATGCCGGCGAGCGAACCGCGGCCGGCCATGCGATAGCGGCCGGAATTGTAGATGACGATGAGATCGGCACCGCCGGCTTCTTCGTTCTTGGCGGAAATGCCGGTACCGGCGCCGGCGCCGATGATCGGCTGGCCCTGCGCCTTCATAGGGCGGAAGCGGGCAAGAATTTCAGAACGTTGAATACGCGGCATTCCCTAACCTCTAGATCTCTTTCGTTGTCGCATGAAACCGGTTTCCACTTTTCCGGGACATGCTCTAACCTCTTGCGCGGCGCCGGGCGAACCGCGTGCCAAACATGCGGCGGAACTCGGCGGCGATTTCTGTCGCGAATCGCGGGTCGTTGATGTGCTCGGGCATGCGGATCAGCCGGCGGGCGCCGGTTTGCCGCACGGTCGCTTCCAGCGCACGGAACAGCTCCGCATCGGCGGTGGGATCTGAGAACGGCCGGCCGGGCGAATCGAGCGCCGACACGCCTCCTTCCGGCAAATAGAAACGCACGGCGCCGTCCATGCGATTGAGGCGTTCGCCGATCCAGCGGCCGACGCGGGTATTTTCCTCGGGCGTCGTGCGCATCAGCGTCACGGTCGGATTATGAACGTGCAGCGTGCGGCCCCGATAGCGCTCGGGGACGGTGTCCATCGGTCCGAAATTGACCATGTCGAGTGCGCCGCAGGCGCCGATATAGGGCACGCGCATGCGCGCCATGGCGCCGAAGCGGTCCTCGCTCGCCGGCAATACGCCGCCGAGCAACAAATCGCAGACTTCCGTGGTGGTGATGTCGATGACACCGACCAGCGCGCCGGAATCGACGAGCTTCTCCATCGACTGCCCGCCGACGCCGGTGGCGTGAAACACCAGGCATTCGAAGTCTTCTTCCAGCGCCCGAACGACCGCGTCGACGCAGGGCGTGGTCACGCCGAACATGGTCAGGCCGATCGCCGGCTTGGCGCGCGTCGGCCGCCGGTCGCGCTCGACATGGCTGGCGGCGCGCGCGCGCATCATGCCGACCATGGCGGCGGCGCCGTTGGCTAGGACCTGGCGCGACACGGAATTCAGCCCGGCAACGTCGGTCACCGAATAGAGCATCATGATGTCGGCGGGCCCGACATAAGGCGCAACATTGCCGGACGCGACCGACGAGATGAGCACTTTCGGTACGCCGATCGGCAGCGCGCGCATCGCCGGCGCCACGAGCGAAGAACCGCCCGAGCCGCCGGCCGAGATCAAGCCGCCGACCGGCTCATGCCGCTTGACCCAGGTCTCGAACGCTTCCGCCATCGCGGTGATCGCGGCGCCGCGATCGCCGGTAAACACCGCATTCGGCCCGCCGCGATAATAGGCGGCAACGTGATGCGGCGGCACATCCGCCGGCGAAGGACCGCCCGAGGTCGAGAGGTCGACCAGCAGGACGCGAACGCCCGCGCCCGCGATCTGGTCGCGAATGAAGCGCAACTCCTCGCCTTTGGTGTCGAGCGTGCCGGCGACGATGACCGGTGCCACACCGCCGCGATGGATCGGCCGGATTTCGACTGCCGGCGCGATGTCGGCCGCGCTCGGTTCCGGCGCTTGCGTCCGCGTGCGTGCCGCGGCTTCGATTTGCGCCGCCGGCACCGGCTGCGACCAGCGCGTCGGCGGGTTGGGATTGGCGTTGTAGACGCGGATTGGCCCGCGTTGTTTCGCCGGCTGACGCGAGCCTGGCGCACCGGTTATCGCCGCAGCGGCTTCTTCGGCTGGCTCCGCCTGGCCGTGCTGGCCGACGCCGAGCAGCCGTTGCTGCAGTTCGCGGTCGGCCTCCAGACGCGCGGCTTCCATCAGCCGGTTGACCCGGCCGTTGATCATGATGGCGACTTGCTGGGCCACGGCGGTGGCGACGCCGATATTCTGCTCGACGACCAGCACGCCGATATCGGTTTCCTCGCCGAGGCTGAGCAAAATTTGCTCGACTTGCTCGACGATCACCGGCGCCAGACCTTCGGTCGGCTCGTCCATGACCAGAAGGTGCGGATTGAGGAGGAGCGCGCGCGAAATCGCCAGCATCTGCTGCTCGCCGCCGGAAAGCTGGTTGCCGCGATTGCTGCGCCGCTCCGCGAGCCGCGGAAAGGTGTCGTAGATGCGCGGTATCGTCCAGGCGCCGCGGCCGTTGCCGCCGGCAAGGCGCAAGTGCTCGTCGACCGTAACCGACGGCCACAGGCGGCGGCCTTGCGGCACATAGCCCAGCCCCATGCGGGCGATCTCGGCGGGTGTGCGACCGACGAGCTCCTCGCCCATGAATCGGATCGAGCCGCTTGCCGCCGGGGTGAGCCCGACGATCGTCTTGCACAGCGTCGTCTTGCCCATGCCGTTGCGGCCGACGAGCGACAGCACACCGCGCGGAAGCGTCAGGTCGACGCCCTGCAGCGCATGACTGCGGCCGTAAAAGACGTTCAGCCCTCGGATCTCCAGAAGATTGGCGGGCCGCCGCTCAGGCATGGCCGCCTCCGAGATAAAGCTCCTGCACTTCCGGATCGGCTTCGATCTCGTGCGGCGCACCTTCCTTGAAGATGCGGCCGTTGTGCATCATCGTCACGCTCTCGACGACACGCAGCGCGACGTCCATGTCGTGCTCGATGATGATGTAGCCGATGTGCGCCGGCAGCGCGGTGAGGATGGCGACCAGATCGCCGCGTTCGGAGGGCGACAGGCCGGCGGCCGGCTCATCGAAAAGGATAAAGCGCGGCGCGCCCGCGAGCGCGAGCGCGATCTCGAGCTGCCGCTGCTGGCCGTGCGCGAGCTCGCCCACCAGGCGATCGGTGACGGCTTCCAGATGAACGAGCGAGATGAGATCGGCGGTCGACTGCATGATCGCATCGTGGGCGCGGGTGCGGATAAAGGAGAAACGCCCACGCGAAACACCGCGGCAGGCGAGATAAACGTTTTCGCGCACGGTGAGACGCGCGAACAACAGCGAGATCTGATAGGTGCGGCGCAGTCCCCGGCGGATGCGCTCATGCGGCGGCAGTGTTGTGACGTCTTCGCCGAAAAAGCGCACGGTGCCCGACGTCGGCGGAAAGTCGCCGGTCATGCAATTGAGCAGCGTCGTCTTGCCGGCGCCGTTCGATCCGAGCACGGCGCGCCGCTCGCCCGGCCGCACCGTCAGCGAGACATTGGCCAATGCCGCGAGCGCGCCGAACATCCGGCTCACACCGCGCAATTCGAGTGCATTGCCGGTGCCGGCTGCCGCCATCCGTTCGGCGATCGAGCTCAATGGCCGCTCCCGTTGCCGGAACTGTTGGAGCGCCCAGCGCGATCGACAAGGCGGCGCCAGAGGCCGATCACGCCGTCGGGCGAGAACAGCACGATCACCAGAAAGCCAAGCCCGATCAGGGTCTGAAAACGGCGGCCGTCGAGGCCGACGGCGACCAGCACATCGAGCGAGAAGGTGCGCAGGATCACGTAAATGAAGGCACCGATGAATGCGCCGATCGGATGCCCGAGGCCGCCGACGACGGCGATCACCAGCATATCGATGGTGGCCTCGATGCCGGCCGAGCCCGGTGAGATCTGGTTGTTGAGCCAGACCATCAGAATGCCGCCGATCGAGGCGATCAGCGCGGCGAATGCGTAGGCGGCAACCCGATGGGCGGTGACGTTGTAGCCGATCGCCTCCATGCGCCGCGGATTGTCGCGGATGCCTTGCAGCGCGAGCCCGAACGGCGCTTGCGAGATATAGGCGACCGAGAGGTAGCTGAGCGCGGCAAAGAACAGGATCAAATAATAGAGCGGAATCGGTTCCTTCCAGTTGACGCCGAAAGCGACCGGCGCGGGAATTGTCGTGAAGCCGGCAAAGCCGTTGAAAATCGGCCAATTCTGCAGAGTGAGATAGAAGAACGCCGCGGCGATCGCGAGCGTGATCATGATGGTGTAGATGCCTTCGGTGCGCGACGACAGGATGCCGGTCAAGGCGCCGAAGGCGACGGCGATGACGATGGCCATCGGAGCGGCGGCCCACCAGGGCCAGAACAGGCTGATCGCCGGCAGCGAGCTCACGCCGAACACCGCGATCATGTAGCCGGAAACACCGGCCACGGTCATTTGCGCCAGACTCACCATGCCGCCGTAGCCGGCAAGAAACATCAGCGACAGCGCAATGATGCCGAGGATCATGGTCCAGCCGACGACCTGGTCGAGCCAGAAGTTGGTGGCAACAGCCGGGAGGACGAGCAACACCACGCCGAGCAACAGGATGGCTGCGTTGCGCCCGATCCACTGCGAGAAAGCGCCGCCGCGGGCGTCGGCGATACCAACCGGACTGCGCTCGGTTGTTTGCAGGAGCGCCATGGTCAGCGTCTCCCCAGCAGACCTTGCGGACGCACGGCCAGCACGATGACCATGATCACGAAGGTCGAGACGGTCGCGTAATTCTGGAAATAGGTTTGGCCGAATTGCTCGGCGAGCCCGATGATCAGCGCGCCGAGCGCGGCCCCGGGGATCGATCCCATGCCGCCGACGATCACGACCTGCAAGGACGCCAGCAGAAAATGCGAGTCCTCGCCGAGCGAGATCGACTGAAAGGTTCCGCCGACGACGCCGGCCATCCCGGCAAGGCCCGCGCCGAATGCGAACACCGCGATGAAGAGGAGCTGGACGCGGTAGCCGAGGACCGAAAGCATGTCGCGGTCATCGACGCCGGCACGGATCATGACGCCGATGCGGGTGCGGTTGAGCGCAATCCACATGGCGACGCCGATAATGACCGCGGCGGCGAAGATCACCAGGCGGACGATCGGATATTGCAGAAAGACCGCTTCGCCGCTCGACTTGAGCGCGACGACGATGGGCGTCGGAGTCGGGCCCAGCAAATAATCCGGGGTGTCGATCTGAATGGCGTTGCCGCCCCAGACCCAGACCATCAGGTCGGCAAAGACGATCGAAAGCCCGAGCGTCACCAGCGTCTGGCGCAGGTCCTGGCCCTCCATCCGGCGAAAGATGAAGAACTGCATGGCCATGCCGACGATCGCGCAGCTGATAAACGCAATGACAAAGCCAAAGAGCCACGAATTGGTCCATTGCGTCGCTTCGTAGCCCATATAGCCGCCGAACAAATAGAGCGAGCCGTGCGCAAGGTTGACGTTGCGCATGAGGCCGAAGATCAGGGTGAAGCCGGTGGCGACCAGAAAATACAGGCCGCCCAGCGTTGTTCCATTGAACAATGCGTTGACGAACAATCGCTTCTTCCCGAACACGGCTTCGAAGCCGGCCGGCCAAGGGGCAAGAACGAGCCAAAGGAAAATGATTACCACCACGGCGATCACGAGCGACCACACCGGATGGCGTCCGATCCAGCGGCCAAGCGCGTCGCCGCGCGCCGCAGCCGGGTTGTCCTCGCCGAAAGCCGTGGACACCGCGTTTCCTCCGATTTTTGCGGGAACCTAACCAAACAAAAGCATGCAGGCATGCTCGGCAGTCTGATTTTCTCTGTGGTTCCTGGCTGACGGTGGCGCGAAGCCGTCCCGCCGCACCGCGGGCGAGGCGGATTACCCTTTCGGCGTAAGGCGTTGCGCGCACTTTATTCGGATACGACGCGAGCGATCGTCCGGTATTGCGTCGGAGCGATGCCGACATGGGCTGAAAAGAAATGCGTGAAGTGACTTTGCGACGAGAAGCCGAGCTCGAAGCCGATATCCGTCACCGACGCCTGCGTCCCCATGAGC
>Ga0210386_10005353_pt1 | contig 10452 bp, 9 predicted proteins | sample IncBWH32OmetaG_FD_160091 | JGI IMG/M metagenome (GOLD analysis project Ga0210386, IMG submission 160091) | Forest soil microbial communities from Barre Woods Harvard Forest LTER site, Petersham, Massachusetts, United States - Inc-BW-H-32-O ... | reverse complement strand
GGACCGCCGCACGGGCTGGCGGGCCGGAGCCGGGCCTGGGGCCCGCCCCGCCACTGGAGTCATCGCTCCGAACGGACGCGGGGAGCCTCCCCGCCGCTACCCGCCTCCCAGCGGCGGCGAAGCACGCTGACCTCACCGGCGACGCCGGCCTGCTCAGGCCGCCAGGCGCCGCCCCGGCGGCCGCGGCAGGTGAACGTACCGGCCCGGCGGCGGGCGTCTCGATCGGCACGATCGAGGTAACCGTGGTCCCGCCGGCGCCGGCCCCGGCACAGCCGCCGCCGCGCCGCCCGGTACCGGGCGGACATACGCGGCAGGCCGCCCCCCGGCAGGCCACGGACGCGGGCCGGCTGCAGGCCGGGCTGCGCCGCTGGTACGGGACCGCGCAGGGCTGACGGGAGGTCCCGATGGCACTTGACCTCTCCGCGGTGACCGACACGCTGCTCGACCTCCTTAAGAACCAGTGGGGAGCCGCACCCATCTGGACTGAACTCGGCTCGGTATTCAAGCCCGGCTTCACCGGGCTGGCGCCAGACGTCGCGTTCGCCGAAGGCAGTCCGCAACTCGGCCTGTACCTGTACCACATCGAATCGGACACCGCGGCGGAAAGCCAGTTCTGGCAGCCGCAGGTCACCACTGCCGGGGGTGAGCCCACCCGGCTCCTACCGCTGGCCCTCGATCTGTTCTACCTGCTGTTCGCCTACTCGGAGAAGAGCTACCAGCAAGAGCAGGAGGCGATCAGCGCCGCCCTGCGGATCTTCCATGCCAACCCGATCGTACGCAGCGAGCCGGGCACCGTGGTCCCGTGGGAGCTGACGCTCACCATGGAGCACCGCTCCTACGACGAGCTCAGCCGACTGTGGCAGGCGATCACTGTGCCGTTGCGGATGTCGGTGGTGTACCGCGCCGCAGTGGTGTTCATCGACCCGGATCAGATGCCCGACGCCGCTCCCAACCCCATGGCGTACACCATCGTGGCCGACCCCGCGCAACTGCCGCCGCCTGCGCAGGGCCCGGCCCTGCTCGGCACGTTCAGCGAGGGCAGCTACCAGCCGCCGGCCGGGCAGCAGGTCCCTCTCTCGCACTCGCCCGCGGCGGTCGCCGCCGGCCAGACCGCGTGGCTGCTCGGCTCCGGGCTCGGCGCACCCGGCAGCTCGGACAGCGTGTACCTGCTGCCGCCGGGCGGGACCGAGATCGATGTGTCCGCGTGGACAGTGCCAGCGCAGTCCAGCTCGGCCAAGGTTGTCCTCACCCTGCCGACCGCGACGGGGACCCCGCCCGCCGGCGCCCCTGCCCCCGGCCGATACCAGCTCCGGGCCGGCAGCGGCGCGGCGGGCTCCGCCGGCGCTGTCCGCACCGCACCAGTCGCTGTCGACATCGCCGCCTTCGTGAGCGCGGCGGCGGGGCCGGTGCTGGCAGGGTCAGCCCCGTTCACCGTCACGGGGACGGGCTTCACCGCCGGCGCGACCCAGGTGCTCACGGGCACGACCGCGCTGACGGAGGTGGCCTCTTCCCCGGCGGCCGGGCAGTTCAGCGTCGCCCCGGGAGGCACATCGCTCACGTTCGCGCCGCCGCCGGGGCCGGCCGGGGCAACAGTCCAGGTTCGGGTGCTCGTCAGCGGCGTCGAATCGGAGCCGGCGCTGTGGGTGACGCTGTGACCCCCGCCGAGCCGCGCTGGCTCACCGAGGTGCGGCTGCGATCCGCGCGCCGGGTGCTGTGGCTGCGTCATCTGTGGTCGCAGCATCGCTACGCGGACGAGCACATGCTGGCGATCAGCCACAGCGAGGTCGACAGGGCGCTCCTGCCTGACCGGGAGCTAACCGCGGCCGAGCAGGCCTTCTACGCCTCCGATGACAGGGCCACTGACCTGACCGCCCAGATCGCCGCCCTGTCCGGACAGCCGGCAGACGACCGCCTGGCGCACCTGACCGCGACGCTCGGGCTGTCGCCCACAGACACGGCGCTGTTCACGCTGACGCTAGCCAGTGCAGCAGACCAGCGGATCGCCCGGGTTTTCGGCTACCTGCTCGACCAGCCCGAGGCCGCCGACCCGACACCGGCGCTCGCGATGGCGCTGTTCGGGCTGCCCGGGCAGCCGCCAGGCCAGGACAGCTCGCTCATCCGGTGGCTGCTCGCCGAACCAGTACGGTCCAGCGGCGACGCGTTCGCCTGGACGACCGGCTGGCGAGCGGACGGAACACTGCTGCCCACCCTGCTGTGCCCGGCCGCGGCCGACGGGCCCGCGTCCTGGCCCGGTGGGTCGCTCGGCCAGGTCGTCGACCCGCCGCAAGGACCGGTCCTGCGGCCCGCGGCCGTCGCCCAGATCGCCGCCTTCGTGCAGGCGCTGCGCCAGGACGGCGGGTCCGTGCTGCCCATCGAGATCGAGCTCGCCGGCCCGCCAGGTTCGGGCCGTACCACGCTGGCCGCGCAGGCGATGGCGGCGGTCGACGGACGGCTCATGGCGGTCGACGGGGCCGCGGTCGCGGCCCGTCCCGACCCGTATGCCGTGGCGCTTCGCGAGGCGCGCCGTGCCAGGCTCGACGGCTCCGTGCTCGCATGGGAGCACGCGGACAGGCTCCCGCCGATGCTGCTCGAAAGCCTGCCGCCGGCGCCGCTCACCTTCCTTTCAGTACCGGCTGCGGGGAACGTGATAACACGCGCTCGTTCGGTGAAATGGTCGGTGAATTGCGCACCCATCGGCAGCGCGGAGCGGACGGCCATGTGGACGGCGCTCGCCAGCACCCCGCCGCCGGCAGCGGTGACTGACTGGGCGCTGCGCCCCGCCGAGGTCATGGTCGCAGCCTCCGTCGCGGCGGCTGGCGAGCAGGCCGTCGGCGAGGTCTGCCGGCGGCTCCTCACCGCGGCCACACCGGAACTGCTAACGGCGCTGCCGCTGCCGTTCACCTGGCCCGATCTCGTGCTGCCGGCCGACACAGCCGAACACCTGTGCGAGTTCCAGGGGCAGGCGGCGGGCCGCCGCGTCGTGCTCGACGACTGGGGCTTTTCGCGGCTGACCCCGTCCGGCCGCAGCGTCACCGCACTGTTGGCGGGGCCGCCCGGCACGGGCAAGACGATGGCCGCCCAGGTCATCGCGCGGTCGCTCGGGCTTGACCTGTACCGCGTCGACCTCGCCGAGGTGGTCAGCAAGTACATCGGCGAGACCGAGAAACACCTGAGCGAGGTGTTCGACGCGTGCGAGCGGGCACCGGTCATGTTGCTTTTCGATGAGGCGGACGCGCTTTTCGGCAAGCGAACCCAGGTAAGCGACGCGCACGACAGGTACGCCAACATCGAGATCGACTACATCCTGCAGCGGATGGAGCAGTTCGACGGGATCGCGGTGCTGACGACGAACCGAAAGGGCGACCTGGACACTGCGTTCGTCCGGCGGCTGCGCTTCATCATCGACTTCGCGCCGCCTGACGCGGCCGAGCGGGAGAGGCTGTGGCGGATCGCCCTCGACGGCGCCGCCGACCGCCGCCAGCGGCCCCTCGTCGGCAAGCTCGACTGGGCCGGCCTGGCCGGGATACTCGACCTGACCGCCGCCGACATCAAGTCCGCCGCGCTCGCGGCGGCGTTCCTCGCGCACGGCGACGGCGGCCTCATCACCGAACGGCACGTGCTCGCCGCAACCAGGCGCGAGCTCGCCAAGCAAGGCGTCGTCGTCCGCCCCGGCCAACTGGAGCACCGGTGAGCACGGCGGCCGGCATGCGGATCGAGCGGCTAGCGCTGCGGGTGGCCGGGCTGGACGAGGGCGCCGCCCGTGTCCTGGCGCGGATGGTGGCGAAGGGTCTCGCGCCGGGGATACCGGGCGCTGCTGGCCTGCCGGGGGGCAACAGCATCGGCATGCTGCGAGTGGAGGTGCGTCCCACGGCCGCTGAGGCGGCCGACGCGGACCTGCTCGCGCGGCGCATCGTGGCCGAGATCAGACGGACGCTAGCCGGGGAGGCGGGGCGATGAGCGGTTTCGTGCTCAAGGGAGCGCTTGTCGAGTTCATGCCGACGTTCCTGCCGACGCCGCTGCCGAACGTGATCGTCTTCCAGTACAACCCCGAGACGATGACCCACACGTGGACGCAGCCGGAAGCGGCCGACAGCGCCGGGACCGAGGGCGCGAACCCGTTCGCGGTGCAGGGCATGCCCGGCGAGTCGTTCGCCTTCACTCTCGCGATGGACGCGGGCGACGACATCGCCGACGGGGCTCCCGCCACGGCAAAGCTCGCCAGCGCGACGGGGCTCTACAGCCGTCTCGCGGCGCTCGAGATGCTGCTCTACCCGACAGGCACCGGCCAGAGCGGCCTGACCGGCGCCGTCTCCGCCGCTATCGCGTCCGCCCTGTCGGGTTCCTCCCCCGACCCGTTCCGCACGGTCCCCCAGTCGGTCATGCCGGTCACGCTTTTCATCTGGGGAGCCGGCCGCATCGTCCCAGTCCGCGTGACCGAGCTCACGATCACCGAGCAGCTCTACGACGCCGCCCTCAACCCGACCCACGCCGAGGCGCAGATCACGCTGCGCGTCCTCACCCCGGCGGAGTTGGTCGCCGCGCAGGCCGACGACGACGTCCTCGGCCGCCTTGCCAACGTCGCTTACACCTACACACTCACGCTGCGCCAGACGCTGGCGACGGCCAACCTCGCGAACTCGGCACAGTCGATCATCGCGATGATCCCGCACTGACCGCAGGAGACCGTCATGTTCACACCGGACAGCCGCTACATCAGCCAGCCCGTCCGCACCGTCACGCTGCCCGACGGCAGCCTGGGCAGCATCGTCATCCCCCCGCTGCCCCGGCAGGTTCCGCTGGCCGGGTACTACCCGCGGACCGGCTCGGACCGGCTTGACCTGGTGGCCGCCAAGTACCTGAACGCGCCGGCCGGATTCTGGCGGCTGTGCGATGCCAACAACGCGATGGTCGCGGGCGCGCTCGCCGCCCGCCCGCTCATCGGGGTCCCCGCGGGCGGTGCGGCGTGACCGTCACGATCAAGCTCAGAATCGGCGGCACCGCCGTTCCCGACGCGTACGACGCGGTCAAGGAGCTTGAGGTGCAGGAGAGCTCGGACTCACCCGGCACGATGCTGCTGCGGCTGCCGGTGAACCGGACCTCCGCCGGGGACCTGCAGTACGTCGGCGACGGGACGTTCGAGCCGATGACGAACGTGACGCTGACCCTCACCATGGGCGGCCGCGACCAGTGCGTCTTCGACGGGTACGTCCTGTCCTGGCGGCTGCACATGGACCGCGCGTCGGCGTCCTCCACGGTCGACATCTGGGCGCAGGACGCCTCCTGGCTGATGAACATGAACGACTCGGTCACCGAATGGTCCGGGCAGACCGACGGCGAAGTCGCCAACGCGATCTTCGCGAACTACGGGTTCACGCCGGCCGACGGGAACACCGACAACGATTCGCCCAGCCACACCCCGGACGGCCACACGCTGTTCCAGCGCGCTACCGACCTGCAGTTCCTGCGCGGGCTTGCGCGCCGTGGCGGGAAGCTGTGCCGGGTCGGGTGTACCGACACCCCGGGAGCGCGCACCGGGTACTTCGTGTCCCCCGCCGTCGACGGCCAGCCAGTCGCGACGCTTTCGCTGCTCGCCCCGGACAGCTGGACGGTGGACGCCCTCGACTTCGACTGGGACGTGACGCGGCCCACGCAGGCCGACGCGAGCCAGGTGGACCTCACCCAGGCCGCGGACGAGGGCACCGACGTAAGCGCGGACGACAGCGGTCTGACGCCGCTTGACGACCGGGACTACCCCAGCTACCTGGGGCAGTCCGCGACCCTCCTGCTGACCGCCCCCGTGGACGTGCCCGAGCTCGACCAGCGGACCGCTGCGGTGCTCGCCGAGTCCGGGTTCTTCACCCGGTGCACGGGCGACGTGGCCGCGGACAGGATCGGGGTTATCTTGCGGGTCGGGGACGTGGTGACGATCGCCGGCGCGGGCAGCATCCACTCGGGGAACTGGCTGGTGTGGAACGTCAGGCACAAGTTCTCGCTCCAGGCGTGGACTATGAGCTTCACCCTGGTCCGCAACGCGATGGGCCCGGCGAGCGCCGGCGGCACCCTGTCCTCCCTGCTGGCGTCCGGGGCGCTGTCGCCCGGGGCGCTGCCGGGGGTGCCTTCTGGGGTGCTGTCGCTATGAGCGCGGCCGACGACCGGGCGCTCGAGGACCTGCTCGAGCGGCTGCGCACCCGGTTCTACGGCAAGTACCGCGGCATCGTCTCCGACGTGGACGCGGCGACCATGCGAGTCAAGGCGAAAGTGCCGTCGGTGCTCGGGGAGGTCGACACCGGGTGGTGCATGCCGTGCGTCCCCTACGCCGGCCCGAACGTCGGCTTCGCGTTCCTGCCCGAGCGCGGCAGCGGGGTCTGGATCGAGTTCGAGGGCGGCGACGTGTCCTACCCGATCTGGGTCGGCGGGTACTGGCGGGAAGGCGAGTTCCCGGCCGACGCCGACGAGAAAGTCAAGGTGATCGTGACCGCGGCGCCACACAAGCTCGTGTTCGACGACGACCAGGGCTCGGTCACGATCACCGACCCGAACGGCAACACCGTCACCCTCGACGACTCGGGAACCACGCTCGCCAACGGCGGCTCGAGCTCGGTCGTCGTCAGCAGCTCGAGCGTGTCGGTGAACGACGGCGCCTGGGAGGTCCAGTGACCACACCGCAGCCGCCGATGGCGTCGCTCGCCAGGCAGGACTTCGCGTTCCCGTTCCAGATCGACCTGGCGTCGCAGCAGGTCGCGCAGGCGGGCTACGCCGCGCACGTCGACCAGATGATCCGCCAACTGCTGCTCACCGCGCCCGGTGAGCGGGTCAACCTGCCGCAGTTCGGCTGCGGGCTGCGGGCGCTGGTGTTCGCGCCGAATTCCGCGTCGCTCGAGGCGACCGTGCGGCTGCGCGTCACCCAGGGGCTGAACCAGTGGCTGGCTGGCGAGGTGGCCGTCGCCGGCGTCTCGGTCACCGGCGGGACCGCCGCCGACCCCGAGACGCTCCAGGTGACGGTCAGCTACACGCTAGTGGAAACCCAGACGAGCCAGTCGGTGACGGTGACGGTCACATGACAACCCAGTCTGGCGGCCCGCCTCCCCGTGACCGGCGCCTGCTGCTGCTGGAGAGCACCCGCCTCAACGGCATCGACTACGTCGACGTCGCGGTGAGCCAGACCCAGCTGTCCGTCCACTTCATCAACGCGGTGACCGTCACCCTGACCGGGGATGCGCCGGTGACGATCACCGGCGGCGAGGTGGTCAGGACCGTCACCGTCCTGCCTGTCGACGCGGCGACCGCGTGGAGCGCCGACAGCGAAGGACGGCCCGTCCTGGCGCTGACAGTCGCCGCGCCCGGGGACTTCTCGACCTACCAGCTGCAGATCGTCAGCTCGCAGCTCGACCTGTTCTTCGCCGCCGCCCAGTTCACGTTCAAGGCGAACTGCGCCACCACCTTGGACTGCGCCGCGCCGGCCGCCTGCCCGTGCGGCGCCTGCCAGGGGCCAGCCGCCGGGCAGGTGCCGGTCAGCTACCTGGCCAAGGACTTCGGCAGCTTCGTCCAGGCGCTGTCTGAGTTCTCCGCGCTGCGCTACCCCGCATGGGTGGAGCGCTCGGAAGCGGACATCGGCGTGATGCTGATGGAGGCGCTTGCCGCGCTGGCCGACGAGTTCAGCTACTACCAGGACCGGGTCGCCGCCGAGTCGACGCTGGCGACCGCCACCCAGCGGCTATCGGTGCTGCGGCACGCCCGGCTCGTCGACTACGAGCCGGCCCCGGCGACCACGGCGCACACCATGCTGCAGCTCGACGTCACCGCCGCGACGGCCGTCAACAGCCCGCTGCTGTTCCGGGCGCTCGGCGCCGACGCCTCCGTCATCGACTTCGAGGTAGAAGACCCGGCCGCCGGCCTGGCCAGCCCCGGCAGCTTCGCCGTTGACCCGCGGTGGAACAGGGCCGCTATGGTGCCCTACTACTGGGACGACAGCACGCGCTGCCTGCGGGCCACATCGGGCAGCGTGTTCGTGACCGGCATGAACCTCGGCCTGAAACAGGGGCAGCAGTTGCTGCTCGACTCGCCCGCCGCCGACAGCGCTGACCCCCCGGTCCGTGAGCTGGTCGAGGTGGACTCGTTCACGGAGGTCACTGATCAGCTGCGCGGCGGCGTCAAGCTGACCCAGATCACGCTGGCCGCGCCCACCACCGCCGATCACGACCTGTACACCACCGTCGTCGCGGGCAACATTGTCCCGGTTGTGCAGGGCCAGCGGCGCACCGAGACCTTCGAGATCCCCGATCCTTCCGCCCCGCCGCCCGGCCCGGTCGTCGTCCGGGCCACGGCGAACTGGACGCCGCAGGACCCGCTGCCCGACTACCGTTACTGCCTCGCCGCCGGGCCGCTGGCCTGGCTGGCAACGCCGGCCCAGGACGGGGACACCTCGGTTCCCGCGCAGCCGGAGATCCTCCTCACCGGGGTGTCGCCGTCGACTGGCCCCGGCCCGCAGCCGTGGGACTTCCAGCGCTGGCTGCTGCATCCTGGCCCGCCAGGCGCCTTCTTCACCTTGACCCCAGAGCAGTACTCTCCCGTCCTCACCAGCAACGGCAGGACCTGGTACGACTACGACGGCGACGGCGGTACGACGATCCGGTTCGGCGACGGGACGTTCGGCCTTATCCCCGAGGCAGGCACGACGTTTACCGTCGTCTACCGGGTGGGCGGCGGCGCCGTCGGTAATGTTCCCGCCGACACGATCGTCACCGTCGCGCCCGGGCAGGCGCAAGGGTCGTTGGTCACCTCCTGCACGAACCCCTTTCCGGCCACCGGAGGGACGGACGCGGAGACGATCGCGCAGGTGCGCTCTAGGGCGCCGCAGCAGTTCCGCGCGCAGCCGCTGCGCGCCGTGCTCGCCGCCGACTACGCGGCCGCGGCGCTGACTCTGCCCTGGGTCCAGCAGGCGGGCACCGGCTTCCGCTGGACCGGCAGCTGGCTGACCGTGCGCACCACCGCCGACCCCGCCGGCGCCGAAGAACCGACCACGGACCAGCTCGAATCGCTGACCGCGCTGCTCAACCAGCGGCGGCTGGCCGGCTACGAAAGCTACGTCCTGCCGCCGCGATACGTTTCCGTCGACCTGCGGATCACGGTCTGCGGGCAGGCGTCCGCCTTCGCCTCCGATGTGGCCGAGGCGATCCTCACCCGGCTGCAGCCCGGACCGCTGCCGGACGGCGGAGCCGGGTTCTTTGACCACTCGCTCTGGGCCTTCGGCCAGCCCCTTGAGTCAAGCGCGCTGCTGGCGGCAGTCCAGTCATGCCCGGGCGTGGCCGGCGTCGCCCAGGTCACCTACCGGCAGCGCGGCGTCCAGCCGGACTGGGTGCCGCTGCCCGTTACGGTGCCGGTCGGTGCCGACCAGATCCTGCGGGTGGACAACGATCCCAGCCGGCCCGAAGCCGGCTCGGTGCAAGTGAGCGTGGAGGGCGCGAAGTGAGCATGCCTTGCCCGTGCGCGCAGTGCGCGAGCTGCCAGGACCCGCGGGTTGTCAGCAACCCGCCCGGTCTCGCCCAGGTTTCCTACCGGGCCGACGACTTCGCCGGCTTCCGCCGGGCGCTGCTGCGCCACCTGCCCCAGGAGCAGGCCATTGCCGCGTGGCAGCCGGCGCCCGGCGATCTCGGCCTTCAGGTTCTCGAGTGGTGGGCCTACCTCGGCGACGTCCTGACCTTCTACAACGAGCGCATCGCCAACGAGAGCTACCTGCGCACCGCGGTCTTGCCGTCCAGCGTGGCGAACCTGGTGGCGCTTCTCGGCTACAACCCGACCCCAGGTATCGCGGCGACCGGAACCGTGGCCGCGATGCGTTCGGCAGCGCGACCCGCGGAGCCGGTTGTCATCCCGGCCGGGATGCGGATGTCAAGCACAGTGACACCGGGTGTGGCGGCGCAGACCTTCGAGGCCAGCGCCGCGGCCAGCTTCACCGGCCCGTCAAGCGTGCCGGTCACGCTTCCCCCCGCGCCAGCCACCGTGACCGTCACCTCCGGCGACCCCGCGGCGGTGCTGCTGGCCGGCCCGGTGAGCGGGATCAAGGCCGGCGACCAGCTGCTGCTGGCTGGCTCCAGCTTCGCCGGCGCCGACGACGGCTGGTCCCTGGTCACGGTGCAGGCCCTCACCCCGCAGCCAGACCCGGGAACCGGCCGCGTCAACACCCTCATCGCCCTGACCTCCGCGGGCTGGGGGCCGGCCGGGCAGGCGTCGACGCCGGACACGACAGCCGGCTACCGGCTGCTGCGGCCGGCCGCGACGGCCGCCCTCTGGACACAGACAGCCAGCGGCCCGCCCCCCTCCGGCAGTACCGGAACTACGCCGGTCGTCGGCGGCTCCCCGCTTCATGTGCGGCTGGCCGCCACGGTCCGCGTGATCGTGCCCGGCGACATCGTCCTGTTCACCGCCGGTCCGGGCACCGCGACCGCGCTCGCC
>Ga0210386_10005352_pt1 | contig 10453 bp, 10 predicted proteins | sample IncBWH32OmetaG_FD_160091 | JGI IMG/M metagenome (GOLD analysis project Ga0210386, IMG submission 160091) | Forest soil microbial communities from Barre Woods Harvard Forest LTER site, Petersham, Massachusetts, United States - Inc-BW-H-32-O ... | reverse complement strand
CGCACTGGCCGCCGTCGTCCTCTATCCGAATCTCGAGCACCCAGAAAAAGGATACATGCTGATCGTCAGCCAGCACGTGCCGCGGGCGCTACGCGGCATTGTGATCGCCGGCTTCATGGCGGCGTTTATGTCCACCATCGCTACTCAGCTCAATTGGGGGGCTTCGTATCTCGTCTCGGACTTCTATCGTCGCTTCCTCAATCGCGATGCGACCGACCAACACTACGTGCAGATTTCCCGTCTGGCTACCGTCGTTCTAGTTATTGCTTCCGCCGGAATTTCGGTCCTGCTGGCCGATATCCGCTCCGGATGGCAAGCTGTCCTGGAAGTGGGTGCGGGAACGGGGGGTGTCTATCTACTGCGCTGGTATTGGTGGCGGATCAATGCCTGGAGTGAAATTTCAGCCATGGCGACAGCCTTGGTCATGACCGTCTCACTGCGCTGGATCGCTCCGTTCTCCGGCACGAATCCGGTAGTCTTCGCCAAGAGCGCTTTAACCACCACGGCGGTTACGACTTTCGTTTGGCTAATCGTCACCTTTGCGACCAAGCCGGAGCCCGAGCAGATCCTGCTCAAGTTTTATCGCAGCGTGCGGCCGCAAATTACTGGATGGCAGGCAATCGCCCGCCTTGCTCCCGAAGTTCCACCCTCGCGCGATCTGGGACGCAATCTTCTGTGCTGGGTTCTGGGCTGCGCCATGGTGTACCTGGCGCTGTTTGGCTTGGGACATGTACTGCTCGGTCCCATATGGGAGGGATTGCTGCTCTTGCTTCTGTCCTCTATATGTGCGGGCGTCCTTTACTCAAACATCTCCCGCACGGGTGGGGAAGCGGAATTAAATGTCCCAAAGCCAAGCGTTGTTGGATCCGTAGCGCACTAGGCGTAATTGGGGTATCGTCAGCCGATTCAGATCCTGAGTTGTCATCCAGAGCGCAACTGAGCCATTCGCTCTCGATGGTGCAGCGGAGTCGAAGGACCCCAATATATCGGAGACCAATGCCATTCATAATCATGGTTCTACCATCACCGTGTAGTCCACTCCTTCCCACCGCTGCTCCTGCAGCCAATAAAACGTAAAGACAATTTCACGCCCCTGTGCCAACGAATTGCTGGGTAGATCCGCAACGTAGACACCCAAAGGGTCACGTGTGGTGCTGTCATGCGTGGTGTTCCAGCCATCGAAGCTCCAGTGCACAAGAGCCGGCGCGGGCAGCACGATCCGCAATTTCTTTCCCCTGGGCATGGTCCGGCATTTGTTATTCAAACGCCATTCGAAATACTCGGCCTGGCGTTTTTCGACTACATAACGCTGCACTGTCTGCGGTGGTTGGTCGAAAACCTTGCCATCGCGTAGCGAACGCCGCAGCTTGATGTACTCAGCGTGTGCCCACACCAGCGGACATGCCGACCCTGTTGGCTTGCCCAAGAACAGTTCAAGCTCAGGAATGTCGGGCGCATCCCAAACCTGCTCGGGAATCAAGCGCCCCCCTTGCGTCGAAAGCTCGATCACTTGCAGCAGCTTTTCCGCCGCTTCCGGGCGCCCTGCGGCCAGTTCGTAGTGGGCGCGTTCACCCGCCAACAAAGGCCAGGGTCGGCCAATTCCGGTGCCATCAAAGGGCGATCCATCTTTGTGCTCACCGTAGCCGTCGCCGTTGTAGCGATACCAGGAAGGGCCTTGCGGTAGCTTGATCCGCAGCAGGGCGTCAATCACCTTTACTGTGTTCACAATTCGGGGATCGTCCGGCGCACGCAGCCCGAACCGCACCAGTGCGAGCGCGTCCGGACTGATGAGATGCACGGCTGCCTCAGCGCTCTGGCCCGGAGGCCGGTTCTTGATCGGCACAAATCCCTCCAGCGGAGACGGCGCGCAGTCAGCCTCCGGAGGTGCTATACGGACGTAATAACCCTCCACTCCAACCTGCCGTGCCAGGTCACTATCTTTCGCGTAGATCCAGCGTTCAATGTTGTCGTTCCAGCAGTCCGCGGTTTCCCGCAAGTGGCTCGCCGTTGCTTGTTCCTCAACTGCATCGGCAAGATCGGCTGCGGCGAGCAGGCCCGCAATCTCCACCGCCAGGGTGAATGGCGAATAACCCGCATCTTCTTCCCAGCGGTCCTGCTGGGTGACAGGGCCGTTGCGGACAATAAAACCCGCCGCACGTTCCACCGACGCCCACCTGCGTCGCAAATTTCCCAGAGGGACACGGGAGTGGCGCCCGACTATATCCATGAGCAGAATCGGAAGCGCCGCCTCGTCCATTTGCACCCCTCCCCAGTAGGGACGCCCATCCAACCACAGGTTCTGAGCCCAGCGGCCATCCGACTCCTGCGTGGCTTCGAGATAGCGCAGTACCCGTAGCGCGTCGGACTCCGCCCCCGCAGCCAGCAAACCGACCGCGGTTTCCACCAGATCGCGCGGCCAGACCAAGTGATATCCGCCCAGGTCTTCATCACCTTTGTTGAAACCCCAGGGAATCGACAGGCTCGCGATCACTCCTCCCAGGAAGTCCTTCGACTCATGGCAGCGCATCACCGCCGCGCTGGCGCGATAGAGATCGTGTTCCCGCTCAGGCTCGTCCAATTTCAGCAAGCTTTTCTGCCAGCTTTTCCAGTCCCGGACGTAGTGATCGCGCAAGTCCTCATAGGACTCAAGCAGGCTGGCACGCGTGTGTAGACCGGCTTCTGACCAGATCTCTCCGAAGCCCAGCGCCAGCAGAAACTCTCCTCCGCACGCCACCAGATCGATCTCTCCTGTGAGTGCGATGTTGCCATGTTCTGCTCGCGTGTAATTCCACACCATCTGGGAGTGCTGCGACAGATCCTGCCAGCCATCGGAGAATCCCACGAAGCCCACAGACATCTTCAGCCAGGGTGCCGAACAGGCAAAGGCCAGAGCGGTGCTATTTCGTTCGGCAAATAACATGGGAACGCCCTTGTACTCGCCGACCCAGCCTGTATTGTCGTTGCCCCAGTTGGCCAGATGCGGGGCCAGAAGCGCATAAAGGCGATAGTCGGCGAGCTTTCCCTGCAGCGGCATGAAGCGAACTCTCTGCAGCACCACGTTGCGGTAAGGATCGGTCAGAATCTCCTTCTCGATCCGATATCTCCCCCGCATTTCTGTGTTGCGCAGTTGATATACCGGTACACTCGGTTCCAAAGCGACGTTCTCAAAGCTGCAATGCCGCTTCTCTTCAGAGAAAAAACCGGCGCCATCGGTGATGATGAATCCTTGATCGCGCGTGCACGCCTGATCGACGCGCGGGAAGTAGACTTCATTCAAGATGCCGTGGCTCAAGGTGAACCAGACCCGGCTGTGCAGGTTCAGCGCCGTGCCCATCCCGCTTTTGGCGCTCGAAGTCCAGCGCGGCGGAATCCCCGGTCCGCCGGGCGCATAACGTTCGGAATCACCCACTCTGTCCCACCCCCAAAGTCCGAACAGTTTGACAGATCAGCAGGCTGGCAGCCAACACACCTCCACTGGGCTGTGCAGATTTTTTCAACAAACATTAATTTGCGATTCATGCCGGAGTAATAAAAGAGGGTCAAGCTGCAAGCATCCGCGACCACGGATTGAATCCAACGGGGCTCAGGCCGTGGTTAAGAACAACTCATGGAGGAGCGCTGTGAAACATTGGCGGAAGACTCTGATGTTTAGGACAACTCTGCTATCGCTGCTTGCCATAATGCCGTTGGCTGCGAACGCACAAATGAGTAAAGTGAAGACGGTTTGGGTCATCCTCATGGAGAATCACAACTGGACGGGCAACAACGCCGGTGCGGCGTTCGGCGCTCCGGATCTCAAGGGCAACCTGTCGGCTCCGTACATCAACGGGCAGCTGCTGGATACATCGGCGCACGCGGAGCAGTATTTCAATCCTCCGGGCAACCATCCCAGCCAGCCGAATTATTTGTGGCTGGAAGCCGGGACTAACTTCGGCGTCCTCGCGGATACGCAACCCGGCCAGCCCCAACTATTCACTCACCACCATTTGGTAAGACTTCTTGAAGATGCCGGTATTTCCTGGACGGCTTACGCCGAGCCCGACTTCGGCAGTCCCGTGTTCGACAACTGTCCGCTTGATTTTACTTTCCTCGATGTTGAACATCTGGCTTTTGTATATTTCAACGATGTCAATCACGGGTTGAGTGCGAAGTCAGCTGAATGTATCAAGCACGTCAGGCCGTATTACCAGCTGGCGACTGATCTGGCCGACCACACCTCGGCGCAGTACAACTTCGTCACTCCGAACCTCTGTCATGACGGGCACGAGGGGATTTCTCCGTGTGATGCTCTGGAGAGCAAGAACAATACCTTGCGATCGGATACTTGGCTGAAGCAAAATGTGCCCCTCATACTCGAGTCAGACGAATACAAGCAACGCGGCGCCTTATTCATCATCTGGGATGAAGCCGAAGACAGCGGCGACTTCAGCGATGGTCCCATCGGAATGTTCCTGCTTTCGCCGTTTGCCAAGGGCGGGGGGGAGACGGCTTACAGCAATAACATTCACTACGACCATAGCTCCACCCTGAAAACGTTGCAGGAAATCTTCCAGGTGGGGCCGCTGCTTGGAGCTGCTGCGGATCCCGAAACCAATGATCTGAGCGACCTGTTTAAGTGAGGAACCGCAACCATCCGGTCGGGGCGACCACCTCGGCCGGCCATTTTTCCTGTGCCAATCTCCACGATTGTCGAACCGTTGTACTCGTCGCCAAGACACCAGCCAAGATCTTCAGATAAAATCGTCTACGGCGAATGTGGATAACGAACTTCGCCAAGGCGTTCTGGCGCTGCCTTGTTACCAGACGGTATTCTGATTCAGAATTCCTAATTACAAAGACAAAGAGACGGCGACCCGCGGAAGGTTTCCGCCAGGAGACGGCGTCAGGAGATAAATAATGGCCAAGATTGCAAAGACCGCGGATCGCAAAAAAGTGATGGACACATCCAAGAGCACCGACTGTCCCAAGTGCGGCAAGCCTACCCGCATCGTGAAGCGCGTGAAGGACCGCGAACGCAACGTCCCCGGCGGGATTTTCATCTCCTGCTCGGCCTGCGAGTTTTACGAGAAGCTGTAGGGAGATCTGCCACGCAAAAGACGGCATTGGCCTAGAAACTCATTTGCCCAAGAATAGCTCTCGCTTCGGCGGCGGGATCTGCAGCTGCTGTGATCGGACGTCCCACAACGATGTGCGTGGCGCCCGCAGCAATCGCTTCCGCTGGAGTCACTACTCTGGCCTGATCGCCGTGATCGGTGCCGGAGGGACGCACTCCTGGGGTCACGATCACAAGCTCATTCCCCAGTTCCGTGCGCAGAGCAGAAGCTTCCAGGGCCGACGCCACCACCCCTTTACATCCGTTCGAGATGGCGAGGACGGAAAGCCGCAAAACCTGGTCCACGACTCGTCCGCGCACGCCTAAGTTGCTGAGGTCGTTGTCATCCATGCTAGTCAGTACCGTGACTGCCAGCACAGTCGGAATGGGATTGATGCTGCCTGCAGCGTCCGTGGCTGCGCGAATCATCTTCCCACCTCCTGATGCATGCACGGTTAGCATGCTGGCACCGAGATCGGCAGCCTCTCGCACCGCCGCCGCCACCGTGTTGGGAATGTCATGGTATTTCAGGTCAAGAAAAACTCGTCGTCCAGAGGCCACCAGATCTCTCACCACCTGCGGGCCCGCGGCGGTAAACAGCTGCATTCCAACCTTGTAAGTCAGGGCGGAATCGCCCACAGCCGCCACGATCTTCTGGGCTGCGGCTGCGGACGAGACATCCAAAGCAACGATCAGACGCTGGCGCGGATCTTGCATCTAGTTCGAGTTTAAAGGGCTTGGCGCTAATACGCCAATGGCCGGAGCATGGCCACGGTTTGGGGATGAACCAGATCCAAGCGGACGCGCTGCAGGCCTTCGCTCTTGAATTGAAGCACTCGTGCAGTGTTGTAGGAAACGTCGATGATCCTTCCGGGAACAACCGGTCCGCGGTCGTTGATACGTACCACTACCGCCCGCCCGTTGCGCAGGTTCGTGACCCGTACGTAGCTCCCCAGCGGGAGAGTTGGGTGCGCCGCGGTCAGGTCGTACATGTTGTAGGGCTCACCACTGGCGGTCGGCTTGTCTTGGAAGTCGCTGCCGTACCATGATGCCGTCCCAATTTGATACGCCTTGGGTCGGTTCACCCCGGTCCGAGACCCCGGCCGAACCGTGCTTTGGATGTCACGAGACTCTGAGTTGGTCGGTCGCTGAGTCGCCCCTAGGCTGACGACCCAAAGAAGAATCGTCAGTCCAGCAATACGTCGTCGCATTCAGTCACCCCGCATCTCTAAGTTACCCCCCACGAGTTCGCCAGGATTGAACGATGCTATCGGGTGGGAAAGCGGGGTGTCAATGCGGAATTTGCTGTAGCAAGGTTATTATCTAGTAATAGATACATTACGTAACCTATTGTTGATCTTGATATAAACTGCAGATATCACTGTAAGTGAGTGGCTTACATATTTACTATATGGTAAATACTCTTGCGCCGAGGACCTTCGGAAATTATTACCTCGCTTGTATTATCAACAACTTACGCTCTAGTCTGTACGATCACCCCTGAGGAGAGCAAGTTACGAGGGTCCGTTTGGATTTGTGCGATCGGTCAAGATGGAACCCACGCCTCAAAGCCAGGCAATTCAGGCTCTAGCGGTTAGGGGTAAATTTGCAATCCGCAGGGTTTCCGATAGATTTGCATCTATGGCCCAGGCTCCCCCAATTGTTCTTACCGTAGCCGGGTTTGATCCCTCGTGCGGGGCGGGAGTCACGGCCGACATCAAGACCATCGCGGCTCATGGGTGTTACGGTGTGGCGTGCATTACCGCTCTGACCGTCCAGTCCACGGCGGGTGTCCGGCGGGTCGAGCCGCTCCGCCCAGATTTGGTGGTCGAAACCCTGGCTGAGTTGTCAGCCGACGTAGAGATCGCAGCCGTCCATGTCGGCATGCTGGGATCCGGGAAGGTAGCTCGGGCCGTGGCGGACTTTCTCGCCACGGAAAGGCTGCCCAATATCGTGCTCGACCCTATCCTTAAGTCTTCCTCCGGGGCGGAGCTGGTGGACACTGCCGGCGCTCGCCTGATGCTCGAGAAATTCCTGCCACTGGCCACCGTTGTAACGCCAAATCTGGATGAAGCTTCCGCTCTGACGGGATTGGCAGTAACGAATGTGGAGCAGATGCGCGCGGCCGCGATCAAGCTTCATGCTATGGGCGCTGCCGCAGTGGTGGTCACCGGGGGCCATCTCGAAAAAGCCACCGACCTGTTGACCTTCACCAGCAGGCGGGGAATCGAACAAGAGATTTTCAAATCTGGCCGTCAGCGCTCGAACTCCACCCACGGCACAGGTTGCGCTTTCGCGACCGCAGTGGCTTGCCACCTGGCGAAAGGACGCGGATTGCCCGAGGCCGTCCTGCTAGCCAAGGCATACGTGGCGGCCGCTATTTCAAATGCCCAGCCTCTCGGACGTGGCACCGGCCCAGTCCATCATCTCTACCGCATGCATCAGCAACGACGCACTATCGCAGATCCGGAACCAGTGAACTGAGAGCAGGGACGATTACAGGAGAGATCGGAATGTCGAACGGGACTTAAAGCGGGAATACTTCGTGAGTATGCCGGTGCCCGATTGCTACTCTCTACTGTCTGGCGTCTTCTTCAGCAGAATCCCGGCCACGAACGCCGCAACTGCGGCCAGCAGCCACTGCATCCGATAAGACTGCACTGCCTGAAAATCCGCCAGATTTTGGACCGAGTAGACCACGCCCACGGCAACGACCGCGAGCAGGCACCCTAAGCCCACGAAAAACGCAACCAGCGAAGCCATGGAGAGGCCGAGCCAGCGCCTTACATTTTGGAACTCGAACACCCCCAAAATCTCCAAGACGCGCATCCAACTCGATCCTGTAGCTGCAATCGCTTGCGCCTGTCGAGCTGATCCGCAAACGTGGCAGAAACGCGCACCAACCATGAATTCGGTGCCGCAGCCGTCGCAAACCTCAACCATCACCGGGCCTGCAGCTTGCTGAACCACCGGCGGACGCCAGAAGTCGTGCTGCGCATCCCGTATTACTTCGGACATAGGCGCTTACCTCTTGTTCGTGTGGTATATACCGCAAGCCAGTGACCAAAACTTTGCCTACGTAACTCACTGATAAACCGGTCGCCGAACGATCCCGTACGTTGACAACTGGGAAAGAATTACCCCTTGTATTAGGAAAGAATCGCCGGGCTGATTATAAGGACGTTCTTGACCAACCTCATTCCTTCTAGACATGACACTCTTGGTTCGCAGCTCGCTCAGCTGCCTTCAGGTAAACTAAAGGTCAACACACCCTGGATATCGAGATCGACGAATTGTTTTTCCGGCTCCCACCCCGCGCCATTCCAGTCTTCTTTTTCGTTTTGTTCCTTGAACTGGCTGCGGCTTCATCAATCGGTCGTACGCCTGATGCGCTGTCGTATCGTCCGAATGATCCGCTGAATCCCTCTGCCTTCGACCATTTTTATAACCTGGATTACGACCAGGCCGTGCGAGAGTTCGACCAGGTGCTGCAGAGGCATCCCGACGATCCTTTCGCTGTCAATCATTTCCTCACTGCCATCCTCTTTCGCGAGCTCTATCGCATGGGTGCGCTGAACTCGGGCGAGTACGCCAGCGATAGCTTTGTGAGATCCGCACACCGCCCAGCGGATGAAAAGGTTAAGGAGCAAATCAGCCAACTGGTGCAGCGAGCGCTCAAGCTGGAGGAGAAGAGTCTCGCTGCCAATCCAAACAACGTTGACGCGCTGTACGCCAGGGGAGTGACGCGGGCACAGTTCGCAACCTACACGGCGCTAGTGGAGCGCGCGTGGTTCTCAGCTCTCCGCAACGCAGTGGGGGCGCGCCACGACCACGAACGCGTGCTCGAACTGAATCCCAGTGATACTCAGGCCAAGTTGATTGTGGGGGCTCACAACTATGTGTTAGGCAGCCTTCCCTGGGGAGTGAAGGTCGCGGCAGCCATGGTGGGCCTGGGCGGGAGCAAGGAAAAGGGACTCGAGTATCTCCAGCAATGTGCCGCGGGAGGCGGAGAGACCAGCGTCGATGCCAAGATTCTGCTGGGGTTGTTCTTTCGTCGCGAGCACCGCTATGACGAAGCGCTGCAGATGGTGCGGGATATTGTCCCACGTTATCCGCGAAACGTTCTGCTGGCGCTCGAAGAGGGTAGTCTGCTCAGAGCCGCAGGACGCACCGATGAGGCAGAGGCGGTCTATCGCAAAATCTGGCAAGCCGGGCGCGACGGGCAGTATCCCGGTTTGCACTATGAAATCGCCGCGCTCAGCCTGGGCGACCTCTTGCGCAGCCAGAAGGATTTCAGTGGAGCAGCCGTGGCCTACGAGCAAGTGCCACAGGCGCCACAGCCCGATCCGGAAGTCTTGCAGAGAGCCAATCTGGGCGCGGGCGAGATGTACGATCTTCTTCACAAACGCGATCTGGCATTAGCCAGATATCAGGCGGTCATCGCCACCAACGCGAACACACCGCCCTCAGAGATTGCCCGCAAGCGTATGAAAGACGCTTATCGGGAGGAATGACGTCGGGAGGAATGACGAGGGAACTTCTCGCTTCCGGGCGTCGTATCATCATACGTGGAGGTTGAGAATGTATTGCAACTATTGCGGCAAAGTTATCCAGGATGACGCCAACCACTGCGCTTACTGCGGCAAACGAGTGGGGGCTGTGATGGCGCGCAAACGGCTGGTTCGCGCACGCGCCGGCCGCAAGATCGCAGGAGTGTGCGCCGGGTTCGCAGAATACTTCGACCTGGACGTAACCCTGGTGCGTGTGGTTTGGTTAATTACAGCACTGATTCCGATAGGTGCCAGCCTGATTGCGTATTTGATCGCTTGGATTCTTCTGCCCGAGGAGCCGGAAGCGTTATCCGCTCCGGTTGGTCACCAAGCGACGAATCTGTAGCATTGCCACGTACGCCTTTGACCGCGAGAGAGGTCTTGTGTGTTTAAATCTCCGCCATGATCCGTATCCCAAGCGGTGACGCCGAAATCGCATACGAGGTCGTCGGAGAGGGCCCTCCCTTCGTTCTGCTCCACCCTTTCCCGACTCATCACGAATTCTGGCTACCTGCGGCTCAGGCGTTGCTTTCGCGCTACCGTTTGATTCTTCCCGATCTGCGAGGACATGGCGAATCCGGCGTCGGCGATGGCCCCGCAACCATGGAAAAGCACGCTACTGATCTCATGCGCGTCCTGGATCATGCCGAACTAGGGCGCGCCGCTTTTGTGGGGTGTTCCATTGGAGGCTACTTGCTGTTCGAGTTCTGGCGGCGCAATCAGGCTCGAGTTTCGGCTCTTGTGCTCTGCAACACCAAAGCCCAGGCCGATACTGCAGAGGCGAAAGCGAACCGCTTGCAGGCTGCGGCCG
>Ga0210386_10005346_pt1 | contig 10455 bp, 10 predicted proteins | sample IncBWH32OmetaG_FD_160091 | JGI IMG/M metagenome (GOLD analysis project Ga0210386, IMG submission 160091) | Forest soil microbial communities from Barre Woods Harvard Forest LTER site, Petersham, Massachusetts, United States - Inc-BW-H-32-O ... | reverse complement strand
GGTAGCACCAGCGACCCTGCACGCGAACGTAGGTTTCGTCCACCCGCCACGACTTGTTGGTCGGCTTGAGATGCCTTCGCAGTCGTTGCTCCAACTCCGGGCCGTAATCCTGCACCCAGCGCCAGACGGTTGTGTGATCGACATGGAGACCGCGCTCCTCCAGCAGCTCCTCAACATCGCGCAGCGAAAGAGAATAGCGAAGATACCATCGGACTGCACAGAGTATGAGGCCGGGTTCGGTCTGCCGCCATTTGAAGATCGCCGGTCGGGTTCCCATTTCGCGATTCTTTCACGTCACCAGCCAGCCACCCTAAAAGTTGCAACACATCCGACAAAACGATTGCGACTGATCCAGTCATAGGTTTCGGCCCGCTCAACTACCTGCACGGGAAAGGCAAGGCGCGTGACCCAAGGATGGCCCTGTGCCCGATCTTGCAGATAAAACTTGGTCGAAGCGGCATACGTGATCCGTGTCTCGGCTCCGAGGTTATGCAGATCTTCACCAGCAAATGCGGCTTGAGTCCGCCCATGAGGTCGATGTAGCGCATCGGCCGAGCTGCATCCTCGGGGAGAGGAGAGGACCATACGAGACAGGAGGTTCCGTTACCCAGTAGATCGACAGCGGAGATCGAATCCAGGTCATTGGTGAGGGGGAACTCAGAGAATGTTTGTGGCCTACTCCAGCTGTTTCCGGACTGGTTGAACCAGACGCGAACCGTTTGTCGGCCTAAGTAAATAATGTCAGTAGTACCGTCACCATCTACGTCGGCCAGCCGAATCCGCTTTTCGTCGAACAAATCCAAATTGTCGAGAACCGGCACCGCATCCATCGTGATCTTTGCGCCGAAGCGGCCATATCCTCGGTTTGGCCAGTAGCAAACCTCTCCATTGCGGATGCGCACGAGGTCCCTGAGGCCGTCGCCCGACATATCGGCAAGGTAGATCGACTCAGTACCATCGGCAAAAATCACCGCTGGTCCGCAGTCTTCGTCGAATGGCTTTCGGACGGTCTGCGCGGCTCCAAACCCCTCTCGCGCACGCGAGGGATACCAGGTGAAAACCTCGTTCTCCGTGATCAGAATGTCCGCAAAACCATCGCCGTTCAGATCGACCGTCCGCAGGTTCGGGTCATGCCAATCGATGGTTGGTATGGAACGAAAAGCTCTAAACGAACGCCAGCGACAGCTCTCGTCGCGCTCATAGTAGCCGGCCAGTGGGCGCGAGAATTGCACCAGACAGATTTCGCCATCGCCCGCGAGATCCATGAGCTGTTGCGCCCCAGCATTCAGATTGCTGACCGAGGGGATGGTCGCCACCACCTCGGCCGGTTCGAAACGGGCGGCCGCATTTTGACCGGGCAGGGGAGGGTTGCTGATGTTGCGCTTGTAAAACCAGCTATCGCCTTCATGGGTAAGGATTCCCGGCGAGCCCTCACTATCAAGATCAACCCACTGATAGCCCGCGCTCACGCCCACCGGCAAATCTTCCAGGCTTGCCTCCCCAGCAACGTGCAAAATCGGATCGATTTGCGCTCTCGTGTATTCGAATTCGAGCGGGACATCGAACTGGTGATGTGGCTTCCGCCCGTTTGCAGAAAATAGCCCGTTTGCGTGGCCGAGGCGAGAAACGTGTAGATGGCATCGTCAGGATCGGGCGGTTGCTCATCGCAGGAGTAATTCAAGTCAGTAGACCGCACGAGGTAGGCCGCGGCTCCCAGTTCATTGGGAAAGTTGTTGAACATCAGAACGCGGGAACAGAGCCGGTAGGTGCGCACTTCAAAAGTGGAGCGGTAGCTGGAGAAAGGATCGGGACGGCACCGCCAGGGCAGCACCTCTTGTGGAGTTGGCACTGGCACCTGGTGCTCGCCGTAGTCAAAGACAACTTCAAAACACCAGTTGGTGGGCAAGGTTGGATCAGTTGCGGGAAAGTACGGTGTGAGGTTGCCATACTGGATGCTCTTCAAATAACGATTGGCGGTGACTTGGCGATGCAGTTCCTGAAGCGAAGGCGGAACATTATTCGTATCTTCCGCTTTATATTGATAGACTGCGACGTTGCCCACATCGTCGTAGGTAAGGCTGAGTAACCAGGAGAAGATACGCCCGGGCACATGAGGATCGGCGATCCGTGTGGACAGATCGATGCCATAAAGGCTCGTGATGTCTTCCTTGGAAACCGATTTCCAGAACACATCGCCGGTCGCGTTGTTGGTCCAGCGCTCGATTTGCGCGAACAATCCCTCGATGCGGGGTCGGTAACGTTGGACGGTGTAATTCTGCCCCTGCGACTTGGCCTGATAGATGTCGGGCGTCCAGGTTCCGGTCTGCGCACCGGTGTTCGGCGCCGGCGGAACAAGTTTTGGAACCAAGTCCTCCGCGCCGGACAGAATGAAGGCATCGGACCGTTCGTCGTCGAAGTATTGGGGAAGGCCCTTGTCGGTTTTTCGGGTGATCGAAGGGACTGAAAGGTGCCAGCCAAACCCGAACGGGCTGTTGCCAGAGCCGGAATCATACTTGAGACTGAGTTTCGGATAGAAGCCTGAGCGGCTTTGACCGGTGAAGATGGGCATCTCAAACGAAGCTGTACCGTTCGCGGGATTGACAGCGAACTTCTCGCCGATGCCCTGAATCGCCCCTCCGCCTTTGGGTAAGCTGACGGCAGGAGCGGTAAACGGGCTCGAATTCGGCTGAGACGCGTTCCGTTGCTGGACGGTGGAATTCGCTCCACTGGCCAGCGAGTCCTGATCCGTAGAAATGTCTCCGTAGGAAAAGGGTTGCCGACATCAGAACCGGCGGCCAGTCGGCAACTTGCACTTGGAGTAGCAGCAATGGCCCTTATTTCCCAAGGCAATGTAGGTGTCAGGCGAACAGAACTGCCGTTCCTGGTCGAAGCCAACGTCAGCCCCGAATCCCTGGAGCTTGCGGTGGGCACTGCCGAATCTGCGCGCACTCCTCAGAAGTGACAGTTCCCCGGGTCTGCGACGTCAATCCGACGCGCGGCATCTGCAGGAATGAACTCGACGGCGATGGTTTTTGCCTCGACGGCGCCTTCGTTCCGGACGATGTGTATGTGATCGCCACCAGGATCGACAAAGGCCATCCCTGTTTTGTACACATGTGGTTTACAGTCGGGATCGTGCCCTTCATAATCCGTCACCGTTCCTGCCGTGATGATGATCAGGCTATGTCCGGGGTGCGTGTGCCAGCCGGTGCTTCCGCCAGGCGCCCAGACATTGCTCTGCACGTATATGTCTGATGATCCCTTCGTCTCTTGCAGCGATAGCCAGAGTTGCGTATTCCCCCCGGCTTTTGCGCCATGCGGAAAGGAGTTCGAGACATCCATTTCGCCGAACCTGCCTACGGCGAGCGATGTGCTTTTGTACTCTTCAGCCATTGTCGCCGATGCACCTCCAGGATGATAGAGAGCCGTGGCGGCGGCGATTGTGGCACTAAACAACACCAGGCACATTGGTCTCCTTCGCATGTCGACCTCCTTTTCTCGTCCGTCGCCGCCGAGTGGAAATGCACGCTTGCGTTGTCGCAGGTTCAGTCGGAAACCAGTACCCGGAATGGCAGCAATCATCCCGACTGATCAATCATCGATATTTCACGATGAAGTCGGCTGACGCGTCACGCACGACGCCATGGAGTGCCTGCGTCCCAAAATGTGTCGTCGCAGGCCCCCCGAAAACGAGCGTAATGTTCGCATTCGGGAGCGAGTACTTAACATCATCCCCTCCGGTGACGCAGACCTGCAGCGTCGATGAAGGAGGAGTCGTCTCGAAGGGGGCGTTGTTTCCATTCCCCGTCATCAGGCTGACCGTGTTGTTGAACTGCAAGCCCATTTTTGGGGGGGAGGTGGCATATGTGGGGCAGCCGGTCATGTCCCAGGTGATCTTAGCGTTCGTCAATGCGATGTGGTGCGTGTGAGCGCCTGCACCGCCCTTCGTTGCGTCGAGAACACCTGCTGTGGTCCCGTAACCGGACATCGTCATATCCGCTGAAAAGTCGGCGGTGCCCCGTTCCGGGTTGACGTCCATTGACCATTGCCCATGCATTTCGTATGGGCTGCCTTTGATATTCGGATCCAAGGGCGAATAATCGTTAATCAGGCCGGTGAGGTGCACCGGCCAACGCTCCGGGGCCGAGCCATGCTCCTGGGCCAAAGCACAGGTGGCCGAAACCAACAAAAGTAGTGAGAGAGAGCGGACGGCCGAAGCCAGGTTTTTGTTTTTCATGAAGAAGCTCCAGTCTGAGATTTACTCGTGACCCACGTACACAATCGGGCACATCAGCAGGTGAGCTCAAGGGACAAGGCGCGGAATTGTAGTCGTTTCCTCGGTTTGCCCTCGAATGCCCTCCTTTGCCGTGCCTTTGTGCGACAGAGGTACAATCTGGTACCCGGGTTCGCCATAACTCCGAACCAGCCAGGAGAGCGCAATGGGAGAATCATCCCTTAGTTCATCGCCGTCCGAGCGACTAGTTGAAGACCGGCTGGATTCGTGGAAGGAGGTCGCGGCATACCTCAAACGGGATGTGAAAACTGTCCAGCGCTGGGAGAAACGAGAGGGTATGCCCGTTCACCGGCACGTGCACGACAAGATAGGGTCGGTCTACGCTTCCCGGGCAGAGTTGGACGCATGGGCGCGCGGACGGAATCTTCGAGCAGCGGAGGATAACGGGATCAATAATGCCTCCTCGGCAGACCTGGTTCTACAGCCGACTTCGCTAATTTCGACATGGACCTCTCGAGCCAGATGGAGGCTAGTCTTCCTGCTGCCAGCGATGGCAGTGGCGCTGGCGATTGTTGCAATCCTCTGGCTTCAGCGTACGGAACACTTCTGGCGAAACCCCCTAGCTAACGCACGATTTCAGACGGTCACAGATTTCGAGGGACTGCAGGAAGCCGCTGCGGTGTCACGCGACGGCCATTTTGTGGCGTTTCTCTCGGACCGGGACGGACGGATGGACGTCTGGGTGACGCAGGTCGGTTCGGGTGAGTTCCACAACCTGACTCATGGAAGAGCTCCGTCACTCGCGAATCCGTCGATCCGAACCCTCGGATTCTCGCCGGATGGCTCCCTGGTCACCTTCTGGGTCCGCAAACAAAACAACGCGAGTAGCAGCGACATCAGTGTCTGGGCAGTGCCTACACTGGGCGGCGAACCGAGACCATACCTGGAAGGCGTGGCCGAGTTCGACTGGTCGCGCGACGGCACCCGACTCGTGTACCACACGCCTGGCCCCGGAGACCCGCTGTTCGTATCAGACGGAGGCCTGCGATCGGCGGAGCGACCCATCTTCACGGCACCTGCCGGACTGCATGCTCATTTTCCGTTGTGGTCGCCCGACAAAGCATTTATCTATTTCGTTCAGGGGGTACCGCCGGACAACTTGGACATCTGGCGCATTCGTCCTGCCGGAGGAACGCCCGAGCGGATCACGTCGCACAACGGACGCGTGACTTATCCGGTCCTGTTGAATCGGCGCGCTCTGGTTTATCTCGCCACCGAACCCGATGGTTCAGGACCGTGGCTTTATAGCGTAGACGTCGAGCGCCGCATTCCTCACCGGCTGACCTATGACCTTGAGCAATACACGTCTCTGGCGGCCAGCGCTGATGGTCGACGTCTGGTTGCGACGCGTACCGCTCCTGACAGAACACTCTGGCGCATGCGCATCGCTGATTCATCGGCAGGGGTATCGGAGGCTGAGCAGATCCCGCTGACGACCAGTCGGGGGTTTTCTCCACGACTGGGCCCGAATTATCTTCTGTATGTTTCTGAGACCGGCACGGGCGAGGGCATCTGGAAGCTTGCCAATGGCATAAGCACAGAGTTGTGGCGCGGCGAGGGAGCGCGAGTCTTTGGCGGTCCGGCCATCTCACCCGATGGGCGGTATATCGCATTCTCGATCCGGCAACACGGGCAAACGCTCTTGTACGCGATGCAGGCGGACGGTACGAATGCGCGAGTGGTGGCTGACTCTCTCGATCTGCAAGGTGATCCGGCCTGGTCGCCCGACGGCCAATCGATCACCTCGGCGGTCGCCGATCACGGCGCCCCACACCTCTTTCGCATACCGATCGACGGTCGTCCCCCTGTTGCTTTTGTCCAGGAGTACTCAGTCGAACCCGCGTGGTCGCCCGATGGCCGCTTTGTTGTTTACTCGGGACCTGACATCGGCACTACATTTTCTGTGAAAGCCGTCACGGCTCAGGCCGCACCGCATCCCCTGCCCGCCCTGACCCTGACCCGCGGGGCTCGACGCGTGGCCTTCCTGCCGGGCGGACGCACACTCGTGCTCCTGCGTGGGGAGATACAACATAAGAACCTCTGGCTCATCGACCTGGAGACGGGCGCTGAGCGGCAGTTGACCAACCTCGCTCCCGAATTCGACATTCAGGATTTCGATATCTCGCTGGATGGTCGTGAAGTTGTCATCGAACGAGGGCAGGAGCGCTCGAATGTGGTGCTGCTCGATCTCCCTCAACAGTAATCCATGCTAGTTGTTACCGCTGACCTAATCGGGCGATTTTGCACTGGAAAGTGCACAGGCGTATGAGAACTCCGTCCGCTATAGAGAGGATGGACGTTGTGGCGCCGATAGCGAAAGCCAAGACGAGAACAGGGGCGGGTGGCCCATCCATGTCTTGTCTTTCTGTCCTAGCCACAAGCCGGGGTGCCTTATCCTTCCGCAGCCTTATAGCGGAAGGGTGGGAAAGCATACTGCTGGTATCGGTACCGAAAAGCGCCGTTCTCTTTAGGAGCACTCGGTTTGCGACTCCGGGCGGAGTTGCGGCTACTGATCCGGCATCAGCCGGACGAGGGCTGTCTGATTGCGAATTTTGCGATCTTGCGCTCGCCTGGTGTGCAGGAAATGTGCCGGCCGAGTGCAAAAACTCAGCATCAGATCTCGAGTCAGATGCGAGGGACTCTCTTCAGTCGGCGCCGAATCGCAAATGCACACGCATCGATCCGGCAATAGTTATTGAATCCCCTGCCCGGCCGCATCATGGCGACGTGGAGAACGTCCTGCCGCCGTGTTCTGTCTCGTTCCTTTCGCTTCGCTCCCGTGTTGGCCGTTTCCCTCCGGTGACAGGTTCCGCTCTGTGCCGCGTTTGTTCATGCCCGCGTTACGAAAAAACGCGGAAAGGACAAGACCGTGTCGAACACAGAAGAAAAGCAGGACGTTTACACCCGCATCACCAACAAGATCATCACCTCACTGGAGCAGGGCGTCCGGCCGTGGATGAAACCCTGGAACGCCGAACATGCGGCGGGGAAGATCACGCGCCCGCTTCGCCATAATGGCCAGCCCTATTCCGGCATCAATATCCTGATGCTCTGGCCAGCGCGATGGAGCAGGGTTTTGCGGCCCCGATCTGGATGACCTTTAAGCAGGCCCTCGAACTGAACGCGCATGTCCGCAAGGGCGAGAAGGGCTCGCTGGTGGTTTACGCCAATTCCATCACGCGACCGGGCACGACGACGACAGCGGTGAGGATATCGAGCGCAAAATCCCGTTCCTCAAGGGCTACACAGTGTTCAACGTCGAGCAGATCGACGGTCTTCCGGAAATCTACTACGCCAAGGCCGAAAGGCAGCTCACACCGGTCGAGCGCATCGAGCGCGCCGAGGAATTCTTCAAGCATATCCCCGTCACTTTGAAGCACGGCGGCAACCGCGCCTATTACGCGCAGGAGCTGGACCACGTGCAGATGCCGATCATCGAAGCCTTCCGCGACGCCAAAAGCTACTACGCCACGCTCGGGCATGAATTCATTCATTCGACCAGGCATCCGACGCGGTTGGCCCGCGATTTCGGGCGTAAGACCTGGGGCGATGAAGGTTACGCCCGCGAGGAACTCGTTGCCGAGCTGGGCAGCGCATTCCTGTGCGCCGATCTGGAGCTGACGCCGGAAGTGCGTGATGACCATGCCGGCGATATCGCCAACTGGCTCGAAGTCCTAAAAGACGACAAGCGCTGCATCGTCCAGGCCGCCTCTTACGCGCAGAAGGCCGTGGATTACGTGCATGGGCTGCAGCCGCAGCCCGTCTCAGCAGCTGCCGCATAAGCGGTCTCGGCGGCTGCTTACTCGTCAGGTGAATTTCCGATTCGCGAGCTCGCGACTCAAACGAAAACTCACGTCCAATTGACGTCCAATAAACGGCGCCAAGGGTATCTAAAAGGCCTTCAGGGAGCATCCGTGGCCTGTATTGTCAATGAGTTACCGAGAATTAAAACCCTTTCACGGCGATAATCCACGAGATAGCTGAACGACTCGATAAGCGCGTTGCCCCGTTCACGCCAGTTGAGCCTTGCTGGAGGTCACCGATAGCAGCATTCACTTGACGAGAAACCAATCCAGGAAATCACTATGGTTGACGGCATCTGACGCCCCATGAGGGCGCAAAGCAAGAAGGAACAGCTCCTAAATTTCTTCCTTCGTCTGAGAGCTCCCGCCCTAAGTCTTTAGAGAGGAGCAGTAGGATAAGGAGCGGAGGCGCATCCGATGTTGATCGTTCACGTGCATGTGCACGTCAAGCCTGAATCGGTGGCGGACTTCAGACAGGCCACCATCGAGAACGGGCGCTCGAGTGTTCAGGAACCTGGTATCGCACGCTTCGACGTCGTGCAGCGACAGGACGATGCGACTCGTTTCGTGCTGATCGAGGTCTACCGCGCGCCGGAAGCCGCCGCAGCGCATAAAGAAACTGCCCACTATGCGAAGTGGCGCGACACCGTCGCAAATATGATGGCCGAGCCACGTCAGAGCGTGAAATACAACGATGTCTTCCCCGAAGCCCAGAACTGGTAGAACATGCGTTTCGAGTTTGCGACCGCAACCCGCATCATCTTCGGCGAAGGAACAGCGGCCACGCTCCCCGATCTGGTTCGCACGTTCGGCACCCGCCCGCTAGTGGTGACGGGCGCCTCGAAAGAGCGCGTGGCTGCGCTTGTCTCAGCACTCTCCGCTGAGACCTTCGACGTAGCCGGCGAGCCGACTGTCGACCTGGTTCGCGAGGGCGCAAGACAGATGCAGGACGCTTGCTGCGATGTTGTGATTTCGATTGGTGGCGGCAGCGTCATCGACGCTGGAAAAGGGATCGCCGCTATTGCTGCGAACGGAGGCGAGCCACTCGAATTTCTCGAGGTGGTCGGAAAGGGTCGAACTATCACAGTTTCGCCACTGCCCTTCATCGCGGTCCCGACCACCGCGGGAACAGGCAGTGAAGTCACGCGTAACGCCGTGCTCGGATCGCCAGAGCATGGCGTCAAGGCGAGTTTGCGAAGCCCGCTGATCCTGCCCCGGGTCGCGGTAGTGGATCCCGAGCTGACATACGGACTTCCTCCCGCAATCACTGCATGCACTGGTCTGGATGCTCTGACGCAGCTGATTGAACCATATGTGAGCTCGCGCGCCAATCCACTAGTGGATGCCATTTGTGTCGAGGGGATCCGGCGCGTTGCCGGTGCGCTGAGACGTGCGTACCACGACGGCACGGATAGGGATGCGCGTCGCGATATGGCGATGGCAAGCCTGTTCGGTGGCTTGGCGTTGACGAATGCGGGACTCGGTGTGGTGCATGGCTTTGCGGCGCCCCTCGGAGGCCAGTGGAAGGCTCCGCACGGCGCGCTTTGCGCGGCGGTTTTGCCGCACGGGATGGCGGCCAATGTTGCTGCGCTGCGGGCGCGTGCACCCCAGCATCCCGCCCTGGAACGCTATGCCGAAATCGCGAGACTTCTTAACGGACGCAATAATGTAAGCGTGGAGGACGGCATCGACTGGGTACGGACGCTCTGCGGCGAGCTCAACATTCCCGCGCTGCGCGCCTGGAGAATCACCGAAGCCGATTTGCCGGGAGTAGTTGAGAAGGCAGCAAAAGCGAGTAGTATGCAAGCCAATCCGATTCCCCTGACGGGCGAAGAGTTGATGGAGGTCGTAACAGCGGCGCGATGACCGGGGTGATAGATTCGCCGGTTATGGGAGAAGACGATCGAGCAATTGTGAACTGGACATTGCAAGAAGCGGGCTCTTCGCAGGCAGATCACGTATATCTATCGCATGGTGAATGTCGCGCGCGGGCCGAGCGTACGGACCTTCGGAAGGGTGCTACGGTCAGCAAAGCTCGAAACCGGAGTAGAGTCTGGCCAGTCGTCCGAGCAAAAGCAGAGCCTATGTAACTAACAACCGTTTACTCACCACATGCCGACTTGAACGAAGCCGCTGCGGCGGCGGACGCTTACGCGTGTTCGTGAACCGACATTGATGGCTGCCGACTAGCTTTGGTTACAGGAAGGAGGTCCTCCCTGTGACCCATCTAAGTCAGCTCATGATTGAGGAGTTGCACCGCCGCAACTTCGCCGAAACAACCATCCGTTCCTATGTCCACGGTGTTGAACACTTCAGCCGTTACTTCCATCGCCGTCCTGATCAGCTGGGCCCGGAGCA
>Ga0210386_10005344_pt1 | contig 10458 bp, 11 predicted proteins | sample IncBWH32OmetaG_FD_160091 | JGI IMG/M metagenome (GOLD analysis project Ga0210386, IMG submission 160091) | Forest soil microbial communities from Barre Woods Harvard Forest LTER site, Petersham, Massachusetts, United States - Inc-BW-H-32-O ... | reverse complement strand
GCGTCAGGGGCGGTAACCACCCGGGTGATGGCGGTCCCGCTGGCCCGGGCGCTGTCGAGCTGATGCTGGGTGACGATCTGGGTGACCCCGAGGCCCGCGGCCACGGCAACGGCCACGCCGGCCACGCCGATCACCAGCCGGGGCATCAGTGGCCGGCGCCGGTCGGCGGCCGGGGATCCGGCGAACCAGCGCGCTACCCGGGCCCGGCGATCGCGGTGGGCGCGGTGGCGAGCCAGGGGCGGCAACTGCCGGGTCCGGTAGGTAGCGGCCAGCACGCGCTGCTCCATGGCGGGCGGCGGCTCCACGGCCGCGGCCATGCCCAGCCGGGCCGCGGTCTCACGCAGGCCGCGGACCTCGGTCTCGCAGCTGGCACAGTGCGCGAGGTGGCGCTCAAAGTCCGCCCGTTCGGCTTCACTGAGGGCGTCAAGGGCATAGCAGCCGTTGAGCACGTGCATATCGTCCCGCCGTGCCCTCACCAGGCCACCCCCATGCAGTCGCGCATCCTGATCAATCCGTCTCTGATCCTGGTCTTCACCGTGCCCAGGGCCACCCCAAGCAGCTGCGCGACCTGCGGGTAGGAATACCCGCCGTAGTAGGCGAGCTTGATCGCCTCGCGCTGCAGCTCGGTCAGGCCGGCCAGGCAGCGGTTGACCCGCTGGCGATCCAGAGACGCCTCCACGGCCTCGGCCAAGTGGTCGGTTTCCGCCATCATGTCCGGCGCGACCTTTTGTTCCCGGGCCGTGCTGGCGTTCTCTGACCGCACCCGGTCGACCGCGCGCCGGTGGGCGATGGTCAGCGCCCAGGAGGCCCCGCTCCCCCGAGCCGGGTCGAACCGGGAAGCCATCCGCCACACCTCGAGCAGGACCTCCTGGGCCACTTCCTCGGACTGGGCCGGGTCGCGCAGCACCTGCCGGACGACCCCGTAGACCGGCCCGGCCAGCTGTGCATAGACAAGCTCGAAGGCCTGGTGGTCTCCGCGCGCGACCAGAGCCAGCAATCCGGCCAGGTCCCGTTCGGGCCCGGGATCAGACTCCGGCTGCAGCTGGCGTGTCTCAGGCCTGTTCATATCCCCTATTCGCGGCCGATGCCGATCCGGATTGCTGAGGACCTGCGCGAATGTGACTCCAATTTGTTTAACGCTGACTCCAATCTGCTGGGCCGGCAGGTCCGAATGAGGCCCGTGATGACAACAACGGGCCAGCTGACGGGGCGCCGCTTGCTGACCGGCGCGCTAGCCGGCATGCTCGCCGCCGCTGCGGCACTGGGCGTGGCCGAGCTGGCCGCGGCCATTACCGGCCCGCAGGGCGCGCCGCTTATCGCGGTCGGCGAGACGGCGATCAACCTGACGCCCATCCCGGTCAAGGAATTCGCGATCGTGCACTTCGGGTCGCACGACAAACAGGCTCTGCTCACCGGGATCGCGGTGATCCTGGTCGGCTTCGCCGCGGTGATCGGCATCGCGGCCGTGCGCCGCATCATGTACGGGCTGGCCGGGCTGGCCGTCTTCGCCGGGATCGGCGTCGCGGCTGCGCTCCACCTGCCCGGCGCCGGTGCGGCCGACGCGGTGCCCACGCTGGCCGGCGTGATCGTGGCCGCGGGCGCGCTGATTGTGCTGGTCCGCGCCATCTGGGCCGCGTTCCCCGTGGCCACAGCGTTTCCCGTGGCCGCAGGCCACCCCATGGACGGGCTTGACCGCGGGATCGTGGCGGACGCCGAGAGCGACGCGGACAGCGGCGGGACACCGGACCGGGACGTGCTGGCCGCGGGCCCCTACCTCGATGACCTGGTCCGGCCGGGCGATCCGGCGGCCACGGATGGCGGCAGGCTGGCGGAGTCGCTGGGCCGGCGCCGGCTGCTGATCGCGGGGGCCGGGACCGCCGCGCTGGCCGCGGCCGCCGGGGTAAGCGGTGACAAGCTGCTCAGCCGGTTCAGCGTCGCGTCCTCCCGGTCCATGGTGCGACTGCCCGCGGCCGCCGTCCGGGCACCCGCTGTGCCGGCTGGCACCGAGTTGCGTATCCCCGGGCTGACACCGTTCTTCACCCCGAACGCCAGCTTCTACCGGGTCGACACCGACCTGGTGCTGCCCCAGGTCTCACCGGAGAACTGGACGCTGAAGATCGACGGCATGGTGGGCCGGCCGCTCGAGTTCAGCTTCGCCGAGCTGCTCAAGATGCCGCTGACCGAGACCGACATCACGCTGGTGTGCGTCTCGAACTCGGTCGGCGGCAGCTACGCCGGCAACGCCCGCTGGCTGGGCGTGCCGCTGGCGCCGCTGCTGCGCAAGGCCGGGGTGCGCTCCGGCGCAGACCAGGTCCTGTCCACGTCCACCGACGGGATGACCATCTCCACCCCGGTGGCCACGATCCTGGAGCGCAAAGACGCGCTGCTCGCGGTGGGCATGAACGGCCAGCCGCTGCCGGTGGAGCACGGGTTCCCGGCCCGGATGCTGGTCCCCGGCCTGTACGGCTACGTGTCCGCGACCAAGTGGGTCACCCGGCTGACGCTGACCACGTTCGCGCGGCAGCGGGCCTACTGGACCCAGCGCGGCTACGCGGCGCAGGCACCGATCAAGACCGAATCACGGATCGACGTACCCCGGCCGCTCGCCACGGTCAAGGCGGGCCAGGTGGCCGTGGCCGGGGTGGCCTGGGCGCCGTCGCGCGGCATCGACGCGGTCGAGGTCAGCGTGGACAACGGACCGTGGCATCAAGCCAAGCTCGCCGCCACCGACGGTATCGATACCTGGCGGCAGTGGACGTGGGCGTGGGATGCCCCAGCCGGCCTGCACCAGCTTCAAGTGCGGGCTACCGACAACACGGGCGCGACGCAACCGTCGCAGCGCGCCCAGCCGTTTCCCAGCGGCGCGAGCGGCTGGGACTCCGTCGTGGTGACCGTCTCCTGACGGCACCGCATCTCAGGCGAACCGAAAACCCGTATATCAGGAAACCGAAAACCGCTCAAAGGAGCACGTAATGAAATACCAAATCTTCGCCGCGACCGGTCTGGCCGCAGGCCTGGCTCTGACCGCCGCCGCCTGCAGTTCCAGCGGATCCAGCACGGCGGCTTCCGGGTCGACCTCATCGCCGATGGCGTCGTCCTCGTCGCCGATGGCGTCGTCCTCATCGGCGATGGCCTCCTCGGGCGGTTCGGCCGCCACGACCAGCACCGACTTCGGCCCGGGCTGCTCGACCGTGCCGAAGTCCGGTGCCGGCAGCTTCAGCGGGATGGCGACCGCGCCGGTGGCCACCGCCGCCTCGGCCAACCCGGTGCTGTCCACCCTGGTCACCGCAGTCAAGAAGGCCGGACTGGTCGACACGCTGAACTCGGCGTCGAACATCACCGTCTTCGCGCCGGACAACGCCGCGTTCGCCAAGCTGCCCAAGGCCACGCTGGACAAGGTGCTGGCCAACAAGGCCGAGCTGACCAAGATCCTCACCTACCACGTGGTGTCCGGGCGTAACACCCCGACCGAGCTGGCCTCGGGCAAGGCGCTCAAGACGCTGGAAGGCGGCACGGTCACGCCCGCCATGATGAGCGGCAGCTACTCGGTGAACGGCGCCAGTGTGGTCTGCGGGAACGTGCAGACGGCCAACGCCACCGTGTACATCATCAGCTCGGTGCTGATGCCGCCGGCCTCTTGATCGGCAGAGTCTGAGTTAAGCACCTGTCCTGAGGCCGGTCGAGGGGTCCGGCCTCAGGACAGCTCGACCATCGGGTCGGGGTAGCCGAGCTGCTTACGGTCACGGTCGTCCAGCTTCCAGGGCGTATGGATGACCGAGGGGTCGAGCCCGGCCAGTTCGGGCACGTAACGGCGCACGTACTCACCGCCCTTGTCGAACCGCTGGGCCTGGCGCAGCGGGTTCATGACCCGGTTGGGCCGGGTGTTGTTGCCGGTCCCGGCCACCCACTGCCAATTGCCCGCATCGTTGCCCACGTCCCCGTCCAGCAGCAGCGAGTCGAAGTGCCGGTAGCCGTCGCGCCAGTCGATGCCCAGGTTGCGGGTCAGGAATGAGGCGGTGATCATGCGGGCCCGGTTGTGCATCCAGCCTTCGGCCTGGAGCTGGCGCATCCCGGCGTCCACGATCGGGATACCGGTCTGGCCCTCCCGCCAGCCCTCAAGTGCGTGCTGGTCGGTATGCCAGGACGGACCGGGCCGGTAGTTCTTCCGGGCGATGTCCGGGAACGACGCCGTGACCTGATAGTAGAAATCGCGCCAGGCCAGCTGGCGGCAGAACTCTTCGCCGCCGGGGCGGTCCAGCGCCCCGATGGCTACCTCCAGTGGTGACACGCAGCCGAACCGCAGGTACGCGCTGAGCCGCGAGGTCTTGTCGCCGGCCAGGTCGTCGTGGTTGCCGGCGTAGCCTTCCAGCAGGTTCTTGCGCCAGGTGACGAACCGCTGGCGGCCGGCTTTCTCCCCGCCCGGGATCAGGTCCGGTGAGGTGCCGCCGGGGGCCGCAGGAACCTGGCCGACGGGGCGCACCGCAGGGGTACTGATCTTCTGCGGCACCGGGCAGTGCTTGCGCCACGTGGCCGCGCGCCAGGCCCGCCAGTACGGCGTGAAGACCCGGTAGTGGCCGCCGCCCGCGGGCGTCAGCGCGGTCGGCGGCATGACGGTCACACCTGGCGTGACGGTGAGCTCGATCCGGTGCTGCTCGCATTCGGCGGCCAGCCGGTCATGCCGCCGGGCCGCGAACCGGGAGACGTCACCGGCGATCCAGATGCCGTCGGCCTTCACCTCGCGCGCCAGCTTGATGACCTCGGCCACCGTGTCGCCCTCCCGGATGACCAGGTCGCTGCCGAGCTCACGCAGGGCCTCACGTAGCTCGGCCAGAGCTTCAGCCAGGAAGTGGGCCCGGTTGGCCGGGGCCCTGATCGCCGGGTCCACGACGAACAGCGGCACCACCTGGCGGGCGCTGGAACTCGCCTGGAACAGCGCCGGATTATCATGCAGCCGCAGATCACGTGTGAACACCACGATCGCGGTATCCATTGGCCTCCCCGCCCTTGGTGACGCTCCGCAAACAAGGGTAACGGCACGGATCCAGATGCGCCGCGCACCTCGAGCGTGCACTCCCCCAGGTCGGCTTGGGCATGCGGCCGACGGGAACCTTTTTGCGGCTCAAGAGCCCCATGAGCATCGGCTGGAGTCGCCACGGCGAGTTCCTCGGGCACGCGGCGATCTGATGCTTGAGCAGGCCTCGGCTACTGTCTGAAGACATGACCTGGGCTGAGCGGCCGCGGCTGGGTGTATCAAGCTGCCTGCTCGGCGCGGAGGTGCGGTTCAACGGCGGCCACAAGCGCTACCGGTTCCTCACCGACGAGCTCGCCCCCTTCGTGGACTGGGTGCCGTATTGCCCGGAGATCGAGATCGGGCTGGGCACGCCGCGCGAGGCGATCCGGCTGACCGCGGACGGCCGCCTGGTCAACCGGAGCGCCACCGCGGATCACACGGCGGCCATGACCGCGCTGCCACTGCCCGCGGAGCTGGACGGGTACGTGTTCAAGGCCAAGTCCCCGAGCTGCGGCATCCGCGCCATTCCCCGGTACCGCGAGGACGGCCTGGCCGTCGATCACGACGGCCGCGGGCTGTACGCGGAGCGGGTGATGGCGCGATACCCGGGGCTGGCGGCCGAAGATGAGGGGCGGCTGAACGATCCCGGGCTGCGGGAGGCGTTCACCGAGCGGATCTTCGCTGCGGCCCGGCTGCGGACGCTGCTGGACGGCCCCTGGGAACCACGTGACCTGGTCGCCTTCCACGCCCGGCACAAGCTGCAGATGCTGGCGCATGATCCGGCCAGGTACCAGGCGGCGGGCCGGATCGTGGCCGGTGCCGGGGCCGGGGCAGGATCGGTATCGCGGGCAGAGACCGCGTCCGCCTACCGGGACCTTTTCCAGGCCGCGATGGCCGGGCCGGCCACCCGCGGCCGCAACGCCAACGCATTGCTGCACGCCTATAGCCGGATCGGCCGGAACCTGGACCAGCCGCTGCGCGAGGACCTGGTGGCCCGGATCGACGCTTACCAGCAGGGGCAGGAGCCGCTCAGCGTTCCGGTCGCGTTGCTCACCCACTACGCCAGCAGCGGCAACCTGCCGTGGCTGGCCGGCCAGACCTACCTGCGGCCGTTCCCGGCCGAGTTGCGGCTGCGGCACGCGGTATGAGGGCGGCGGGCCCGCGCCCCGCCGGTCGCCGGGTGCACTTCCACGCAGGCCGGCATTTTCGGCGTACGCGGCACTTTCGTGAACTTGGGTTCCGGTGGTTTTTATCCCCATGACGGACAAAAATGGGTAAAACAATACGTATCTAGACAATTACTTAAAGTAAAGATACGTACCTGTGGGCCGGGCTATCGTTGGCATGAACGGAGCAGCTGACCCGCCGGGCAGGACCGCCTATCCAGGCCAGGCGGAAGGAGCGGTGGCCGCCCTAGCGTGGGCGGGACATAGCCGAAGGGCGGTGAGCATGCCTCCTGTGAAAGTCAAGATCAAGCACGACAGCCGGGCAGTCACAGTGTCTGTCAGCGGAGAGCTGGACATCGCTTCCGCTCCGGCCCTGACCGAACGGGCCGGGCGGGCCCTCGAGATCCCCGCCGGGCGGGTGGTGCTCGACCTGTCCGGGCTGACATTCATCGACTGCGCAGGCGGCCGGGCTCTGATCGCCTTGACCAAGGTCGCGGCGCCCGGCTGCCCGGTGGTGGTGCGCGGCGCCAGCCACCGGGTCCGCAAGGTCCTCGCCATCCTGGACGCCCCGCTGGAGCGTTCCGGTTCGGTGACGCCGGCCGAGGGGATGGAGCAAGCCGGATCGCGGGTCAGGGAACTGAATACCTGGCTCCTGCAGGAGGCCCAGGTCCTGGTGTCCTGGGCCGAGCAGGCGTGCCTCGACAGCAAGAACGCGATCACCCGGGCCGGCACCACCCGCGCCGCACTGACCGGACGCCGGCCGCTAGCCCAGGACGGCGTCACCTTAAGCCACGACGGTGCCACCTTAGGAGGTGACGGTGCCACTGCGAGAAGAGACGGCGCCGCCTAGACGGGGGCCGGCGCCGCCTTTACCCAGCTCAGCGGAGCTGGCTGCCGGGAAGGTGGCTGCCGCTGGGTCGGCGGCTAGTCCCAGTGCTTCATCGGGCCCTGCGCCAGCTCGGGGTGGTCATATTGGTCGTGCCAGTTCCACCAGTTGTACGGCGGAGTCTGGGGATAGCCGTCGGGTGAGTCTTCCCAGGTCTCCTGCCGGCCGAGGGCGGTCATGTCGAGGTAGCTCCAGGTACTGCCCAGGGCCTCATCACCGCGATTGTTGACGAAATAGGTGCGGAATACGCGGTCATTGTCACGGAAGAACGCGTTCGTGCCGTGATACTCATCGACGCCGAAGTCCTTGTCCCAGTCGTCGGTGACCGTGTACCAGGGCATGGTCCAGCCCATCGCGGCCTTCAGCCGTTCGATGTCGGGCTGGGCGGCACGTGATGCGTAGGCGAAGGTCGTGTCGCGGGCGTTCAGGTGGATGGGATCAGCGACCTGATCGGCCATCATGGAACAGCCATGGCAGGCGTGATCGGGCCAGCCCACGACGCCGGGCTCGAAGAAGGCCCGGTAGATGACCAGCTGACGGCGGCCCTGGAACAGATCGAGCAGGCTCACCCGGCCCGCGGGCCCGTCGAACGCATACTCCTTCTCCACCGCCACCCACGGCATCCGCCGCCGCTGCGCGGCCATCGCGTCCCGGGCCCGGGTCAGCTCCTTCTCCTTGACCAGCAGTTTCTGGTGCGCCGCCGCCCATTCCTGTGCCGTGACGATCGGAGGGGTCTTCATGATGGTTCCTGCCTTTCGTTGACTGCTGCTGTATTGCGATCGAGGTGACCGGCGAGCGCGGCCAGCGGACCGTCCCAGTCGCGGGCCAGCGCGGCCAGGAACTGCTGGGCCACCTGCATCGGGGCCGAATGCAGCCGATAGCGGACCCGGCGCCGCTCCCCGGGTTCGGCCAAGACCAGGCCGGCGTCGGCGAGCAGGCCCAGGTGCTTGGCTATCGCCTGCCGGGAAATGGGCAGGCGGCCGGCCAGGTCGGTCGCCGTCGCAGGTCCCCCGGAAGCCAGCGCGGCCAAGATGGCGCGCCGGGTCGGGTCGGCCAGGGCGGCGAAGACCTGCTCGGCGATGGCCTCGACGTCAGGCGGCATCGAGGTAACTGGCGAGCTCACCGAGCTCGCTGCCCCAGCCCTGCACGTGTTCGTCGTACTCCTTGCCGTAGACGTCGTCGGGCAGCTGGGCGAATCCGGTCTCGACCACCGTCAGCCGCGTGCCCGCACCGGCCGCCTCCAGCGTGAACTCGACGTAGGTGCGGCGCGGGTCGTCCTTCGGCAGTCCGTTGATCTGCCAGGTGTAGCCGAACACCGCCGGCTCCTCCACCCGTTCCACCCGCATGTCGACCGCATGCCCGCCGGTCCAGCGCATCTGGGCCGCGCCGCCGGGGCGCAGGTCGATGGCGGCGAACTCGTTGCCGAACCAGGTTCCCAGCCCTTCGGCGGTGGTCAGGGCGGCCCATACCTCGGCCGGTGAGTGAGTGAGCTCCACGGTGCGCTCGATCTTGTCAGGAAATCCCACGACGTCCTCCCGTAAGTAGCAACCGAACAGTTGCGACTGTATAGCAACCAAATGGTTGCGTCAAGCGGAGGGCCCGGCCGCGGGATGAAGCGGCACGCCAGAGGGGCAGGCAGCGCGGCTACTCGCTGGTGCGGGTGGCGATGTGAGCGGCGATGCCGTCCAGCATGCACTGCAGGCCGAACTCGAAGCTGGCGTCGCCGGACAGGCGGGTCCGGGCGGCGAGGACCTCGGGCGGGATCGCATCTGGCCCGGCGTTTGCTGACGTGGCGCCGGCCGGGGCCGGGGCAGACCCGGCGGCCCGGGAAGCGAAGCGAGTCCAGGCGGCTTCGCGCTGCACGAAACCGCTGATGTAGTTGTTGACCGCGGCCAGGATGTCGGCCAGGGTCTGCTCGCCGAGGTCAAGACCATCGAAGGTGCGCAGGGCAACGGCAATGAACCGCTGGGTCCGCGGCCCGGCGACTGGGTGGATGCCGAGCTGGGCGAACCAGGGGTGGCGGCTGAGGGTGGCCCGGACAGCCCGGGCGATCTCGGCCAGGTCGGCGCGCCAGTCGCCAGAAGGCTGCCCGGGAAGCGGGATCTCGCCCAGGACGGCGTCCACCATCAGCTCGAACAGCTCATCCTTGTCCGAGAAGTACCAGTACAGGGATGTGGGCGCGGATCCGACGCGGGAAGCGATGTGCCGCATCGACACCGCCTCGAGGCCACCCTGATCGGCGAGGCCGATGGCGACCCGGGTGATCTCATCCCGGCTGAAGGCCGGAGCGGGCTGGCGGTGTGCGTGACCAGGCCGCAGCCAGACCGACATCGCATCCGAACCCGGAGGCCTGCGTGGCATGCGCTCCCCTTTCGTGTCCCAGGGTTGCCGATAGTCCTACAGCGTAGGGCTGAGGGCAAGCGCATGGCACGGACTATCAGGAGGCGACATGCGATGACCAGGCGAGCACGGCAAGGCCAGGCGGAGTGGCGGGCCCGGGCGGGCAGCTACCCAGCCGAAGTCAGCGAGCAGATCAGGGCCGATGCAGGCGGCCGGATGGAGCGGTGGGCCGCGCGGGGGCGCGTACCGATCCTGATCCGGCTGTTCGCCCGGCTGCGCGGGCAGCGCATCGAGCTGCCCGACCCGCAGCCCCGGTGACGAGGGCGGGCTGACGGGCGGTCCGTCCGCCCGGCAGAACCCACCCGCTGCACCCCGCCCGGGGTTACCGGGCGGGGTGCCTCCTGGGCGGGAGCGGAAAGAACCCGCTGGTGCGGGCCACATAGTCGGCGTACTTCGGGCGGGAAGATGTCATCCGGCGGTCCGTCATGGCCGCGCCGGAGCCGCGGGTCAGGATGTAGGTCATCACGATGGGCGCGACCACGAAGATGAGCTCGATCGCCGAGCCGATCGAGATCAGGAACAGGCCCCACCACATGCAGAAGTCGCCGAAGTAATTCGGGTGCCGGGTGTAGTGCCACAGGCCGCGGTCCATGATCATGCCCTGGTGGGCGGGGTCGGCCTTGAACCGGTAGAGCTGCCAGTCGCCGACCGACTCGAAGACGAAACCCGCTAGCCACAGCGCGGCGCCGATGACGACCAGCGGGCCGGCTGGGGCACGCTCCAGCATGCCGGCGCTGATGGGCAAGCAGGCCAGCCAGAGCAGCACCCCCTGGAGCAGGTACACCGACCGCAGCGCGTACAGGCCGGGGTTGCCTGTGGCCTTGGCCAGCATGTCCGCGTAGCGCGGGTCCTCGGGCTTGCCGTGGTTACGCCAGCCGATGTAGACGGCCAGCCGCAGGCCCCAGATCACCGCCGCGGCCGCCAGCGTGTACCGGCGCGCGGGCTGGCCGTACCCGATCGAGCTGACCAGGGCGACCACCGCGGACAGGGCGATA
>Ga0210386_10005342_pt1 | contig 10459 bp, 9 predicted proteins | sample IncBWH32OmetaG_FD_160091 | JGI IMG/M metagenome (GOLD analysis project Ga0210386, IMG submission 160091) | Forest soil microbial communities from Barre Woods Harvard Forest LTER site, Petersham, Massachusetts, United States - Inc-BW-H-32-O ... | reverse complement strand
CTCGGCCTCACCGCGCCCCTGGCCGCGCAGATGCTCGCCGCCTCCGGCCTGGCCGCGACGCCCGAACCCGCCCTCTATCCCCCCACCAAACGCGGCGGTGGCGGCGCGCTGCGTCTGCTGTGGTGGCAGGCGCCCACCCTGCTGAACCCTCAGTTCGCTGTCGGAACCAAAGACCAAGACGCTGCACGCCTGTTCTACGAACCCCTGGCGAGCTGGAGCCCGGAGGGCGAGCTGCTGCCGATCCTCGCGGCCGAAATCCCCAGCCTCGAAAACGGCGGTGTCGCCAAGGACGGCCTATCCGTCACCTGGAAGCTCAAGCCGGGCGTCACCTGGCACGACGGCGCGCCGTTCACCGCCGATGACTGCGTGTTCAATTGGGAATACGTCGTCGATCCCGCGACCGCCGCGACGTCCACCGGTAGCTTCCAGGACCTCAAGGTCGTCAAGCTCGATGACCACACCATCCGCGTGGAGTTCAAGCAGCCGACGCCGTTCTGGGCCAAGGCCTTCGTCGGCGTCAACCTGATCATCCCAAAGCATTTGTTCCAGGCCTACAAGGGCGATAACTCGCGGCAGGCACCGGCGAATCTGGCGCCGGTCGGCACCGGCCCTTACACGTTCGTCGACTTCAAGCCCGGCGATCTGGTGCAGGGCAAGCTCAACCCCAACTACCATATGCCAAATCGTCCCTACTTCGATACGATTGAGATGAAGGGCGGCGGCGATGCGGTCTCGGCCGCGCGCGCCGTGCTGCAGACCGGCGAATACGATTTCGCCTGGAACCTGCAGGTGGAAGACGAAATCCTCAAGCGGCTGGAAGCCAATGGCAAGGGCCGCATCGCCGTCACCCCAGGCGGCAGCATCGAGCACATCCAGCTCAACAACACCGATCCCTGGACCACGGTCGACGGCGAGCGCTCCAGCATCAAAACGAAACACCAGTTCCTGACCGACCCCGCCGTGCGCAACGCGCTCAACCTGCTGGTGGATCGCGCCGCGGTGCACAAGTTCATTTACGGCCGCACCGGCGACGACACCGCCAACTTCGTCAACGGCCCGCCGAAATATGCCTCCTCCAACACGCACTATGAATTCAACGTCGTCAAGGCGATCAAGTTGCTGGATGACGGCGGCTGGAAGCCCGGCGCCGATGGCGTGCGGGAAAAGAACGGTGTGAAGCTCCACGCGGTCTATCAGACCACGATCAACGCGCCACGCCAGAAGACCCAGGAGATCGTCAAGCGCGCCTGTCAGCAGGCTGGCATCTCGATCGAGCTCAAGTCGATCACCGCGTCGGTCTATTTCTCCTCCGACGTCGCCAATCCGGACACGGATCGAAAATTCTACGCCGATCTGCAGATGTACACCACGACGATGGTGGAACCCGACCCCGGCACGTTGATGCGCGCCTTTCTGTCATCCGAGATCGCGAGCAAGGCGAACAAATGGCAGAGCCCCAACATCACCCGCTGGCAGAGCGCCGACTACGACAAGCTGCACGACCAGAGTGACAGCGAGCTGGACCCGGTCAAGCGTGCCGCGCTGTTCATCGCCATGAACGACATGGTCATCAAGAATGTCGTGGTGATCCCCGTCGTGACCCGCCCCACGGTGTCAGCGATCGGCAGCAAGCTGCACGCCCCGCTCAGTGGCTGGGACAGCAACCTGAGCGCCCTGCATGACTGGTATCGCAGCGCCTGACGCCCCATCACCGCGGCCGCGCGCGCCCTTCGTAGAGATAGGTGTGGGTGCGCGGCCCCGGCAGCCGCGAATGCGCCAGCGCCTCGATCTGGAAGCCGTTATCCGCGATCAGGTGATCGATCTTGCGGTTGAGATGGCAGCCGCCGGCAATGCACCCCCACACCGGATCCAGCCGGTCCTGCCAGCGCGCCACGCCCGGCTCCGGCGCACGCCCGTGCTCGACGAACAACAGCGCCCCACCCGGTCGCAGCACACGCCGCAGTTCCGCTAGCGCGCGCGGCGCGTCCGGGATCGTGCACATCGTCCAGGTCGTCACGACGGTGTCGACGCTGGCATCTTGCAGCGGCACGTTCTCGGCCACTGCCTCCAGCAGCTCCACCGGAACCGCGGCCGCCACCGCCCGCGCCCGCGCCATCCGCAGCAGCTCCGGGGACGGCTCCAGCCCGATCACCGCGCGCACCGCCGCCCCATACAGCCCCAGGTTCAGCCCCGAGCCGACGCCAACCTCCAACACCCGTCCCTCTGCCGCGCCGATCACCCGTCGGCGCAACGGCACCAGCACGTCCTGTCGCATCGCCATGTGCAACAGGCGCGGAAGGATATGACGGTGATAGAAACCCATTTGCGGCCTCCCGCACCTGAACCATGCCAAGGTGACGTCACGAAATCTTAACAACCTGCGTCAGCATGCGGTCAGCAACCCCATGATAGATTGATCGGGTCTCTACAAGTCTCGATCTCATCCAGGACATCCGGGCACACCATGACAAGCGAGCCGCACAGTACGACGACTGAGAACGCTGAACCCTCAACAAAACCCAACGGCGCGGCCTGGGCCTGCGATGACTTCACCACAAAGGCCGCCACTGTCGGCGTTATCTTTGTCGGCGCCGCCCTCATCGAGGCGGCCTTGATCCCCGGCATGGTGATCGGCGCCGCCGCGGCGCTGGCACCCAAATTCATCCCGCAGATCGGTGCTACCCTGCAACCGCTGTTCCGCTCTGCGGTGCGCGGCGCCTACAAGGTTGGCCGCAAAGCGCGCGAAGCCGCGGCCGAAGCCCACGAACAGGTTCAGGACATCGTGGCTGAGGTGCACGCCGAAGCCACCACACCATCAGGGACTGCACCGGAGGCACCGGGCACGCACGCGGCTTGAGCGCGTCTGAGCAGCCCACCCCGGCCCAGCCATCGCGGCGCCGCCGGGTCAGCCAGCCGGCGATGCCCGTGCCCGAATCACTTTCGCCCGACGCACCAGCCGCCGACACGCCAGCCGTGGATGCCGAAGCAGCTCCCGCCGATCAGCCGCACGCCGCGAAGCATCGCCACGCCCGGCACCACGAAACCGCCGCCGCCCTGCGTCATAAACACGGGGCGGAGATCGCGCATGCGGTGCATGGCCGCGTGCGGCTCAAGATTCCGTCAGCGAAACACAACCCCGAGCTGCTGACGCAGATCAAATCCGCGTTCGACGGCATCCCCGGCGTTGACGTGATCGAGATCAAGCCGACCTCCGGCAGCCTGGTGATCTATTACGACACCGAACATCACCCCGACATTCCCAGCCTGTTCCTCAGCCTGGGCCGCACCGCGGTGGATCCGGTTGTTCCGCCTCCAGCCGCCTCTGGCGCCGCGCCGCACCGGCCCCCCTCCAACAAGCTCGACGAAGTCGCCCGCTCGATTGAGGACGAGGCCGAATTCCTCGCCGAGCATTCGCATATCGCTCGGTCCGTCGTCGAATACGTCAAGTCACTGGATCGGCAGATCAAGCGATCTACCGATAACAACATCGACCTGAAGATCCTGGCGCCGATCGTCCTCGCGGGCTTCACCTTCCTGGAAATCGGCGCCGCCGCGGCAACCCCAATGTGGGTGACACTGGTGATCTTCTCGCTCAATCATTTTGTCGAACTGCACGCCCATGACGCCGACAAGACGTAAACCGCCTGCGCGCATCGCCTGACCCGCACCATGCAGTTCTCCGTCCGCCACTGGCTTCCGGGTCGCATACGCCTGAACGTTCCGGCCCTTGCGGCGAAGACACCAGCCACCGAGAAGATTGCCACCTGGCTCGCGGCGCGGGACGGCATCCGCACTGCGCGGATCAATTATGCCTGCGCCAGCCTGGTCGTCACCTATGATGCCGCGCAACACGCGCTGATCGAATCGATGTTGGGTTACCTGCGCTTCCTGTCGCCGCGCGATCTGCTGTCCATCATCGATGCGGCGGACACGCCGGTACCTGCCGCCACGCAAGCGACCCGTGCCGTCGTTCCGATTCCAGTCGCTGCCAAGCTGCCGCCGCCGCTTGGCCCGTCGGTGCTTGCGTTACCGACCGTCTCGTTGGCACTGGCATTCTCGTCGAACCCCCTGATTGCCGCGGTCAATGTGCCGCTGATGCTGTGGAATGCCTGGCCCATCGCCAAGCGTGCATGGCACGTCATCGCCACTGAGCGCCGGCTGAACGTCGACTTCCTGGATACGCTGGCCATCGCCGCCTCCATCGCCCAAGGCCTGCAGGTCACCGGCTGCATCATCACCTGGCTGATCCGCCTGGGCGACTGGATCCGCGATCTGACCGCTGCCGGATCGAAGCGTGCGATCGCGGAGCTGATGGATTTCCAGAACCGCTCCGCCTGGAAGCTGTGCGACGGCTCGGTGATCGCCGTGCCCGCGATCGAACTCATCCCCGGAGACCTGGTGGTGGTCTACCCAGGCGAGATCATCGCGGTCGACGGTGACGTGATCGACGGCGCCGCGATGGTCGACCAGAAGACCATCACCGGCGAAGGCCTGCCCGTTGCCCGTGCCGTTGGCGAAATGGTCTTTGCCGCCACCGTGCTGCGCGAAGGCCAGATCACCATCCGCACCACCCGCGTCGGCACCGACACCACCGCCGGCCAGATCGCTCAGCTTGTCGACGGCGCGCCGATCGGCGACACCCGCATGCAGAACCACGCGGAACGCTTCGCCGACCGGCTGGTGGCGCCGACGCTCGGCCTCGCCGTCGGCAGCGCGGTGCTCACCGCCGATGTGCAGCGCTTCCTGTCGCTGGTCATCATCGACTACGGCACCGGCATCCGCGTCGCGGCGCCGACCAGCGTGCTGGCGTCGATGACCCATGCCGCCCGATCCGGTATCATCATCAAAAGCGGCGGCCACATGGAACGCCTGGCCGAGGTCGACACCATCGTGTTCGACAAGACCGGCACGTTAACCCACGGCACGCCGGAAGTGGTCGATATCATTCCTTACCAGAACCAGATCTCCGCCGATCACCTGCTCGGCCTCGCGGTGGGCGCGGAAAGCCGCTTGCAACACCCGGTCGCCGAGGCGCTGCGCACCCGCGCGCGCGCTCGCGAAATCCTCGTGCCGCTGTGCGACGCGCCCGACTACAAGGTCGGCCTTGGCGTGCAGGGCCAGGTGAACGGCTACTACGTCCATCTCGGCAGCGAACGCTTTCTGCGTGGCTGCGAGATCCGCGTGCAGCAGGCCGCGCACGACCGCGCCGCGCTGGATGAACAGGGCTACTCCTGTCTCTACATGGCCGTCGACGGATGGCTCGCTGGCCTGATCCCCTACGCCGACAAGATCCGCCCCGAAAGCGCCGAGGTGATGCGCAAGCTGCGCACCATGGGCATTCGCAACACCATCATGCTGACCGGCGACAACGCCACCGTCGCCCGCGCCGTCGGCGCCCGCATCGGCCTCACCCAGCAGTTCGCCGACATGATGCCGTCCGACAAGGCCGAGGTGATCACCACGCTGCGTCGCGAAGGCAAGGTCGTCGCCATGGTCGGCGACGGCATCAACGATTCCGTCGCTCTGACCTATTCCGACGTCGGCATCGCCATGCGCCACGGCGCCGACGTCGCGCATGAATCAGCGCATGTCGTGCTGATGGAGGATTCGCTCTGGAAACTGGTGCAGGCGATTGAGGTGTCGCGCGACGCCGTTGGCCTGATCAAGCAGAACTACGCGATCGTTGCGGTCCTGAACACGCTGGCGCTTGGCTTCGCGTTGCCCAGTGGCTTGGTCAGCCCGACCTTCACCGCGGTGCTGAGCAACGGCTCGGCGATCCTCGCCAGCCTGAACGGCATGCGGCCCCTGTTGCGCCGACGCTGATGCTGCCGGCCGCCCAGCAGCAGGATCTCGAGCGCGCGGTCCGCCTGCTGGAACAGCCACGTCTGGTGATCCGCCTGGCCAACCATGCTGGCAAGCCGCTCGACAGCGTGATCGGCGCGGTGCCCGGCCTCAGCAGCGGCCTGCACGGCGTGCTGCGCAAGGCAATTCTGCAGTGCCTGACAGTGGCAATCGAATCGCAGGAAGGTCAGGACTTCGCACCCTCCGCCTGGCGCGCCAAGGTTCTGACCGGCCTCAGCGGTGGGATCGGTGGCGTGTTCGGGGCCGCGGCGCTGCCGATTGAGCTGCCGTTCACCCTGATGCTGATGCTGCGTGCGATCGCCGATATTGCACGTGACAACGGCGAGGACCTGTACACGCTGGAACCGCGGTTGGCCTGCCTGCAGGTCTTCGCGCTGGGCGATCGCCGCGCTGATGCCGGAGCCGCTATCGGCTATTACGCCGCGCGCGCCACGCTGACCAAGCTGACAAACGATGTCGTTGCCAGTCTGGTCGAACGCAGCGTTCTCGACGTCTCGGCGCCGGTGATCACCCGCCTGGTGGCCGAGGTTGTCTCGCGCCTCGGTCTGGTGCTGTCCGAACGTGTCGCCGCTGGCGCATTGCCGGTGCTGGGCGCGCTAGGCGGCGCAACCTTGAATGTCGCGTTCATGGATCATTTCGAGCGTGTGGCACAGGGCCATTTCATCCTGCGCCGCCTCGAACGCGCGCATGGCCGTGAACTGATCCAAGATCTCTACCGGCAGGTCACCGCCGCGCCGACGTTCCAGCTACAACCTCCGTCCCCCGCGTGACGGAGGGGCAACTCGCTGGCCATTCGAACATATCCCTGCCTGACATCCCGCCGCGCTGCTGCTCGCCGCGTCCGTCCGGCATGACGCCGGGACAGGCGGCGCCGGTCTTTGCGGCCCCTGGTATCAATGTGACCTGTGCGGCCCGGGAGGGGCAGGGACCTGCGCTGGCAACAGCACGTGCAGCGCGGCCCACACCGGTGTCAGCAGCCCGATCGTGCAGATCACACCGAACGCAATGGTGGCCTTGAACGGCTTGGGATGACGGGTGCGCGTGTACCGCTTGCCGCTGATGTGGATCACGCCGGGTGCACCGACGATATCAGGTGGGTGCCCAACACTGTGGACGGAAGCGCAGACAGGATCAGCAACAGCATAGGGCCGGACGGCCTTGCTCTCCGGCCGCTACAATACCGCCAGTCGGGTTACACGCCCCTTGCGGCGTCCGCTGGAGCCGGCAAATCGATGCGCGAGGCGCAATCCCACATACCGGCAATCCCCCTCACATCGCCCCCGTGCTCACCAGCACCGGATCGGCGCGGTAGCGATCTGGAAACAGCCGGTCCAGCGCATTGATCTTCGGCAGGTCATTGTAAGCGATATACGGATTGTCCGGGTGCCGTGTCAGGTAATCCTGATGATACCCCTCCGCCGGGTAAAACACCTTCCCGTTCTCGATCTGCGTCACGATCGGTGCCGGAAACACATGCGCCTGATCCAGTTGCGCGATATACGCTGTCGCGATGCGCGCCTGTTCCGGGGTCGTCGGGAAGATCGCCGAGCGATACTGCGTCCCCTCATCCGGTCCCTGATAATTCAGCTCCGTCGGATCGTGCGCCACCGAAAAGAAAATCCGCAACAGCGTCCCATAGCTGATGCGCCGCGGATCGAACGTGACCTGCACGGATTCCGCATGGCCCGTCCGCCCCGTGCTCACAATCTCGTACTGCGCGTTCGCTTCGCTGCCGCCCGCATAGCCCGATACTGCGTCGATCACCCCATTGACATGCTGGAACACGCCCTGCACGCCCCAAAAGCAACCCCCGGCGAACACCGCCACCTCATGCGCTGCGTTCGTTTGCGCTTCATCCACCGCCGGCGCTGGCACCAGCCGCGCTGTCTGTGCCGCGGCGCCGCCACAGCTCAGCACCGCCACCAGCAGCCATCCCATCCAGGTCAAATGTCGGCGCATGCGTTTCTCCCCCGTGGCATCTGGTTGCAAAGCTGATCCGGCCCAATCTCACAGACATCGGGCGCACAGAATTATTCCGCGCCCCGGGCATCAGTGCTTTGCCGATATCCGCGAATGGCCGCCGCGACGACGCCACTATCGCAGCTCGATCCTTACGATATCCCGTACGCTGCGCCCGCCGCGCTTATCCCCCGGCACCACCAGCCGCAGCTCGCCACCCTTCAGTGCCTGGCCATCCTGCTGATCCGCCACGATCACCTGCTTGCCTTCGAATTCCGGATCGATCTCGCCCAGTGCCAGCGCCGCAGTATAGCCATCCCGCCCGGTCACCATCACCACGCGCCGCACGTGCGACCGCGGATCGCCGCTGACCAGCCCGACCTTCTCCAGCACCGCCCACAGCAGCGCGCCGCGATACGTCGCCTGCACCGTTCCGTGCCCGGTCAGCATCGACATGTGTGTATCAACCTGCGGCAACGCTTGCACTGCTGCCAGATCAATTGTCTGTGTTTGCTCGACAGACTGCGCGATCACCACGCTCTGCGCCGCCGCGCCCGGCGTTTGGTACACCAGCCACGCGGCAGCCAGAACGCCAAGCGGGCACGGCAGACGCATTACTTCGCCACCATCACGTCCGAGGCCTTGATCACCGCGATCGCGTCATCGCCTACCTTCAGGCTCAGGTCATCGATCGCCTCGTTGGTGATCGACGAGGTCACGATCACGCCGCCGCCGATATCGATCCGCACATGCCCCGTGGTCTGCCCCTTCTGCACTCCAATCACCTTGCCCTTGATCTGATTGCGCGCGCTGAGTTTCATCTGATGTCCCCTTGCGGAAGCTGTTGCACTTCGTCCGGCACCGCGACCGGCACGAAACCGTTCCGCGCCAGGATTGCTTGCCCCTGCTCGGACATCACGAAGATGGCAAACCGTGCCGCCAGCGCGTGATCGGTCAGTACCACCATACCGTACGCCGGCCCCACCGTCAGCTCCGGTGGCAACGGCACCGAGGCCAGCCCCGGCACATCACGCAACACTGCGGCGGCGCTGCTGCAATAGCCCAGCATCAGGTCGCCCTTGTTGGCCAGGAATACGCCCGCTACCTGCCCACGCCCCGCCACCAGCGGCTTCGACGTCGGCCCACCCACCAGCGTCAACGCCTTCGCCTCCAGCGCCGCCCTGGCGCCTGGATGCAGTGCCTCCGCCCGCGCGAACACCGCCCAGGCATAATCGCCCCCGGGATCGGCGTGCGGCGTGGACGTCACCAGCCGCAGCTGCGGATCCAGCATGCGGTCCAACATGTTCGCCGGCGTCACGCCCAGCGCTTTGCGTGCCAGCAGGCACATCCGATTGCGCGTGAACACCACCACCGGCCGGTGCCCGCGCTCGTCCGCCAGCTGTCGCGGCTGCCGCATGTCGGCTGAGGCCAGGATGTCCGCCGGCGCGCCTTTCTCGATGCGCTCGCGCAGCGTGCCCGACGGCCCGAACACTGGCGGCGCCACGCGCGCGGCCGGGATGCCCGATGCCGCCAACATCTCGGTCATCGCATCCGTCAGGCTGCCCGCGGCGAATAGATGCAGCTGGTCATCCGCGCGCGCGAATGACGGGCCAAGCAGCAGCATGGCCAATAGAACCAGGATGATGCGCATGAACGCTGTCCGACGGGGGGTCGCTATAGCCGCCGCAATATATCGCGGCGGCATCGGTCAGGCCAGACGGCGGCGAAGGGGCGCCTCGCCGCCGAGGCAATCAGGCCGTCTTGATCCAAACCGACTTTACGTTGAGGTACTCCTCAACATGGCTGCTTGCCGCTCTCACGGCCATAGCCACTCATCTTGTAGCCGCCGAACGGCACCGCCGGGTCCATCGCCTGGTAGCAATTGATCCAGACCGATCCGGCACGAATCCCGCGCGCGAGCTGATGCGCCTTGGTGACGTCACGCGTCCACACGCCGCTACCCAGGCCGAACCCCGTGCGGTTGGCGCGCTCGATCACCTCATCGATGCTGGCGAACGGAATCGCCGCGATCACCGGGCCGAAGATCTCCTCCTGCGCGATGCGCATGTCGTCATTCACATCGGCGAACACCGTCGGCGGTACGAAGTAGCCCTTCGCCATGTCGCCATCGGTCAGCCGCTCGCCACCCGACAGCGGCCGCGCGCCTTCCTGCCGGCCGATCGCCAGATAACCCGTCACGCGATCCAACTGCTCGGCCGAAACCAAGGGCCCGATCTGCGTGTCCGGATTGGCACTGTTCCCGACCCGCAACGTCTTGCTGAACGCCGCCACGCGCGCGGTGAATTCGTCGTAGATCGTCTTCTCGACGAACAGCCGCGTGCCGGCGCTGCAGATCTGCCCCGAGTTCGCGAACACTGCCATGCCCGCCCCTGGCACTGCGGCATCCAAATCGGCATCCGCGAACACTACGTCCGGTGACTTGCCGCCCAACTCCAGCGACACGCGCTTCAGGTTCCCTGCAGACGCCTGCACGATCTTCTGCCCGGTCAGGTGCGAGCCGGTGAATGCCACCTTGTCGACATCCGGGTGCGAGGCCAGCGCCGCGCCGGCGGTCTCGCCGAACCCTGGCACCACATTCACCACGCCTGGGGGCATCCCCGCTTCCTGGCACAGCTCC
>Ga0210386_10005340_pt1 | contig 10460 bp, 5 predicted proteins | sample IncBWH32OmetaG_FD_160091 | JGI IMG/M metagenome (GOLD analysis project Ga0210386, IMG submission 160091) | Forest soil microbial communities from Barre Woods Harvard Forest LTER site, Petersham, Massachusetts, United States - Inc-BW-H-32-O ... | reverse complement strand
GCCCGCAGCAGCAGGTAGGTGGCGATCGTGGCGAACATGGTGACGATCGCGTACGACCTGGCCATCTGGGCGTAGTACGTCATCAGCGGCGCGGTCGCGAACACCAGGCCGGACAGCAGCCCGGTCAGGGCCGGGATACTCATCCGACCCGCGCGGCGGCCGGTCCCCGGCCCGGCAGGCTGCGCCGCCATCTGCGGCTGCGCTGCCATCTGCGGCTGCGCTGCCATCTGCGGCTGCGCCAGGGCCGCCGTCCGGCGGCCGATGGCCGCGGTGAACCCGGCCGCGATCACCATGGCGCAGAGCGAGGGGAACCGCAGGGCCACCGCGGAGGTGCCGATGACGGCCACGATGACGTGCAGGAAGAGGTAGTACGCGCCGTGCACGGCGTCCATGTTGCCCAGCATGGCGAAGAGCCGGCTGACCGGTCGGCTGATCGCGTCCTTGGTGTACGCCTCATCTCGCCACAGCGAAGGGCCGCCCAGCTCGTACCCGCCGACCACGAAGGCCGTGACCGCGGGAACCGCGATGACCAGCCAGCCGGTCCGCTCACGCGACGCGGCCAGCCGGGCGGCCGGGCCGTGCGGCCGGGCAGGCGCGACGGCCGCCGGGTCCTCAGACCCGATCTCCGTATCCGGCACAGCGGTTCCTTCCCGGCTGCCGGGCCCGGGCCGCGCGGCATCCTGGCCCCAGGTTATCCAAGGCCGGCCCCTTCGGACGGCCGCTCGGGATCAGCTGGCGAAGAGGCGATCGCAGATGCGGGCGCCCGCCTTGCCGTCCTCGAGGGAGCAGAACCGGTCGGCGAAGCTCCGGTAGGAGTCACGGTAGGAGGCCGCGACCGAATCGATGTCCCGCAGCGCCCCGGTCACCTCCGCCGACGTCGCCAGCAGCGGGCCGGGTGCCTCGGCTTCGAAGTCGAAGTAGAAACCGCGCAGGTTGTCCCGGTAATCGGCCAGGTCGTAGGTGAAGAACACCATCGGCCGGCCGGTGACCGCGTAGTCGAACATGGCCGAGGAGTAGTCGGTGACCAGCACGTCCGCCACCAGGTAGAGCTCGGTGATATCGGGATACGCGGTGACGTTGACCGCGAAGCCGTCCCGCATGCCGGCCGGCACGTCGTCGGCCATGTGGTGGTGACCGCGGATCAGGAAGACGTAGTCCGGGCCGAGTTCGCGCCAGGCTCGTTCCAGGTCCAGGCGCATGTCGAACCGGTACCGACGGCCGTTCGCGTACACCTGGTTGTCCCGCCAGGTCGGCGCGTAGAGGACGACCTTCTTCCCGGCGGGCAGCCCCAGCCGGGCCCGGACGCGCGCCGCCAGCCCGGCCGCGTCGCCGCGGCTGAGCAGGTCATTGCGCGGGTACCCGTACTCGCAGATCTCCCCGTCGTAGCGGAAGGCGCCGCGCATGATCGGCGTGCTGAACGGGTTCGGCGACAGCAGCAGGTCCCACTGCGCGACGTCTTTGGCCAGGTGGTCGAAGTAGGCCGTCCCGCTGATGAACTGCGGGTTGGCGATGTCGAACCCGATCCGCTTGAGCGGGGTACCGTGCCAGGTCTGCAGGTAGACCTGGCCGTCTCGCTTTCGGAACGGCGCCTGCATGTCGTCGTTGGAGATCAGGTACTTCGACCGGGCCAGCGCCTCGTAGTACTCCTGGGTGCCGCGGAGCAGGGCCGTGCCGCCCTCGGGCACCGGGACCGACCAGTCCGTGACGGCCCACAGGTGGTTGCGGTCATCACCACGGCGGCGCAGTTCCTCCGCGATCCCCAGCGGGTTGTCCCCGCAGCTCTTGCCCTTCCAGCTGACGAAGAAGACGTCGTCCCGCAGCGGCGTGCGGGTCATCGCCGGGTAGTAGCCGCGGCGCAGCGCCCGCTGCGCGAAGTTACCCTGCTCGGCGCGGCGCAAGGCCGGCTCGGCGGTGATCATCGGGGCGTCGTGACCGGTGACCATGAAGGCGTACCACTTGCGTCCCGCGGCCACCCGCTGGCCCGTGACCTCGCTGAGCCGGTCGTGATCGTAGCTAAGCTCCGCCAGCGTTTCCGGGCCGCCGCCCACCGGGCGGACGTACAGCTTCCACTCGCCGTCACGCAGCGGGATGACGGACCCGAAGAACGGCAGCCGCTCCAGGTCGGCCTCGACGCTGAACCGCCCGCCCGCCAGGTCGAAGGCGATGGCGTGGGCGTCGGAGGACCCGACCCGCCGCAGCACCGTCTCGTACGGCCCGCCGCTGCCGCCGAAGCTGCCGCGCAGCACCAGCCGTCCCTCGGGCCGCCACTCGTGCTCGTCGATCACCGGACGCGGGGTGCGCTCTGCCATCACAAGGTCACCGTAGCGGCTCTGCCCGACCACGGCCTCACGGTCGCCGAACAGGTGCCTGCTCTCACCCATGCCGTCCGGCCAGGCCACCCGGACCCGGGGGCGGCCTGCCAGCTTGAGGTAGACGTCCCAGACCATGCCCTCATCACCGATGGCATGCCCTACCCGGTCGGCCACATCGCCCGCGCCGGCCAGATCGCTCAGCGGGACCACCGCCCGGAATCTGGACGCACCGCCGGCCGGGCCGGTCACCGGCTCCATCGGAACTGACCGGCTGGCCGCCCCCCGGTTGCGTACCAGGACCAGTTCGGCCTGGCCCGCCGCGGGCTGGGCGCCGGGCAGCTCCACGTCGATCTGCACCGCGCGGCTATCCGGCCACTGCGCCGGGTCCGCGTCGTGCCACGCGTGTGCGGCCAGGAACGCGCCGAGCCGCCACACGCCGACGTTCAGGCCGAGACCGGCCCACCGGGCCCCGAACCGCTGGCTGGGTCCGAGCTGGCGCGGCTGCGGCCGCTCGGCCGGGCCGGGGACCGGGGTATGCACCCGGGCCGGGCGCCAGACGCCGTGACCGCGCACCAGCATGTAGCACTGCCACTCCCCGGGGCCGCGGAACCGCCGGGGGCTGACCGCGAACCGGAAGCCGGACCAGTCGTAGTTGTACCGTTCCTGCTCCGACAGCGCCGTCGCCGCCTGGTTCAGCAGCGAGCGGGCCGGCCACACGGACGGCAGCCGGCGGCCAGGCGGCCGCAGGATCACGATCTTCGAGGTATTACGGCGCCGGGCCACCTCGACCGACGGCACGTTGGCCCGGCCGGTGACCACCAGCCGGTCACCGTCCCAGCCGATGTCATCTACCTGCATGTACGGGTCAAGGTCGCGCCAGTGCGGCCGGAACACCCGGGCGGGCACCCGGACCCGGCGGCCCTGCGGGCCGGCCCAGCCCGCACGGAACGGCAGGTCGGCCCGGAGCGTGCCCCAGCGCCTGACCATCGGGACCTGCTTGACCGGCTGGTCCATCATCCAGGCGGCCAGCTCGGCGAGCTGCGGTATGGCCCGGATCCGGACCAGGTAGTAGGCCAGCTTGTGGGTGGCGGGCAGGCTGCGCAGCACCCGGCGGCCCACATCCGCCAGGTAGCCGTTCACCAGGTCGGTGAACTCAGCCCGGTACGCCTCGGTCACCTTGTGCAGGTCCTGGACGTAGAGCCACAGGTCGTTCTTCAGGGCCTTGCGCTGATGAGCCCGCAGCAGCTTGGCGGTGGAGTGAGCCGCGATGAACTCATCGATGTCGGCCAGCGCGGTCATCCGGTCCCGCAGGTTGGCGATGCTGCCGCGGCTCTGGGTGATCGACAGGCCGCCCTGCGCGCGCTCGCGCCAGAAGTAGACGATGTCGGGGATCACGTCCACCGCGGTGGCCAGCACGTGCGCCTTGGTCATCAGCCGGATGTCTTCCCACACCACGCGCTCGGGATACGACAGCTGATGGAAGTCCCAGAAACTGCGCCTGAACAGCTTGTTCCACACCGACACGTCGTAGAGCAGCCGCGGCGTCTTGGTGATATGCGTCCTGATCTGCCGGCCCTTGATGGCCAGCGAATGCAACGCTGACGGGTTGATTCCCTTCGGGCCGATGCGCAGCACGGCCCCGCTGGCGAAATCGGAACCCGAGCTCTCCAGGGTGTGTAGCAGCAGCTCATAGGCGTTGGCGGGCAGCATGTCATCGCCGTCGACGAAGGCGAGGAACTCACCGCGGGCGCGCTCGACACCGCGGTTACGGGCGCCTCCCGGTCCGCCGTGCTCCGGCTGGATCAAGATGAACCGCGGATCGGCGGCCGCCTTCGCGGCCGCGATCTCGGTCCCGCCGTCGGTGGACCCGTCGTCGACCATGATCACTTCCAGGTCGGTGACCGACTGGGCGGCGATGGAGTCCAGGCAGTCGGCGAGGTCGTCTCCGTTGTTGAAGAACGCCACTACGACGCTGATCCTTGGGGTCGTCACGGCTCTCACTTGGCTCGTCCTCCGGCGGCCGGGGATTCCCAGCCGAGGGCCACCGGGTCGTAGACGCGCTCCACGTAGATCTGGTGCCACAGCGAGAATACGACCAGCAGCCATACCTGCCGCCAGGTCACCTCGGGATCGTCGGCCCTGAAGCGGCGCAAGATGTCGAGCGCGGCGCCCTGGTTCAGCCACTGACCCGTCTGCGCCGTGCGGACAGCCTGCTCGGCGAAACCATACATGCCGCCGCGGAGCCAGTAGCCGAGCGGCACGGGAAAACCGAGCTTGGGCCGTTCCGCCGCGGCCTGCGGCAGCAGCGCGCTGACGGCTTCGCGCAGCGCGAACTTGGTCGTCCCGGCGGCGGTCTTCTCGACCCGGGCCAGCCGCGCGGCGACCGCGAGTACCTCGCGGTCAAGGAACGGGGTGCGCAGCTCGAGACCGTGCGCCATGGCCATCCGGTCCGCCTTGACCAAGATGTCGCCGGGCAGCCAGGTGTTGACGTCGACCAGCTGCATGGCGGCGACGTCATCCAGGCCCGCGTCGGCGGCCTGCCGGTACACCGGATCGGTCACGTCGAACTCGCTGCCGTTCCCGCGCCCGGCCAGCAGCCGGGCCTGGTCGGCATGGTAGACGTACGCGTTGCCGATGTAACGCCGGCGCAGCGGGGTCGAGGTCCGGTTGAGCAGGCCCTTGCCCTTGGCGCCGGCCGGCAGCTCGGAGGCGACCCGGCCGATCGTCGCGCGGCCCCAGCCGGGCAGCGCCCGGCCGGCCCGCACCACCCCGGGCTGGTAGTAGACGCCGTAGCCGCCGAAGAGCTCGTCGGCTCCCTCCCCGGACAGCACCACCTTGACGTGCTTGCGCGCCTCGCGAGCCGCGAACCACAGCGGGACCGCGGCCGCGTCCGCCATCGGGTCATCGAGATGCCAGATGATCTGGGGCAGGCTGGCCAGGAACTCATCGGGGCTGATCACATAGGGCACCGACTTGACGCCGAGCGCCTCGGCGGTCGCCATCGCCTCGTCGATCTCGCTGTAACCTTCACGTTCGAAGCCCACGGTGAAGGTCAGCAGCCCGGGTACCGACTCCGCCGCGAGCGCGACCAGGGTCGCCGAGTCCACCCCGCCGGACAAGAACGCGCCCACCGGCACGTCACTGCGCAGGTGCACGGCCACCGAGTCGCGCAGCGCGGCCAGGATCTTCTCCGGCGAGCTTGACGACGGCGACCGGGCGGGCCGGAATTCCGGCCGCCAGTACCTGAAGACATCGACCCGGCCGCCCGGCCGCGCGATCAGCACGTGCCCGGGCGGCAGCGCGCGGGCCGGCGGCACCAGCGTGGCCGGGGCCGGCACGTACTGGAACGACAGGTACCTGCGCAGGGCGTCCGGGTCGATCGCCGTCACCTCGCCGGCGTCGGCCAGCGCCTTGCGTTCGGAAGCGAACCTCAGCTGCGGGCCGGACCTGGGCCGGTGGCCGCCGGTGGTCAGCGCGTAGAAGAACGGCTTGATGCCGAACGGGTCGCGGGCACAGAACAGCTCCCGGTGGCGGCGGTCCCAGATCGCGAAGGCGTACATCCCCCTGAGCTGGCGCACGACATCCTTGCCGAGCCAGGCGTACATCTCGATCAGGACCTCGGCGCCAGATTGACTGCGCAGCTGGACACCGCGGGCCGCCAGGCGCTGGGCCAGCTCGACGTGGTTGTAGATCTCGCCGTCGAAGACCATCACGTAGCGGCCGTCCGCGGAGTGCACCGGCTGCCGTGCGGCCGCCGAGGCGTCGAGGGTGATCAGCCGCCGGAAGCCCAGGGCCAGATCGGGGTCGGTGAAGAAGCCCTCATCGTCGGGGCCGCGGTGCGCGATGCGCATGGCGGCACGACTCACCCACTCGGGGTCAGGGCCTGCCCCGTTGGCGAGCGCCAGGCAGCCCGTAATTCCGCCCATGCGTGCCGCCAAACGATCGGGTAACGGATCCGTGCCCCGACCAGCCTACTTGGCTGACGCGCGATCCCGGCCCCGTCCAGGCCGGAACCCGGTCGTGTCCGCTACTTGGGCTGGAACCTGATCCCGCCGTCGAAGCGGATCACCTCGGCGTTCATGTAGTCGTTCTCGATCAGCGCCCGGACCAGGTGACCGAACTCCTCCGGCCGCCCCATCCGCTTGGGGAACACGACGGGAGCCGCCAGCTTGGCCTTGAACTCCGCGGCATGTTCGGAGGATCCGTAGATGGGGGTGTCGATGATGCCGGGGCAGATGGTGTTCACCCGCACGCCGATGGCCGACAGGTCACGGGCGGCCGGCAGGGTCATCCCGATGATGCCGCCCTTGGACGCGGAGTAGGCGATCTGGCCGATCTGGCCCTCCAGGCCCGCTATCGACGCGGTATTGATCACGACGCCGCGCTGCTGGTCGCTGTCCGCGGGCTCGGTCCTGGCGATGGCCGCGGCGCCGATCCGCATCAGGTTGAAGGTCCCGATCAGGTTGACGGCGATGACCCGCTGATAGGCGGCGAGGTCGTGCGGGGAGCCGTCCCGTCCTACGGTCCGCGCCGCCCAGCCGATGCCGGCGCAGCTGACCACGGTCCGCAGCGGGGGGCCCGCCGCCGCGGCTACCTCGACCGCCGCCTGCACCGAGGCCTCGTCCGAGACGTCGGTCCGGGCGAACAGGCCGCCGATCTCGCCGGCGATCCGCTTGCCGATTTCTTCGTTCAGGTCGGCGATGACGACGGTGGCGCCCGCCGCCGCGAGCACCCGTGAGGTCGCCTCGCCGAGGCCGCTCGCACCACCGGAAACAATCGCCGCAGTACCGTTCAGATCCATGCCGGGAGCATACCCTGGCGCCCGTTGGCCGGCGCTCCGGCCTGGCACGACGCCGCCCGTCGGCACGCTCGAGATATATCTTGTAATTCATGGATAATGAGCTAAAATCCTGAGCCATGACAAGGCTGCGCGGAAACCCGTGGGCGGTCCTGGTCGTGGTGTCGCTCGGGTTCTTCATGACCCTGCTTGACCTCACGATCGTGAACATCGCCATCCCCAACATGATCGACAAGCTGCACGCGTCCCTGGACGACGTCCTGTGGGTGCTGAACGCTTACGCGCTCGTGCTGGCGGTCCTGGTGATCACCGCGGGCCGGCTCGGTGACCTGTTCGGGCCGCGCACCATGTTCGCCGCCGGGATCTTGGTGTTTACCGCCGCCTCGGCCGCCTGCGGGTTCGCCCCCGGGGCCGGCGCCCTGATCGGCTTCCGGGCCGTCCAGGGCATCGGCGCGGCCATGCTGATGCCGCAGACGCTGGCCATCGTGACCATGACCTTCCCGCCGGAACGGCGGGGCGCGGCGTTCGGCGTCTGGGGCGCGGTGGCCGGGCTGGCCACGGTGGCCGGGCCTACCCTGGGCGGCCTGCTGGTCAGCGCGTTCGACTGGCGCTGGATCTTCTTCGTCAACCTGCCCATCGGCGCCCTGGTCCTCGCCGTGACCTTCTTCATCATCCCGGGCCTGGCGCCCGGGCGGCGGCACCGGTTCGACGTGCTCGGCGTGGTACTGGCCAGCCTGGCTCTGCTCGCCATCTGCTACGGGCTGGTGGAAGGCCAGCGCTACGACTGGGGCACGATCACCTCGGTCATCTCCATCCCGCTGATTATCGCGGTCGGCGTGGTGCTGCTCGCCGTGTTCCTGCTGGTCCAGAAGCTGCGCCAGGACCGTGAGCCGCTGGTGCCGTTCGTCTTGTTCCGCAGCAGGAACTTCACGCTGATGAACTGGGTGTCCTTCACCCTGTCCATCGGGATGCTCGGCATCTTCCTGCCGCTGACCATCTACTTGCAGTCGGCCCTCGGCTTCTCCGCGCTGAAGGCGGGCCTGACCATGGCGCCCGCCTCGCTGGTGATGATCTTCATCGCGCCGTTCCTCGGCCGGCTGACCGACAAGACCGGCGGCAAATGGATCCTGGCCAGCGGGCTCACCCTGTTCGCCGTCGGGATGGGCTGGGTGGTGCTGATCGCCAACACGAACTCCAGCTGGCAGGACTTCCTGGCCCCGCTGATCGTGGCGGGCCTCGGCATGGGCGGCACGTTCGCGCCGCTGACCACCGTGGCCATGCGGGAGGTCGACCCGCGGATGGCCGGCGCGGCCTCCGGCATGCTCAACACCGTCCGCCAGGTCGGCTCGGTCATCGGCACCGCCGCCGTCGGCGCCCTGCTGCAGAACCGGCTGGCGTCCTCGCTGGCCAGCCAGGCCACCATCCGCTCGGCCGCGCTGCCCGCGCAGGTCCGCGCGCCGTTCATCGCCGGGGTCCGCCAGGCCGCCGCCGGCGGCCTGCTCACCGGCGGGGCCAGCGGACCCGGCACCGCCCCCCGGGGCACCTCCGCCGCGCTCGCCGCGCAGCTGCGGCGCCTCGGCGCCGAGGTGTTCAGCCACGGGTACGTGCTCGCCATGCGCTGGACCATGGTCATGCCCATCGCCGTGGTGGTCCTGGCCGCGGCCAGCTGCCTGCTTATACAGAACCAGGCCGCGGGCCAGGACCGCGCCACGGCGGACGGGGCCGAGTCCGGTCAGATGGCGGGAACCATCAGCTCACCGGGCTCATCGGGCCAGAGCCCGGGCAGTTCGTCGGGCGCCGGCTCGTAGGGGAACCGGTCGGTGAAGACCGGCTCGAGGTCGGTGAGCCAGGTGGCGGCCGGATCGAACCTGGCGAAGAACGGCGTCCCGACCAGTTCCGGGTTACGCGCCTGGATCATGCGCAGCACGAATACCTTGACGCCCGCCACCTCGGTGATGCCATCGACGCACACCTTCCCCGGGGTGGCCGACATCGACGGGCCGCGGACGGTCCGGCACAGGCCGGAGACGCCCTGGTAGGCGGTGCGGAAGATCTCGCTGGCCCGGGCCAGCGGCACGGCGAAGTAGTCCTGCGGGCCGGTGTCGCGCTCCACGAACATGTAGTACGGGATCATGCCCATCCGGGCCTGCGTCCGCCACATGCCGCGCCAGGCCGCCGGATCGTCGTTGATCGTCCTGATCAGCGGGGCCTGGGTGCGGATCACCGCACCGCTGTTCCTGATCCGCCGCACCGCGTCGGCCAGGATCGGCGGCTCGAGCTCGCGCGGATGGGAGAAATGGGCCATCAGCGCGAGCGTCCGGCCCGACGCCGCTACCTCGCCGAACAAGCCCAGCGTCGCATCGGCGTCGGGGTCGCTGACGAACCGCTGCGGCCAGTAGGCCAGCGACTTGGTGCCGATCCTGATCGACTCCAGGTGGTCCAGGCCGTTCCGCGGGTCGATCAGCGGCTCGATATACCGGCGCAGCACCGCTTCTCCCATGATCATCGGATCGCCGCCGGTGATCAGGACGCTGGTCACCTCGGGGTGCTCCCCGAGGTAGGCCAGCAGGGTACTGACGTCGTCGGTGGCCATCTTCAGGTCGGGCTCGTCCACGAACTGCGCCCACCTGAAGCAGTACGTGCAGTACGCGTGGCAGGTCTGGCCCTGCTTGGGGAAGAACAGCACGGTCTCGGGGTACTTGTGCTGCAGGCCGGGCAGCGGCCGGCCGCCCAGCGTCGGCGCGTTCAGCAGCAGCTGGCCGGCCGGGTGCGGGTTCAGCCGCATCCGGATCTCATGCGCCGCGGCGCGCAGACCCTCCGCCGGAGCGTCGTTGCTGAGCAGGTCCGCCAGCCGCCGCACGTCACCCGCGGGCAGCATGTCCGGCTGCGGGAAGACAAGCCGGTAGATCGGGTCGTCCGGGGCAGCGTCCCAGTCGATCAGGTTCTCGATCACGTACGAATTCGTCCGGAACGGAAGCACCGCCGCTACCGCCCGGACCGCCAGCCGTTCGGCCGGCGGCAGGCCAGCCCGCTGCACCAGCGAGTCCAGGTGTTTCGCCGAGTAAGCGCGGAACCCCCGGCCTGCCGAGCGTGCTGCGGGTACGGCCTGCTGGATGTCTGTCACGCGTCTTCTCCCTCCGTTGGGCACGCTGCGCGGCGGTCATGCCGCGCGGCACGCGAAAATAGCCAAAGACACCCGCTCCCCAGCGGTTCCCCCGAACTGACCCATTTGTCAGCAAGCGTCCGGCCAAACCACTCCCGCCTTTACTCACGTCTCGGCGGTCCCGTTAGTTCCGATTCTCCTTCCGCCATTCCCCCGTCGCGACAGATAACGCGATTCGCAGGAACAA
>Ga0210386_10005339_pt1 | contig 10462 bp, 9 predicted proteins | sample IncBWH32OmetaG_FD_160091 | JGI IMG/M metagenome (GOLD analysis project Ga0210386, IMG submission 160091) | Forest soil microbial communities from Barre Woods Harvard Forest LTER site, Petersham, Massachusetts, United States - Inc-BW-H-32-O ... | reverse complement strand
GCTCACCGACTTCGGCGTCGCGGTGAGGGCGGACAAGCAGATGCCCGCGCCTGGCTCGCCGGCTTACATGGCGCCGGAACTGTGGCACGGGGCACCGAGCGTCCCGGCGACCGACATGTACGCCGCGACCGCTGTCTTCTACGAGAGCGTGACCGGCAAGCCCCCGTTTTCCGGGCGGCCAGGGCAGCTGCGGCACCAGCACGAGTCCGCCCCGGTGCCGCTCGACGGGCTCGACCAGCCGCTCCAGGACCTCATCGCCTGGGGGATGGCCAAAAACCCGGCGGACCGGCCGAGGAACGCGCGGTCATTCCTCAACGAGCTTGAGGGGCGGGCGGGCGCCGAATACGGGCCGACCTGGGAAGCCGAGGGCCGCCGCGAGCTCGCGGAGCGCGCGGCCGCGCTGCTGCCGCTCCTGGCGGGCGCAGGCGGCGGCTCGGCGACGGCGACCCGGCGGGCCCGGCGCAAGGTGCTGACTTTCGTCTCGGTCGCGGCCGCCGCGATGATCGTGCTTGGCGCCGTGGGAGCGGTCGCGCTATCGAGAAAGTCCGACAACGTCCAGCTGAGCAGCTCGTCCGCCGCGGCCTTCGCTGCCCAGGTCACGGTGACGCCGCCGGTCGCGGCGTCCAAGTGCGCGACCGCGACCACGTTCACGTACAGCGGCACGGTCACCGCCACCGAACCGGGGACGCTGTCTTACCAGTGGCTGTACTCGTCGGGGAAGCAGGGTCCGGCACAGACGTTGAGCTTTACCGCGGCCGGGGACCAGCAGGTGAGCGGCGGGACCGTCAAGGCCAGCAAGGCGGGCACCGGCTGGGCCGAGATCAAGGTGCTCAGCCCCGCGGCGAAGACCTCCAACAGGGCTACGTACAAGCTGCTTTGCAGCACGGCCAACAGCCAGATCGCGCTGTCGGCGTCGGTGCAGCCGGCGGCCCAGACCGTGTCCTCGTGCGCGGCGGCGGCGCCGACCCTGACCGCCGCCGGCTCAATCACGAGCAAGAAGGCCGGGACCGTCAGCTACTACTGGGCGCTGGGCAACGGGCAGAATTCGGCCGCGAGCACGGTGACCTTCACGGCGCCGGGCACGAAAACCGTCGCGCCGCTGGCGATCACGCCGCCGGCACTGCCCGCATCCGGCGAAGCGGTGCTCGTCGTTACCAGTCCGGTCGCCGCCGCGTCCAGCCCGGCCGCGTACTCGGTGTCCTGCCAGGCCGCGGCCACGGTAACTACGCCGACGCAGGCCACGGCCCCGACGTCCGCCAAGAGCACGGCGAAGTCGACGGCCAGCCCGGGCAAGACGACCGCGGCGCCGACGCCCACTCACACCACGACGTCGCCGACCTCGACCGCTACCAGCCCGGCGCCCACGCCGACGACCGCGTCGCCGACGCCGACACCGACCACCGCCAGCCCGACACCGACGCCGACGACCGCGTCGCCGACGCCGACACCGACCACCGCCAGCCCGACGGACACCGCGACGAGCGCGGCGACGGACACCGCGGCGCCTGCGGCGTGAGTCGTGACCTGGCCTTCTGAGGTGAACGGTGGAGGACCCAGAAGGTTACTGCTCTGGTGGGTCATCCCGTCCGCGCCTGGCCTACTTTCCGGCGGTGCCGGTGGACCACAGCGCGGCGCCGGACGCGCTGTAGATGACGACGTTGCCGTCGTTCTGGACGTCGAGGTAGGCCCCCGCGTTCCCGGCCGTGTTGCTGGCCCAGACCGGGGTCCCCGCGCTGGTGTAGAGGACGAGGTTCCCGTCGCCCTGCATGATCGCCTCATCGGCGGCGGAGCCGGCCGTGTTGGAGGCCCACAGCGCGGTGCTGCCCTGGTACAGGACCAGGTTCCCGTCGCCCTGCATGATCAGCGTGAACCCGCCGCTGCACGACGCCACCGACTGGTTGGCGGTCAGCTCCTGGTTGGCGGTCAGCTCCCCGCAGGAGCCGGTGGTGCCGCCGGAGTTCGCGAAGGTGAGCTGGTGGATGTTCCAGCCGCCGTTGTCCTGGTCAACGGTCAGGGTCTGCCGCCCGGCGGGCAAGCTGACGGTCGCGTTGACGGTGGTCCAGGTCTGCCATCCCCCGGTCGCGGGGACGTTGACGTTCCCGGACAAGTTGGCGCCGGACGAGTTGGCGATGTGCAGGGCGTCGGTGACGGCGCTGGGCGCGGCCAGTCGCAAGCTGACCGTGTAGGTCCCGGCGGTGGCCACGTTGACGGTGTACTTGAACCACTGCCCGGAGGAGGTCCAGCCGAGGTCGTAGGCCCCTCCCCCGCCGGTGTCCTGGGTGTCGGAGGTGGCCTCCAGGTTCACCCCGTCGGAGCGGTAGCTGTTGCCGGTGCCGTTGATCCCCGTACCCAGCGGGTTCGGCGGGACGACCCGGTAGGCCACCCCGAATCCGCCGGTGTCGTAGTTGGCCGCCTGGACGGCGCCGGGCACGGCGGCGGCGGTACCGCCGAATGGCGCGTCGCTGGCCGGGGCGTAGCCGGCCGCGGTGATGCTGGCCTGCACGGCGTTCTCGGTGGCGTCAGAGGGGAAGCCGGAGACGACCGCGGCTTCGAAGAACTCGCCCAGGCCCTGGCCGGTGTTGTCGCCCCCGGTGCCCAGCTCGATGGAGTTCTGAACGTGCATCGGGTCGTAGCCGCTGGGCAATGCCCCCGAATAGGCTTCGGTCAGCCCGCCTGACTGTCCGTTGCCGTATTTGAGGGTGAAGTTGGTCGTGCCGTTGTTCTTCTCCCAGGCGGAGACGAACGTGCCGGACTCGCTGGGTATGGACGACGGGTTGTTGCCGGCGGCGCTGAAGTACATGCCGTTCTCGAGATCGCCGCCCGCCCAGGGACCGGGGCCGGTGCAGTTCCTGGTCCAGCAGTCGGTGCCGTAGTAGATGGCGTTCATGGTGGTGTTGCCGTCGTCGCTGTTGTTGGTCTCGGCCGAGCCGAAGTCGAAGCAGCACTGATTGCTCGTCAGGTTCGATGAGGTCAGCATGTAGATGCCCTCGGGCTGGGCGCCGGTGGGCACGTTGAGGGCGTTCTCGATCCGGTATCCGGTGCCGAAGTTGTCGAACAGCATCCCGTAGGCCGGCTGGCCGCCGACCGTCACCGGCAGCGCTGTGGCGGGCACGCCGATGTCCGCGCCGTTCGGGGCGGGTCCCGCGTTGCCGTGCGAGCAGCCCGAACAGGAAGTGCCTGGCGAGATGGGCATGTTGTTGCCGTTCGGGGTCTGGTCGTACAGCTCGGTGATGGTGCAGGTCGTCCCGGCGCAGAACGAGACCTGCGGCGCGGAGTTCACGATCCCGCCGGCGGACTCCAGGCCGATGTTGAGGTAGGTGCTATCCGAGGCCCGCTGGACCTGGTACAGCGGCCCGTCGTAGGAGGCGTACAGAGCCCGGGTGGTGCTGTAGGCCGCCTCGCATGGCGTTCCGCCCGCCGCATAGATGTCGCACGGCAGCGACGCCGCCGCGCGGGCGGGCGCCGGGGCACTGAACATCGGGATCGCCAGCGCCGCCGCCAGCACGAACGCGACGGCTAGCCACAACCGCCGGGGCAAGGTCATCGAGAGCATGGGCCGACCTCCGGGTTCGGGTTCGGGTTCGGGGGGCCCGCGGCGCGCGGGCGGACCGCGCGCCGACGTGGAGGGGCTAGGAAGGTTTGGCCACGGGGCGAGCGGCACGGTGATGTCCGAGTGGACTAATAGTAAAGCTTCTTTACAGTTAGATTTGTTTCTGGAGCATAAACTTATGCGAGCGACCGTGTCAATACTTGTGCCGCGCCAAGCTCCCTATTCGCTATCCAGATCGGCGAGTGCCGAAAAACGGATCGACGTGGTTATGCGGCGGCGTCTTGGGCCCGGCGGTGGGCGCGCATTTCTGCGTATGTTACGCAGAATGCCCAGCACTCCGCATCAGGACACCGCCAAAGAAACAAAAGCCTGCCAGAGAAGCATTCTTCACAAAAGCGAGTAGCAGTAGCTAAATGCTGACCTTCGCAAGTTACGACGACAGTTCGAATGAGATAAACAAAGGGAAAGGCTTTACAGCCCGCTCGCTCCGCCCGAGTCACCCGCTGCCCAGCCGCCCCGCGGCGTTCAAGATCGTCTCGGCCTGAGCGGGGCTGACGACGCCCCGCCCCTGGCGCCCACGATGAGGAAAGAGGCCGGTTACGCTGCGGCGAGCCGGCGCCTTGCCTCGGCGTAGACGTCGTCCGGCAGTGGCCCGCGCGACGCCATCTCCACGTTGCTGCGCAGGTGCCCGGGCTTGCTGGTGCCGACGATCGCGCTCGATACTCCCGGGTGGCTGAGCGTGAAGCGCAGGATGAACTCGTGGCGGTTCATGCCGTCCTCCAGCAGCTCATCCAGTTTGGCTGCCTCCCAGCGGTCCTGGGCCGCAGGGCCAGAGGAGCTGAGCGGCTGCACCGCCCAGTTCTTGTCCTCCGATGCGGTCCCCCGCGCCACGGCGCCGCGGATGAGCACGCCGGCTCCGGCGTTCGCTGCGCGCGTGATCAGCTCGTCGTGCGCGGGCTGGAGCGCGGAGTAGGGGATCTGGAATACGTCGAAGACGCCCATGTCGATGTGATCGGGGAGGTTGGGCAGTGTGCCCGACATCCCGATGAAGCGCACCTTGCCCTCGGCCCGCAGGCTCTGAAGGGCCTCGACCGTCCCGCTGGCCTCCAGCTCGCTGCGCGGCGGCGACAGGTGCACCTGGACCAGGTCCAGGTGGTCGGTCTGCAGGCGGCGGAGGCTCTGCTCGACGTCGGCGCGGACGTTCGCTGCGCTGTAGTCGTGCTGGCCTATCGTGACTGCCTCGGGCGCCATGGACACCGGGCAGCCGCACTTGGAGGCGAGGAGGAACTCGCTGCGGCGCGAGCTGAGGTGGCGGCCGATCAGTTCCTCGCTGCGCCCGTAGTCAACCGAGGTGTCGATCAGGCTGACCCCGGCGTCGAGCAGCTCGTTGAGCAGCCGTCCGGCGTCCTCGTCGGTGATCGCCGGGCCGCTTAGGTGGCTCGCCGGGCCGGTGAGCTGGCCGCGCAGCTCCATTGCGCCGTAACCCAGGGCCGACACCTCGGAGCCGGTGCGGCCTAGAACCCGGGTGGGGATCGTCATCGCGTCATCCCGACCTTGATGTACTCCATGGCTCCTCCTAGACTGGTTATCCGGACACCTTTCCGCTTATTGGCCACAGTAACGGAAAGATGTCCGCTTAGCAAAGGAGAGCCGGGATGCGGGCAGACGCTGCGAAGAACCGCGAGCACATCCTCGCGGTCGCCCGCGAGGCCCTGAGAGAGGCCGGGGACGCCTCGATGATCGGCATCGCCAGGCGCGCGGGCGTCGGCCCGGGGACGCTGTACCGTCACTTCCCGACCAGGGAAGCGCTGATCGCCGCCGTCTACCAGGACGACGTCGACCGGCTGGTCCGCCTGGTGCCGCAGGTCCTGGCGGAACACGCCCCCCTGGACGCGTTCCGCGCGTGGTTCCGTACCCTCGCGGAGTTCGTCCAGCTCAAGCGAGGCCTCGGGGAGACGCTGCAAGCCCCGGCGCTGCAGGAGGTGATCAGCAGTACCTACGCACCGGTGGTGTCGGCCGTCGGCGAGCTGATCGCCGCATGCGCCGCGGACGGCAGCATGAGGGAAGGCCTGAACCCCGAGGACGTGCTGCTGATGATGAGCTTCATGACCCGGGTCGGGCCCACTCCCGCCGCCGCGGAGCGCGCCGACCGCGCGATGGAACTGGCGATCTACGGCCTGCACCAGCGCTGAGAGCGCCACTCGCAGGCGAACCCACAGGTGAGGCACATATGTTCGCCCTGGCGCGCTCTCGTCGCCGCCAGTGGATGCCAGGGAGCCTTCTCCTGAGGTTGCCCCGCCTGCCGGTCATTCCGTCGCCTCGGTGCCTTCCGCTGCCAGCAGCTTCTGGATGAGGTTGATGAGGCGGCTTTCGTCGTACTCGTAGCGGTCATAGCTCATCGGGAGGGCATTGAGGCGTGCGAGCCTGGCGAGGTCTTCTGGCAGCTTCTGCCGCTGGGGCATCATCGCGCCGTCGACGAGGACCGGGATGACGCGCGAGCGGCGCTCCAGCGCGGTGCGGATCTCAAACCGCACGTAGTCGTCGGGGTCGTCCAGCCGGCGGCGGCCACCCTCGTCGGTGACGGTGAGCCACCGGCGGCCGATGAGGGCGATGAGGACGCGGCAGGAGCCCACCGCTGACTCGATCGCCCCGGCAAAGTCGGTGCCCGCGTCGATGGAGTCCAGGTCCATGAACACGGTCGTGCCGTGCAGGTGCTGGCTGAGTTGGACTTGCAGGAGGCGGGCGTAAGGGCCGGCGTCGCTGCGACGGTAGCTGATGAAGACCCCGTATGCGGGAGGCGCTGTCACATGTCTCACCTGTTCCAGAAGCGCGTTAGTGAAGGTAATCGGGAGGCCCCGGGCCCAGTGGGCCCCGACTGCGCCTTGATGATCTGCCTGAGGCGGCCTTCTGAGCCGTCACGCCGTTGCGTCATTTTGACTTCCCAACTTCGAAATGCCTTTTTCGCCTGGCAATAATTCTTCGCTGGCAGTAGGGACATCACCATGGCTCTGGATGTCCTTTATTGGGACTTCGACTGACCTATAAAAGGACAATGTGCGGACCGCAAGCGGACCAGGCGTTCCCATCCCGATGAGAACGCGTACAATCAGAGACAAGTTTCGGTGCTGAAGGGAGTGGCCGTGGCCGGGAGAGAATCACATCAGCCACGTACGGTTCTTGAGTTTCTTCTCCGCCAGCAGGACCGCACCTACGAGGAAGTGGCCGAGGAATTCGTCAAGGTGGCACGTCGCCTGGATGAGCGCGGTGTGGCCATCTCGACTAGGCACTTGCGTCGGCTCGCATCGGGTGAACGAGCAGGGACGAACCCAGCCACCCGGCGAGTGCTCCAGGCGATGTTCGGGCGACCTGCACAGGAACTGCTCCAGCCTTACGATACGACGGCCTCCTTGACGGTTACGGTGACGTCATCAGTGCCGAGCGATGTCCAGTCGGATGTGGAAATGCTGACAGCCGCAGCGGAAAGGTCCCGTGAATTTGCGATGACAAGCCATCTGCCAGTGAGTCCCGAAGCGATAGGCGCGCTTGAGGATGAGGCAAGAGAGCTGGCGCAAATCTATCTGGTAACTCCTCTTCCGAACATTCTCGGGCGTCTGGTAAATCTTCAGGATTCGGTGCTTTCGCAATTGGATCTGAGACAAAAGCCGGCTAACGCCCGACAGCTCTATTTCCTGGCCACAATCGTCGGTGGACTACTAGGGTACGCGGCACACGACATCGGCAAGCCACATCTCGCATTGACTCACACCCGGACGGCTTTCATGTGGGCCGAATATGCAGGCGACAACGGACTGCGCGCCTGGATCCGAGGGCTACAATCGCTGATTTGCCTCTGGGCGAACCGGCCGCACGACGCTATCCGGTACGCACAGGCCGGCAGCGAATTCGCGGCGACGGCCCAGAGCACTTCCACGCCATGGATCTTTGCCTGCCGCGCACGTGCGCATGCGGCACTCGGTGACGGGGCTCAGGCGAAGTCCCTAATCGAACAAGCGGATCGTGCGCGGGAACAGGTTACCGAAAATGATCTGGATGACTTCGGGGGGCTCTGTTCCTTCCTGCCTGCCAGACAAACTTACTGTGCTGCCAGGGCACTCGCCAGCCTCCCCGGGGAGGCTACTCTGGCAGAGCGCTACGCGCTGCAGGCGGTCGACGCGTATGCCGACCCCAGTCGGCCAGGATGGGATTTCAGTTGCCTGGCTGACTCACGTTTGAGCCTGGCGTTGGCGCGAGCCGGGAGAGGCGAGTTCGACGGGATAGTCGAACCACTCCGGCCGGTCCTTGACCTTCCCCCGGAACAACGGATCTCCGAGCTCACCAACACGATGAACCTTCTGCACAGGGCCATGAACGGCCAGGGGGCGCCGCGACAGGCGCGAGAGATTCAGGAGGAAATCGAAGTGTTCACCCGCGTCTCTTTGTCCTCCTTCCCGGTTTGACCATAGAAGGATTCGCTGGGCCTGGTAGGTCTAAGTGAGCCCTATATGGGAGTCGAGATCGACCGGCCGCAGCTCTTCTGGGTACGAAGGCGTGTAGTAGGACATCGCTATAGCAATGCGAATACCGTCGGCATCCATCAGAGGGGCGACGTAGTGCGTATAATGCCGAGCGTCGAATACGATGAGTTGTCCTGCAACTGGATGAACGCGAGTTGCATTCGCGTCCACCTCCTCCCGCCCTTGCACATCGCCACGATTCGCCACCACCAAGTCACCTCCGGTTCCTATCGGATGGTCGGTCGCATATAGTATGGCGGTAAGCGGGCAAGCATCGACATGGCACTCATATCGTTCATCGTTGCCGCATTGCATATTAAGATTGATGCCGATGTCTACGTTCCTGGCTGGAAGGACACGTTCAGAGGAAACCAGCTGCACCGCTTCCCGGAAAGATCCGTAGTACATATCACGAAGCCACGGGAACCTGCGGCTGGCCGCTGCCCCGCCGATGAAGTGGACAGGGAGCGCGATAGACGCCGACCGCTCTCTGGAAGTCACGGATACTGGAGTAATCACCCTGTTATCCGCATGTCGGCCGACGAAGTCCATGATGCCGTCCTGCCAGGCCGACGGCAACTCGGATCGCAAATCGAAGGAATGCCACACAAATCGTGATGAAGGCTGGGACCTTGGCGACAACTCCAGGTCATTCACGACATGCCTCCATGAGCTATTGACTACTACATCGCTGATTGTACCAATTTGAGAGGCACTGTCGCGTCGTGCCGTCGATCATGCGTTACGACTCAAGGGTCAGAACGGATGTTAGGCGTGCCGCGGTACTGGCGGAGATCACTTATTCGGACCGTGCGGTATTCCCTGGACGTGGCACTGGGCGGACCGTCCGGCGCGATCCAGCGTGAGCAGGCGCTCGCTTGTGCCAGGCTGGGTCGGGTGAGCAGAATTGCGTACGTCTCGGGGAGGCTGGGGGCGGGGAAGAGCAGCCTTGCCGGGCCGTTGGCGGCGGAGCTCGGGTATTCGCTGGTGACGAAGGACCTGATCAAGGAGACACTGCACGACGCCCTGTACGTGCCGGGCGACGGCGAGATCGACCGGGCATGGTCGCAGCGGCTGGGCGCCGCGTCGTTTGAGCTGCTGTGGACGCTCGCGGCCTGCGCGGGCGACATGGTGATCGAGGCCAACTTCCACCCGCACAGCGAGCACGAGCTGGACAAGCTGCGCGGTCTCGGCGACCGGGTCGTCGAGGTGCACTGCGCGTGCCCGGCCGAGGTCGCGGTCGCCCGCTACAACTCCCGGCTAAGGCACGAGGTCCACTGGCTAACGACGGCGACGTTGGCCACGATGGACAAATACGACCGGCCGGTCGGCATCGGCCCGCTGATCACCGTGGACACCACCGTGCCGGTCGACGTCGCCTCAGTCGCCGCCGAAGTCCGCGGCCTGCACGCCAGCCGAACAGGCTGACCTCCCGGCCGGCGGGCGGGCACCGCACCCCTGGGGTGCTAACCCGGTCGATGTAGGTGGTCCAGTCGCGCGGCGACGGTCGGCGCCCTGTTCGTTGACGGCTTGGACCGGGGCAGTGCGGCTCAGCCGGGATATTCGGTGACGCCGAGGGCGAAGTCCAAGTTCCCCACCCCGTGGCGAGCGAGGCCCACCGCGACCACGCCCGCTCCTTCCAGCCAGTGCGCCATTTTCAGGTCGCCTACGTCCAGCGGGCGCAGCCCGAGGCTCTCGATGAACGCCTCCACGTCCGCCTTGGCCTGCGCATTGTCGCCAGCGATGAAGACGTCGAGCGCCCGCCCCCTCTCCAGGACATGACGGAAGATGGTGTTGAAAGCCTTAAACACGCTGGCGCTGGCCGGGGCCGCCTTGGCGACTTCCTGCGCGATCGAGGTGTCCTCGCGGGTGGCCAGCCCGTCGAACGCGGAATTGAAGGGGTTGCTGATGTCGACGATGACCTTGCCCGCGAGGGCGTCTCCGTACTCGGCGACGACCGGAACGACACCGTCGTACAACACGGCCACGATGACGATGTCCCCGGCCGGGACGGCGCCCCACTCTCCCGTCGTGGCGCCGCCGCCGAGAGCCTTGGCCAGGTCGGCGGCCTTGGACTGATCGCGGCCCATGACCTCGACGGTGTTGCCGCCCGCTACCGCCAGCGCGCCGATGGTGCGGGCCATGTTCCCGGTGCCGATGATGCTGATGCTGCTCATGAGGTGTCCCGTCTTGGCTGTGTTATGTACACCCATCTGTATGCTTAACGTATTGGATGGCCAGCCGGAACGCAAGCTATGTATACCGGGCGTTACCCCGCTGGGCTATGCTGGAGGCATGACGGAGTTGGAGAAGGGCCCCCAAGGCCGGCGCCGCGGCAGGGGCGCGCGCGAGCGCATCCTCAGCGCGTCACAACAACTGTTCCGCGATCAGGGCATCA
>Ga0210386_10005338_pt1 | contig 10464 bp, 6 predicted proteins | sample IncBWH32OmetaG_FD_160091 | JGI IMG/M metagenome (GOLD analysis project Ga0210386, IMG submission 160091) | Forest soil microbial communities from Barre Woods Harvard Forest LTER site, Petersham, Massachusetts, United States - Inc-BW-H-32-O ... | reverse complement strand
CGACCGAGCCGGTGACGAATTGTTGCGCGACCTTGAAGAAACCGTCCAGCGATTCGCGCAACGTCGAGAACCAGACGCCGTTGTAGACGAGTTCGGCATAGCGGTCCGACAACGCCTGCTGGAAGTGCGAGGTTTCGCGATCGACGGTGAGACGCTCAAGTTCCTGATGGGCCTTGACGAGCAAGGTGCCACCGGGAGTCTCGTAAGCGCCGCGAGACTTTATGCCGACGAGCCGATTTTCGACCAGGTCGGTGCGGCCTACACCGTGTTTTGCGGCGATTTCGTTGAGCTTGTTGAGCAGATCGACGGGGCCAAGCTTCGCGCCATTGACGGAAACGGGCGTGCCGGACTCAAAACCGATCTCGACCTCTTCGCCCTTTTCCGGAGCCTTTTCCGGCGAGGCGATCCATTGCCACATCGCTTCGTTGGGAGCATTGGCGGGATCTTCGAGCTCGCCGCCTTCGTGGCTGAGGTGCCAGATGTTGCGATCGCGGCTGTAGATGTTCTTTTTGCTTTGCTCGACCGGGACGTGGTGCTTTTCGGCGTAGGCGATGGCGTCTTCGCGGGAGTCGATGTCCCACTCGCGCCAAGGGGCAATGATCTGTACATTGGGCGCGATGGCTTTGTAGGCCAGCTCGAAGCGCACCTGATCGTTGCCTTTGCCGGTGCAGCCGTGGGCCAGGCCGTCGGCACCGAGTTTCAGCGCGATTTCCGCTTGGCGCTTGGCAATAACCGGACGCGCCATCGACGTACCGAGCAGGTAGGTGTGCTCGTACACCGCGCCCGCGCGCAGCGTAGGCCAGATGTAGTCGCGAACGAATTCTTCACGCAGGTCCTCGATGGTCGCGCTCGACGCGCCAGTGGCTAACGCTTTTTTGTAGGCGGCTTGCAGGTCTTCCTGCTGCCCCACGTCGCCGATCATGGCGATCACTTCGCAGCCGTAGGTTTCTTTCAACCACGGGATGATGATGGAGGTGTCAAGGCCTCCGGAGTAGGCGAGAACGACTTTTTTGGGTTTAGTTTGTTGCGTTTTCACAAAGCCTCTCTATTTTCAGTCGATTAGGAATTGTATGGGAATTGATCGGGTTTCTGACAACGAATACGCAACGGTTCGCGCTGACGTTTTGTTTTGCGCCTTGGTTGCATCTAAACCCCGCTCTCTGAAAGGACCGAGAGCGGCTACAGGTCGTTGCACGATGGCGGTCGATGCTGCGCCGACCGGTTGCCAATCGGTGGGTGCGCGAGATGCGGTGGCGGCGATGGGCGACGGACGTATTCCAGGAGCGCTCAACTGAAGAGCGCTTGCAGGATTGCTTTTTGCGCGTACATGCGGTTTTCGGATTGGTCGAGGACCACCGATTGCGGTCCATCGAGAATTTCGGCGGTGACTTCCGAGCCGCGGTGCGCCGGAAGACAGTGCATGAACACGGCATCAGGCGCGGCAATGGCCATCAGCTCCCGGTTCACCTGGTAAGGGGCGAACACGGCGTTCCGCACTCTCTCCTCAGCTTCAAAGCCCATGCTGGTCCAGGCATCGGTGTAAACACCCTGCGCGCCAGCGACAGCTTCGCGCGGGTCGGCGAACATTTCGATCTTTGCACGCGTCTCGCGAGCGACGCGCTTCGATTCAGCGAGAACTTCCGGCGCCGGCTCGTAATTCGGCGGCGTGGCGATGCGCAAATTCACGCCGAGACGCGCGGCGAGAAAAATCAGCGAGTGGCAGACGTTGTTCCCGTCACCGACGTAGGCGAGCTTGAAGCCGCGGAGCGCGCCAAACTTTTCTTCGAGGGTGAGGAAATCGGCGAGCGCCTGGCACGGATGAAAACGGTCGGAGAGCGCGTTGATCACGGGGATCTTAGTGCTGGCGGCCATTTGCTCGAGCACGCGCTGCTCGTAAACGCGAGCGACGATGCCGTGGACCCAGCGCTCGAGGTTGCGCGCGACGTCGGCGATAGATTCGCGCTCTCCGAGGCGCGCTTGCGTGTGGTCCAGGAAGACGACGGAGCCGCCCATGCTTTGAATGCCGACCTCGAAGGTGACGCGAGTGCGGAGCGAGGGCTTCTCAAAGATCAGCGCGAGAAATTTGCCGCGCAGAGTGGAGTCGTAGCGGGCAGGCTGCGACTTGATGTCCGCGGCGAGTTGCAGGAGTTCGCGCGTTTGCGCGGGGCTCCATTCCGCTCCGGTGAGCAGATCGTTGACGAGCAAAATAGGTGCAGCGAGCGTTGCTGTTGGCATTTTTTCCTTTACTTTGCCGCGGAACGTGCCAGATGCGGCGAGTGTTCAGATTTCTTCGGAGCGGACGACGAAGCCGCCTTTGAAGTTGATGCGAGGACCAGTTCAAACGTTTTGAGAAATTCGCGTACCTGCGCGCGGGTGACGATGAACGGGGGCAGGAGGCGAAGAGTGAAATCGTGGGTGCAATTGATCAGGAGGCCCTGGTTTAGCGCTTCGGCTACGAACGGCGCGCCTTCGACGGATAGTTCGACGCCGATGATCAGGCCCTCGCCGCGAATTTCGCGGATGAAGTCGAATTTATCGGCAAGCGCGGAGAGGCCTTCGCGAAGTTCGGCGCCGCGAGCGCGAACATTCTCGAGCAGCTTGGAGTTTTCGACGATATTCAGGAATTCCAGGGCCGTGGCGCAGACGAGAGGACCTCCGCCGAAGGTCGATCCGTGCAAACCGGGAGAAATGTGTTCCGCCACGGCGTTGGAGGCCAGAATCGCACCGAGGGGCAAGCCCGCGGCGAGAGGCTTCGCAATCACCACGATGTCCGGCTTCGAGCGAAATTTCTGATAGCCGAAATTGCGGCCGGTGCGGCCCAGACCGCACTGGATTTCATCCGCGATGAGCAAAGAATCGTGTTGCGTTGCCAGGTCGCGGGCCCGGTTCCAAAACTCTTCGGTTACGGGATGAATGCCGCCTTCTCCCTGAATCGGCTCGATCAGAACGGCGCAGACGGAATTGTCGAACTTGGATTCAAGATCGTCGACGTCGTTGAAGCGGACGAACTCGATGCCCGGCAGCAAAGGAGCGAAGGGCAGGCGATATTTTTCGGTGGAGGTGACGCTCACGGCTCCGAATGTTCGGCCGTGGAAGGAGTTGTCCATCGCAAGGATACGGTGCTTGAGCGCGGCACTCGAGGGGAAGTCGGCGGGATTGCGGCCGTAAAGACGCGCGAGTTTCAGCGCGCCTTCGATGGCCTCCGAACCGCTGTTGGAGAAAAACACGCGGTCCATGCCGGACCACTGAGATAGCTTTTGCGCGAGCGGGCCTTGAAAGGCGTTGTGGTACAGATTCGAGAAGTGAATAGCGCGCGCGGCTTCACGGCGGATGACTTTGACAATGCGCGGATGCGCGTGGCCGAGCGCGTTGACGGCAATGCCGCCGAGGAAATCGAGATATTTTTTGCCCGTCGAGTCATAGACGTAGCAGCCGCGCCCGTGGGTCAGGACGAACGGACCGCGCTTGTAGGTCGGGAGCAGGAACTTCTCGGCAGCGCTTATGCGAGGGTCCAGTTTCGGCGCGCGCGCATGCGTGGCTGGCGTGCGCGCGGCGCGCAGGGTTGTTTTCGCTTTGGAGGCGGAGCGCATCATGCCACCGACACCGCTGTGCGGACAGAGGAGAGCGGCTCGCGGAGTACGCGCGTGCCGGGAAACGCGTCGGCGCGGTCATCGGCGGATGAGCTTTCCGAAGCGCGCGAGGCCAGGAGAACAGCATCGGGCGCGCCCCCGCCAATGATACGGACATCGCGCACACCGCCCTCGAGGGCCCGCTTTGCAGCTTCCAGCTTCAACACCATGCCGCCGGAGACGACGCGCGATTGCACCAGGCGCTCGATTTCTTCGCAGGCGATCGCGGACAGAACTTTTTCGCCGTCGAGCACGCCCGCGACGTCCGTGAGATAGATCAACTGGTCGGCAGCGAGGTATTCGGCGCAGGCCGCGGCCATATGGTCCGCGTTAATGTTGTAGAGCTCGTTGTCGGAGCCCAAGCCCAGGCAGGCGGCGACGGGGAGCAGGCCTTCGCGCCAGAGCGATTCGAGAACAGCGACGTTCACGCTGGTGAGGTAGCCGACGAAGCCGAGGTCGCCCTCTTCGGCGTTATGAAACATGGGTTCCGAGTTGAAACACTTCGCGTCGGCCGCTGAGATTCCGATTGCAGGCTGACCTTCGGCGGAAATCGAGGCGGAGAGGCGTTTGTTCAGCAAGCCCGCGAACACCATTACCGCGACATCGCGAGTTTCGCGGTCCGTAACGCGCAGACCGGAGACAAATTTGCTTTCGATGCCCATGCGCTTCAGCGTCGCAGTGAATAGCCGTCCGCCGCCGTGAACAACCAGAATCTCGTGCCCTTCTTTCGCGAGCGCGGCGATCTGACGCGAGAGCGGGCGCACGATCCCTTCATCTTCCAACAGGGCTCCGGCGAATTTGATTACAATTCTCATTGCAATGCGGTGTGCTCCTCCACGCCGATCATATGATTGAAATTCTGAACCGCCTGTCCCGCCGCGCCTTTCCCGAGATTATCCAGACAAGAAACGATGATCAGACTGCGGCCCGAGTTGTCCAGCGCGAAGCCGATGTCGCAGAAATTGGTGTGCGCGACGTGTTGCAGCTCCGGAAGCTTGCCCGCCGGCCAGATGCGGACCATTTTGCGCTCGGCATAAAACTCGCGGTAGAGCGACTCAATAGCATCGCTGGTTTGCGGCTGGTTGAGCGTGACGTAAATGGTTGAAAGAATTCCACGCGCGAGTGGTAGCAGGTGCGTTGAGAAAACGACGCGATCCCCGGGCAAGCCGGTGTGATCGAGGATTTCCGGCGTGTGGCGATGGGAGAAGAGGTTGTAGGCCTTGAAATTTTCGTCTACTTCGACGAACTGCAGTTCGCGGCGGGGCTCTTTGCCTGCGCCGCTGGCGCCGGACTTGCAGTCGCAGATCACGCTGCTCCCGCCGGCGATCCAATTGGCTTCGGAGAGTGGGCGGAGAGCGAGGATGACACTGGTGGCGTAGCAGCCGGGATTGGCAATCAGGCGCGCTTTGGCGATTTCGGCGGCATAGAGCTCCGGCAGACCGTAGATGGCTTCGCCAAGCCAGCTGGAGTGGGGCGTTGGCAGCTTGTACCAGGATTTAAAGGTCTCGGGGTTGCGGAAGCGGAAGGCGCCGCTGAGATCGACCACTCGGATTCCCGCCTCGACCAGCGCAGGAGCGATTTCGGCGGAGGCTTCGTGAGGAGTGGCGAGAAATGCGGTGCCCGCGCCGCTTTGCTTGATGGCGTCCACAGATAGGGTACGGAGCGGAGCTTCGCCGAGCCCGCGGAGCTGCGGAAACAATTCCGCCAGACACTTTGCGCCGTTGGTTTCGCGAACGTAGAAAACCGGATTGCGGACTTCGGGATGACGCAGGAGCAGGCGCGCCAGCTCAAGGCCGGTGTAACCGGTGACACCTACGACCGCGACTTGTTGAGGATTGGTCATTCTCTTAGCGTACGAGCGATTCAATTCGCTTTTGCAGAGACTCGCGGGACTTCCGGTCCGGCGTGATGATCAGGACGGTGTCGTCTCCGGCGATGGTGCCAGCGATTTCCGGGAATTTGGCGGCATCTACCGCGGCAGCCAAGGGTTGGGCGGCGCCCGGGGGCGTTTTCAATACGAGCAAGTTTTCCGCAGGGCGGATATCGGAAAGAAATTCGCCGAGAGCCCGCGACAGCGACGGTAAGCCGGAGGTGTCTTCCGGGAGGACCGCTCCGGGTTTGTAGCCCTCCTGAGTCTTGACCAGTCGAAGCTCCTGCAAATCGCGGGAAAGCGTGGCCTGGGTGACGCGCAGCTTCTGGGCCGCGAGGCGACGGCGCAGGTCTTCCTGGTTATTGATCCTGGCATCGGTGACGAGGCGGAGGATCTGGCCGTGGCGAAATGTTTTTCCCGGATTCATCGCGTATGCAATTATGCATGCACCTGTATTTTTATACGTCGCTTCCGGGAAGGTGTCAACGGAAATCGCTCGTACAGGGCGCTAATGCAGGTTTCGCAGCAGGTGTCCACACGTACACTAGATTTCGCAGGTTAACTGTTGTTACCTAGCATGAGCGCCCAACGCGCCCCAATGGGAACACGTTGCCAAACTGCGGGATGTAAGAACGACGCTCCTTCGGCCCTCGCCGAGCATGGAGTCTGCGTTTTACATTTCACGTTGTCGCTGGAAGCGGGTTGTTCGGCGATGCGCCGTGAGACCGCGCTGGGCAATACACCGCACGAACGGCAGCGCGAAATCATGCGATTCATCACGGAAAATGGTGAAACGTTGGCGCGCGTGGCCACCAGCGGGTTACCGCTCACCGATGATCTGAAGGCGCGGATACTTAGCACGTTCCTCACGCTGATGAATTTGCGGGAGAATATTGATCGGGCTTCCATGCGGTCGTCGTATGGGCGATTGCCGGTGCCGCGGTAAGTTTGTCGTAGGTTGTCTAACCCTTTCTTTCCCCCTTCCCGAACGCTTGATCCTGGTATTGCAGCGACTTATTGCAGTGACGCTCGAATTGGCACGTCATGAAATGGCGTTGACGGGGCCGGCTCGCGGGGAGCTCGCCGGGACGCGCTAAAGCGCGCACCCTTACAAGGCGGGTGCCGCGGGCGGTTTTCGCATTTGCGGCTGCGTTCCCATTTGCGGCTACGTTCCTATGTAACGGGCGTAGAGGGAGCGAGCCACCGCCGGGTCTTTTGTGCCTTTGAGGATGGCGCGGCCGTCGGTGAAGACGGTCATTTCGTAGGGCTCGATGCGGAAGCGCAGCAGGAAATCGTTTTGGCGGACGTCGTCAACCGTTGAGGCCAACCTCGTTTTCAGTGTGGCAAGGTCGAGGACGCGTCCACGCTCGTGAATCTGGACGGAATCGCGGCCGCACATGGTGATATGCGGTTGAGCGGTGCCATCGAGGTAAGCAAATTCGCGGTCGACGCACACCGGGCATTCGGGATTGCGTGCGACGCGAACCGACTGGAAATGGCCGGTCCACACATCACAGGAGATGAGACGCCCGTGCAGGTCGGAATCGCGGCCGGCGAGGAGCTTGATGGCTTCGGTGGCCTCGAGTGAGGCGATGAGATTGACGATTGAGCCTAGCACGCCAATCGTGTCGCAGGTTTCCTCGAGACCCTGGCCGCGCCGATCGGCGGGGAGCAGGCACGCGAGGCATGGCGTCAGACCTGAGCGAATGGTCATGGTGAGCCCGTAGCTGGCGACGGCGGCGGCGTAAATCCAAGTTTGGCCGGATTTGACGGCGAATTCGTTGACCAGAAACCGCGTCTCGAAATTGTCGGTGCCGTCGAGAATTACGTCGAAACCTGCGAGCAACTCCCCGGCGTTGCGCGGGTTCACATCCGCTACGATGCCTTCCACGGATACGCTGGAGTTGAGGGACCGGAGTTTGCGTTCGGCCGCCACGGCTTTAGGGAGTGCGTCCCGGGCGTCGGCTTCATCGAAAAGAGTCTGGCGCTGCAGGTTCGAAGGCTCGACGAAATCGCGATCAATGATGCGAATGCGGCCAACGCCGGCACGCACGAGCAAATTGGCCGATGCCGCACCGATCGCGCCGCAGCCCACAACGACGGCACTGGACGCAACCAGGCGCTCTTGTCCCTGCTCGCCAAGACCAGCGAACAGGATTTGCCGGGAATATTTTTCGCGGAGCAGGTCGTTCACAGAGGGTTGGACCTCGATGACTTCAAATCGCGCCTCACAGGTCATCATAGCTCCAAAGCTGAGGGCTCCAAAGCTGAGGGCTCCAAAGCTGAGGGCTCCAAAGCTGAGGGCTCCAAAGCTGAGGGCTCCAAAGCTGAGGGCTCCAAAGACGACGGCTTCAAAGACGGCGGCCCCAACCAAGGCTCGAAAGGCGGCGCCAAAGTTCGCGGGGCAGGCAACGCCCCTGTGCTACCCTTCGTCTGAGCGAAAGGAAGCATGAAAGCGAGCAGGGCCAATGAGTTGCGGAGCATCGTCGTGCTCGCACTCCTATTCGGAGGTGCGCATGCACGTGCGCAGTCACCACCACCCACCGTAGCCCCGGCCCTTCCCCAGGTGACCGGGCCTGCAGCTCAAAACTCGGCGGCCATTGGCACAAACGTCGGCACAAACGTCGCCGGGGTGCGAATTGTGACGCAGGACGGGAAAGTCCTGTCGGACGCACCGGCGGACCTCGCGGTGCCGACCGGCAAACCCCTGGATCCGAACCAGGTTGCCGAAAGCATACGGAAGCTGTACCGCACGGGTGACTACGCCGACTTGAAGGCGATCGTGACCCCGGTAGAAGGCGGCGTGCGCGTGGACTTCGTCGTGCGCGAGCAACTGTTTTTCAATCAAGTGCTGATACAGGGTTTGGTGTCGCCACCATCGGATGCTTCGGCGGCGGCCGCGATGCAACTCACGCTCGGGCAACCTTATCGTCGGGACGCAGTGGACGAGGGCCTGGCGCGATTGACCGACGCGTTGCATGACGACGGCCTGTATGCGTCGGAGGTTAAAGCAGAAGCGGCAGTGCACCCCGACACTCATGCGGCCGACATCGTTGTCCACGTGAAATCCGGGCCACGCGCGCGCGCGAAGGAAATACAACTCAAGAACGGCACCGAATACCGCGATGCGGAACTGTTGTCGCGATTGAAGATCAAACCCGGGCAGGAATTGACCTCGGCTCGAATTGAGCGGGGAACCGATCGGATTCGCAAGTTCCTGGTGAAAAAGGGCCATTTGAATGGGCGGGCGTCGGTACGGCGAGGGGAATACGACCGCGCGAAGAACAGCATCACGCTGGAACTGGAAGTGACCGAAGGGCCGCGCGTACAGATCGCGGTCACGGGAGTGAAGATTTCGAACGGCCAGCTGAAAAAGCTGGTTCCGGTGTACCAGGAAGGCTCCGTCGATGTGGACCTCCTGGAGGAAGGCAAGCGCAACATTCGCGAGCGGCTCGAGCGCCAGGGTTATTTCGACGCGGAAGTCGAATACGCGACGGCCACGAAAGAGGTGCAGCAAAGCGGCGGCTGGAAGGGCACGGAAGAGGTGATTACGTACACGGTGGAACGCGGAGACCGTCACAAACTCGTGGGCATCGAGATCGCGGGAAATCACTATTTCGGAACGGACTTGCTGCGCGGCCGGCTGCAAATTTATGGTGCGGGGTTTGCAACGCGCGGGCGTTTCAGCAGGCGTTTGGTGGAGGCGGACCGGGATTCGTTGCAGAACTTGTATCTGTCGAACGGTTTCCTGGATGCGAAAGTGGACGCGCAGACCCTCGACAACTACAAAGGGAATGAGGGAGCGTTGCTGATTCGCTTCGTCATCGGGGAAGGGAAGCAAACGCGAGTCGCGTCGCTGTCGATTGAAGGTAACCACGCCTTCAAAGAGAACGAACTACTGCCGGTGATCGCTTCGACCGCGGGACAACCATATTCCGATTACAACGTCGCCAGTGACCGCGACAACATTCTGGCGCTGTACTACAACGACGGGTTTCCCAATGCCCGATTTACCGCGACCGCCATCCCAGCGCCGCCCGAAGCAACGCCCGCCGCCGGGGATAGCGGGAACGGAGACACCTCAGCAAAGGAAGGCACACGGAAAAACGGTAAACCAAAAAATGAGAACGCGGATGTGCAAGCTGGTGCATTGATGCGGTTGAGCTATCACATCGACGAAGGTCCTCAGATACACGTGAAGAGAATTTTGGTGACCGGCTATAACCACACGCGCGCGGGTGTCATCCGGCGTGAGATTCGCGTCAAGCAAAACGCGCCGCTGCGGGAAGGCGAGGTTGTGGAATCGCAACGGCGTTTGTACAACCTGGGGGTCTTCAACCGGGTGACGATCGAGCCCCAGAATCCAGGCGGCACCGACACGAATAAGGACATGATGGTATTGGTGGAGGAAGCAAAACGATACACCCTGGCCTACGGCGGAGGGTTCGAGGTTCAGCGCCTGGCAAGCTCGACGAATCCGACGGGGAACGAACTGCAAGCCGCTGTGCGGGGCATCCTGGAGATCAGCAAGCTGAACGTTACCGGACGGGGCGATTCGCTGTCGCTGAAGCTTCGTGGAAGCACGATCGAAGATCGCGCGTTGCTGACGTACGCGGACCCGAACACGTTTGCCAATCCGAACTTTACCTTTCAGGCCAACTTATACACGGAGAAAACGCAGGACATCAATACGTTCACGCAGCAGCGGTACGAAGCGTCGGTGCAATTGACCGACCAGGTAACGCGGTTCACGACGCTGCAATACCGTTACGCATTCCGAAGAGTGGTGGTATCGAATCTGAATAACACGGTGGCGCCGGAAGAGATTCCGCTGTTCGAGCAGCCCACCCTGGTCTCGGAATTTGGCGTTACCTGGGCGCGAGACGCGCGCGACAATCCCGCGGATGCGACCAAGGGCAGCTTTAACAGCTTCGATTTCGGAATCGCGGCCACCGCGATCGGCTC
>Ga0210386_10005337_pt1 | contig 10467 bp, 9 predicted proteins | sample IncBWH32OmetaG_FD_160091 | JGI IMG/M metagenome (GOLD analysis project Ga0210386, IMG submission 160091) | Forest soil microbial communities from Barre Woods Harvard Forest LTER site, Petersham, Massachusetts, United States - Inc-BW-H-32-O ... | reverse complement strand
TCTCGCGCCGGCCGGCGTCGGCCATCAAGCCAAGAAGCGCACCCGAATCGACACCCGCAGACAGAAATATCCCGACCTCGACATCCGCCAGCAGATGGGCGCGGACGCTGTCGCGCACGGCCGCGCGCAGGCGCTCCCCCAACTCGGCGGCGGGGGAGGGGTGGGATGCGCCTTCCGCGAGGATCTCGGCCAGGTTTGCGAACGGCTTGGGCTCGTGCGGACCCGCTGCATCGACCCGCTGCGTGTGCCCGGCCGGCAAGGCGCGAATGTCGCGATAGAGCGTGAACGGTTCGGGCACGTTTCCGAACAAATGAAAGCCGGCAACCCCCGCCGGCTCGGGATCGCGCGAAACCCGGCCGCCGGCCAGCAGCGCCTTGACCTGTGAGGCGAAGCGGAACGTCCAGCCATCGTTTGCGATGTAGAGCGGTTTGATGCCGTAGGGGTCGCGGGCAAGAAAGAGTTCGCCCCGCGCGGCGTCCCAGATCGCGAAAGCGAACATGCCGCGCAACCGGTGCACCATCGCGCCGCCGTGGCGCGCGTAGAGGTGCAGAAGCGCTTCGGTGTCGGAGTTCGTGCGAAAGCTTGCGCCGGCAGCTTCGAGCTCCGCACGCAACAACCGATAATTATAGATCTCGCCGTTGAAGGTGACGACGATGTTGCCGTCGGCGCTCGCCATTGGCTGGGAAGCGCGGTCGGAGAGGTCGAGGATCGACAGCCGTCGATGCCCAAGCCCGCAGCGCCGGTCGGCGCTCCACCAGGTGTTTGCCCCGTCAGGCCCCCGTGCCCGCATCGCATCGCGCGTCGCCAGCAACTCGGTATCCGCCGGTGCGCTTGCTGCCGAATGATAGGCGAATATGCCGTTTATGCCGCACATGATTTGGAGATCAAAGCGGTTAAAAGGTGAACCGTTGCATTTCAATACTTAAAGCGATAATATATATACTTGATAAGTTCATTATTGAACGCGATGATTCCTTCGGTATCATGCCACCAATTGTCCCGTCGATATTCGGGCGAATCGAGCGCGACGACGCGAACTACGAATTCGCTGCCCAATGCACGATGCAGCATCCAGCGCACGCGGCGCGTCGAAAAGATTTCCGTCGGCACGATGATGCTGCGTAGCTTGTGGGTCTTTGCCCAGTCGCGCAGCGCGAATGCCTCTTCGCAAGTGTTTTCGAGGGCGCTGCCAAAGGTTTCGATCGCGCTCGCCGGTGTCCCGAGCCTGATAAGGACAGCTTTGCTGGCCGCAACGTCGGACATGACGACGCCAAGTTGTTTAGCCGGTCTTTGGCGATCATTCGACACCAGGATCTTCGTGACCAGCCCTTGACGGTAGTATTGCGCGGCGGCGAACGGTCGATCCTCGATCCCGCCGCCGAAAACCGCGACCGCGTCTGCCGGGCCGATCGGATCCGAAACAATCCAAAGATCCGCGGCCGAGCATAGCAACCAGTCGCGGCCAGCCCAGGCGCCGGTCGCGAATGCCGTCACGACCGCCAACCCCGCCAACACCCCACGCCAACCCTTCGAGCGCCAAGCGCGACGATTGCGCCGCAATGCGTCGGCCGCCACCAGCTCAGTCAACAATTTGGCCCGGTCGTTTGCGTCGATGGAAATTCTTCAGTTGAGGTTCTTCCGCCCTAACCGAAATTAAAATTTTCTCCCCGTTGCAATAGGGCCTTGCCGCTTGCCCAAATTCATACATTTTCGGCGGCGATAAAGTCCAGGTTCCGCGAAGTCCGTACCGGCTGGCGGGAACGCCGGATCTGCCCGCCGCTTCCGTTCCCGAACAGGTTATCGCCAACGCTACCGCCGTCAGGGTGAGGCGTCGCCTCACCCGTCGCAACTCGTTCAGGCTAAATGCCCGTTACCCGCGGACAAAATCTCAAACTGCTGCTGTCGAGTCAAACCGAGACGTGAAGTGCGACAAGACGCCGCAGATTAAGGTGAGACCGATTAGAAGACTACATAATTGCCAGCTCTTGAGTCCCACAGACTGTAACGATTCTTTCCCAACGCGAAAGAAATAAAGCATCATTGCGCGATACGCCAAACTAAATTGTGGTTAATTTGCTGATATTCAAGCAAGCTGGAACCAGGAGCTTTACTCTAAAGTACCACATCGTCAGGAAGCTGTCAGCAGCTCATCACCCTAGGCGTCCATGGGCCATCAATTGTTTCTCCGGTTACTCGACATGCGCCCCAGCCGGCGGCGGGCGGTGGATTGTCAGCCGTCAGAAGTGCCCGGAGGGAGTCCGGTTGCGAGCCGCCGTGCCGGTGAATATGATTGGCCATCTTCAATCGCGGCCCGCCGTGACTGGCATTCACTTACTCTGTTCTGTTGAACGTTGACGAAAGCATCCCCTTTGGGGGCTTGTCGGAGTTTTCAATGAGCCCACCATCGTCGCGCGCCAGCTTCAGAATTCGGCTTTGTCCTGTCGATGTGACGCTGGCGGCGGCGGCGCCTTTGGCCGCCCTTTATCTGCGCAACGTCGAGTTGGTCTCGCATGGTAATTGGGTTATTGCCGTAAGCTATTGTCTGGTATCGCTCGTTTGTTCGCTGCTCGCATTTCAAGCGCTGGGCATCAGCAACATCATACCGCGCTATATCTCGATGGGCGATCTTCTGCGCGTCGCAGAGGCGGTTGTGGTGAGTCAGCTGATGGCCATCGTTGCCATCTTTAGCATCACCCGGCTTGACGGCATCGCACGGTCGGTGCCGGCGATCCAGGCGCTGCTCCTGTGGAGCGCGCTTGTCGCCTACCGAATAACAGGGAGCCTGTCTCAAAGGCGCCGCCATCATCCGGGTCGACTGCAAGATCCGGTTGTCGAAAACGTAATTCTGATCGGTCTTAACGATTGGTCGGTTCTGGTATTGAGATTTCTGAAGGCCCAAGCGCCCGAGCGGTGGCGGATCATTGCTCTGCTCGATGAGGAGGACCGCTGGGCGGGCCGTACGGTCAATGGCGTGCAGGTTTTTGGTCGCCCGGCGCAGCTCGAAGCCGCGATCGAGGAGTTTGCGACGCATGGGGTGCACACGCACCACGTCGTCGTGGGTGGTGAGGCGGAAGATCTGCCGGAGCGGGAACTGGCGGAGGTCCAGCGCGCTTGCGCACGACTCAATCTTGATCTGGTCTTTATGCCTCGGCCTTTCGGGCTCGGCCGCGCGAGACGCGCCGACGGCGCCGATCAGCGAACCCCGGCTTACCCGACAGCGCGCTTCGCCAAAGCTGATGTTTCGCCGTCCCGATATCTGCGCTGGAAAAGACAGTTCGATGCCGTTGCCTCGGCTATCTTGATCCTTTGGCTCCTGCCTCTGTTGGCAATCGCTGCGGCAATCGTCTTGCTCGATATCGGGTCCCCCTTGTTGTTCTGGCAGCAACGGGTCGGATTGGGCGGTCGCGCATTGCAGCTGTACAAGCTGCGAACCTTGCGGCCGCCATTTGACCGCAAAGGCCAGAGGATACCGGAAGAACAGCGTCTGTCCCGCATCGGACGGCTGCTGCGTCTGGTCCGCATAGACGAGTTGCCGCAATTGCTTAACGTGCTGGTCGGCGACATGTCGCTGATTGGGCCCAGGCCGCTCCTGCCGCAAGACCAGCCCCCCAACGCTGCGGTAAGGCTGTCGGTACGTCCCGGAATCACTGGCTGGGCGCAGGTAAACGGGGGCGCCAAGCTGTCGGCGTCAGAGAAGGCTGCGCTGGACGTCTGGTACATTCGCAACGCTTCCCTGGCGCTCGACCTGCGCATTATCGGGATGACGTTTGTCAGCTTGCTGAGGGGCGATCGGCGCTGCGAGAGGGCGCTGGCTCAAGCGCAGACGCGGCTTATTCGGCCAGCGCAGGCCGGGCGCGGCGAGCGGGCCGGAAGTCAATCGGTCGTTCTCTTGCCCCTGGCGGTCGTCGCCGGCACCGACCGAGCCGACTCCCGCGATCCAATGACAACGCAGTCCCCGTGACGGTCAGCTTGTGCTCTTCAGAACGTTCAACCCCGATCTGGCAGGGGCGTGCCGGGATATCGGATGAGCAGGAAATTTGCCTTCGACGGGCAGGCCCGCGAATGCAACCGGCGCCGCGGTCGCGGTCGGCGGCGAGGCGCATCATCTTCATCAACCGCTTCTTTTTCCCGGACTATTCCGCGACCAGCCAGATACTGACAGATCTTGCGCTTCATTTGTCGGGTTGCGGGCACGACGTGCACGTCGTAACCAGCCGGCAGCGTTACGACGACCCGAACGCCCTGCTGCCGCGGACCCAGTCGCTGGAGGGCGTATCGGTGCACCGGATCGCCACCACACGGTTTGGCCGGTCCGGTTTGACCGGTCGCGGGTTCGACTATCTGTCTTTCTATGCGGCTGCGTGCCATTGCGTTCTCGCCTGGGCGAAGCCGGGCGATGTGCTGGTAGCAAAAACCGACCCGCCGCTTCTGTCGGTCGCAGCGATGCAGGCAGCCAGGCGCCGCGGGCTTCATCTCGTCAACTGGCTGCAGGATCTCTATCCTGAGGTTGCGATGGCGCTCGGCGTACCGTTTGTCCAGGGCCCGCTCGGTCGCGGGCTTCTGCGGCTGCGCGACGCCTCGCTGCGGGCGGCCGACGCCAATGTCGTGGTTGGCGAACGCATGGCGGAGATGACCCGCGCGCGCGGCATCGCACCCGAACGCATTCATGTCATCCCAAACTGGTGCGACGACGAGGACATCCAGCCGATCGCGGCGGCCGACAATCCGCTGCGCCGCGACTGGGGGCTCGCCGACCGGTTTGTCGTCGGCTATTCGGGAAACCTTGGCAGAGGACACGAGTTTCAAACGGTCCTTGCCGCGGCAGAGCAGCTGCGTCACGACGAGCAGCGGCTGTGCTTTCTGTTTATCGGCGGCGGCCAAAAATTTGCCGAGCTGGCCGATGCCGCGCGCGAGCGTGGGCTCGACCATCTATTTCGCTTCCTGCCCTATCAGGAAAGGGGGCTGCTGAGGCTCTCGCTTGGCGTTGCCGACGTCCACCTGATGTCGCTGAAGCCCGAGCTCGAAGGCCTGATCGTGCCGAGCAAGCTTTACGGCATCGCCGCCGCCGGCCGTCCGATCATCGCGATTGCGGCGCCGGACGGGGAGATCGCGGGGCTCGTCCGGCGGCATGATTGCGGGGTCGTCATCGAACCCGGCGAGGGCCAACTCCTCGCCGCCACGCTGCGGCGCCTGCGTGCCAATCCCGGCCGCGTTGCCGAAATGGGCCATCGCGCCCGCGCCCTGCTCGATGCTCGTTTTACCCGCCGGCAGGCGTTCGGGCGCTGGCGCAGCCTGGTCGAGGAGATGCCGCACGCCTGCAATCTGGTGCAGAGAGCAACCCATTGAGCCTGATCAATTCGGCAGCCCAAAGAACGACCCGCGAGAGACAGATTGGACGCGCCGCCTCCCGCCGCGACATCTTCATCTGGGCGGCGGTGATCCTTTTTCTGAATTACCTCTATGGTACGATAAAGGAAATGCCGGCGGAGTCGCTCGAGGAGCTGCTCACCGATCTCGGCTCCATCGGCATTTTTCAATATCTGGCGTGGTATGTGATCTTTCGTCTGCTGCTGGCGAGTGATCGCCTGCCCGCCGCGCGACCGCGGGAATTTCTGGTTATCGCGCTATTTTGCCTTCCGGTGTTTCTGCCGACCGATAAGGTGATCTGGGTCGCCGCGACCGGCATCGCGATTTATCTGTGGGTCTTCAACGCCGGCGACCTCAAATTGCGCGCCGCCGGGATCGTGCTTGCCGCGCTCTCGGTGCAGGAGTTGTGGGGACACATCTTATTCAATTTGATCACGATGCCGCTATTGCGCGCCGAGACCGCCGTCGTCGGCACGATGATGGATGCGGTCAGGCCCGGGACCGTGTGGCACGACAACGCCGTCACCGGGCCAAGCGGCTTTAGCATCGTCATCATCAACAGCTGCTCGTCATTCCATAATCTGTCCCTGGCTTTGCTGTGCTGGGTCACCGTCAGCCGCTTGTACCGTCAGAATTGGCGGCGTCGCGACTTTGCTTTTGGCGCGGCGATCGGCGTCACGATGATCCTGTTCAATGTCGTGCGGCTGTGCGTGATGTCATGGAATGACGATCTTTATCATTTCTGGCATGACGGCATCGGCGCCCAGCTGTTCGTGGTCGGCGCCTCGCTGACGATCCTGGTATTGAGCCTTTACGGCGCAAGGCCGGCCGGGCGCCCCTCATGACGGCCTCGCCATGAGGGTCTGGCCATTGCACCTGGTGTTTGGCGCTCTGCTTGTCGGCTCGCTTACCGCCCAGCAGCGCACCGCCGACACGCTGGTCGAAATCGCCCCAAAGGATTTGTCGGCGGCGGTGACGCGGATCGCGCAGGCGCATGGTTGGAGCTTGCGAGATCATCAAACCGTTTACGGGAATGTTTCCGCTCTAAGGTTTGACGCGTCCGGCTGCTCCGAGCCGGTCATTGTCGCCTTGCGGGTGAATTTCGACTTTGCGCCGATGGTGCAGGGGTCCGCTCGCGAAGCGGGCGACGTTTCGCGCTATGTCTATATCAACCGGAGTTGGGAGACGCCCAACCGCCTGGCGTTTTTTATCTACCGGATGAAATATGCCGCACTCGCGACATTCGGCCTGACGCATTACGTGCCGGGCGGGCATTTGATGCTGGTCGAGGCGCCATCAGACTGCCGATCCGCCGCGACGATCGACTGGGGCAATGCCTGGAACCGCGACTACGCCGCCGCCGCTCGCGCCGACGCCGATCTGGCCGATGCGGCGACGACCAGATAAAACAAATTCATTGCACGCTTCGGACACGCCGCGTGGGCATATGTGATATTCGTCGCCCCCGCGAAAGCGGGGGTCCAGGAGCAGCCGCTCGTTGCTTGCCCTGGGTCCCCGCTTTTGCGGGGACGACGGATCTATTTGATCGGAATCCGCAGCAATCCAACCTGACCCGATCTGCTCTAAGCGCATCGGATCGCGCCGCGCGTGAAAGAATCGACGTCTGATATCAGCCGATTTCCCGTCAAACGCGCAGACTATCCGGGAAAACAACCTTTTATCGTCTTGGCCGGGCTTGTCCCGGCCATCCACGCCTTCAGCGCCGGTCGCGGTTCCCGTGGATGCCCGGATCAAGTCCGTGGATGACGATGTGGCGGGCCACGCTGCAGTCTAAATCGCCAGCCGGGTTACAAGCCCCGTGGGTTGAAGGCCCATGGGGCTTGGGGGCGACCATAACCCATTGAGATAACGCACGCCGTTTCGAGCCGGGCGCCGACGGCGCCACGTGCGGGGCCAGAAGCAGCTAAGCAGCGGCGCTGAACGAGAACCGCTTCCTGCCGCGACCCCACAGCTTGACGCCGAGCAGCATTCCGCCGACCGCCAGCAGGGCCGGGAGGCCACGGCCGATTGGCGGAGCCGGCGTGACCTCGCCGGACGATATGCCGGCGCTCTCGGTAGTGCCCATCGTTTGCGTGACCAACGTGTCTAGAGGGGTGCCAAGCGTTGTGAACGTGTAATCGATCACGTCGGTCGGATTACAGAAGGTACCCTGGAAGCCGGGCGTCACCCCTGTACACGATGATACCGCAAGGTTACCCATCGTGGCCGTATCGTGGAGACTTGGATTAAAGCTGTTATCGGTGATTTGGTTCCAGGTCACGGTCCCAGCCAGCATGTCTCCGGCCGGATCACTAAAGCCGAACGTCTCCGTGGCGTCGAACGTGAAGTTCTGACCCACCAATGTCGCTACTACGGTCGCGGGAGTAAAGGCGCTCAGTGAGTAGGTCCCGGGGGCGGCGCCGTCAACTGTCGCCGCGCCCATAAAGGGAGAAGAGGTGAAGGTTACATCGAGGTCTGTTCCGTCTCCAACCGAAGTGAAGGAGATGGCTCCCGACGTGCTGTCTCCAAGGGTAATTTCCAGCCCCGCCTGCGCGGCTGACGCCCACAGAAGCGGAGCGGCCACCAGCGCCACCGCAATCAGAAGGTTTTTTTTCATGCTCTACCCCCTCTCAAAAAGATTCTGCCCTCGATTGCTTCCACAGCCTAGTGGTTTGATGCTGGACGACGGTTCCGGGCAATTGCCCCTCCGACGGTTTTTGGAGCAGCATTTGCCCTCGGTGGAATTGCCGCTGCGCCAAGCTCGCATCTTACCAACCATTTTCGCGCATCATGCTACTACGCCGCCGATGGCGGTTCCAGCCGAAAGGCGCTTTCTGCTGCGCTCCAACAGGCCGGCGGCAAAGAACACGCCAGCGACGGCGAGAATTCCCGGAAGGCCATGGCCGATTGGCGGAGCCGGAGTGGGGTAGTAGCCGGCGTCCTGCGCGCCCGTAACGGCCTCAAAGCCGTGGCTATACTCCGACGTGCTATATCCTACGCTGGCTCCTGAGACGCCGTAGCCCCCGCACCCGGGTCCGGGCGTAGATTCGGTGTTAGGGCAGGTTGGGATGAGTACGGCAGCCGCGTCTGCCCAGGAGTTGCCGCCCTCGGCGGTCAAAGTAAATGTAAATGTAGTATCACCCGTGAGACCACCAGCGCTGCCCGCCGACATCTCCCCGAAGGTATCTTCGCTTTGCGTTCCGGTAACGCTACCACCTGAATGCTCTGTTGGATCAGTTACTGTGCCATAGGTGTATGTCCCGGAGAAGTCGCCGTTAACGTTGATTATAGCGGGGGAGTTGATAGTGCCGCTTAGCGCTTCGAATTCGACCGTTGCGGCGGTGTAATCGCCCAGCGAACCCGTCGTACCTGTGACGATTACCTCGACTGTGGGCGTGATGGTGGCACCCCCCTCTGCCGTGTTTAGGAAAAAGTCGATAGCGTCGGCGCGAGCTTGGGCGGCGACGGTCAACGCGGCCGCTACAACAGCGGCCATTGCGGTCAAGCTCCGAAGGATCTTCATCTCAACCTCCCACCCTCCTGTAAGGTCTGGTCTTTATTGGTATTCACACTGGCGCATGTCCAGCGGCGCCCAGCGGGAAATGGATCGTCGCCGCCAACCGCACACGACACCGAAGGCTGCTGAGCCGTCGCAACTTCATGCCGGTTCTCGACTTCCCGCGGGCCTCCACAGGCACGATTCGCGGCAGCGTCACCGATACGATCAGACTGCGGCCTCTGCGCCTGCCACTCCACGCGAAGCGCGCTTGATGCTGCGCTCCCAGAGCTTGGACCCAAATAGCAGCCCCCCGACGGCCAGAAGGACCGGGAGGCCACGGCCGATCGGCGGAGCTGGCGCGGGTACGTTAGAGCAGCCCGCCTGATCGGCTTCACAGGCGTAGAAGCGAGCATTACTCAGCGCGCCGCTTGAATTATTGAGTGTAAAGGTCGTCTGTGAGGTGTCGTAAAAGAAAACGATCTCGCCGCTATCGTTATGAATTGCTACGTAGTTGTATCCCGTAGGGTCATTTTCAGTAAACGGATTCGAAAGACTTTCATTGTTGGCCGTCAACGTCGGCGTCGATACCTCGAACACGGCGGCAACGCCGCTCGCCACAGTCGTCGGGTCTTGGTTGGGGAAATCAGTAGTAAAATCAGTGCCCGTAATGGCGAAAATTTCCGTCGCGGGTGTCGGGGAGAAGGTGAAGGTCCCGACCCCGTCGATCCCGGACCCGCTCACATCTATAGGAGAACCAGGGCCGTAGCTTATGATGTCCGCGGACGCCGAGGTGGCTAGGCCGGCGACGAGCACCAGCGCCGCCGCGCCGGGGAGGATCGGGAGGGATTGAAATTTCAGCATGGCATGCCCCCAGGCAAGGTCCGCCAGAATCGATAGCCATAGAAATGCGTGCAAATCGCGGGCCAACGCTGGCCCTGATTTTGTCACAGTGGTTAACGCGGGGTTCGCGGAGCGTAAAAAGCCGCGACATGTAAAAGATCCCGACGACCATCTTTTCAGCATATCGGATACCGCCTCCTAATACCAATGGGTTAGCGTAGGACCGCCCGTTGCCGTGATGTCGGAATTTTTGACACTATTCCTGCCCCTTCGCCGCGCCTTATCGGTGATATCCCACGGGCCCGCAAGATGCGCTTCTCTGGCTCGACCGCGCATGCCGCAAAAGCAGGCCGGAACAAGAGGTTGATCATCGCTTCGGCGGCGCCGGCGGGATGCCCTGGCATCGTCAAATTGGCGTCCAAAATGTCGATTTTTTTTACACGCGTTGACAACAGGCGCGCCACCCGCGGGGTGCCCCATGCCACAGGCCGATAACCTCGGCGTGTCCGATCTCAACCCGGTCTTTCGGCAGCGGGATTTACCGAAACCGGCAGCACATTGTTGGCGCCGGTCGAGATCGCCACTTGCCGGCCGAGAATGTCGAGCGACATCCGCACCCGCCGGGAATCGAGCCGGTCGAAGATCGCCGGGCTGCTCGGCATGGCCCGTCGCTTGGATCTTGTCACAGCTTGATGAGGGCGGCGAGTGCCGCCACTCCAGCGGCGAGCATCACCCCCATCCGCACCGTGAGACGCAGCGAG
>Ga0210386_10005336_pt1 | contig 10468 bp, 6 predicted proteins | sample IncBWH32OmetaG_FD_160091 | JGI IMG/M metagenome (GOLD analysis project Ga0210386, IMG submission 160091) | Forest soil microbial communities from Barre Woods Harvard Forest LTER site, Petersham, Massachusetts, United States - Inc-BW-H-32-O ... | reverse complement strand
CTCGGCGTTCGAGGCGGTGCGGAGCGGCCCGATCATCCGCTGACGACGGCCGCGCTGGGCGTCCGGCGCCGGCTGACGCTACCCGGCGGGCGAGGTGACGATCGTCTCGGCCGCGTCGGCGCCCTGCGCCGCGCGCGCGTGCGAGCGGCTGTCGCGCGTCGAGATCAGCACGATCGTCAGCACGGCGCCGGCCAGCGCGAAGCCGCTGCCGACGAGGAACGCCCGATCGAACCCCTTCGCGAGCGCGACGGGGAGGTTGTGCTGGCCGGCGCGCTCGAGGCCGAGCGTGCGGCTGTTGGCGACCGTCGCGAGGATCGCCAGGCCGAGCGCGCCGCCGACCTGCTGCGCCGTGTTGACGAGCCCCGAAGCGAGGCCGGCCTCGTGCGGCTTCGTGCCCGTCTCGGCGGCGATCGTCACCGGCACGAACGACAGCCCGAGGCCGATCGCCGCGAGCAGCGACGGGCCGAGCACGTTCGCTGCGAACGTCCCGCCGGTGCCCGGCACGCGCGAGAACCAGAACAGGCCGCCGGCGATGAACAGCAGGCCCGCGAGCAGGACCGGCTTGTAGCCGAAGCGCGTCACGCCCGCGGACGCCGCGCCGGCCGAGAGGATGATGCCGACCGCCAGCGGCAGGTAGGAGACACCCGCCTTCAGCGCCGAGTAGTGCAGCACCTGCTGCATGTACAGCGAGATGAAGAAGAACATCGAGAACAGCGACATGCCGATCAGCAGCGCGACGGTGTCGGCGCCGCGCAGCGTGCGCAGGCGGAAGATCGAGAACGGCATCAGCGGCGCGCGCGAGCGCCGCTCGATCGCGAGGAACGTCGCCAGCAGCACGATCGCGCCACCGATCAGCAGCACCGTTTCGGTCGATCCCCAGCCGGCGGTGACGGCGTTGACGAGCGCGTAGACGAGCAGCGCGAGCCCGGCCGTGACCGTGACGGCGCCAGGGATGTCGAAGTTGCGCGTCTCCGCGTCGGCGTGGCTCTCGGCGAGCACGCGCGGCGCGAGCAACGCGCAGAGGACGCCGATCGGGACGTTGACGAACAGCACCCAGCGCCACGACAGGCCGCTCGTCAGCACGCCTCCGAGCAGCACGCCGGCGGCGCCGCCGGCGCCCGCTACCGCGCCCCACACGCCGAGCGCGCGGTTGCGCTCGGCGCCTTCGGTGAACGTCGTCGTGATGATCGACAGCGCGGCCGGCGAGACGATCGCGGCGCCCGTTCCCTGCACGGCGCGCGCCGCGATCAGCCACGGCTCCGACTGCGCGAGACCGCCCGCGAGCGACGCCAGCGAGAAAACGACGAGCCCGAGCATGAACATGCGCCGGCGACCCATCAGGTCGGCGAGCCGGCCGCCGAGCAGCAGGAAGCCGCCGAACGTCAGCGTGTAGGCGTTGACGACCCACGTGAGGTCGTCCTGGGAGAAGCGCAGCGCGTGCCCGATCGACGGCAGCGCGACGTTGACGATCGACGCGTCGATCACGATCACGAACTGGGTCATCGCGAGCAGCGCGAGCGCGATGTTCTTCGCGCGGCTCGCCGCCGGATGGGCGCCGGCGGTCGTTGCGGGGCTAACCGGGTCTGCGCTAGCGGTCATGGCGTCCTTTCGATCTCGACTCGGGCACGATGATATGAACGTCTGTGGAGACGACGAACCGGGTCGCGCGATTTGGACACCGGCCGCGAACCGCTCCGCGCGGCGCTCAGCCGCGAGCGCCGCGGCGGATCGTCTCGGCGACGACGGCCGGGTCGTCGTAGTACGGGACGTGGCCGACGCCGAGCGTGATGTGGCGCGCGTGCGGAAGCAGCGCGCGGGCGCGCGGCGCCTGGCGCGCATACGGCAGCAGGCGGTCGTGGATGCCCCACGCGATCGTCACGCCCGCGTCGCGCAGCTGCTCGCCGTTGGCGAACGTGTACTCGTCGAACGCCGCCAGGGCGGGGACGAACGCGGGCGCCGCCCACGCGTCGCGCATCATCTCGACGGCCTCCTCGGGCGGCAGTCGCTCGGGCCGGCCGAACGTCTGCCACAGCAGCGCGCGGCGTCCGACGCTCGATCGCGCGATCCGTTCGAGCAGCGGACGCGCCGGCGGCGGCGTGCGCGCGAGCGGGGCAAGCGAGAGCTGGCAGAAGCGGCGTTCGCCGGGCGTCCAGAAGCCGGCGGGCGAGAACGCGGTCGCCGTCGCCGCCGCACCGCGGCGCGCGAGCTCGAGCGCGATCGCGCCGCCCATCGAGTTGCCGGCGACGTGCGGGCGGCCGAGGCCCTGCTCGGCGAAGAAATGCTCGAACGCGCTCGCGTAGGAGTCGATCGTCGGGGCGACGTCGGCCGGCAGCGGCGCCGAGCGCCCGAAGCCGGGCGAGTCGCACGCGATCACGTCGTGGTCGCTCGCGAGCAGCCCGATCACGGGGCGGTTGATCTGCCAGCGCAGGCCGATCCCATGCAGCAGCACGAGCGGCGGGCCGGAGCCCTCGCGGTGGTAGTTGATCGACGTCACCCGCGCGCCGTGTCGGCGAGCGGCGCTTCGTGCACGGTCGCCGTCGCCGCGAGCGTCCGATCGCCGTTCTGCTCGGCGACGGGCTCCATGCGCGGCGAGAAGCGGTACTCGCCCGGGTCGAGCTCGCGCGTCCGCGCGAGGTACTCGCGCATGTAGCCCGGCCAGTTGGCGACGATCCGGCCGCGCTCGTCGCGATACCACGAGTCGCAGCGCGTCCACGCCGTGCCGGCGAAGCGCGCCTGCAGCTCGCGGTCGCTCGCCCGCTCGACCTCGGCGCGGACCTCTACGGAGGCCGCGCCTCGCACGCGCATCTGCTGGAGCGCCTGACGCAGGTACGACGCCTGCGCCTCCAGATAGACGATGATCGAACCGCCGGAGGTGTTCGTGTTCGGCCCGTACAGCACGAACATGTTCGGGAAGCCGGGCACGGTCACGCCGAGGTGCGCGTGCGCGCCTTCCCTCCACGCGTCGGCCAGCTCGGCGCCGTTCGCGCCGACGACGCGCATCGGGAGCATGAACTGCGTCGTCTTGAAGCCCGTCCCCCAGATGATGCAGTCGACGTCGTGCAGCCTGCCGTCGACCGTCACGATCCCCGTTGGCGTCACGCGCTCGATCGCATCGGTCACCAGCTCGACGTTCGCGCGCGCGAGCGTAGGCAGGTACTGCGAGCTGAACAGCACGCGCTTGCAGCCGAACGTGTAATCGGGCCAGACCTTGCGACGCAACTCCGGGTCCTTGACCTGCGAGCGCATGAACGCCGCCGAGCACAGTCCCGCGATCCGGCCGATCGTGCGCGGATGACGGATCGCCGCGGTGATCGTCTCGCAGTACTGGAACATGAAGCGACGGCGGAACGTCTGCACGCCGGGGACGCGTTCGATCGCCGCCCTGACGAGTGGCGGGTAGCGGCGGTTGCGCCGCGGCAACATCCAGTTCCCCGTGCGCTGGAAGACGCTCAGCCGCGCCGCCTGCTCGGCGACCTCGGGCACGAACTGCACGGCGCTCGCGCCGGTGCCGACGACGGCGACGCGCTTGCCGGCGAGCCGGTAGTCGTGCTCCCAGCGCGCCGAGTGAAAGCTCCTGCCGGCGAACGTCTCGATTCCGTCGATCGGAGGCAGCGCCGGCTGGTTGAGCTGTCCCGTCGCGAGCACGAGCGCGTCGGCTTCGTAGCGCTCGCCCTGCTCGGTCTGCACGCGCCAGCGCGCGTCGCGCTCGTCCCACGTGCACGAGGCGACCGCCCGGCCCAGCTCGATATGTCGCTCGACGTCGTACTCGCGCGCCGTCCGCCGCAGGTAGTCGCTGATCTCGGGCTGTGGCGAGCACAGCCGCGTCCAGTCGCGCCGCTGCGCGAACGAGAACGAGTAGAGATGACTCGGCACGTCGCACGCCGCGCCTGGATAGCTGTTGTAGTGCCACGTCCCGCCGAGCGACGGCGCCCGCTCGAGGATCGTCACGTCGTCGATCCCGTGTCGCTTGCACTCGATCGCGGCGGCGATGCCGCCGAAGCCGGCGCCGACGATCAGAACCGACTGCGGCCGGTTGGCGTCGGCGTCTGGACGTACTGCGGATGCTGCTGACATCGTGCCTCCCTCCGTTGCCAGCTTATTGTGCATCTTTGGCGAGCAGCCGCTCGCCGACGCCGCGCATCGTTTCTTCGCCGTAGGCCATCGACGGGTCGCCGGTCGTGAACACGGCGACCGTGAACGTGACGCCCGGGCGCTCGAGGCGCGCGACCTCGTTGAACAGCCCCTCGGAGGGGAGCGCGCCGGTCTTGAAGAAGACCTGCCAGCGCGGGCGCGCGACTTCGGGGATGCCCCAGCTCTGCTGCGGCTCGATGCCGTCGAGCAGACCGCGTGCGTATGGCCAGAACCGGTGCGGGATCAGTCGTTCGATCGCGACGAAGAAACGCGCCTGATCGGCCGCCGAGGTCTGCGTGTACGCCCACCAGCCGACGCCCGGCGCGTAGTCGCGCATACCCGCTTCGCGCGCGACCCGCGCGACCGCGCCGAGGCCGACGCGTTCGAGCACGGCGGACGCGTCTTCGTTGTTCGATTCGTGGATCATCGGATACAGCAGCGAGTTGTCGAACCCGCTGACGGCGCGATGCACGGCGTCGAGCCGTTGCAGGAACGCCGTCAGGAACATCACCTTGATGACGCTCGCACTCTGGAAGCGCTCACGCAGGCGCACGCCCGCGAGGCGGCCGCGGCTGTCGACGACGGCGAGCGACGTGCTGCCGGCGCGGCCGTCGAGATAGGCGATCGCCGCCGCGATCGCGTCGCCCGACGGGTACGCCGCGACCGGTTTGCGCGGGTGCGGGGTCGAAGCCACCCGTTCGACAGCCGGTGTGCCCGCGTTCGCGGGGGTGACCAGGAGCAGGCTCGCGAGCAGCGCGGCGCAGAGCGGCAGCGGCTGTCGCGTACCTCGCACCCGGCGCAGGCTAACGCCCTGCGCGGCCGCACCGCACGCGACGCTAGCGCTTGTGCTTGCCCTTCGCCTTGGCGGCGAAGCCGATGCTCGTGTACGCGATCGAGACCGATTCGGCCTTCGACGCCGGCACGAAGCCGACGCGCAGCTTGAACCGCAGCCTGTGCGCGCGCTGTGCGCCGACGCCTCGGCGCGACAGCGGCGCCTTGATCGTGTACTTGCCGGCCTTCTTGAACCTGCGGTAGGTCGTGCGCAGGTCGCCGCTCTTCACGCTCACGCGCCCGGCGGCGAAGATCTGCACGCGCAGCACGAGCTTGCCGCGGACGATTCGCTTGCTGAGGATCTTGATCCGCGTCCGGCCCCTGCCGCCGGTGCAGCCGGCGACGGCGATCTGCGTCGCCTGTTTGATCGCGACGCCGCTCTGCGCGGTGATCGTCGTCGGCATCGTCAACGTCTGCGTGCAAAGCGCGCCGACCGCCGTCAGCGCCGAGTTGGGCCCGCTCGGCAGTTCGAGCACGAAGCTCGACACCGGCACGTCGGGGATCGAGCCGAACGTCGAGGTCGTGATGCCGTGCTTGATGTTCGTGGCGCCTTCGAGGATCACACGAACGCCGTTGTCGCCTTCGAGCAGCAGATCGAGGTTGGGGAACGCCGCGCCGCCGTGCGAGACGAGGTAGGCCGGGCCTTTCAACGGTTCGGCGAGCACCGGCGTCGTGACGATCACGCTGCCGACCTTCGAGCTGGACGGGCAGCTGTACGGGTTGGCCGCGTATGTCGCTTCGGGGCACGCTTTCTGCAGCGTCGTCAGGCGCGACGGCAGCGATTTCGGCAGTTCGGCGACGACCGAGCGAAGGTTCGCCTGGTGCGCGCCCTGCAGCAGATTGACGCGCAGCGCGGCGCCGTTCGCTTTCAGCGTCGCCGGGTTCGTCGACGCGCTCGTCGCGGCGGAGAACGACGGTTTGAACGCCAACGCGTTGCAGTTCGTCACGGCGAACGGGCTGGACAGCCCTTGCGTCGCGCCGAGCGTCGAGCTCAACGTCGAGTCGGTCGACAGGCCGCCGCAATTGGTCGGGTTGAACAGGAAGTTTTCGCGGGTGACCGCGACGCTGATGTAGCGCAGCCGCAACGGCACGCCCTTGTAGATCGTCGGCACCGAAGCGCTGACGATCACGCGCGCGGTGTGCGGGTCGACGCTGATCGACGCGCGCGTCGTCAGCGTGCCGAGCTGGAACGGCCCGGCGGCCGCGTTGACCGGGATCGACAGGCCATACGGCGCTCCTTGGTATGGGCCGGTCAGGAAGACCGCTCCGCTGAACGCGTACGGTTCGCTGCCCGAGCCGGAGTAGACGGTCGCCGTGCCGATCAGGCTGCTGGCCGGGCAGGTCCCGAGCTGCGCCTGCGGTTCGCCGCACAGCGGCACCGACGGGATCGCGCCGGCGAGGCCCGGTGGCAGCACGGTCGACACATGCGAGACGTATTGCTGGCCTTCGGCGCGGGCGAGGTTGAGCGTGTAGTGCGTGTACGCGCCGGCGCTGTTCGAGCTGTCGACGGTGCTCTGCGCGAGCGCGAACGGGGGCGAGGAGGGGCAGCCGCCGATCGCGAACGGCGTCGCGCCGATCGCGGTGGCGCCGCCGCCGACGCCGCCCGGTTCCGGGAAGGCCGTGTACGGGGTGAATTCGTAGTCGGTGCTGGCCGCGGTGCACGTGAGCGGGTTCGCCAGCGGCGCCCGAGCGCCGCCGTTGAGCGTCAGGATCAGTTCGCTGAACGGCAGCTGCGGGTTGTTCGCGAACGTGACTTCGAGGCGACCCGTGCTCGGGTTCGGCGTCACCGAGCCCTGCAGGCGGACGGACACGCCCATGGTGCTCTCGGCGTCGAGGTACAGCGTGTACGGGGGGTTGGTGATCGGTCCGCCCGTCGGGCCGCCAAGGAACACCGACCCGGTCAGCGAGTGCGGCGGCAGGTCCGTTTCGATCGTCACCGCGCCGACGCGCGAGCCCGCCGGGCAGGCGACGGGAGCGGTCGTGCCGATGCCAATCTGCGCCGCCGAGCAGGCTTCGAGGCCGTGGGCTGCCGACGGGTTGAGCGTCAGGCCTTCGGGCAGCACGACCCGCGCGTCTTTGATGTCCGACGTGTTGATTTCGCTTTCGTGCGTTTTCTGCGGCACCTGCACGACGGTCGTCGCGCCGTCGGGCGCGTCCGGAGCGGCGTTTTCGGGCGTGACCGTGGTCGATGGCGCGAACGGCACGCTTCCGCACCCATCGACGCCGACCGGCGTGTGCGTTTCGGCCGTGGCTTTTTCTTTGGTCCACGATTCGAGTTCGAGGTGCGACGTGGTCGAACTCGAGCACACGCTCGGCAGCGTCAGGAAGTTGCCGCCGGCGTGCCCGTTGAAGTTGAGTTTCGACTTCAGCACCTTCAACGGCGATTTCATGCCCAGCAGGGCTTTCACTTCGGCTTCGTTCGGCACGTTGTTGATTTCGAAGTACTCGTGGTAGTCGCCGCTCCAATCGACGTGCCCTTCGAGGAACAGGCGGATCGGCGAGACCAGTTCGCCCCCCGGTTCGACGGCGATCCCGAAGTCGAGCGGCAGGCCCGAGCCGGCCGGCGGTGCGAGGTTGTAGACGGTCCCGCTCAGCGACGGCAGCGCGAGCGGGATGCCGAGCGGTTCGGCCACGGCTTCCATTTCGGTCGTGCCGACTTCGCTGGAGGCCGGGCAGCCTTTCGGGTTCGACTGGAACTGCGTGACGCTGCAGTCCGGCTGCGGCGCCTCGGGGTCGGCGGCGAGGCCCGGCGGCACGTCGACGCGGATCCGCTTGACCGATGCGCCTTCGATGCTCGTGCCGCTGTGTTTCATCACGAACGTCGTAATGCCCCACGCGGGATGGCTGGCCGCCTGGGTCACGGCTTCTTTGCGGTTCGCTTCGACGCTCGCGTACGTGCACGTGTGGTTGTTGCACGTCCCCGCTTCAAAGCTTTCCGGGCCGAACGACGCGTCGGCGGTCGCGCTCAGCGCGAGCAGGCCGAGCACGACGAGCGCGATCGTCGATGCCAGTGCTGCCCGGGCGTGCGCCGTCATAGCGGTCTGCTCCTCATCTCTACCTCCCTGTAGCTCAGGGCCTGCCGACGCGCGCGACGCGCGACCCGACATAGAAGCCTTACCCGCATCGGGCGGCTCTATTCAGCCAGATGCGACACGTGGCCACGCCGGCGCCAAGGCCGGCGCGCGCCACGCGCTATCGCTCGCGCGGGACGTACGGCGCGAGCTCGCGCCGAGCGATCGAGAGCTTGTGCACCTCATCGGGGCCGTCGGCGAGGCGCAGCGTGCGCAGGTGCGCGTAGGCCGAGGCGAGCCCGAAGTCATCGGAGACGCCGCCGCCGCCGTGCACCTGGATCGCGCGGTCGAGCACGCGCAGCGCGACGTTCGGCGCGGCGACCTTGATCGCCGAGATCTCGATCCTCGCGTGCCGGTTGCCGACGGTGTCCATCAGCCACGCGGCCTTCAGCGTCAGCAGCCTCGCCATCTCGATTTCGATCCGCGACTCGGCGATCCAGTCCTGCACGTTGCCGCGCATCGCCAGCGGCTGGCCGAACGTGACGCGCGAGACGGCGCGCCTGCACATCTGCTCGAGCGCGCGCTCGGCGGCGCCGATCGCGCGCATGCAGTGATGGATCCGACCCGGGCCGAGGCGCGCCTGCGCGATCATGAACCCGTCGCCCTCGCTCGCGATCAGGTTCGAGACGGGAACCCGCACGTTCTCGAAGTCGACTTCGGCGTGGCCCTCCTGGTCTTGGTAGCCGAACACGGGCAGGCCGCGCATGATCGTCACACCGGGCGTGTCGATCGGGACGAGGATCTGGCTCTGCTGCTTGTACGTCGGCCCATCGGGGTCGGTCTTGCCCATCACGATCATGATCCGGCAGTTCGGGTGCAGCGCGTTCGACGTCCACCACTTGCGCCCGTTGAGCACGTACTCCCCTGTGCCCGACTGGGTGTCGCCCTCGCGCGTAATCCGCATCGCGATGTTCGTCGCGTCCGAGCTCGCGACGTCGGGCTCGGTCATCGCGAACGCCGAGCGGATCTCGCCGTCGAGCAACGGGCGCAGCCAGCGGTCCTGCTGCTCGGGCGTGCCGAACTGGTGCAGCACCTCCATGTTGCCGGTGTCCGGCGCCGAGCAGTTGCACGCCTCCGAGGCGATCCGCGACCGTCCGAGGATCTCCGCGAGCGGCGCGTAGTCGCTGTTGGAGAGCCCGGCGCCGTCGTGCTCGTCGGGCAGGAACATGTTCCACAGCCCGGCGTCGCGCGCACGTGCCTTCAGCTCCTCCATGATCGCCGGGTGGTGGTGGGGGTCGCCCGACTCGCGCAGCTGGCGCTCATAGACCTCCTCGGCCGGGTACACGTGCTCGTCCATGAACGCCGTCAGGCGCTCCTTGAGCTCAACGCAGCGATCGCTCGGCTGAAAGTCCATGTCTCTCCTTTGTCGGCCCGAACGACGGTGTATATCGAGTCTCTCGCCCGTATGGAGAGGACGTGCGCCGCGGTCGCTACCTTGTGCCGCCGATGCGGCAGCGAACCGTTCACATCGCGGCGATCGCGCTCGGCGCCGCGCTGCTCTGCCTCCCTGGCTGCGGCGGAAGCGGCGGCGGCGCCTCGACCGCTCGCTCCGCGTCCCATCCGCAGGCGCGCGCCGGGCGACCGAACATCGTCTTCGTGCTGACCGACGACCTCGCGTGGAACCTCGTGCGGCACATGCCGCACGTCCTGCGGATGCAGCGCGAAGGCGAGTCGTTCACGAACTACTACGTGACCGACTCGCTGTGCTGCCCCTCGCGCGCCTCGATCTTCACCGGCCGCTTTCCGCACGACACGCACGTGTTCGACAACAGCGCGCCCGAAGGCGGCTACAGCGTCTTCCACGAACGCGGCGAGCAGCGTCAGACGTTCGCCGTCGCGCTTCAGCGCGCCGGCTATCGCACGGCGATGATGGGCAAGTACCTGAACGGCTACGAACCGGGAGCGAGCGAACGCGGCCGCCCGCGACCGGGAGTGCCGCCGGGCTGGAACGAGTGGGACGTCGCCGGCAACGGCTATCCGGAGTACGGCTACAGGATGAACAGCGACGGGCACGTGCGCCGGTATGGGTACGCGGTGCGCGACTACCTGACCGACGTGCTCGCGCGCAAGGGCCTGCGCTTCATCGACCGTGCGGCCGCCGCGCGGCGGCCGTTCCTGCTCGAGATCGCGACGTTCGCGCCGCACGCGCCGTTCACGCCGGCGCCACGCGACGCGAACGCGTTTCCCGGCCTGCGCGCGCCGCGCTCGCCGGCGTTCAACACGGTCGGCAGCCATGAGCCCGCGTGGCTGAGCTCGTTCGTGCCGCTCGACCAAGCGCAGATCGACTCGATCGACCGACAGTTCCGCCGACGTGCGCAGGCGGTCCAGGCGGTCGACAGAATGATCGGGGAAATCGAGGCCGAGCTCGCCGCGAAGGGTGTCGCGCGCGACACGTACATCGTGTTCAGCTCCGACAACGGCCTGCACATGGGCGA
>Ga0210386_10005332_pt1 | contig 10470 bp, 13 predicted proteins | sample IncBWH32OmetaG_FD_160091 | JGI IMG/M metagenome (GOLD analysis project Ga0210386, IMG submission 160091) | Forest soil microbial communities from Barre Woods Harvard Forest LTER site, Petersham, Massachusetts, United States - Inc-BW-H-32-O ... | reverse complement strand
CCAAGGACGTCTAGCAAGCGCACCAGCCGGACGTCGACGCCGATCTCTTCGCGGGTCTCCCGGACCGCCGCCTCGGCCGGGGATTCGCCGACCTCGACGGCACCGCCAAGCACCCCCCACCCGTCGTTATGAGCGGCGTGCTGGACGAGCAGCAGCCGGCCGGCCTGGTCAACGGGAAGCACCGAGACCGACGGAAGCAGGAGCAGGTCATGTCCGACGGCCGCCCGCAGCCGCGCGATATGCGCCGGGATGCTCACCTTGGCACCTTTCCCGGGCCAGAGTATGTCCAAGCGCAGACGCGAGCTGGGATGGTATGAGGGTGATATTGGGCCTGTGGAGGAGGGCGCAGTGACAGGGCAGATTCCAGCCGGTGACATCCATCATCTGCGACTTACGGTGTGCGATGTGCAGCGCAGCCGCGAGTTCTATACCAACCTGCTCGGCTTCCAGGTGGTGGCGGAATCGCCCCCGTCCGGCGACCCGGCGGCCGAGGAGGTGTTCCGCGTGCTGTTCGGCGGCGTGGTCATGATCCGCGGCAACCTGATCATGGGGCTGCGGCCGATGGCGCCCGCCGGGGACCAGTTCGACCCGGACCGGGTAGGCCTGGATCATCTCAGCTTCGGCGTGCCCAGCCGTGAGGACCTGGAGCAGGCGGCCGCGCTGTTCGACGAGCACGGCGTGACCCATGGGGTGATCACACCGCTGCCGTCGTTCGGCATCGACGTGCTGTCCTTCAACGACCCGGACGGCATCCAGCTGGAGCTGACCGCGCCGGTGGCGCCGGCCGACGGCGGCGAGTGACGCTACGGATCCGGCTCGCCGGCCTGGCGCCCGCCCTGCGTCGCTCAGCCGGGTCCGTCCAGCTCGCCCGCCAGATCTCGCGGAGCACGCATCCGCCACGCGTCGGTCACCAGCTCGGTCAGGCGCTCGATGTCCACCTGCGCCAGCCGCAGCATCACCAGCGGCCAGCCGTCGTATCCGGGCGCGGTAAAGAAGACCTCGGGCTCGCCTAGGAGGAGAGCCTGCTTCTCGGCTTCGTCCCCCACGAACAGCACCGCGATGTCGGTCCGGATGACCCGGCGCTGGCCGGGAAGGCGCTCGGGGTAGGACCAGACGAATCCTTTGCCGCCGACCCGGAAATCGAAGCCGTCGCTGTCGATCTCCTCCACGTCGGGCAGGGCCAGCGCGACGCGCCGGACGTCATCGGCGTCGGCCATCGCGCTTCCTCCCCGGCATGAGCACAGGTTAGACGCCCGGCCTGGACGGTGGCGGCGAATTAGTTCTTGCCGGGGTTGAAGATCTCGCGCGGGTCCAGCGCGTAACGCACGGCCGACTGCAGTGCGAGCGACCCCGGGTCGAGTTCGCGGCGCATGCCGTCGCGCTTGAGGATCCCGACGCCGTGTTCCCCGGTCACCGTGCCGCCGAGCGCGATGGCCGCGTCGAGCATTTCCTCGAACGCCGCCTGGGCCTGGATCCGGGCGGTTTCGTCACCAGCCGGGGTGACCAGGAGGGGGTGCAGGTTACCGTCCCCGGCGTGAGCGATCGTCGCGATCCGTACCCCGTGCCGCGCGCCGATCTCGTTGATCCGTCCCAGCATCGCCGGAACCCGGGAGCGCGGGACGCAGACGTCCTCGGTGAGCACCGGGCCGAGGCGTTCGAGGGCTGGATAGGCCAGCCGCCTGGCCTCGAACAGCGCCTCGGCTTCCGCGTCATCGGTCGACTGCTCGACCCAGATCGCTCCGGCGTCGGTCATGGTGGCGGCGATGTCGGCCGCCTCGGCGGCGCCCGACTCCCCCGGCGTGTCGATGCGGGCCAGCAGTAGCGCCGCCGCGTCCGCCTCGATGCCCATGTGCTTCCACTCCTCCACTGCCTCCAGGCAGACCCGGTCGAGGAGCTCGAGGGCGGCGGGGGTCAGCCCGCGCCGGGTGATCTGGGCCACGGCCTGGCCGGACGTGACCAGGTCGGCGAAGGCGCCGACCACGGTGCGCGGCGTACCGGCCCGGGCAGGCCGCAGCCGCAGGGTCACCTCGGTCACCACGCCGAGCGTGCCTTCGGAGCCGACGAAAAGCCCCACCAGGTCGAGCCCGGCGACACCCTTGGTCGTGCGCCGTCCGAGGCGGACCACCTCGCCGTAGGCCACGGGCCCGCCCACGACGGCACGCAGGCCCAGCACGTAATCGCGGGTGACGCCGTACTTCAGGCAGCACAGGCCGCCCGCGTTGGTGGCGACGTTGCCGCCGATCGTGGACCACTGGGCGCTGGCCGGGTCGGGCGGGTACCACAGGCCGTGTTCGGCCACGGCGGCCTTGAGGTCACCGTTGATCACGCCCGGCTGCACGACGGCCAGCAGGTTATCCGCGTCGATCTCGAGGATCTGGTTCATCGCCGACAAGTCCAGAATGACGCAGCCGCCGACCGCGTTGGCGCCGCCCGATAGGCCGGTACCCGCGCCGCGCGGGACGACCGGGGCGCCCAGCTCGGCGCAGACGCGCACCACGTGCTGGACCTCGGCCTCCGAGCGGGCCCGGACGCCGACGGAGGCCTGCCCGGTAGGCGCCCACTCCGCGTCGTCGTGCGAGATGGCCGCGAGCACGTCAGGATCGACGACGAGCCGCTCCGCCGGGAGCCCGCGGCTCAGCGCCTCGACCAGGGCGCCGGGGTTCACCACCGGTTCGGTCTCGTGTGCAAGGTCCATGTCAGAACCTTAGGTTCTGGCGGGCCGGGCGGTCATCTCGGTAAGGGACAGCGACTCAGGTGGGGAGGTCCTGGGCGGCTGCCTGGGCTCCCAGTAGCTGGTCGAGGGCGGCCGCCGCGTCCAGCGGGTGGGCGATAGGGCCCCACCGGGCGCCGGACAGGCCGGCGAGCTGGGCCGCTTGGTCGTGATCATCGGCCGGGGCCAAGATGATCAGTTCGGGCAGGCGGCGGGCCGTCTCGAGGGTGTCGTCGTCGTCGGTGCTGCGGCAGTCAGACAGCAGGATGACGACCCGGCGCCGGGCCCGGGCCTGGGTCAGCTGCTCGTGCGCGGCCTGCAGGGCATCGGCCAGCCTGGTGACGCCGTGGCCGCGAAGGCCCAGCAGCCGTTCGGCCACCACTGCGGGCGCGGTGTCGCTGGCCAGGGGCTTGATGACCTCGACGGTCGCGGCGAAGGACAAGACGGCGTGCTCCTGCGGGGCGCGCAGCGCGCAGGCGGCGGCGACCGTCGCGGCGGCGGCCAGCCGCGCACCGCTCATCGAGCCGGACCGGTCGACCACGACCGCGAAGGCGGTGCGCGACCGGGCCCAGTGCACGGTGGTCAGGTCGTCATGCCCGACCGGCCGGGCTTCGGTCCGCGCGGCCGACACCCCCTCGATCGAGGCGTCGATGTCCAGATCGCCGTCCAGGGCGCCGCGAGCGGGCCGCAGCCGGGACATCCCGCGCATCGCAGGCCTCCCGGACCGGGCCCGGTCGAGCACGATCCGCGAGGCGAGCCGGATCGCGGCCGCCCGGAGGCGCTCGTCGGTGGCGGTGGTCATGAGCGCGAGCAACTCGAACGCGCTGGGATCGCCGGCCAGGGCCCGGCGCACGGCGTCCTCATCGAGTACCCCGACCTCGGGGCTGAGCTCGGAGAAGCGGGGGTGACGGGCGAGCTCGTGCCGTCCGACGGTCTTGCCGTCGGGCCGTCCCGACTTGGGCGCCGGCCGGCGCGGCCCGCCAGCCGCCGGAGCGGACGGCGGGCCGGTCATTCCCCCGGGCTGGCGTCGCCTCCCGCCGAGTCCGAGCGGGCGGCTCGCACGCTGCGGAAGATCTCCTCGATGACCTGGTCGGCGGACCGCCGGCAGGATTCGTGCCGCCGGACGCGCCCGGACAGGGTGGTCAGGGCTGCGTCCAGCCCGGCCTGCCAGTCGTCGGCCGGTACGGCGCGGATGTCGGCCAGCTCGGGGACCAGCCGGGCGTAGTCGATGGCGCCCCGGACCGAGGCGCCCGAGCGCAGGTCGGGATGCTCGCGGGTGGCCCGGGCGAGCGTTACGGCCTCGGCGACCAGGACCGGCTTGGCCTGCTCGGCCGAGAGCCGCACGATCTGTCGTTCCTGCTCGGCGTCCTGGTACCCGACCGAGATCCGGCAGGTCCGGTCGTACAGCGCCATCGACAGCCGCGACGTCCCCACCGAGTCGTAGGGGTTCATGGCCGCGACCAGCCGGAAGCTCGGGTCCGCGGCGATCCGGCCGAGCCGCGGCACGTTGATCTCGCCCTCGGACATGACGGTGAGCAGGACGTTGATCGTTTCTTCCGGAACCCGGTTGAGTTCCTCGACGTACAGCAGGCCGCCGTCGCGCATGGCCCGGACCAGCGGGCCGTCGGAGAAGTTCTCGGGCCGGTAGCCCTGCTCCAGGACCAGCGCCGGGTCGAAGGACCCGATCAGGCGAGCCGGGGTCAGCTCGGCGCTTCCCTCGACCAGGACGAACTCGGTGTTCCGGGACTCCGCGACCTGCCGGAGCAGGGTGGACTTGCCCGTGCCGGGCGGTCCCTCGATCAGGATGTGGGCGCCGGAAGCGAGCGCGGCTCGGACCAGCTCCAGCTCGCGCCGGCGCCCGACAACCTGGATCGGCATCAGGTCAGTCCTCCCGGAGCGCGCGTGTCGGACAAGCCGCCACGCGGCCGCTCAATGCTCGTGGACCACGATGCCGCGTACGTTCTTGCCGGCCAGCAGGTCCTCGTAACCTTCGTTGACCTGATCCAGGGTGTAGGTCCTGGTGATGATCTCGTCGAGCTTGAGGTCGCCGGCCTGGTACAGGCCAAGGATCTTGGGGATGTCGGTAGTCGGATTGCAGTCACCGAACAGGCTGCCCTTCACCGTCTTCCGGAACAGGGTCAGGATGGTCCCGGGCAGTTGGATCGTGGGCTCCAGCAGCTTGTTCAGCCCGGTCAGCACGACGATGCCGTCCTTGCCCACCGCGTTGAACCCCGCCCCGACGACCTCGGCGGTCATGAGGTCGACGGTGAGGATGGCCGAGTCGGCGCCCTGGCCCCTGGTCATCTGGGTAATGGCCTCCTGCGCCTCCTCCGCGGTGGCGAACGCGTGAGTGGCGCCGAGCTCCATGGCCTTCTCGCGCTTGTTCTCCAGCGGGTCGATGGCGACGACGTTCTTAGCGCCGGCGTACCGGGCGCCCTGCACGGCGTTGATCCCGATGCCGCCGATGCCGTAGATCGCGACCGTGTCGCCAGGCGAGACCTTGGCCGTGTTGACGGCCGAACCCCAGCCGGTGGGCACGCCGCAGCCGACCAGTACGGCCTTGTCCAGCGGCAGGTCGTCGTCGACCTTGACCGCTGAGTTCTGATGGATCACCGCGTACTGGCTGAAGGTGCCGAGGATGCACATGGCGCCGTACTGGCCACGGGGACCGGTAAACGGGAAGTGCTCGCCGGGCAGGTAGCCTTCCAGGATCGTCGCGCCCCAGTCGCAGATCGACTGGCGCCCGGTGGCGCAGTAGCGGCAGATGCCGCAGTTCGGGATGAAGGAGCAGACGACGTGGTCACCGGGCTTCACCCGTGTCACGCCCGGCCCCACCTCCTCGATGATCCCGGCGCCCTCGTGTCCGAGCACCATCGGCAGGCGTGCTTCGAGGTCCCCGTGCGCGACGTGGATGTCGGAGTGGCACAGGCCCGCGTACAGGTAGCGAATCAGAACCTCGCCTTCCTGCGGCCGGTCCAGGTCGAGCTCCTCGATCTCGATGCGCTTACCCGGCTCGTAGACGACGGCTGCCTTGGTCTTCATCGACTCTCCTTCGGTTGGGTGACCCCCCTTACTCTTCCTCCCAGGCCACCGTATGTTCAAGCCTGTGTTTCGGTATCCCGGCGGCCGGCCAGGTTATCCTCGCGATCATGCCAACATTGGCCGTGCTGGGCGCGGGGCCCAAGGGAATCGCGATCGCCGCCAAGGCGCGGGCCCTGGAAGCGGCGGGGCTCGGTGCGCCGAGGGTGGTACTCATCGACCCCGGCGCGGTCGCCGGGAACTGGAGCGGACGGCAGGGCTACACCAGCGGCCTGCTGCCGCTGGGCACGCCCCCGGAGAAGGACGTCGGGTTCCCGTACGCCGATAGCTGGGGACCAGCGTCTCCCGCGGTCACCGCGGCGATGGCCGACTACACCTGGCAGCGGCACCTGATCGCACACGGCGCGTACGCCGACTGGGTGGACCGGGGCCGGACGCGGCCCACGCACCGGCAGTGGAGCTGGTACCTGCGCGAGGTGGCCGAGAAGGCGCAAGCCGAGATCATCGCGGCCGACGTGGTCGGGTTGGAGGCCGACGGCGAGCGGTGGCAGGTGACCGTGGAGCCCGGGGAGGCGATCGGGGCGGACGGCGTGGTGGTCACCGGCGCGGGCCCGCCGATCCGCGTGGCGGGCCAGCCGGACAGGCACCCGCGCGTCCTCGACGGCCGCAGCTATTGGCTGCACGAGCACGCGATCAGCACGCGGGTGGCCCAGAACGCATGCGTGATCGGCAGCGGCGAGACGGCGGCCTCGGTCGTGATCAGCCTGGTCAGCAAGCTGCCCAAGCACTCCTCGGTCGACGTGCTGACCAGCCGTGGGGTGCTGTACTCGCGCGGCGAGAGCTACGAGGAGAACCGCCTGTACTCCGACCCCGGGGACTGGCCCGGGCTGGCCGAGGCACACCGGCGCGAGTTCCTCGTGCGCACCGACCGCGGCGTGGTCTCGCGGCAGGCCGAGGCGATCCTCAACCAGTCGCGCGGCTTCCGTACGCTCGCCGGGCGAGCGGCGGCGATCCAGGCCGGCGAGCGGCAGGTGGTCGTCACGATCGAGTACGGCGACGAACGTGAGCAGGTCGCCTACGACCTGGTGGTGGTCGCGGTCGGCTTCGAGCCTCGCTGGTTCGAGGGCTTGCTCGGCGTACAGGCCCGGCACCGGCTCGACCAGGCAGTCGCGGACACCCATCTCGAGCGGCGGATCGAAGTCGACCTGTCGGTCGCCGGCCTGCGCCCGCCGTTGCACCTTCCGGTGGCGGCCGGCCTGGCTCAGGGACCGGGCTTCCCCAACCTGAGCTGCCTGGGCCTGCTGAGCGACCGCATCCTGCGCCGCTACGTCGCCCCGCCCGAGCCGGTGCTCACGGCCTCGGAGAACAGGGCCCAGGAGAGGAGAGAGCGTGTCTGAGGTGCCCGACGAGGTGTGGGAGAGCGACGATTGCGTGCGCCGCACGCTCGTCCTGCCGGCCCGGCTGGCCGAGCGGCTCGCGGCCCGGGCCGAGCAGCGCGGGCTCTCGTTCAGTGACCTGCTGGTCGAATACGCGCAGGATGGCCTGGAGCACGATGGAGCCGAAGGACCGTGACCGGCTGGCCGTGTACCTGGCCAGCGGCAACCCGAACCCGTTCCTCCCTAAGAGGGGTGGATGGGACATATCTCGTGGACCCAGTGACCGTCGAGGTGCCTCCGCGCCTCCTGCATGGCGATGATGGCACCGCCGCACCGCTGGCAGACCTGGCCTGGGGCATGGAGCTCGTTGTCGTCCGGGCCGAGGTAGTTCACCTCCCGCTCTGCCGCCTCGTGCTCGTATAGCTCTCGCTCCCCCCCGAATAGCTCCTCTCGCTCTTCTTCAAGCTCCGTCGGCGGGGGGGCCGGGGCCTCCCACAACTCCTGGCCGAACTCGGGTCCGAAATCTGGCCGAGATGTCATCGTGCCTCCATGGGTGAGTGCCAGGGACGGGCCGCGAGGACGGCCAGATGCAGCGATACGAGCGTGTCCTCGAGGTCTGGCAGTTCGTCGGTGCGGTCCGCGCGGACCATGGACCGTACCAGCTCGGCGGTGGCCCCGGCTAGGGCCAGGTACGCCTCGTGCGGGACGGCCGGCCAGTCCGGATGCCGCTCCCGAGCGCGCTGGTGCCAGGTCCGGTTCAGGTCGGCGAACCGCCGGCTCGCAGCCTCGAGCCGGCCGACCGCCCGCGGGCCGGCGGCCGGCATGTCGATATAGAAGACCCGGGCGAAGGCCGGCTCGTCGGCCAGGAAAGCCAGGAAGGCGCGGTACGCGGCCCGGATCATTTGCTCGTCCGGGGCGTCGGCCGACACCGCACGAGCCGCGGATACCACTCCGGCGAACATGAGCTGCCGACCCTCGCCGGTCGCCGTCAGGAAGCACTCCTCCTTGTCGGCGAAGTGGGCGTAGAACGCGGCCCGGGATACCCGGGCCCGCCGTACGACGTCGGCCACGGTGACGGCCGGATAACCAATGTCGGATACCGCGGCGATTACGGACCGGAGCAGCCGTTCCCGCTGGGAAGCGCGGACGGCGCGCAGCGGCAGGCCATTCCGGCCGCGGGGCAGGCCGGGCTGCCCTTCGTGCGTCCGGGCGAGCGTCCCGCCCGGCTTGGTCTCGGCCACAGGCTAACAGTAACCCGGCCTGGCCCTGGGTCAGCCGCGCTGGTCGCGGACCTGGCGCTTGATCCGGGCCAGCATGGCGGCCATGCCGCGCAGGCGCAGTGGGCTGACCAGGTCCTGCAGGCCAAGCTGACTGGAGAACTCCCCCGGCGTGGCTAGCACCTCGTCTGCGTTCAGCCCGTCCAGCCCGGCGTGCAGGATGCTGGCGAAGCCGCGGGTGGTCGGGGCTTCGGGAGGCGCCTCGAAGAACAGGTGAACGGTTGCGTCGGGTTCGACCTCGACGGCCAGGAACAGCGGCGACTGGCATTCCGGCACCGGCTCGAGCAGGTCGTGGTGCTCAGCGTAGCGGTCGGGCAACGCGGGCAGCTCCTGCGAGAACTCCAGCAGGAGCTGCAGCCGGTCCTTGCCCGACATCGCGTTAAAGTCGTCGACGATCTCCTGCAGCCGGGGGTTGAGCGTGGGGGTGCTCACGGGCTGTCCCCGCGGGTGATGGGAACGCGGACGGTGTTCCCCCACTCGGTCCACGAGCCGTCGTAGTTGCGCACGTGCTCGAAGCCCAGCAGATGGGTGAGCACGAACCAGGTGTGACTCGACCGCTCGCCGATGCGGCAGTAGACCACCACGTCGTCGTCGGGTCGTAGCCCGGCCTCGCCGAGGTAGATAGCCTCCAGCTCGGCACGGGAGCGGAAGGTGGCGTCCTCGGCGGCGGCCCGGGCCCACGGGACGCTCCGCGCGCCGGGAATGTGGCCGCCGCGCAGGGCGCCTTCCTGCGGGTAATCGGGCATGTGCAGCAGCTCGCCGCTGTACTCCCCGGGGGACCGCACGTCGATCAGCGGCTGACCCAGATGGGCCAGGACTTGGTCCTGGAACGCCCGGATCTGCGTGTCGTCGCGGTCGATGACCGGGTAATCGGTCTGCGGGCGCTTGGGCTCCTCGGTGCTGAGCGGCCGGCCCTCGGCGATCCACTTGGCCCGCCCGCCGTCCATCAGGCGCAGGTCGGGGTGCCCGAACAGCGAGCACACCCACAGGGCGTACGCGGCCCACCAGTTGTTCCGGTCGCCGTAGAGCACCAGCGTGGTGTCGCGGCTTATGCCCTTGTCCGACATCAGCCGGGCGAAGCCGGGGCCGTCGACGTAGTCGCGAGTGACGGGGTCGTTGAGTTCGGTGTGCCAGTCGAGCTTGACCGCGCCGGGGATATGACCGGTCTCGTACAGCAGCACGTCCTCATCGGACTCGGCTACCACCAGGCCCGGATCGTCGAGATGCTCCGCCACCCACTCGGTGGTGACGATCATTTCGGGGTGGGCGTATTCCTGCAACTTAGCCGCGGAATCATTGGGCAGCGCCACGGTCAGCCTCATCTCTGCTCGGTTAGGTCCACATCATCCCACCAGGGATTAAACGCGGTACCCCGGCACCGGCTTCCCGGCCGCGCCGGCCACCCCGTTCAGACCAGACGCTGGTGGACGTAGCACCATCGCCAGCGCGATCCCGGCTCCAGGCCTGCGGCGAGCGGGTGGTCGGTCTCCTCGTAGTGCGCCCTGGCGTGCCGGTTGGGTGAGTCGTCCGAACAGGCCACCCAGCCGCAGGTCAGGCAGATCAGGAGCGCCTGCCAGCGGCTCTCGCTAGCGCGGCAGTCCTGGCAGTCACGCGACTGAGGCGTGACCGCTGCGAGCCCGTCAAGATGCTTGCAGCGCGGCGCCGACCCGTTCGGGCTACTGGCGGGCGCGCCGTGGGCCACATTCTGGCCTCTGATCATGGCAGCGCCCTCACCGTCACGGAAAGCCGGACCTGGCCCGGCGGGTCACGGTCAGTCAATCCTGGCCGCCCGGTTCGGGAAACAAGCAATCCGAGGAAAGGCCATCACCAGAGCCGATCAACCCTGGGCAACGGCCCGGACATTCCCGACGCCCGGAGCGGCAAAGTAGGCTATGTAGCAAGCCTGAAATGCCAAGTGGCTAAGCGCCCGGACGGATTCCGCCGTCACAAGCCGTTGCGCTCCGAGGGCGGCTGGGGGTGAAGACATGGAGCTGCGGCAGCTTCGCTATTTCGTGACCCTGGCCGAGGAACTGCACTTCGGCCGCGCCGCCGCCCGAGAGCATATCGT
>Ga0210386_10005329_pt1 | contig 10473 bp, 10 predicted proteins | sample IncBWH32OmetaG_FD_160091 | JGI IMG/M metagenome (GOLD analysis project Ga0210386, IMG submission 160091) | Forest soil microbial communities from Barre Woods Harvard Forest LTER site, Petersham, Massachusetts, United States - Inc-BW-H-32-O ... | reverse complement strand
CTACCAATAGCCGTGCTTGCCTTGCTCGCCCGCTGAACCAGAGATGCGCTGCGGGAAGGCCGGGTGCAAACGTTCCGGAGGCAGGTTGTGACACACGCCGCCCAAGAGCCGTGACAAGACCCGCAGGACCCTAACTAACCCCGGGGTTCAGGTTAGGCTAGGTTATCCGCCCTTTTCGTGATGCCGTGGGGTAGGGATGAGCGACCCTGAGGATGGTGCCGACGCCGCCCGCGGTGATGCCCCGGCGAAAGCCGATATCCGGGCCGGTCAGGGTGTTCAGGTTGGCGATCATAACGTGCAGGTCAACTACTTCGCCGAGGTCGTGCCGCTGGTTCCCGGGGGAGCGCCTCCCGCGTCACCAGGACCCCGGCCGCCCCGCGTCACGGTCACGATCGAGGCGGAGCTGGCCGATGGCGATCTGCAGTCACGTGTCCTCGTGGGGGAGTCCGTGCTGTGTCGGCGGCGCGAACCCCTTGCGGCCGAGGTCGCAGGCGTCTGGCAGGCACTGCGGCTGCCGGGGCTCATCGCAGCGCAAAGGATGGCGGACGCGGGTCGGCAGCTGGCCGGCATGCTCCTTGACGATGCGGGACAGCGCACGATCGCCGGATTGCTGAGGCGGCTCCCCCCCGTTGACTTCGCCGAGGTCACGCTCATCGCCGACGGCCCCGCGCTCGCGCTCCCCGTGGAGCTGGTCAGCCTAAATAACGACGGGATCGTGACCGGCCCGCTGGGCCTGATACCCAACGTCAGCGTCATGCGTCGCGTCGGCACCCGGGAGACGCCGCCGCCTGAGGCCCCTCAGCCGGCTTCCGGGCCGCTGAAGATCCTCGCCGCGGTCGCCGCTCCGGACGAGACCGGGACGCCCGACGCCCCGCTGGACACCGAGGCGGAGATGGCGGCCGTCCTGGAAGCGGTCTCCGGGGTGGCGGGCGGCGCGCGGGCGCAGGTGCGCATCCTGGAGGTCGCCTCGCCGACCGCGATCCGCCAGGCCCTGGAGACCGACTCCTACCACGTGCTGCACCTGTCCGCCCACGGCTCGCCCGACGCCATTGAGCTGGAGGACGAGGACGGCAACCCGGTCGTCGTGACCCCGGACACCTTGATGCGAGCGCTCAAGCACGGTGGGCGCGCCCTGCCCCTCATCGTCTTGTCGTCTTGCTCCGGAGGTGCCACCGGGTCCGACACGATGGCGGCCGGCCTGATCGCGCACGGCGCCGACCGCGTGATCGCGATGCTCGCCCCGGTCACGGACGCCTACGCGACCCTCCTGGCCCGCAACCTCTACCACGAGCTCGCCGCCCACCCGGACGCGACGGTCGGCCAGGCCCTGGCCCGCGCTCGCCACGCGGCCCATGAGGCCGACTCTGACCGCTCGCAGGAGCAGGTTCCCGCCCCCGAGTACGGCGTCATCACCTTGTTCTCCAGGGGCGAGGACGGCCCCCTGCTGACCCCGGCGTTTCCGTTGTCACCGCTCACCTTCGCCACCTCCGCGCCGACCGGCCGGGGCGTGCGCGAGCTCAAGCTCGGCCAGCTCATCGGCCGCCGCAGGCAGTTGCGGGACGTGATGGGCGTGCTGCGCCGCACCGAGCGCGCCAAAGATCGGTTCGGCGCGGCAAGCGGCGTGGTGGTCACCGGGATCGGCGGCATCGGCAAGACCGCGGTAGCCGGGCGGGCGATCGCCCGGCTACGCGACGAGGGCTGGCTGGTCGCCGTCCACGAGGGCCGTTGGAACCCGGCCGCCCTGATTGACGCCACGGCCGAGGCGGTGGCGGCCAGCCCGGAGCTGGCCAGGTACGCGGGGATGCTCGCCAGCCGCGATATGGATGACATCCCGAAGCTGGCGCTCGTCAGTCGGCTGCTGGCCGAGTGTCGGCTGCTCATCGTGCTCGACGACTTCGAGCAGACCCTGACCGTTGGCGGCGAGGCGTTCCTCGACCAGGCGGCCGGCGAGGCGGTCGGCGGCCTGGCGCGGGCCGCCGAGGAAGGGCCAGGCGCGCTCCTGGTCACCTGCCGGCAGCCGCTGCCCGGCGAGGACCGCTTCCTGGTCCGGGTCGACGTGCCGCCGCTGTCGGCGTCCGAACTGGGCCGGATGTTTCTGCGGCTGCCCGCGCTGCGCGACCTGGATCCGCAGGCCGAGCGCCTGCTGATGCGCGCGATCGGCGGCCACCCGAGGCTGATCGAGTTCACCGACGCTCTGCTGCGCGGCGGCCGCTCCAGCCTCGCCCACGTCCAGCGCAAGCTCCGCGACCTTGCCCGCAGCGCGGGAGTCAGCCTGGACCGTGATGCCCCGCTGGAGGCGGCGCTGGATCAGGCGATGCTGCTCGGCGGCGCCGACATCTTGCTCGGCGAACTCCTCACACTGCTCACGGAGCGACAGGTCCAGGTGCTCCGCCAGGTAGCCGTCTGCCACGGCGTGATGGCCCTCGACGATCTAGCATTCGCACTAGACGGCGGCAGGGAACCCGCCGACACGACCATCGACGCGCTGGGCGCGGACGTTGACCGCCTGACCGGCCTCACCCTGCTCACTCCGGGCGCCGACGCGGGGACGCACCCCCAAACGGATATCGGGATGCACCCCTGGGTGGCCGCCCTCGTCGCCCGCAACGCCACGGCCGGACTGGCCCGGTTGCATGAGCGGGCCCTAGCCATGCGATACCGTCGCGTCACGCGGGGCCGAGTCACCGATGACGACGTCATCGACACTCCCCGCCATCTGGCCGCGCTTGGCCGCTTCGACGTACTCGCCGATTACGCAGTCAGCGCTGTGGAGCACTTCCTGACCGGCACTCTGACCATCTGCGCCTACCTCGCCGAGGTCCGGTCCGTGGTACCGGAAGCTGAGCTGGCCTGGGCTGTCATCGTGAATCAGGAGATCAGCGCGCTCCTCAGGTCCGGTGCCCTGACCCCGGCCGCTCAGCTGGCGCATGTCCTGCTCACACAGATCCAGCGGCGAGTTGATGCCGACCCGGATGATGCCGGGTGGCAGCGCGACCTGGCCTGCGGCCGAGACCATCTCGGTGACATCGCGAGGAAGCAGGGCGACCACGATGCCGCAGGCGTCCACTACCAGGCCGCCCTGGTCATCCGCCGGCGCCTCGCCGATACGGGCCCAGGCGACGTTGAGTTGCAGAGTGATCTGGCTATCAGCCACGAGAAGCTCGGGAACCTTGCCGTCTACCTGATCAACAACCGTGACATCGCCGGCACCCACCACCAGGCCGCTCTCTCCATCCGCGAGCGCCTCGCCGAGGCCGACCCAGGCGACGCCGAGCGGCAACACCACCTCGCCGTCAGCCACCGCGCCCTCGGGATCATTGAGGTGGAACGAGGTAACCCCGACGTCGCCCGGACTCACTTCGAAGCCGCCCTTGCCATCGCCCACCGTTTCGCCAGCGAAGAGAGACACAACCCTCGATGGCACCAGGTCCTAGCCGACAGCCGCAGCGGACTCGGCGACACCGCCGCCGGCCAGGGCGACCTCGACGCCGCGCACGCTCACTACCTGGTTGCGCTCGCCATTCGCCGGGGTCTTTCTGACAGCGACCCCGGCAACGCCCAATGGCAACTAGATCTCGCCAACAGCCAGAGCCGCCTCGGCGACATCGCCGCCCGCCAGGGGGACTCGGATGCGGCGCGCGCTCACTACCAGGCTGTGCTCGCCATTCGCCTGGGTCTTTCTGACAGCGACCCCGGCAACGCCGAATGGCAACTAAGCCTAACCTCCAGTTATGAATCCCTCGGCGACATCGCCGCCGGCCAGGGCGACCTTGACGCTGCGCGTACTCACCACCAAGCCGCTCACGCCATCTACCAAGGCTTCGTCGATGCCGACCCGGGCAACAACACCTGGCAGTTCTTCCTTGCCTTCAGCCACAATCGCCTGGGTGGAATCGCGAAGGCGCAGGGCGACCTCACCAGCGAGCGCACTCACCTCCAGACGGCCTTTGCCATCCTCCAAGACCATGTCGGTGCCGATCTCGACCTCACCCGATGGCGAAAGGCCGTCGTCGACAGTTTCGCGGGAGCGCAGGGTGACCCCGAGTCCGCCCACGCCTCTTCGTCCCTGGAAAGCGCCACCCAACGCCTACTCAGCACCAGTCCCTCAGTCAGCACCATGTTTCAATTCGTCCTTGCCTTCCGCCTCGGCTTGATCGGCCGCGAGCAAGACGACGGCGCTGCCACCCGCACCCACTTCGAAGCCGTCCTCGACATCGCGGAGCGCCTCGCCGGTGCCGACAGCGCCACGCTGCAACTCTTCCTTGCCATGAGCCACTACAGCCTGGCAGATATCGCGACGGCGGAAGGAAACCTTGACGCCGCGCGCACCCATTACGAGGCCGTCCTCGCCACGCGCCAGGGCCTCGCCGAGGCAGACCCTGACAGCACCGAGTGGCAATTCTTCCTGGCCGACGCCCATGACGAGCTTGGCGACATGGCCCGGGCCGGTGGAGACCTGGACACCGCACGCGTTCACTATCAGGCCGTTTTTAACATCACTCAGCGCCTCGCCGATGGAGATCCCGGCAATACCGAATGGCAAAGCGACCTGGCCTTCACCCGCAGCCATCTCGGCGAAATCGCCCAGGCTCAGGGCGACCTCGATGCCGCCCGCGCCCACTACCTAGCTGGTCTCGCCATTCGCCGGGGCCTCGCCGAGGGAGACCCTGACAACACCAAGTGGCCGAGCCACCTATTCATCAGCTACAGCGATCTCAAAATCCTCGCCACGGAATTTAGGGATCTCGGCGATGCAGCCAAGGCCGCTGGAGACCTTGACAGCGCTCGCGCGCGTTACCAAGGCGCCCTCATCATTCTTGAACCGCTTGCCGGTTGCGATCCTGCCAACAACCATTGGCGATTCGCCGTTGCCGTCATCCATTGCAGGCTCGGGGACGTCGCGGCGGCGAATGGGGATATCGGCACCGCACGAGGATGGTATGAGAAGAGCCTTGCCATCCGGACGCAGTTGGCCGCACTCGACCCGAGTAACGCAGGACGCCGCCGCGACGTGGAGTATGTCCAGCGTCGGCTCGGGTCAATGCCGGGTAGTTAGGGTCATGCGGTTAGCGCGGAACAACCCCGCGGTGACCTACCTGGTCACGGGCCGGGCGAGTGAGGCGGAATCAATGCTCAAGCAGGCTCTCGCCGGGTTGCAAATGGTACTGGGCATGGACCACCCCCCCACCACGCTCACGCGGAAGAATCTGGCAGCCGCCACGAGGAGGTCACGCGAAGGAAGACAATAATGGCGGAACCTTTCAGCTTCTGCTGAACCGTCAACTTCGGCCGACCGCCCGGCGCCGTGACTACATCAGCCGCATCCCTTTAACGGCAAGCCTCCTTGAAATCGTGGCGACAGGCGTCACGACCTAAGTCGCCTTCACCGTTCACTGGAAATGATTCCACAGGCCGCTCCCTTTCCGGCCTAGCTAGGTGAGACACCGATCGCTACATGAAGCACAAGCGTAAGCACACCGAATAGGATGATCTGCACACAGTCAATGAGTAAGGTGACAGCCAGCCTGAGCATAAATAATCGGCGATCGGCGCGGGTCCGCGATTCGCCCGCCCGCCCGTTGACGGGAACCCGCGCCACGGTGAGTCTGCTGGGCTGGCCTGCGGGTGGAGTTCCCACTGCCAGCGCGAGCGGATCGTGTGGCTGCTTCACGGGGCTGACCGCCACCGGGCTGACCCGGTGGAGTCCGGCACAGGTTCTCTCGGCTGGTGCCTTGGGCAGCCGCATCGTGGTCGGGGACCAGCCGAGCCTAGTCGATACGGCTGTCCTGTCTCCGTAGAAGTTATCCGTCGGGAGGGCCCTGACCTGGGCGGGCATTTTGCAGTGAGACGCCTGCTGTCTCAATTGCCGCGGTCGCGGTGCGGTGCTGGTGTCCGGGGAGCGTTTTGTCTCAGTTGATCTTGCCCGGTGTAGTTCTTGGCCGCAGCCGGTTCCAGAGCCGGTGCATCGTCAGGCGGGCGGGGATGTATCTTCGCCAAGATGGGTTCCCGTAACCGACGCGCTCTATCCCCAGCGCCCGCGACTCCCCTGGACCCGCGGCTGGATAGCCCGCGCACGTCTGGGGCGACCACCGCCGCTGCGGCCACCATCACGGCTAGCTCGGCCAGGCCGGTCCAGATCATGCGCGGATCGTGCGGGTAGATGCCGAGTGTGAGGATCCGCAGCAGGCCGGTGTCGGCGGCCAGCAGCATCAGGGTTAGCGACCAGATGCCAGAGGTCGCGCGGGAGCGGGCCCGCGGCGCGTGTACCAGGCAGGCGACGGCGACCAGGACGCAGAACAGCCCGGGAGCGCCGGGCACCCAGCCGTCGTGGCCGGTGAACTCGACGGCGAGCAGCGGAACGGCGACTAGGAGAAAGGTCACGGGCAGCGCCCGCAGCCAGGGTCGGCGCTCGACCGGCGGAGCGTCGCGATGGAATGCGGCCATGGCCAGGACGGGAATCAGGTCGATCAGGATCCACATGGCCCACGGCCCGATCGCCCACGGCACGAGGCGAGGCACCTGGCCGATCCCGAACTGGGATTGCAGCAGGTAGATAAGGTCCGGCGCGATGGCCAGCACCGCGATGACCTGGGCGGTGCGGCGGTACCCGAGGACCAGCGCGAGGTAGGCCACGATCCAGGCGTAGCCGACGGCGTACCAGACCGTGGGCCAGATGCCGGTGCCGGACTGGGTGGCGAGCACGCGCGCGGGCGGCACCGGCAGCCAGCCGAGCAGCCGGTGCGCCCAGGCTAGGAACACCAATCCGGCGAGCGCCCGGACCGCGTGCTCCAGCAGCACGACGAGCACCGCCCACCGGGTGGCCTGCCCCCAGGCGAAGTACCGGCGCGGGGCGCCCGCGCCGCCCAGGTACAGCCGGACGGCCAGGCCCGCGACGCTGGCGATCTCCGGCAAACTGGGCTTGCCGTACTCGGTGATGAACTCGTCTTCTTCCGGGTCGCCGGTCAGCGAGCTCTCCAGGAAGGCGGTGACCATGTCCTCTTCCCACCGCTCCCGGTAGTAGGAGGGCAGCACCCGCAGCACCCGCCGGTACCGCTGCTCCAGCCCCCCGCTCATCCGAGAGTCCCGCCGAGCAGGCCCAGCTTCGCCTGCGCGACCCGGGCGGTGGCGGTGCGCAGCTCGGCCTCCTCAGCCAGTGCCTGGCGGCCGTCGGAGGTGATCCGGTAGTACCGGCGCAGCCGGCCGTCGCGGGTTTCCTCCCGGTCCGCTTCGATCAGCCCGTCGGCGGCGAGCCGGTCAAGGACCCCGTACAGGCTGCCGATCTTCAGCCGGACCCGCCCCTGGGACAGCTCGTCCACCTCACCCACGATGCCGTACCCGTGCCGCGGCCCCCCGGCCAGCGCCGTGAGCACGAAGAACGCCTGCCCGGTCATCGTGGTGAAGGCCATGTCCTCAATATTATGGAAAACATGATATAAGTCAACCATGAGCATGCCGTGGACGGGCGGAGGAGAGTGCCGGGGCGAAGATGCGGTGGCCGACGTGGTGCCTGCCCATGATGGCGCGCTGGGTCATGCCGCCGTCGGCGTCGCGGCAGGCCACCTGCGCCAGGCGCCCGGCTCCCTTGCGGGCCAGTCGGCTGACGACATCGCGCTGCTGCGGCGCAAGATGAGCAAAGACCCGCGGCCCGGTCGGTGACAGCGCGGGTGTTCACCCCTGAGGAGTAGGCGCAAAATCTTGCTCAGGCTGGCAATATCGCGCTGTCGGTGCAGGTCATCCTCGGCTGGCTCGACAGCATCGGCAGGCTCGACAGCCGGCACGGCCTAGGATCGTAGCCGTGACCGACCAGCAGCTGGAAGCCGCCCTGACGCGCAGCTTCCTGGGTGGGCTGCCGCCGGAGGTCACCCGCGAACTGCAAGCCGAGGGGGAGCGGGCCGACTATCCGGCCGGCACGACGGTGTACCAGCCCGGGTCGCCGCCGCGGGCAGCGCTGGTCGTCGGTGGCCTGATGCGGGTGTACCTGACCTCCCCGGAGGGCCGGCAGGTCACGGTCCGGTACGCCCGGCCAGGTGACGTGCTGGGGATCGCAGTGCTGGTAGGCGGGCCGGCAGGCACCGGCGTCCAGGCGGTGGAGCCGTCGAGCCTGTTCCGGATCAGCGCGCGGATGCTGACCGCGGCAGCCCGCCGCGACCCCCGGGTCTGCTGGGCGATCGCCGAGGAGCTGAACCGGCGCCTGTATGAGGTCCTAGAGCAGACCGCGGTCAACGCGTTCGGCTCGGTGCGCCAGCGCGTCGCCGGTCATCTGCTTGATCTTGCCTCCACTGGACAGCGCCCGGATCGCCGCCTGGTGGCCCGCGTGTCGCAGCAGGAACTGGCCGATGCGGCCGGGTCGGTCCGCGAGGTGGTGGCCCGCGTGCTGCGCGATTTCCGGGTCGCGGGAATCGTGGCCACCGCAGCAGACCAAGTGGTGATCCTCGACGCGGCCCGGCTGTACGCCGAATCAGCGGGACCTGCCGGGCTGTGACTTTAGTCGCCCGCCCGGCGACAGGCGTCACTGACTCGGGCTGCCGAACCGCAGCAGGCTGATGGTGTCAGGCCCGCAGCAGCGGGCGGCCGCCGAGGAAAGAGATTCAGGCCATGAAAGCTTCAACCGCAGTGTCACGAACCGAGCCCGGATCAGCCGGACCGGTGAAGGCGGTGTCGGTGGTCAGCACCGGGACCGTGCGGATCCACCCCGAACACCCCTACGGCAGCAGGAAGCCGCTGTACTGGTGGCTGCTCGCCTCCCGGCAGTGGACACCGCCGCGGCCGATCAACGTCTACGTCATCGAGCACACCCGCGGACTGGTCCTGTTCGACACCGGGCAAGACCGCGCCTCGGTCACCGATGAGCACTACTTCCCTGGCGGCCTTACCGGCTACCTGTATGACCGGCTCGCCCGCTTCGACATCGGCGAGCAGGACACCCTCACCGCCCAGCTCGCCACGCTCGGCTACGCCCCCTCCGACGTCGACACCGCGATCCTGTCGCACCTGCACCAAGACCACATCGGCGGGCTGCCCGAGCTGACCGGCACCAAGCTGATGGTGTCGGCCGCCGAATGGGCCGAGCTGTCCAGCCCCGGCCCGGAGCAGCGCGGGTTCCTGCGCGGCCACATCCAGCTGCCAGGACTGGAATGGCACCAGATCAGCCCCGAGCCCACCCGCGATCCGGCCCTGGCGCCGTTCACCGAGTCGCTGGATGTGATGGGCGACGGCTCGCTGGTGCTGCTGCCCACCCCAGGCCACACTGCAGGCTCGATGTCGCTGCTGGTCCGCCGCACCGGCAGGCCCCCGCTGCTGCTGGCCGGCGACCTCACCTACGGAGCCGACATCCTGCAGCGCGGCCAGCTTCCCGGCGTCGGCCGCCGGCGCCAGCTCAGCCAGTCCACCCGCCAGGTCCTCGCGCTAGAAGACCAGCAGCCAGGCCTGGTCGTGCTGCCCGCCCACGACCCCACAGCCGCCCAGCGGCTGCTCGACAGCTAACACCCGGAGACCACCAAGATGGCAACATTCCAGAACACCGTCACGATCGCCCGGCCCGCCAATGAGGTCTTCGCGTTCCTCGCCGACTTCGGCAACATCCCGGCGTGGAACTACGCTATCGCGCGCACCGTCCAGACCTCGCCCGGTCAGGCGGGAGTGGGCGCTACCTACCGGCAGACCCGCACCATCCCTCGCGGCAGCGAGGAGGGCTTCGAGGTCACCGACTTCGCGCCGCCCAGCCGGCTCGCCGTGGAAGGACAGATCGGCCCCTTCAACGCCAGCAGCAGCTACCTGCTGGAGCCGGCAGCGGGCGGGACCCTGCTGACCAACCACGTCGAGCTGGAACCCTCATCAGCCCTGCTGCGGCCGCTTGGCCCGCTAGCCGTCCCAAGAGTCAAGGCAGCGGTCGCGCGCAACCTCGGCACGCTGAAACAGCTCCTGGAGCGCACCCGCCCTGCAGCCGAATGAGACCAGATCAGTACCCCACGTCAAGCCGAAAGTACGATGCCTGCGGGCCCGTCCGTGGCCGTCCGTGAAAAAGCCGACCGTGCGCACCGACCGCCCCTCGGCACCGACGCCGGCCGCTACACGTCCGTGGACACCGCGACACGTCGGTAGCCGGGAGGTTCGATGTCCCTGTTGTCGGTGGTTCAAGGGCCAGCCGGTGACGGCCGTACGAGGGGAGGGCGGGCGGCTGCGGTGGTGACCGCTGGCTAGACAGGTGAATCGGCCGGGAGGCCTGCTGCGGTGACCGCGTCCAGCAGTCGCTTGTCGTAGGTGACGAACGACGTCAGGGCTTGGCGGGCATGCAAGGCGGTGCCGAGGTGGATCGCGTCCAGGCTGCGTACGGTGGCGGGCCGGGCGGTCTGGGCCAGGATCCGGATGGGCGGGTCTAGAGGGATCAGGTCGATGAGGTTCAGCACGGCAGGGAGCCTGGATGCGGCCTCGGGCGTACCTGGCGAGCGCCAGGAACGACTCGATCTCTGTCAG
>Ga0210386_10005325_pt1 | contig 10477 bp, 10 predicted proteins | sample IncBWH32OmetaG_FD_160091 | JGI IMG/M metagenome (GOLD analysis project Ga0210386, IMG submission 160091) | Forest soil microbial communities from Barre Woods Harvard Forest LTER site, Petersham, Massachusetts, United States - Inc-BW-H-32-O ... | reverse complement strand
GAGAGGGTGCTTGCTTTTTTGTGGCGGAGGTGGGTGAGGTGGAGTTCTTCGAGAAGTTCGTTGAGGCTTTGAGCGGTTTTTTTTTGTGTTTCCAAAATACAGCGGATATTGTCTTCAACGGTCAAGGTGCGAAATATGGAAGGTTCTTGAGCGAGGTAGCCGAGCCCCATAAGAGCTCTTTGGTGGATTGGTACATTTGTGATGTTTTTTTGATGAAAAAAAACTTCTCCTTCGTCGGGTTTGATGAGGCCGATGGTCATGTAGAAGGCTGTTGTTTTCCCGGCGCCGTTCGGTCCGAGCAGGCCTACGACTTCTCCGGGAAGAATGGAGAGCGAAAGGCCGCTTACGACAGGTTTGCCTCCGTAATGTTTGACGAGATTTTTGAGTTCAAGGAGATTCATAAGTATTTCGAAAAAATTTGTTCAAAGTAGTCTTGTTCATCGAGATCAAAAGTAAAATGGATATCGCCCACACCTTGGACGGTTTCCGGATCTTTTCTAATATGTATCTCAGGCGCAGTAAAAGTAAATCCATCTTGCCAAAAAAGCACTTTTCTTCCAGGAGAACCATTTAAGATTAAGAGATTTTCTTCTGCGCAGTACCTGGCCGTTTCAGCAATAGCGTAAGTTTCTTTGTTTTGAAATTGCGAAGAAATAAGACGGATATTTCCCTCTAAGATGAGTGTTTTATCTGGCTGGGCGATGCGGGCACGATCGGCTTCGAGATATAGGGTATCGCTGGTGAACTGCAGGGGAGTTTGAGGAGAAGCTGATAGGACGTTGTTTTCGGGATGGTACAAAAGCGGGCCTTTGCAAAGAAGATATCCGTTCGAAGGAAGAAAGATTTCGCTGTCGCCGGTTGTGGAAATTTGAGCAAGCTGCGGCTTTTCTCCCGTGAAAAGAAACTCGATAGTTTCTGCATGAAGCGAGATCTCATCATAGAGGAGTTGGCAATAAAGAAGAGGCAGCGTGGGATAAAGGGTGATGGTAGAGACGTTTTGCTTTTTTTTGTAGAGGGCAAGGCCTCCATGGGCCTCCATATTTTCGGAGCCTGAAATGTAAACGTTTTTTTGAAATTGGATTGTTTGCACAGATAAAAAAGAGAAAGGATGTTGTTCTGCCAGTGTAGAAGAAGCTCGGTCTGATCGGATAAAAATAGGCTGCTTTCTTTTTTCTGAAGCGGGGAGGTCGATTTGAACTTGTTGATCTAAAAAAATATGGATTGGTTGATTTTTTATGCCGAGTCCTTCGATCGAGGCGGAAATAGATCGGAGGTTTCCCATGGGATGGGTTAAATGAAATGCGCCATTCAGTGAAAGGGTTTTGCCATCGTAGGTCGCTTTATCTGCTTCAAGATGGTGAGTTAAAAATTGAGAGGGCAACTTCTGGATTTTCCCATCGGCTTGCAGATGAATTGGCCCTGTATTGGAGATTTGGCTTTTTTTTTCTTGCATCCAGCCGGAGACCCCCTGAAGTTTTTCTTCCGCTTTAAATTTTTTCCCTCTTTGACGAAGGGTAAGGGTAGAATCGCGGCTGTTTAGGCGGGCGTGAGATCTTTCTACTCCATCGAGGGTCCAGATATCTTTTTGCACGTCAAAGCGTTGTTGCATTGCGGGCTTTTTTTCGAAGGCGCGTTTGGAGCAGAGAACGTCGCTTTCTTCAATTAATGTAGAATAGGTCTTTTGATCCTCGGGTCTGATGCGGATGGCAAAGAAAAAAATTCCTAGTGCATAGCAAAAGAGGAAGAGAGTGGCTGTAAGCATCGTTTTTGTAAACATGCCTGCATTGTATCATAAAGCAACTCAATTTCCAGGAGAAGATGTTCGAGTGCATGGAGCGGCAAGACGCTAGCGGCATCGCTTTTGGCAGAAGAAGGATCATCATGCGCTTCGATAAAAAGAGCATTGCAGCCGGCTACAATGGCGCATCTGGCCAAAAGAGCGATGAATTCACGTTGGCCTCCTGATTGTGTTTTTAGTCCGCCTGGCAACTGCACAGAATGGGTAGCATCAAAACAGACAGGGAAGCCAAATTGCTGCATGATGGGAATCGCCCGCATGTCGCTGACAAGATTATTATAGCCAAAAGAGGTGCCGCGATCGGTGAGAAGGATGCGTTGGTTGTTGCAAGAAAGAATTTTATCTACTACGTTTTGCATATCCCACGGGGCCATGAACTGTCCTTTTTTCACATTGATGGCGGCTTTAGTTGCAGCGGCTGCGGCGATAAGATCTGTCTGGCGGCAAAGAAAAGCGGGGATTTGGATCATATCGCAGATAGATCCTGCAATGGTTGCCTCTTCGCAAGAATGGACGTCTGTGATGACCGGAAGGCCAAATTCTTTTTGGACTTTTTCTAAAATCCGCAGGCCCTCTTTTAAGCCGGGTCCCCGAAAAGAGTGGATAGAACTGCGATTGGCTTTGTCATAGCTGGCTTTGAATATAAAAGACATATTTCGGTCCGAGAAGATGTTTTGCAGCTGCTCGGCCATAATCAACGTGTGTTTTTCATTTTCTATGACGCAAGGCCCGCAGATTACAGTCAAGGGTTGGCCAGCCCCGATGGAAAAATTTTTTAATTTGACGAGCTTCATAACTTGCCATGATGAAGGAGCAGGTCTTTTGCTTTCAAGATTTTTCCATTTTTAAACAGCTTCTTAAGCGATTAAAAACAAGAATTTTTGGATTTCCCTTGAAAAATAGGGTTTTAGTGATTAAAATCCGAGGTTCTTCATGGACTGATAGCTCAGTGGATAGAGCCCCCGCCTTCTAAGCGGGTGGTCGCAGGTTCGAGTCCTGCTCAGTCCAAATTCTTAAGGGGTAGCAAATGGACCAACAGACAGGACTTCTCGGCGATTTTAAGATCAAGAGGGGAGAATTTGCGCATCTTGATTTGGTTTTTAAACAATTTGAAACAAAAGAGTTTAAAGGGCTGATTTATCAGCAAAAAAGTGATAAGATCAATCGGGAATTACTCTCCCTTATCCGAAAAGAACCGGAGCCTTGTTTTCTCCTGCCGCACGTTCTGGGATTTATTCAGCGGGTAGATAGAGAAAATCTTCTTCATCATTACACGTTTACCAATTTTGAATTGTGGTTAAATCTCTCTTCGACGTTGGATTTTGAAGAAAATTATCGGATACGAGCGAAAATTGCGGGCAAATGGGTAGACCGAAGCGCTTATCAGGCTTTGTTCCCGATCGGCATGGGAAAAGTGTATGAAGGCACTCATTTTGTGACCGCTCACAAATCGCCCGATTTGGATACAACGGTTGCCTCTTTTTGGGGATGGGTAGATGCCTTTGCAGCTCGTGTGAGCGAGGGTCTCCATGTATGGAATTTACCAGGGGGGCCGCCGCCTTCGCAGATTGAGATTGAATGGGCATTTGAAGATATTTTCGGCCCTGCGGTGTTCACCCATTTACCCAAAACTCGTCCTATTTTGAATTTATCTAGTTTTGATTTGCTGTCTCAAAAGGGATTTATTCGAAAAAGTCCTGAAGAGTCACTTGCCAATGCTGATCATGGGCAGGATAGTTCTTCTGCTATCGTGGTGGATCAAGAGGGGTTTTATTTGGGCGATTGGCGTCATGGTGATGCTGAAGATGTCCAGCAGGTGATTGTGCTGCTTAGTTCTTGTCTTAGATGGTTTGAAAATCACCTTCATCTGCAGTTAATCTCTTTATTTGCTAAAAAAACTCTTCATTTCGATGAAATTGAACCATTTTTAAAACAGTTATTCGAATTGCCTGTGCGGGACTGTGAGCCTGCCAAGGAATTTTCAAAAAAACAAAAAGCGCAAGTAGAAAAATTTTTGATCCATGTTCTTGGATTGCCGCAAGGATTGCAGCTGACGTTTGAAGAATTAGGCATGTATTTGGCGGCTAAGGGGCAAACTGAGTTTCAGGGCGTGGACCTTCTTATACAGCAGATGCAAAAGGATCAACTATTTGATTCGCAAGGCAATTTATTAGAGATCCGTCCAAAAATTTTTCATTTTTTAGAGCAAGTAGTAAAAACCTTGCATGAGGCGATTTTCAAGATGCGCCGAAGGCTAGAGTGTTTTGATATTGCTTTGAAAACAAAATCTGCAGTTTTTGATCGCAACGCCGCTTTTGTAGGGATGAATGCCGATGTGGAAGAAATTCGGGCGGATATGGGTAATCATCTTTATTTAACGGTGGCCTATCCTGATCAGGGGCGGTTTTTTCCGGTAGGAATCATTCGAGCAGAGGATATTCGCAAACCATCTCTGGGCACTGTTTCTTTGAGGGATTTTTGCAATCGAGATGAAATGGGCATTCCTTCTTATCTGGATATCATTAGCGTGATCGATCACCATAAATCTATTTTAAATACAGCTTCCGCTCCGATGGTGATCATTATGGATGCGCAATCGAGCAATTCTGTGGTGGCAGATCAGGCAATTGCCATCAATGACCAGTATTCCCTTCTTGGGCAAAATGAATCGGCTTTATTAGCTCATATGGCAGAGGTACAAGAAGAATCTACTTCTTCTAGCCGCCGCCTCTTGATGCGCCTCTTGCAGCGCCGTCAGACGGCTGAAACAAGGGGATCATTTTATGTTCACCCCGATCGGGAGTTTACTGAATATCTCCATTGTCTTTATGGCATTCTGGATGATACGGATTTATTGAGTAAGATTTCTGTCTTTGATCTTGAAATCGTTGTCCAATTGTTGAATCGCTTGAAATCTTTGTCTTTGAAAAAAGAGACTGAAATCATCGATTTGAGCGATTTGCCTCGTAATAAACAATTTTCTAAAAATGCGGCGCAGCGCATCTTGCAAAATAAGGACATGTATTCTTTGTATAGCAAGGTTTATGCCTATAGAGAGCAGGAAGTGGCTCGTAATCTTGAATTGGCAGCAGAGGCGAAATCTTTTCATCTTTTTGCGGACACAAAAGAGCAAAATGGCTGTTGCCGTGTAGGCCAGGCTAAAATTTTTGTCAATAATGTGGCTTTATTTGAAAATAGAGCTGATGAAATCCGTCGTGTTTGGGTTTCTCGTGCGCAAGAAGTGTATCAAAAAAGAGGAGAGATTGACCTTCATCTTCAATTGATCAGCACTGTAGTGAGCGCGGATGAGGTATACCAAGGAGCAAAAGCGGAGTACACGCACAAAGATGAACTCTGGCTATGGATTGCAGGCACTGAAGCTTCTTTTGAGCATCTAAAATATTTCATTAGCCATTTCCAGTATTCTGCAGGCTTAAAAAATAATTCTTTAGAAGTAGAGTTTTTAGGAAATTGTCCTGAAGAATTCTCTTCTATTTTTCTTGAACATTTTGGTGCCGTGGAACAAACAAACACACCATGGCCTGGATTTGACTCGGCCATTGCCGTGTTAAAATTCAATCCAGGAACCCTTAATTCGCGCAAGGCAATGGTTTCCCCATATTTGCCTACTCTATAATAGGTTTATGCTATGGCTTTCCCGACAAAGTTGGTGTCTCCAGCGCTTCAGCGAGTGTCTTCTTATGCTTATCCCTTGGAAGAAAAATCCGTTTCCAAAGATTTTGCGACGAGTCGATTATCTCGCTATATTTCCTCTTCACAGAATTTGCAAGAGCGCACGAGTTCAGCGAGCCGTTGTTTACAAACGCCTACTGCCACTTTTGCTGAGCCAAAGAAAACACCCTACGGAAGTTTGTTAGCCCTGGTCCGGCTCGGAAGTTTGAATGAGGTATTGCTCTGGATTTCCCTGAAGAAAGAAGTTACAGAAATGGAATGGGGCTCTGTACTGATCGAGGCATTGGGATTTCCTGATCTAGGTATTTTTGATGCATTAGTGGTATTAAATAAGCTTATTTGGGAAGAGCACCGACCGATTTTGATAGAAAAAGCTGCTAGGAGGCAATGTTGGGAAAGCGTTTTGTTGTTGTTAAAAAATAACAAGCCCCTATTTTCTCTTTCCGATAATGAAAAGATAGAGATGTTGCCCGATGCTAAAAAAAATAGTGAAAAACAAATAAAATACGAAGCGCAACAGGAGAAATGTGTCCGCATTGCGTTATTTAGAGCGCTTTTGCTCAATCATGTTGATTTTGTGAACTCTTTAAGGGAACAGGGGGAAATTATTTCCCAAAATGTTCAGAGGTATCTTCTTTGCGAAGCGGCCTATCATGGTCGCAAGGCATTTGTTACGGCTTTGTTTGTAAAAGAAGATGTTTTGACCGATCCTTTATTGGGGAGGGCTCTTTGCATTGCGGCGGGTCGGGGGCATGAGGCTTTTATTCGAGCCTTACTTTTTCGGGCAGAGGCTGCTTCACCAGAATCCCTAACCAAAGCGTTAGAAGTAGCGAAAGGGGATAGGATAAAGCTTCTTTTGACTGCTTATCAAGCTAGAAAATGGCATCTGCCCTAAAAATTCATTCTCAGCCATTAAGCCTATGATAAAATTCGATACCAACCAAATTGATGTGTTCTAGCAAATTTGGGTTATCGATTTTGTTTTTTATTGACAAATCAACTTTCCATGGAAAAAGGAGATCATCGATTTCGTTTTCAATTGCCAACAATTCTGTTAACGTCAATGTATCAGAATCGATACATAAATCAATATCTGAGCCTAACCGGGCTTTGCCCATAGCACGAGAGCCGTACAAAATAACTCTGTTAACGGCTCCGTGCTTGCGAAATACTTCTCGTAGCTGATCGATTACATAGATCGGCAGACCAAATGGTTCTTTATTTTGCATGACCATTCACTAAAGAACGCATCTTGGACAGAAACGCTTCAAATAACTCATAATAAATAGTTGTGATCTTCTCTGCAATTTCATCAGCTACCTTATGATTGTAGGTATGGGATGTTTGGTTGCGACTTTTAATCATTTCCATCCAATGTTCGCCATCTAGAATTATCCCCTTGCTGAATGCTTCGCGCACAGCATCCCGAGATCCAGTGATGTTGGAGTTTCCCTGATCAAAAAAATAGTCTTTCAGCACATTCCAGGCTAACTCGTGTGTAAATTCAAATGATTGAATCAGGCCTTGCTTCTCTAGATCAGACAACGACCTTCTAGAAGACAATGCAACAGCGGATTTCAATTGTGCTAATGCGTTTATGTAGTTATTTAACCGTTGTTGCCAACGTGGCGATAGCTTATTTTCCATGCGTTCCAATATAATCTTGTAATCAAAATAAGTGAAGGTGAAAATTCTTCATCGAAAATGGCTCTCTTTGGCAAACAGAGTTGAGAATTATTGAATTTTTAATAAAAACTATAATTGTAAGGTATTATGTCTATTCGGCAATGTTCTCCATTTATGTATCCTTTGCAAAATGTTCTAACTACTTCTGTGCAAGAAAAAGCGGAAAAATATTTTTCAAAACTCACTGAAATTCTCTCTCCTTACAGGGAATTTCGTAGATTCAATATCACACAGCTTCATGAAGCTCGTCTATTTTTTATCGCAGAACAACATCGTGACCAGCAATGCATTACAATGAAAAAGTCAGTAGTGGATTTTTTTGCTTCACAAGGTCCCGTTATTGTATTGCATGAAGGTTTACCTTCGGGGGAATTATTGATCGATGAAGAGCAAAAGCCTTATAAAAAAAGGTTTATTGAAATCTATCATTTTGACCCAGCCTATGCAGACAATATTCATTTCGTTGGATGGGATAGTACTGAAGAATGCATTAGAGGCACCGATCCAGCCTACCGCCTAAAAGTCGCTTTACAATCTGCTGAGGAGAAATTATCTCAACAACTAAAAAAAATCGAAAACTTGTCTTTCCGGCTACAGAAATTGGAAAATAAACAACAAACGCCTAATCGAATCCAGACTTTGGCAGCGCAGATTAATGAGCTTGCACCAGGATTTTTTGATGATTATGGTAAAATCGATTTTAATATTTTTTGCAAGCTAGAAAAATCTAAATACGAATTAATTACCGAACAAATGATACCAAAATTAGAAAAATTAATAAACCCTCATTACTTGAACAAACTTCACGAAAAAATATTATCTTGCATAACTGCTCAAGAGGAAGCATTACAAAAAGCCGAAAAATTGTCCGCACAAAAAACACAGGCGGAGGACGATCTGAATAAATATTTGGGGCTTACTCTATTTGAACAAGCGGCTCTTGAAAGTAAACTCATACGCGAGGCAAATCCTGTGCGTAATGAAGCTTTCAGGTCGACGGTGCAAAATCTCGATGGGATTATCCATCGATTGCAACTTCCTCATGATGCACCAATCCTCGTCATTACCGGTCCAAAGCATGTTAAGATAGACAAGGAAGATGAGGGCGATCCCTATTATGATATATCAGGCTTGCATGAAGAATTGGAAAAGAACCATAAAGCCGTCATTTTAATTCCTCCTCATATTTGGGATTGAGAGAGTCTGCCATAACTTTTACGATATAATTGAATTTCATTGAATCGCGAGCGGTATCCCGCCCGTGATTCAAAAATAATAGAAGCCAAAAGATTTTGTTTCTTAGGGTTACTGTTGTTTATCTTCTTCGATGATTTCAAGATTGACGCGGATGCCATTTCGGCTGGCAACAGACATTAAAAGTGTACGGATGGCATTGATTGTTTTGCCTTTTTTCCCGATAATTTTTCCAATGTCGGATTTTTCAACGGCCAGTTCGATAATCAGCGTATGGGTACCGCCAATTTCATTAATCTGAACTTTGTCGGGATAGTCGACTAAGTTTTTTACAATATATTCAACAAATTCTTTCATATCGTTCCTCAAGTAGGAGGGGTCATTCGCATGTTCGAGAAAGGGGTTTCCTTTCTTTATTATTTTTACAATAGAGCCGGTTTAAAAGCCAGCATCCAAAATAGCCTTGCAAAATGTTGAGCCGCAAAGCTCCCGCATCCATTTTTTCATGTCTTCAGGAATGGGCGCGGAAAAGCATAAAGGTTTTTGGGTACAGGGGTGAATAAAAGAAAGACGATAGGCGTGAAGTAAAAGCCTGCTAGGCGCCAGAGCTTGATTGATCCGATGGCTGCCGTACACTGCATCGCCCAAAATTGGGTGGCCTATATGTTTTAAATGAACCCGAATTTGATGCGTCCTCCCTGTTTTTGGACGAACCAAAACCAGACTGAATTGCTCGTTAAAAGCAACCACTTGCACGTGACTGATGGCTTCTTTTCCTTGGGGAACGATAGCCATCTCTTTCCTATGAACCGGATGGCGGCCAATCGGCGCTTGGATGAGGCCATTCGAGGGGCGTCCAGAGCAAATGGCCAGATAGATTTTTTCCATTTTTCTTTGGGCGAACATCTCAATGATTTTTTGATGCGCTTCTCGTGTTTTTGCGGCAATCAGAACGCCAGACGTATCTTTATCGAGGCGATGTACGATTCCGGGCCGTAAAGGATCGGTTCCAGGCGCTAAATTTTGACAATGGGCGAGAAGACCATTTACGAAAGTGCCAGCCGGGTGGCCCGGCGCGGGATGGACAACCAAGCCAGGGGGCTTATTAATAGCTAATAGATGCTCATCTTCGAATAAAATCTCAAAAGACATGGCTTCAGGGGCTAGCGAAAGTTCTGGAGTCAATTGAAAACAAACCTCCACCTCATCACCAGCTTGCACGGAAATTCTTTTTTTGACCTGCATCCCGTTTAATAAAACAGCGCCAGACTCAATTAAATATTGAAAATAAGATCTCGAAAAAGCAGGAAATCGCTCACTAAGCAATTTATCAATCCGCTGGCCCGCTTCTTGGGAAAGAATCAGCAAAAAGTCTGATTCTACAGAGGGAAAAAGAGACTGTTCCATAAAAACCGACTCCATTCTAGTCGGCTTAGGGATTGTTCTCAAGGGGCGAGATTTATTTTGACGGATGATTCCATCCCCTCCAAATTAACTCAACCTATTATTGAGAAGATATGTTGTTGATCTCGTCTCTTGATTTTTGCGCTTCTTGGTGGTAACGGTTATCCGCACCTATTTGGCTGCTTATAGAGGACTGTTCAGCTTTAATACAATCATCGGATCCCCACCAAGGGTTTGAAGAAACTGGAGAAACTCCTGACATCGATTACCGCCTTTTAGTTGATTAATGATTTAATACTGCACTCAAGTATTATTATATCATTAATTTATTAAAATGTCAAAAGCACGTAACTATTTATGTAATATGTTTTGTTTATTTAATAATGAAAAGGTGTGCGTGGCGTATCTCTTTGATAAGTAGTTGCTTGTGTAATCGGACTGTTATTGTCGGTAATCTGGATCGCTGGGCTCTTTTCCGAAATTCTTAATTTGTTTGACGCTTTTTTCCTTATCTTTTTGAATCTGAGCACTTACGGTTTTAAGAATGCTATCCCAAAGTTGTTTGGTTTGTTTCTCATCGAATTGCATTCCCAAAAATGTCAGTGTTTTAGGGGCGGTTGGGGCGGCGCTGATAGGGGGAGGGGCTCCGTTCGGGCCTTGTGTTTTGGGAGGATTTGGGGATTGGGGCTGTGGGGGGGTAAT
>Ga0210386_10005323_pt1 | contig 10477 bp, 12 predicted proteins | sample IncBWH32OmetaG_FD_160091 | JGI IMG/M metagenome (GOLD analysis project Ga0210386, IMG submission 160091) | Forest soil microbial communities from Barre Woods Harvard Forest LTER site, Petersham, Massachusetts, United States - Inc-BW-H-32-O ... | reverse complement strand
TCGCAGCTATTTTGTGCTGACTTGAGCGGAAACGTTGTGACTGCCGTGGGTGACATGCAATTTGTCCTGCCAAAAAATCTACCACGCTTCTCCCTACCCGCGGAGCGGGTTTAGTACAAATCGCCAATTCACTCACCGACAATGGAATGCGAGTCAGATGGCCGAAAAGTCCGGCGGGCTCAACCGGTCGATGCAACACTGGCTTGCAGTTTACTCGCCGGACTTTCAAAGCCCAAGGTCTTATTTCAGTCGCAATTTTTACTTGACCACCAGCGGCCATTTTCACACGAAAGGCCTGTTGGATGCGATCAGCGAAATTGGCGTCGACCGGTTACTCTTCTCGGCGGACTATCTCTACGAGAGCATGGCCTCGGCGAGCCACTGGTTCGATAACGCACTTCTCAGCACAAATGATCGAGAGAAGATCGGTCGAACTAACGCACAGACACTATTCCGCCTGTAAACCACAACAGGCTCTTTTTATAACTAACCCTCGCTCTCGATTCACTCGAAAGGCTATCCAATATGGCAAAAGTGCTTGTTCTTTACTATTCAACCTACGGCCACATCGAAACGATGGCTCAGGCAGTCACTGAAGGCGCTCGCAATGCCGGCGCTCAAGCGGATATTAAGCGGGTGCCCGAGACCGTGCCTGACGATGTCGCCAGAAGCGCTCACTTCAAGCTAGATCAGGCAGCACCTATCGCCACGATTGCCGACCTCGAACACTATGACGCGATTATCGTCGGTACAGGCACGCGCTTCGGACGCATTTCCTCTCAGATGGCGTCCTTTCTCGATCAGGCAGGCCCTCTCTGGATGCGTGGCGCCTTGAATGGCAAGGTTGGAGCAGCATTTGCGTCAACGGGCACCCAGCATGGCGGCCAGGAAGTCACACTGTTTTCTCTCATTACCAATCTGTTGCACTTTGGCATGATTATCGTGGGCCTCCCCTATAGCCATCAAGGCATGATGAGCACAACCGAAATTGTTGGAGGCGCGCCCTACGGAGCGACTACCGTTGCTGGTGGGGATGGATCATGACAGCCGACAGAGATTGATCTCGCCGAAGCCCGTCACCAGGGCATGCTCGTCGCCAAAACAGCCGCGAAGATATTCGGGTAAGGAAACAACGGTATGCGTATACGAGCCGCTGTAATTGAACAGAAGGGTGCTCCATTCACCATTGAACAATTGGAGTTAGACGCCCCTCGTGCAAACGAGGTGCTGGTTAGAATCGTTGCCGTAGGCATTTGCCAGACCGATATTCATATGCAGCATCAAGAATATCCAGTGCCGTTCCCGATCGTGTTGGGTCACGAGGCATCTGGCATCGTCGAGAACGTTGGTCCGGGTGTAAGTGATATCAAGCCTGGGGACAAAGTGGTTTTATCATTTCGGTCCTGTGGTCATTGCAGTCACTGCCTGAGCGGAAGCGCAGCCTACTGCCTGCACGCCTATGAGCTTTGTTTCGGTGGTCAACGGCTGGACGGCAGCAATGCCTTGCATCGTCTCTCCACGAAAGGTGAGGAAGAAACAGTACATGGTCATTTCTTTTGCCAATCCTCTTTTGCAACTTATTCGATCGCACTGGAAAGTAACGTAGTCAAGGTTCCGGAAGATACACCCCTCGAGCTTCTGGGGCCGCTGGGTTGTGGATTCCAGACTGGCGCGGGCGCGGTATTCAACTCGTTGCGTGTCCAAGTGAATTCCAGTATCGCAGTCTTTGGTGTAGGTGCCGTGGGACTCGCTGCCATCATGGCCGCGAAAGCGGCCGGAGCCTCTAAGATCATCGCCATTGACATAGAAGACAAACGTCTGACGTCAGCCAGAGAGTTAGGAGCAACGCATATCATCAACAGCAAACGAGAATCCAGTTCCGAACAGATCAAGTCCATTGTGCCCATTGGACTCGATTATGTGCTGGAGCTAACAGCACGTCCTGAGATGCTCAAGCTCGCCGTCGATGTTCTCGCACCCAAGGGCACCGCCGCATTGATCGGAGGCGCACCTCTCGGCACCGAGGCCTCAGTCGACATGAATCAACTACTTAATGGGCGAACTGTACGAGGCATCATTCAGGGTGATGCTGTCCCACGCTTATTTATTCCCGAGTGATCGATCTTTACCGATCCGGCCGGTTTCCATTCGACAGACTTATTCGTTTCTACGATTTCGCAGAGATAAACGAGGCTATCGAAGACATCAAAAAGGGCCAAACGATCAAAGCAGTGTTGAAAGTCAGTACGCCTTGATCGGTAGTGTACGCTCCAAGTCTCGTCGCCCCTCTTTGTGCCCCTCGAACAGTTTCACGATCGCAGTCATGTTCAGCTCACCCAGACCCTCGCTGATGCCTTTGCGAAAGATATTTCGGATCGCAGTGATGGCGGGCGCGTTCTCCTCCCCTCCCGCGGTATCAACCGTATAGCTGAAATCCTTTTCGATGAGTTCGATTGGAAACTGCGGAGCGAACGTCCCGCTCAACATGGAGGCAGCGATACGTCCGGCAACCGTACTCCAGGCCGGAGTGGACGCAACCGCATCAAGGATTTGCTTGGGATCGACGCCTTGCCGCTGAAGCATCCCGATCAGCTCGGCGATCGTGTCGACCTGGACCCCAAGCAGCGTGTTCGTCGTGAGCTTTGCAAGGGAGCCGGCCCCGATAGGCCCGACATGCTGGATGCTGGAACCGAGAACCTTCAACAGAGGCTCGGCGGTCGACAGCACCCTGGCATCGCCCCCAATGAGGTAAACCAGTTGCGCGGCCTCCGCCTGCGGACGGCTGCCGGACACCGGCGCATCGAGCAGTGAGATCCCCTTCGCTCTGAAGTGTTCGCTCAGTTCGCGGATCCATTCAGGGGTCAGAGTTGAACTCTCAATTGCGACGGCTCCAGAGCGCATGCCCGCGAGGGCCCCGTTCGTTGAATCAAGCCATACATTTTGCGACGCATTATCATCGCGTACCATCGCGAAAACAAAGTCGCCGCCCTCAGCCGCCTCCTTCGGAGACGACGCTCTCCTGGCCCCGGAGGCGACGAGCGCCTCCGCTGCCTCCGGGCTTCTGTTCCACACGGTGACCGTGTGTCCTGCCTTTAAAAGGTTGGCGGCCATACGCGAGCCCATAGCTCCGAGACCGAGAAATCCAACTTTGCTCATATCTGCTCCTTCCTCCACGTGTCGCACATCACGTAGTGCTTCTTTGCGGGAGTTTCCGGCTTCACCATTCGACGACGACCTTGCCAAAATGGACGCCGCTGGCCTGGTGGCTGAAGGCCTCGGCCAACCGATTGAGGGAGAAGGTGCTGTCCAGGACGGGACGTACCCCCGACTGTTCGAGCGCAGCGACATAGTCCTGCTGCTGACGCCTGCTGCCAACCATGAGTCCTTGCAAGCGCGCCTGCTTGGCCAGCAGAGCGACGGTCGACACTTCACCCTGCTGCCCGGTCAGCACGCCAACTAACGAGATTTGGCCCCCTACGCGTACCGCTTCGATGGATCGCGCAAGCGTGCCGGGGCCGCCTACCTCAACGACATGATCTACGCCGCCTCCTGTGAGGTCTCGTACCCGCTTCCCCCAGTCCGGGACTTGGCGATAATTGATCACATGGTCGGCACCGAGGGTGCGGACACGTTCCAACTTCTCGTCAGACGACGACGTGGCGATAACCGCCGCACCCATCATCTTCGCGATCTGCAGCGCGGCGATTGAAACGCCGCCGGTACCTAGCACTAAGACGGTATCGCCGGTCTTGATTTGCCCGTCGCCGACCAGCGCCCGCCACGCAGTGACTCCGGCCGTGGTAATGGTCGCGGCCTCGGCGTGGCTCCAACCGCGTGGCGCGTGCGTGAAAGCCATCGCTGCCCGTACCGAAAAGTGCGCGGCAAAGCCGTCGATGCCATCGCCTGGCGTGCTGGCGAGGTTGCCCACTGGTCCACTGGGTAGCCCATCCTGCCATTGAGGGAAGAAGCAGGAAACGACATGGTCGCCTGGCCGGAACTCCGCCACGCCTTCGCCCACGGCTTCGACCACACCGGCGCCGTCCGACATCAATATCCGACGGTCAGCGGTCGGGAGACCGCCATTGGCGACTAACAGGTCATGGTAGTTGAGCGAACTCGCGTGGAGCGCGATCCGGATCTGGCCCGGCCCGGGCTGACCAGGGTCCGGGATGTCGTGGACCTCGATCCGATCCAATCCACCAGGCGTACGAAGGACTGCAGCTTTCATTACGACCTCCCTTTGCGTGCCGCGGCGACCAAACCGTCTAGCCAGTCCTGATGGCCGTTGATCATCACGTTGGGCTTCGTCTTGGCGAGTTCCTGGGCTGGCTTGCCCTTCTGGGATTCCTGCGTGAGGATGCGCACTCGCCCGCTTGGCAGATCCTCGATCAGCCAAGCGTGGTAAACGTCGAAGCGAGTATCGCCTTCGCCGCCCCAGCCACGCCAGCCAACGCGACCCGGCTTGCCTTCGGCCGGTGGGACATACTCCAAAACCTGCGCTTCCACTGGGAAACCGAAGGTCTCGAAGTAGAAACGCGCGCCGTCCTCCAGCTCAGGCCCCTTGTCGTCGTGAAAACGAATGTTCGCTGAGTTCGAATAGTAGGTCGGCCAGAGCGGGGCCTTGCTGAGGAATGGCCAAATATCGCTGGCGCTTAGCCCCGCAACAATAGCTTCGTTTGATGCGAAGTTGTCGGTGAAGCCTGGGATGTAATCCTCGGGCCAGAAAATCTCATTCATCTAAGTAGCTCCTTTCCCAGGCTGCACTGCGCCCGGGCAATGGTGTTGGATGGTCCTTCAGAAAGCGGTTGGTGATTACGTCAACGCGCGCTGAGTTCAGGATGGCTGGTCTGGGGCGCCGGGAGGACGGGGCGGGGTAAACGCCGCCGCAGGGTGTTTCGTACTCTTTAGGTAGGCTCTTCCAGTACCAAAAAATTCGAATCCATCACCTCATCTCGCAGCGGAATCAGCGCCTGGTACCCGGGAGAACCGTGCCAAGCTTCAATCGCCGCAGCGTCTTTGAATTTCACGATCAAGCAGGTATCAGCGCGGAACCCGCCAACGAGCGATCGGACCTTGCCGCGGGTGACAACGCTTCCCCCGGACGCTCCTAAGGTCGGTCCAGCGGCTGACGAATACTCGGGAATGCGGTTGCCATTCTTTACCTTGGCAAATGCAATCAAATAAGCGGCCATAAAAATTTCCTGGGGCTAAGGCGTCCACTCCAGTCAGCTTTGGAAGCGTGGGACTGGAATGAAGGTTGTGATGGCTCGAAGTAGGCCTACTTTTCGAAGAACATGAAGAGCGGATCACGGTGATAGTAGTTCGGCACGTCGGCAGCGCCCGCCTGGCCTGCCGGCGATGCCATGGCATCGATGGCAGCCTGAGTGCTGTCGAATATGCCGGACCAATACCAGAAGAATTCGCTGGCGTCGCCGTAGCCGTTTACGGCACGAACAGGCCCATAGCTGTAGCTTTTAACTCCGGGCAGTTTGGCCGTCATCGGCCCGTGGACTTCGCGGTAGTGCTTCTCGAAATGTATGGGATCGTTGGGTGTCTTATAGAGAACGATGAGTTCGACCATTGGTATCTCCTTTTGGTTTGGCGTTCAGATAGGTTGAGCGACAATCGCATCGCCAAACTGCGGGCTGTCATAAATGAAGAGGCTCGTGATTACGCTTCCGTCAATCACCTTAGGCTGGTCCAACACGCCGGTGCCGATTTCGAATACCCTAATGTGGTCTTTGGAATGCGGCGTTGTGCAACCTGCGCCAAGTCTTCGATGGTGGCAGTTTTGTCGAGTCGAGCCGTTGTCATGAGCCTAGATTAGAATTACTGGACGGGAGTCGCATGTACGTCCGTGCAGTCTTTCTTGGATTTGGCTGCATCGAATGCCTAGTGGCGAGGTTGTCAAAGCTGGCTTTCGGCTATACCGTGACCTATTCGCCAGAGCTGCAAAAAGCGGCTCGAAGGATGTATCTGCTATGGCAAGCCTAGCGGTCGCGACGCGGCGGACATACGTTGATCGGGAGTCTCTCCATCACGCCTTGACTTCCGATCTGGTTGGCTGGACCGTTTCTGAAACGCGCGAGGCGCCTCTTCTCACCCACGTTGTGTCACATCGCCTGGGCGACATCCGCCTCGTCGAGCTATCCGGCAATCCGTTTGGAGCGGCACGCGGGCGCGCGGAGATATCGGGGGACAGCGACACGTACCTTGGAATCCTCTATCAAAGATTTGGCTCGACCCTGTGTAGGAGAGGCGACGACCGCGTGATCGTCGGCCCCGGCGAAATCTGCGTCTGGCACAGTGGGCGCCCAGTTTCATTTGAGATGCCCGAAAAATTCGACAAGCTGTGCATGATCGTCCCGATCGCGCGGTTTGAAAGCGTGTTGTACAACGCCGAGGCCTACGAAGGCTTGCGCTTACCTGGCGGCAGCAACCTGGCCACGCTTCTGGGGTCCTACTTGTCGACATTGACCGATAGCGTGATGGTACGGAACGACAACACGCCTTTTGACGCCGTCGACGTAACGCTGGAACTGCTGGGAGCCGCATTTCGGGCACAGCGGCGATCGTCAACAATAGCGCCTCGCGATCAGCTATTTGCGCGCATCAGCGACGATATCGAAGGCCGCCTTAATGACGTCAATTTATCGCCGAATAAGATTGCTGAAGCTAATGGGATCTCGATTCGATATCTTTATACGCTGTTCGGCGATCAGGGCGAGACCGTATCGGGGTGGGTGCGAAGACGACGTCTCCTGCGTTGCCGAGCCGAATTAGACGGAGCGGGTACCGAGGCCTCCATAACCGAGATCGCCTATAGGTGGGGTTTCAATGATTCCGCCCATTTCAGCCGATTGTTCAAAGCCTCTTTCGGAATGTCGCCGACACAATATCGGTCTTCGCGGCGGCTGGGCGCATCCGACAAGTAATTGCGTTCCCTTCGGTGAGGACTGCCAACTTTAAGCAGGACGTGTTGAGCTCCTGGGAAACAGCGATTTCGGAAACGTCGAAGTTTGATCCGTGCCTCTAAAACAGGCCATGGAAATGACAGAGTATGGGAAGCATGGAGAGCCATAAAGCCGGCTTCCCACGCTTCCCATACTCTTTGGAAATCCTTTCGGGATTACCACATTCCCACGGCCTCTACGACGAGAAGAGGTATTCAAAAGCAAGAGCAAAGACCAACCTTCAGGCGCTGGCGGAATCTGCATAACTTCCGGGTTGAGTGTGATTTCGGACACAACCTCCGATGTTGATTACGTTACCGCTTTGCCGTCGGGCTGTTCCTGCTCCCAGCAGACAGCCATCAAAGGATGGCTGACGGACTAAGCGCATTTTTCAGCCTAGGGCACCTGTGGATCGAACCACGTTGAGTCAGAGCGACGACTCAAACGGTTTGGCTCGTTCAGATCAGCGATCAACCCACGCCATGACCTTTTCGTTGTAGCGCGGTCCGGACACGGCTTCAGGGCGTAATGCGGCCTCCAGGCGAACTACATTGTCGTCGCTGAGTTTGATATCCACGGCGCCGGCATTCTCCTCAAGGTAGACACGGCGTTTCGTGCCCGGAATTGGCACGATGAAATCGCCTTTGCCCAACAGCCAAGCGAGGGCCACCTGGCTTGGCTTTGCGCCGATGGCGTCGGCGATGGTCCGCACGATCCCAACCGCATTCATGTTGGCGGCGAAATTCTCGCCTTGGAAACGGGGATCGAACTGGCGGTGGTCCTTCGCTGTGCATTCCTCCGCACGTTTGGCACTACCCGTCAAGAACCCCCGGCCAAGCGGGCAGAAGGGAACAAGACCGATCCCGAGTTCCTGCAACATGGGAATGATTTCACTCTCCAGATTACTCTCCCACAGCGAATATTCGCTCTGCAGCGCACTGACGGGATGGACGACATGGGCTCGACGAATGTTTTCAACGCCCGCTTCGGAAAGACCGAAGAAGCGAACCTTGCCTTCACGCACGAGATTACCGACGGCGCCTGCTACATCCTCCATCGGCACGGTCCGATCGACCCGATGCTGGTAGAACAGATCGATGTGATCGATGCCGAGCCGGAGAAGCGATGCGTCGGCGACCTCGCGGATGCGTTCGGGCCGACTATTGGTTCCGCTGGCCGGACCCCGCGAAAGGTCCATACCAAATTTCGTCGCGACAATGGCGTTGTCCCGGCGCCCCTTGAGCGCCCGACCGAGGAGTTCCTCATTGGCATAAGGGCCATAGGCCTCCGCAGTGTCAAAGAAGTTGATACCGAGATCAATTGCGCGGTGGATCGTGGCGATCGACTCCGCCTCATTCGCTTCGCCGTAAAGCTCGCTCATTCCCATGCAGCCGAGGCCGAGAGCCGAAACTTCCAGGCCGCTATTTCCAAGTTTGCGCTTCTGCATTGTTTTCTCCCTGGGGACTGTTTCCGTCATCTCCAGGTTAGAATCAGGCGCCGTTACAGCGGTATCCCGATCCTTCCGATCTATTGCCTATTTCTCTTGCACTGTCGATCCGCGCACAGAGCAGACAGTTATCATGGGAGTAGAGGTGAGCGCAGTGGTCACCGTGAAACACCGTAGTGGGGAGGCGTCTCTGTTACCAGATCAAGCCCACGAATTGCGGGCGGAGCTGGCTCGGAAGATTGCGTTGTCTGTGGGCTCTGAAGAGATCCGAGCAACGGATATTCCCGGGCTTACGCTGGGCAGACGGACCGCCACCACCGCTCCGTGCTCAATGACTTACGAGCCGAGTGTGATTTTCATCGCCCAGGGGCGAAAGCGAGTAGAACTCGGCCGAAACATTTTCATTTGCGATGAGTCGCGATTTCTGCTGACGTCGCTCGACTTGCCGGTGGTCAGCCGGGTGATCGAGGCGAGTGAAGCGGTGCCCTGTCTGGCGTTGTCGCTCAAACTCGAAATGCGGGTGGTCCGAGAGCTTCTCAGCCGAGAGAAGATTGAGGTGGCTGAGACTGGGTCTAACAGTCCTGGCATTGCGCTCGGTGAGACCACCGTGGAATTCCTCAATGCGTGCTGCCGTCTCGTGGACCTGCTGCGGACGCCGCAGGACATTCCCTTTCTCAGTGGCCTAATTCAACGCGAGATCATCTATCGAATCCTTCGCGGTGCGGAGGGAACACGCCTTCGAGCGATTGCAACGCTGGGAGATCAGAGCCACCGGACTGCAAAAGCGATCGCCTGGATCAGGGCGAATTATACGAAGCCGCTACGAGTGGAGCATCTCGCCGAAATCGCAAGCATGGGGTGTCCACGCTGCACCATCATTTCCGCGGGCTGACCGCGATGAGTCCTCTTCAGTATCAGAAGCAACTTCGGTTGCAGGCAGCGCGGGGCCACATGCTTCTGGATGGTCTGGACGCGGCGAGTGCTGGCTTTGAGGTCGGATACGAAAGCGTCAGCCAATTCAATCGCGAATATAGCCGTCTTTTCGGCCAGCCACCGATGCGGGATATTCGGACCCTTCACTCACCGGGCGCTCCGGCGTTGGAGTCGGTCAGTAATCGGTAAGGCGCTGTCGAATCTTATTTTTTCAACGAGCCAAGTGAACACGGCGGCGTCTTGATGTCTGCTCTCAAAAGCTCAAGCGCGGTTCGTAGATGGGCGGCGGCGCCATGCCTGCAAGGCGAATGGGTGTATCGGGGTTACTCGATCGGTTAGGGAGTTCCTCTGGAGCAGATCGCACCGTCGCAGAAATTTCCAGATGAATTGAAACGCAACAGATGAAAGCGAACACGGGATACCGCCAGATGGATTCTGATGTTTTTAGGACGGTTGCGCAAGATAACGGTCCTCATAACAGCTTGGCGAAAGGACCTTTTGTTAATGAACTCAAATGCAGCTTCCCTATCTATACCCCATCCCAATCGTAAGCAAGCGCTAAGAAAGGCTCGTCTGACGGCGGGTTTTCCGAATATAGTGAACGGCCAAAGAATCGACTTTTCCAGGCGGATAAAGATCTCCGATCCTGTAACCGGAGAAGAACTTGCCAGCGTGGTCGACACTCAGAAGGACGGTCTCGACCAGGCGGTTCAGAGTGCAAAGGCGTCGTTTCCCCTTTGGAGCAGCAAGACCTGGAACGAGCGAAGGGACCTTCTCGCAAATGCCATGGAAGAGCTCAAAGCTCTTACCGATGAGCTCTGCACGATCCTGACAGCGGAAAACGGACGGCCTTATAGCATGGCGCAGTTCGAGATCAAATGGATTCTCGAGACCTATGTCCCGGCGCTACTTCAAATGGAGCTGCCAGATTCGACATGGAATGAAACCAGTGTCGGACAGGTCACGAAACGTTATGTTCCACTGGGTGTTGTCGCCGCGATCAGCCCGTGGAATCTACCGTTCTGGCTGTCATTCACAAAAGTGCTTCCAGCTCTGTTGACCGGCAACACCGTTGTCCTGAAGCCTGCGGTCTTTACCCCTCTTACGGTACTGCGAGCTGCCGATTACATTCGTGAGATGCTTC
>Ga0210386_10005317_pt1 | contig 10481 bp, 9 predicted proteins | sample IncBWH32OmetaG_FD_160091 | JGI IMG/M metagenome (GOLD analysis project Ga0210386, IMG submission 160091) | Forest soil microbial communities from Barre Woods Harvard Forest LTER site, Petersham, Massachusetts, United States - Inc-BW-H-32-O ... | reverse complement strand
GAATGCCGGGCGCTCGACGCGCCCGCAGCCTCGCGTGTAGTAAAAAAACACGCGAGTTAGTCACCACGGTTGCGCCGGAACACCCGGCATTCCCCGCGCAATGGTTTTAACGGCTTGCTTCGTGATCTCCTCGGTGAGCCGGGCTTTCTTGCCACCGTCACCGGCGTGATGCGAAGCATCATCGGCCGGCTTGATATCAGCGTCGGGATATCGGGACCACACGACTTCGCCGTCCGCGCCACCCGTCTTCGCCAAAAGGCATTGCCGGGCAAAGGCGCCGCTCGTCTTCGACACCTCCGCGTCCACCGCCTCCCGCGCCCAACGTCCGTGACGATCGCGAAACGCCCCTCTTGAGGAGCACGGGATGCGAATCGGGATATTCCTGTTTCTACGTCACCGTCAAGGTCAATTCGGAAAATCCGAAATTGACGCGACGAGGAGGCAACCCCGGCATTGCCGGATCGGCTTGCGCATTGTAAGGGGGTCAGTCGCACCGTTGCCCGCCGCCTAGCGGCGGTTTCCGGCGGGGCCTGTAGCTCAATGGTTAGAGCCGGCCGCTCATAACGGTCTGGTTGCAGGTTCGAGTCCTGCCGGGCCCACCACGCTTCGCCCTTTGGGCTACGCGTGGCGCAGCCACGCAAAATCGAAGCCGAAGCGTGTCCCAGCGCAACTCGAATGAAATGAGGGCGAAGACGGACAGACTTTCAGCGAGCTACGGCTTGGCAAGCCAGCCTCGGTCTACCGAGCGTAAGCTCCAGGCCTCGCCGTACTCAAGATCACGCGGCCCGCGAAGTCTGCCCGGCCGGGACCGTCGACGCGCGCCCGCCGTCGAAAACGTCGTGCACGAGCCCGATTTTCTCAAGCCCCCGAATGATCAGGCCATTGATGTCGATTTCGTACCAGGCGTGCGAAATATAGGCGTCGCGCGGAAACCGGTGATGGTTGTTGTGCAGCCCTTCACCGAGGGTGATGATCGAGATCACCAGCTCGTTGGTCGTGCCGTCATCGAGTTCGAAGCGGCGGTAACCGTAGCGACCATCGCTATGACAGAACGAGTTGACCAGCGAGGTGGCGAGCACCATGAGGTAGGCGCGCAGCAGCCCGGAGAACAGCACGCAGCCCATCATGGTGTGGAACCCGCCAACCGCGTAGCCAATGGCGCCCGGAATGAAGACGGCCGACAGGGCGTACCAGACCCAGCGCGTTCTGACGAAGAACATGGCGATCGGGTCGGCCAGAATATCCTTGGCGTAGTATTCGCCGTCGGTCGCGACATCGTCGAACACCCAGCTGCCTTGCGCGTGCATCATGCCTTTGAAGAAGCTGAGATAGCGGTTGCCGCGGCCGTCATAGAAAGGGCTGTGCACATCGCCGGGCTTGTCGGCGTGCAGATGGTGCCGGCGATGATTGGAAACCCATTTGAGCACCGAGCCCTGCACCGACATCGTGGCGATCGCAGCAAAGAACGCCCGCATCACCGGACCGCAGCGAAAGCTCCGGTGCACGAACAGGCGATGCATGCCTGCGCCCATCCCGAACATGGTCAGCCAGAACATGCCGGCGAAGACCGCAATCTCCACCCAGCCGATGCCTTGCATGATCGTCCAGAGCACCGCGGCGATCGAACCGGCGTAAAGAATGCCGAACACCGCATAGGATTCGCGAAGCTTGGCCTCGACCACCGGACCTCCGACGATGACGCCCGGCGGCAGCTTTGCGACACTCTCCTCCGGCACCGAACTCGGAACTGCGGTCATTTTTAGCTGATCCATTCACGGAAAATTAACGCTACGACGGACCGTACCGATGCGGGTCATTTCTAGCAAGGGTTGACCGGCCGCGGGCGCGCGGAATCGGGACCTGAAAAGACGCGATCACATTGAGGGTGAAAGCTTTTTTCTCCCCGTTAACCCTTCGGAGATTTCGATTGGCCTGATGACTATTGCCAACGCCGGACGAGCGGGGCGAATGACGTTCGGCCGAAGATCGGCTGCCGCAACGCCACTTGTCGAAGTCCGGCTGGCCGATGGCGCGACCTGCGGAGCGCCCCGGCATTTGACTAGAATTGCCGGCAGCGAGAACCGCGCTATTCCTGCGATTTGCGGTTGTCGAGGAGACCACTTATCCGATATTCTGGCTTCACTCGTTGTCGCTTGTAAATGCACGTCGAACTGGTTTCCGCAATGGAGGACCGTGATGACGAATGCTTCAGAAGCCTTGAGTAATTTTCAACCCGGTTCCGATCTGTCGCCGCTTCGCGCCAAGTGGGGCTGGATCGTCGCGCTCGGCGTGGTCTATACGATCGTCGGGTTTATCGCGCTCGGCAGCGTTGTGATGGCTACCGTTGCGAGCGTCTTCGTTGTCGGCGTGATGATGATCATCGCCGGCGTCACCGAAGTGTTCAGCGCCTTCCAGATCAAGAGCTGGGGCAGGTTCCTGCTTTGGGCCCTGCTTGGTGTGCTCTACATCATCGCCGGATTCGTGACGTTCGAGAATCCGCTGCTCGCCGCCGCCTTGCTCACCCTCGTTCTCGGCGCTTCGCTGGTGGCCTCGGGCATCATACGGATCATCCTGGCCTTCAGCATGAAGCGGGAAATGCCCTGGGTCCTGGTGCTGCTGTCCGCTGTCATCACGCTGCTGCTGGGTGTCCTGATTTTGGCGCACTGGCCGGTGTCGAGCCTTTATATACTCGGCCTGTTCCTCGGCTTCGATCTCATTATCGCTGGGGCGGGGTGGATCGGACTGGGCTTGAGCCTGCGCCGCGCGAGTTGAGGCGTAATCGGCGAACGCACGCCACGCCTGTCATGACCGACGATAAGGAGGCATCGATGCGCTGGCTGCATCTTGCCGTGATCATCCTGTTTGCCGCTGCGACCACGATCTTCGTGGTGCAGAACCTTGGGATCGTCACGATTTCCTTCCTCGGCTCTAATGGCCGCATTCCGCTCGCGCTGCTGGTTGGCGTCGTCTATCTGCTCGGAGCGGCAACGGGCGGCAGCCTGTTTGCGCTGCTGCGTCGATCGTATGACAGGTCGAGACCGAACGTGATGGGACCGGCCTGAATCGAGCGCTGCTTCGTCTCCGAAGGGAGCGACGATGATCGAAACAATGCGCGAGCCGGTTCTGGTGGATCTCGCTTTGCAAGGCGGCGGCTCCCACGGTGCATTTACCTGGGGTGTGCTCGATCGGCTGCTCGAAGAGCCGTGGCTGCGGATCGAGGCGATCTCCGGCACATCGGCCGGTGCGATGAATGCAGCGGTTTTGGTGGACGGATGGATGCAAGGCGGTGCGCAGGGAGCTCGCGCAACGCTCGAGACTTATTGGCGGCAGGTGTCGCGGGCTGCGGCGTTCAGTCCGGTGCAGCGCTCGCCGCTCGACCGGCTGATGGGCCGCTGGACGCTCGATACATCGCCCGCCTATGTCATGATGAACATGATGGCGCGGATGCTTTCACCCTACGATCTCAATCCGCTCGGCCTCAACCCGCTGCGCAAGATCCTCACCGAGACGATCAATTTTGACCGGCTAGCGCAGGCGCCAATCCTGCTGTTCATTACCGCCACCAGTGTGCGCACCGGACGTGGCCGCATCTTCCGCAACCGGGAGATCACGCCGGACGTCCTGCTTGCTTCGGCTTGCCTTCCGACTGTGTTTCAGGCGGTCGAGATCGATGGCGAGCCCTATTGGGACGGCGGCTATGCCGGCAATCCGACGCTGACGCCATTGGTGCGCGAAAGCGAGGCGCACGACACGATCCTGGTGCAGATCAATCCGCGCGAACGGCTCGAGCCGCCCCGCACGGCAACCGACATCCTCAACCGGCTCAACGAGATCTCGTTCAACTCACCGCTCATGAAGGAATTGCGCATGATCGCGCTGCTGCGCGAGGTGTCGGACCCCGGACACGGCGAAGGCGCGCGCTGGGCCGGAATGCGTATGCACCGGATCATGTCCGACGCGCTCGCGGACTTCGGCGCGTCGTCGAAAATGAATGCCGAATGGGCCTTCGTTTCACTGCTGAAAGAAGAGGGGCGCAAGAGCGCCGATGCCTTCCTCGCCGAGCACGGTCATGACCTCGGCCAACGCTCTACCACCGATATCGACGTGCTGCTGGCGGAGTGCTGAGACATGACCGCGATGGGGCTGCTCGGCATTCTGGCCGGGTTAGGACTGTTGATCTGGCTCGCCTTTCGGGGCTGGAGCGTATTGTTGCTGGCGCCGCTTGCAGCTCTGGTCGCCGCCTTGTTCTCCCGCGAGCCGCTGCTCGCCCATTGGACTCAAACCTTCATGGGCAGTACGGCAGGCTTTCTGGCGCAGTTCTTTCCATTGTTTCTGCTGGGCGCGCTGTTCGGCAAACTGATGGAGGACAGCGGCTCGGTTGCCGCGACCGCGCGCTTCATGACGCAACGGCTCGGGCCGCAGCGGGCCGTGCTGGCCGTTGTGCTCGCCGGCGCGCTTGTCACCTATGGCGGCGTCAGCCTGTTCGTCGCCTTCTTCGTGCTGGCGCCGATGGCGCAGGAGCTGTTTCGTGCGGCCGGCATTCCACGCCGACTGATGCCCGGCTCGATCGTATTGGGAACATCGACTTTCACCATGTCGGCGCTGCCCGGCACACCGTCGATCCAGAACGCCATTCCGATGCCGTTCTTCGGCACCACACCCTTCGCCGCGCCCGGCCTCGGTATCCTGGCATCGCTCATTATGCTCGGCTTCGGCCTGTGGTGGCTCAATCGCGAAGAGACCATCGCGCGAAAGAACGGCGAAGGCTTCGGCGACGGCGCGCCCATGTTGCCCGACCGTGTTGCTACGGACGAAAAGCTGCGTGAACGCGCCACCACGGCGCGCGAGTTCGATCCCGCGGAGATCATGCACGGCAGGCCGACCGGCGAACTGCCTCCGATCATGCTCGCGGTGTTGCCTCTCTTTGTGGTGATCATCGTCAACCTCGCGATGTCGCTGTTCATCCTGCCGGAGCTCGACACCCGCTTCCTCTCCGAGGTTCGCTGGGGTGAAACGTCGCTGGCGGCGGTCGGTGGCGTGTGGGCCGTGATCACGGCGCTTGCCTGCGCGATCGCGACCGTGCTTGCGGTCAGCTACCACCGGCTTCCCTCGCTTCGCACGACGATGGACGCCGGCGCCAACGCCTCGGTACTGCCGGCGATGAGTGTAGCGAGCCTCGTCGGTTTCGGCGCCGTGGTGGCGGCAATGCCTGCATTCGGCGTGGTGCGCGATGCCGTGCTCGGTATCGGCGGCGGACCGCTGGTATCGCTTGCCGTCGCCACCAACCTGCTCGCCGCCCTCACCGGCTCGGCGTCGGGCGGGCTGACCATCGCGCTCGACGCGCTGGCGTCGACCTATATGACGCGCGCGGCAGAAATCGGCCTCGATCCCGCGCTGCTGCATCGTGTCGCGGTGATCGGGTCCGGCACGCTCGATACGCTGCCGCACAATGGCGCGGTGGTCACCCTGCTTGCGATTTGCGGATCAACGCACCGGGATAGTTATCGCGATATCGTCATGGTCGGCATCGTCGGCGCCCTTGTCGCGCTTGCTGCGGTTATTGCGCTCGGCTCGGTGGCGGGTTCGTTCTGAGCCATCCGTACGTCAGCGCCGCAAGAAAGGAAGAGACGGTGGCCGTCGTGAGCTATTCGGTACCGATCATCAGCCGGCAGATGCAATCGCTGTCCGGCGTCGGACTTGTCCTGGGAGCGCTGTGTTTCGCGGCCGCGCTTACACCGACGCTCGTCCCGCGAAGCTATTTGACTCAAGGTGTGCTCGCCGGGGCCTGCTTTGCGATCGGCTATACCGCTGGCGTCCTCTGGCGCTGGACATGGCAGTACCTCGAGCTGCCCGAGCCCTCGCCGCGAATTCGATTCATCACCAACGCATCGGTCGCGGTCGCCTGTCTCCTGGTCGTCATTACGTTTCTGTGGCGGGCGGCGAAATGGCAGAATTCGATCCGCGCCGCCATGAAGATGGAGCCGGTCGAAACGGCTCATCCTCTCAAGGTCTGCGCGATCGCCTTGATCACATTCTTCGCGCTCCTGGCGTTGGCCCGGCTGTTCACGCTCGTGGCTCATTTCCTGTCCGCCCTCACCCGGCGCTTTATTCCTCGAAAGGTCGCGAATCTCGTCGGCCTTCTCCTGGCAGTCCTGCTGTTCTGGTCGATCGCCAACAATTACCTGATCAGCACGGCCTTTCGTACGGTCGATTACTCCTTCCGCGAACTTGATGCTTTGATTGAGCCGGAGCGACCGCAGCCGACTGCACCCGGAAAGACGGGAAGTACCGCATCCCTGGTCAAGTGGGGCGAACTCGGGCGGGCCGGTCGCGAATTCGTGGCGTCCGGGCCGAGTGCTGCGCGGATCAGCGCATTCACGCGGCGGCCCGCTTTGGAGCCCATCCGGGTGTATGTGGGTCTGCGTGGTGCCGATACGGCGCGTGAGCGCGCAAAACTGGCGCTGAATGAGCTCAAGCGCCAGGGCGGCTTTGACCGCTCTGCCCTCATCGTGATTACGCCGACCGGCACCGGCTGGATCGACCCCGCAGCAATGGATGCCGTCGAATATCTTCTTGATGGCGATGTTGCGAGTGTCGCCGCACAATATTCCTATCTCAACAGTCCGCTGTCGCTGCTGTTCCAACCCGAATACGGCGCGGCGTCCGCGCGCGCTTTGTTCGCGGAGATTTACGGCTATTGGACCACGCTGCCGAAAGACCGGCGCCCCAGGCTGTATCTGCATGGCCTGAGCCTGGGCGCCATGAACTCGGAGAAATCGGCGGAGCTGTTCGAGATGATTGGTGATCCGATCGCCGGAGCCCTGTGGAGCGGGCCGCCGTTCGAGAGCCGCGTCTGGCGCTCCATCACCGAGAACCGCAACGAGGGTTCTCCAGCCTGGCTGCCGGAATTTCGTGACGGCCGCTTCGTGCGGTTCATGAACCAGAACGGGCCGACGGTACCCGCCGATACGCCATGGGGACCGATGCGCGTCGTCTATCTGCAATATGCCAGCGATCCGATCGTACTCTTCGGCTACCGGGATGCCTTTCAGCACTCGGCCTGGATGAGCGCGCCGCGCGGTCCGGACGTCTCACCGTACCTGCGTTGGTACCCTGTCGTCACGATGCTCCAACTCGCCCTCGACATGGCCGTCGCGACCGGCACTCCGATGGGCTACGGCCATGTTTACGCGCCGGAGCACTATGTCGATGCCTGGGTTGCCGTGGCCGACGTCCGCCACTGGTCCCCCGACGAACTCGCGAAGCTCAAGGATCATCTTGCAAAGGCGGCGCGGACGGCAATCGACGCCAACAACCGTGACGACAATCCCTATGCCGACCGGGGAGGATAGAGCCAGCGACAGCCAAAGAGCCAACGACAGCCAAGCAATCCGCTTCGATGTTCACCGCAACATGAAAGGGCTATGCGATGTCTGAAGATCACCCTGATAGGGACACCCTCAATCGCCGCTATTTTATGGCCACCGCTCTGGGCGCCTCGGCTGCGCTTGCGGCCACCACGTCCCCTGCAGGTGCCCAGCCGGCAACCGCGTCGGGAGGAACGGTCTATACGGGAGACATCATCGGCGGAAAGAAGGTCATCAGCGCGCTCAACATTGATGATCTGGAGCCCGGCACGAAGCAGCGCTTCTTTTTTCAAGGCGTGCAGACGGCCACGGGGCAACGCTGGCATGTGTCGACCATCGTCGCCAAGGGTGCGAGACCGGGCAAGCGCGTTGCACTCGTCAGCGGTGTGCACGGCGACGAGATAAGTACGGTTCGGACGATACAGATCGTGATGGATCAGCTTGATCCGACTGCAATGTCCGGCGCTGTGCTGGCCGTTCTCGACGTGTCACGCCCTGCCATGGAAGGCATGCAGCGCAGATGGCCAAACTCCGGGAGAGGCATCGACCTGATTGACATGAATCGCGAGTGGCCCGGCAATGAGAACGGCCCCACGGCGACCTCCAGGCATGCCGCGATGCTGTTCAACAAGCTGCTGAAGCCGAACGCCGACTATGCAATGGACTTCCACACCTCGACGACCGGAGTTGACCTGACAGCGTTCCATATTGCGCGAATGGACCTGCCGGAAGTCCGCGCCATGGCGGAGCTGTTTCCCATTGATCAGATCTTTGACAACCCCGCTTATCCCGGTGTTCTGGCCAACGCGTTCATCGATGCGGGCATCCCGGCCTTCACCCCCGAGATTGGCGCTCCGCGCATGCTGGACCGCCGCATGATCCCTCTGTTTGTGGAGGGGACCATGAATGTGCTCAAGCACCATGGCATTATCTCCGGGCCGATCGGACGCACCGGCAAGGATACCGGCATCTTTATCGGCAACAGCGCTTATGCCGTGGTCGCGACCAGCGGCGGCTTTGTCGAACTGCTGGTCAAGTTGAAGGACAAGGTCGAAGCCGGACAAAAGCTTGCCGTTCAGCGCAACGCTTTCGGAGAGGTCGTGGCGGAATATACCAGCGGCGTGAGCGGGGAGATCACGGCGTGCCGAACCGACGCAACGTCAGAGCCAGGCAACATGCTGGTATCCGTTCTATACAACCGCACTCCAGCCGATGGCGTCGACCCGATATCCGAGTGACGTCTGATAGTGGGCCAAACGGTCTGGCTGCGGGTTCGAGTCCTGCCGGGCCAACCACGCTTCGCCTTTGGGCTAGCGCAGCCAAACAAAGACGAAGCATGTCTGGCGAAATTTCAGCGTTCGACGCGGTACAGGCGCCATCGCTTTGGCACGCCCTTGAGTTGGTGAAGGCCGCGATCCCTAAAGCGGATTTCCGACTGCGACAGCAGATCCTTGACCGCGCTCGAGACCAGGACTTCGCCGGCGCGCGCTTTCGCGGCCACGCGCGCGCCGATGTGAAACGCGAGACCGACCACCTCCGCCCCGCTGACCTGGTATTCGCCCGCGTGCAGCCCCACCCTGATCTCGAGCCCCAGCGTGCGCACCGCCTCGCGGATCGCGGTCGCGCAACGGATCCCGGCAACAGGCGCGCCGAACGTCGCCAGCAGCCCGTCGCCCGTCGTCACGACCTCCTTTCCGCGCAAAGCCTTCAGCTCTCTGCGGACGGCGGCGTAATAGTGATTCATCACCTGCGTCCAGCGCGCATCGCCGAGCTTTGCTGCTTTTTCGGTGGAGCGAACGATGTCGACAAACAGGATCGTAGCGAGCGCCTGTTCGAGTTCGGCGTTACCAGCGGCGGTTCGGCGCCGTTTCGCGATGGGTCCGGTCAGCGTTTCATAGCGATGGTTGCGTCGCTTGGCGATAGCGGCCTTGGCGTAGTCCTTGGCACGCTGCACCGTGCGGCAACGAATGGTTTTGTCCCTTGGCGGAAGCGTCCAGTAGACCTTTCGTCCGTCGCCGGCACCATGGACCTCCACGGCGCCCCACTTGAGGAAGATCGTCGAACCAACCCGTCGAACGCACCATGCCTTCGACGTGTAGCCGGAGATGTTCGACTGATGGACTCCGATGCGAAGAAACTTTGGCATGGAAGACACCGGGCATGAACGTGCGGCCAATCGAAAGACCGTTTGGGCCTGCTTGGGCCTACTTGAGCTAAAACGTAGTCACCCATTCCCGCATTGGCAACAGTTCCGCTCTGAGCAGACGATTTCCGCCGTCACTCCTTCTCCAGCCGCCTCAGGCTTCGCTCGAGCACGCGGCGGACGGCAAGCCGCGCCCGATGGGGATCGGAGGCGGCGATCGCATCAAAGATGGCGTGATGATCGGCGTAGACAACAAGCGTGGTGCGTTCCTTGCGCGCCGAACTCGCGCGTGCTTTCGAGATCGACTCGTACAGATGAGGCTGCAAGAACTGCATGAAGCTGACGATCAGCGGATTCTGCGTGGCCCGCGCAATCGTCAGATGAAAGGCGATGTCGGCCGCGAGCGCCCGCTCGAAAGGGCTTTTGTTCGGCTCCATCTGCTTCAGACAGTCGAGCATCGCCTTCAGGTCAGAGGCCTTGCGCCGCTCCGCCGCCAGCATGGCGGCCTGCATCTCGACGCCCATGCGCAGTTCGAAGATATCGCGCAGCGAACTTTTCGCATCCACGCTCGTGGCGAGCCGGAACGGCCGCGCCCTGGCGTCGTCCTCGACAAATACCCCCTTGCCTTGATGTGAGGCAACGAGGCCGTCCGACTTCAGACGCGAGAGCGCCTCGCGGATGACCGTGATGCTGACGCCGAAAGATTCGCTCAATTCCTTGCCGGCGGGTAATTGCCGCCCAGGCTGATATTTGCCGCTGACGATGTCTTCGCGCAGCACCGAGGTGATGCGGTCGGTCAGGTTGTTCGAGACGGTCGAACGGCGAACTTGGCGATAGGTCATGGTCGGGTTCCGGCGGCGGCAGCAAGTTCGACTGGCACGCCCGTTGCGAGGCCCACATCGAGAATCGCTACAAGCGGGTTGCGCCGTCGAACTTATCATATAAGATGAAAAGTAAGCAACGAAGGGCGA
>Ga0210386_10005315_pt1 | contig 10482 bp, 10 predicted proteins | sample IncBWH32OmetaG_FD_160091 | JGI IMG/M metagenome (GOLD analysis project Ga0210386, IMG submission 160091) | Forest soil microbial communities from Barre Woods Harvard Forest LTER site, Petersham, Massachusetts, United States - Inc-BW-H-32-O ... | reverse complement strand
TGTTCGCCGCTCCTATCCCCGAGTTGCGGATTCGTCCCTGGGTGGCCATTGGCGTCGGTCTGGGATTCGGCGGCATCACGGTATTCCTGGTGCGGCTCGCGTGGCGTGCACGGCGTCTGAAGGCTCGACTGGGCGTTGATGCACTCGTAGGCAGCGCCGCCTCGGCCATGGAGGCTCTCGCACCCGAAGGTCACGTGCTCGTTGAAGGGGAAATCTGGAATGCGGTGGCAAGCGAGCCCGTACCCGCGGGGACGCGATTACGCGTTGTGGGGCATGAACAATACTTGCTGCGAGTCGCACCGCTCGAGCAGTCCTCAGCGCCGCAAACCGTTGCCTAAAGCTCGCAGGAGTACAATCCGTGCTGAACGAGGGACCTGAAATGACGACTCCGATTCTGATTGTTGTTGCTATTTTTGCCTTGTATCTCATCAACTCGATCAAGATTCTGCGCGACTATGAGCGGGCGGTCATATTTCGTTTCGGACGCGCTATCACGCCGCCGAAAGGCCCGGGAATTATCGCGGTGTTCCGTCCCATGGACCAGATGGTGCGCATTTCGCTCCGGCAGGAAGTGCTTGAAGTTCCGCCTCAGGACGTCATCACCCGCGACAACGTAACGCTCAAAGTGAATGCGGTCGTGACGCTGTACGTCGTCGACCCCAACGCAGCGGCAATCAAGGTGGCGAACTACGTTTACCAGACGTCGCAGTTTGCACAGACAACTTTGCGGTCTGTATTGGGCGAAGTTGAATTGGATGAACTGCTAAGTCATCGCGACAAGTTGAATTTGAAGATCCAGACAATCATTGACCAGCGCACGGAGCCATTTGGCGTAAAGGTTACTTCGGTCGAAGTGAAGCAGGTGGACTTGCCGGAGCAGATGCTGCGCGCCATGGCAAAGCAGGCTGAGGCAGAACGCGAAAAGCGGTCGAAGATCATCCATGCCGAAGGCGAGTTCAATGCGGCACAGAAGTTAGTCGATGCGGCCGCATTGTTGGCGACGCAGCCCATGACGCTCCAATTGCGCTACCTGCAAACGCTCACGGAAATCGGAGTGGAAAAGAACACGACAATCGTATTTCCACTGCCTATCGAGTTGCTTTCGATGCTGAACAAATTCACAACTTTGAAGACGCTGCCTGAAAAGCCTGCAGGCGAAGGTGCGTAGCGAATAGCGTTCGCGGACAGGTTCAGGAGTTCTCATGAGCCCAGGGCAAAGAATGATTCGAGACTTCAGCAAGGATGAGACGGAACACCTGGAGAGCGGCAATGACACCGAACTCACCCTCGGTGGCGGCACGCTCCTCGTTCTCGGAGGGGGACTTCTTCTACTCTGCACCGTCTGCTTTGGCCTTGGGTACCTGGTTGGTCATCGCAGTCCGTCGGAATCGGCAACAGCCGTAGCGCCGTCGTTGGACTCGAAAGCTCTCGCCGCGCAGATCCGTTCAGGCTCCAAACCAGGCGCAGCAGGGCAAGCGTCTGCAACGCCGCAAACCCATGCCGCAGCTGATACCTCCACCAATGCTTCCCCAGACTCGACACCACCCCCGCAAGCTGTCCCTGCCGTGGCGAGTGGAAGTCAGGCGTCTTCCCAGGCTCAAATCAAGCCCGCAACAGATGCGCGGGTGAGACCTGCACTAGGCGGCGAGAGTAACGCCTCGCAACCGTCCTCCGCAATGCAGGTACAGCCGGCAATGACTCAGGTCCAGGGGTGGATGGTGCAGATTGCCGCGGTGTCGCACACCGAGGATGCCGAAGTGCTCGTCAACGCTTTGCGCAAACGTGGTTATGCGGTAACGGCGCGTCGCGATGTCGGTGATAGCCTTATCCACGTGCAAACCGGTCCGTTTGTGACTCGCAACGATGCAAATGCCATGCGGCAAAAGCTTTTGAATGATGGCTACAACGCCATTGTGCAATGAGGAAACGCTAGGTCCGCATCCATTCCGGCAAACCCGAAGCGATTGCAACGCGAACGGCAGACATCAGGTCTTCGCGCGTCTCATAGTCTCTAGGATTGATTGGCGCGTGAAACGTTATATGAGCCTTCCCTGGATGAATGCGCACACTGCCCTTTGACATCATTTTCTCGGTGCCCCAGATAGAAACCGGGATGCAGGGTGCCCCGGTTTCCTTTGCCAGGTAGAAGGGACCTTTCTTGAAGGGAAGCAAGCGTCCGTCTTTCGACCGTGTTCCTTCGACGAACGTGGTGATATGTATGCCCTTCGAAAGCACGGCGCGCGCAGCGGCAATGCTTTCCTGCGCGCTCTCTCTGCGCCCATCACGCTCCACAGGAATGAATTCTCCTTGCTGAAATGCCCAGCCAAGTACGGGAACATGCATCAGCGACCGCTTCAGGAACGCAGAAGTCCGACCGGGAATATTCGGAATAAGCGCCGGCGGATCGAGATTCGAAACGTGGTTTGCCATGAAGATGCATGCAGTGTTCGCCGGAACCAATTCGACGCCCTTCGCCTCAACGCGGATGCGCGCAAGGAAGTATCCGGTCCGGACAATCATTTGCGTCACGTTGTACAGCGGTGCAACGTCGCCGGTTATAACCGACCAGGGAATGAAGATGATAGCCGCAGGAGCCCCTAAAACGAGAAACGTGACGAACAACAAGATCGAGGAAATCATGTCTGGCTTTCGCGATCACTTCTGCTGGGCTCTGAGACGTGCAGGAAGTTTCTCATAGATGCCGTCGAAGCCGCCATTCGAGAGAATGGCGACAACATCTCCTTCTTTAAGCTTCGGTGCGATGCTCTCCACAATTCCTGTCGCATCCGGATGTAGTTCTGCGGGAGTGCCTGTTGCGTTCAATGTGTCAACTACGTCCTCGGGATGGAGGCGCTCTGAATCCGAAATTCGCTGCTGCTGATAGACGCCAGCCAGGACAACGCGATCGGCCAGCCGCAGACTTTCAACGAGTTCATGCTCCAGCACCTTACGCCTGAGCGTGTTTGAGCGCGGCTCGAGCACAGCCCAGAGACGTGAAGTGGGATAAACAGATCGCAGTGCTCGCAGAGTCTCGCGAATTGCTGTCGGATGATGCGCAAAATCATCGATGATGGTGATGCCGCGGATGACGTCGCGAATCTCCAGCCGCCGCTTCACACTCTTGAAGGTGGCCAACGCGGCGCAGATCGCGTCCTTGCTGATTCCGTTGTCTGAAGCAAGAGCAGCTGCCGCCGTTGCGTTCAGTGCATTGTGCTCGCCCGCCAGTGGCATCTTGAGATCCGACCAAAGCTCGCCGTGGCGCCAAACCTCCCACCGCGTCCGGCCATCCATGTGGCGCAAATTACGAATCTGCCAGTCAGAGTTAGGTTCGAATCCGTAACGCTCTACGCGGCAGAACGCCTTACTGATACACTCGGTCACATTTTCGCTGCCGTCGAAGGCAACCAGGAGACCGCGCCGTGGCACTAGATTTACGAGCCGTTTGAACGCGACCTTGACTGCTTCGAGGTCAGCGTAGATGTCAGCGTGATCGAATTCAACGTGCGTGAGGATCAGCGCGTCCGGAAAGTAATGGAGAAACTTCGGTCCCTTGTCGAAGAACGCAGTGTCGTATTCGTCCCCTTCGATGATGAAGGTGCGTGTGGTACGCAGTTGGAAACTGGTCTGGAAGTTCTCTGCAACGCCGCCGATCAGAAACGATGGCTCAAGCGCTGCATTCTCATGCGACGCGACCTGGTAAATCCATGACAACATGCTGGTGGTAGTCGTCTTGCCGTGTGTGCCCGCAACCACAAGCGATTCGCGGCCCTTCAGAAACTCCTCGCGAACCAGGGCGGCCATCGAAGTAAAAGCCATTCGCTCATCGAGCACGCGTTCCACTTCAGGATTACCGCGAGAAAGAGCATTGCCGATGACGACGAGGTCCGGCGCCGGATCGAGGTTCGATTCCGAGTAAGGTTCAAGTATGGGAATCCCCAGAGAATGCAACAGATCGCTCATCGGTGGATAGGCAGCCTTGTCGGACCCTGTGATGCGATGGCCTTGCAATCGAAGCAGCCCAGCCAGTGAGGCCATTGCCGTGCCGCAGATACCGCTAAGGTGAATATGTTTCCGCACCGAGGTCATAACTTCACCGCCGGTTCCCGAAGATCAAGACGTGCTTCGTCGCCTGCATTCAGTTCAGCTTCAATACCAAAGATCAAGGTGACGTTCTGTCGCGAGACGTGTCCACTTCGCAGGCCAAAAGCAATCGGAATATCAAGGCCGTCAAGAGCGGAAAGAATCGTGTCTTCCAGCAGATTCGCTTGCGCGCCCGGAGAAGCACAGTCGAGCATCTCGCCGAAAATAAGACCCCGGACGCCATTTAACTTGCCCGTCTGCCGCATCTGCCAAAGCATTCGGTCAATCTGGTAGGGCTTTGCGCCCACATCTTCGAGGAACAGTAATTTGTTCTCCGTCGCGGGCTCCCATGCGGTTCCAATCAGCGAGACGAGAATGCTGAGACAGCCGCCGTAAAGCATGCCGGTTGCTCGACCGGGCTTTAATGTACGCAGACCTTCCGAAGAACCCACGGAGTACGGCCGACCGGTCAGCGCAGATTCCAAGCTCTCGAGATGTACCCCGTCTTCAAGATAGAAATCTGCAGCAACCATCGGGCCGTGAAATGCTGCAAGGCCAAGCTGATCGAGCAGGCGAAGCTGCATTCCCGTCATGTCGCTGTAAGCAAGCAACGGCTTCGGATTCCGCTCGATAAGAGCAGGGTCAATTGCTTCTAGCAAGTAATTTGACCCGTAGCCACCCCGCACTGCGGCGACGAAAGTCGTCTCAGGATCGGCAAATGCCGCGTGCAAATCTTCCAGTCTCTGCTCGGGTGAGCCTGCAAAGAACAGCGGACCTCGCACCTGCGTGTTTGCACAAAGGCGCGGCGAGTATCCCAACTGGCGCAGCCGATCCATTCCACGCTCAACCCGATCTGGAATTGCGAAAGACGCCGGCGAAATGATGCTTACGCCCGCTCCCGCTTCGATAGACTTGAGATACATTAGCGGCTTTGATCGAGGGGTCATACGCACCACACCTCGCCGCGGGCAATCAAGGTTGCCGGGCCCGTGAGTTCGAGTTCGCCGCCCTGCCCACGCCAGGATACCGTCTGAGCACCTCCCGGAGCCACGACTCGTAACGGCGATACGCACCCGTGAAACGCGATGGCTGCGGTCGCAGATGCAGATGTACCCGTCCCGGATGAGGCGGTTGGACCAACGCCACGTTCGAAAATGCGGATCTCAATCTCATCCGGGCTCGCGATGCGCACAACCTCAACGTTGGTTTGGTGCGAGAAATCGGAGTGGATGCAGATCTGCGCGCCGACCTCCTGCCATGCAACACCACCGACTGAGAATTCTGCGTTATCTACCACAATCACGAAGTGTGGATTTCCAGTAGAGACGGCGACGCCTTCGATGAGACGACCGTCGGCAAGCGTCACTACTTTACTCGCGGCGCTGGGAATTCCCATGCCCGTCGTGACTTCGACAGAGTAGCCGCTATCAGTCTTGACATCGTTGATACGGCAGACGCGCATGCCCGCGTCGGTCTCTATGCGCAACTCATCGCCGGGCTTCGCGCCGATCATTGAACTCATCCACGCTGCTACACATCGGGTGCCGTTGCCGCTGATCTCCGCAATGGAGCCGTCAGCGTTATGCAGGCGAATGCGCCCCGATTTGGATCCCGTCCAGGCAAAAAACTCAATGCCGTCTGCACCCACGCCCGTATTGCGCGCGCAGAGTCGTCGGGTTAGTTCGGCCCAGTCGCGCCTGGCTGCTGCATCTTCGATCACAATCAGAAAATCATTGCCGCACGCGTGCGCCTTCGCAAAAGGAATCAATCTTCCTCCGGATCGCGGAAGTTCAGCAGCGAGTCGATGGCGGGTTCTGAGGTGAGCCTTCCGCGCAGGCGCTCGTGCTGCTTGTTGGTTGCGGTTATGGTAAAGCTCACGCGTTGCATTTCTCCGATCGTGTTGGTCGCATAGTCCGCCAGCCTCTCGCCTGCTTTGTCCATGGCATCGAGAATGCAGCGAAGCATGGCCGTCTGATCGACTCCGCGCGCCTCATAGATGAGTGAATAAATTTTGATGCTGGCCCGGCGTTCGAGAAAGCCGACAACTTCAAGCGCGACGACAACGATGACAGTGGCTACTGCGGCAGCAGCGAGGAGCCCGGCGCCGCACGCCATGCCGATTGAGGCGACCACCCACACACTGGCGGCGCTGGTCAGTCCGCTAATGCGGCTGCGGTTATGAATGATCAATCCCGCTCCGAGGAAGCCGATGCCCTGCACGATGTTCGAAGCGACCTGTCCCTTGTTCGGACTACCATCTCCTGCCAGCACTGCGGAAAGCAGCGTAAAAAAAGCCGCGCCCATGCAGATCAGCAGGTTGGTACGAACGCCAGCCGAGCGGCGTTTATACTCGCGCTCCAACCCGATTAAGCCGCCAAGCACAGACGCAACGATCAGACGAGGGATGGCGCCATTGAAGACGACGATCTGCTGAAGCCAGCTGAAGTCGAAGGGCGCCGCAATATTGGCCAATGTCGTGCACATGGCTTCCACCTTGGCTGATGCTATCACCGCTCTGTAGCTTTCGAGCCCGGTAGGGTATCGGAGACGTAAACCGTGCCGGCTTTCTGTCCGGGAGCCTCAAAGCGCCGAACCAATTCAAGCCCTGCGGGATGAGCCTTCACCGCCTGATCTATCTCATCGCCGTCGAAGGCAACTACTATAGCTGCATGAGTGGCGGGCGCCGCCAGGGCAGCAGAGTAGAACTCCGTGTCACTCTCATTAATCGTCTGACGCAGCGGGATCCTCGTAAATGCGACCAGGTTCGGATACACCGACGTCTCCATCAGCACAATGCCGCCAGGTCGAGTCGCCAGCAGCGCGCGTAACGTCGGCGGAATCTCAACTTCGAACGTGCGCCGGGACTCGATGTTCTTGGTACCTTCCACATAGGTCAGAGGATGGTCGCGAAGCACCGCCCACGCATTCATGGCTACGGCTGCGTAGAGCGCCGCCGCAACGAGCCCCGTGGAACTCTGCTTGAATTCTCTTGCCACGGCGATCGCGAGTTGGGCTACGAAAGCGAGTCCAAGTGCGAATGCGGGCAGCATTTCCATTCCATACCGGGTGTTGTACCACGAGTGTGGCCACCAGACCGGCAGAAAAATCGGCACCGAGCCGAATGCAATCGAATACGCGTAGAAGGGAACTGGCAGCCAAAGCAGCAAAGTCCAAAGGAAGGCGCGGCGATGCGTCGTGAGCCATGCCCATGCTGTCCCCAGAACCGCGAGGCTCAACAGGAAGTTGCCCCACGCTTCGGGCGCGAGATCCAGCTCTACGCACTTGATGAAGAACAGAAACGAAACCCAGGGATTGTGCCATCCCGGGTGCGGCGGACCTGAACCCGGAGTCGCGGTACGTGTCTCAATAGCAGCCGCGGAGTAGGGACCGCGTGCGAAGTCGAGCCAATCGCCAAAGACAATTGAGTTGTAAGCAAACCACAACAATGGTGCTGCAACCACGGCTACGCTCGCGATCCAGAAGCTGCGTGAGCGAAGGGTGCTGTGGCGAAGCTGTACGACGCCAACCGAAGTCCATGCCAGAACGGCCAGAATCCAGCCATCATAGCGCGTGAAAACAGCCGCAATGAGAACCAGCGCTATGCACCGCAACAGGCGTGCAGCACGCGGCGGGTCGTTGTTCAGAGCTCCACGCCACTCCACTAGCCACACCGCCAGCCAAACCATCTCGCAGAGAAATAGTGGCTCGGTCATCGCCGTGGTCTGCAGGTAAAGCAGATTGGGATTCAACGCGAAGAATAGGAGTGCGACAACCGCTGCCGAGGCGCGCAACCAATGCCGCGCGAGGCGATAGATGCCGGTGCACCCGGCAATATACGCCAGGGCCGACGGAATCATCCCGGCAATGCCGTTGGCCCACCACGCGTAGACCGCAACGAAAGGGAGCAATAGCAAATGGGGCAGAGGCAGCCAGACTGATCCAAGTTGCGAAAGTCCGGGCCGATGCGAATCAATGACGCGTCGCGCAATATGCAGGTGCGCCACCGCGTCGCCATAGTTCAACATCGCGCCGTGACGCCAGCTCCACAGGCCCGCGAGAACGGACGCTGACAGCGTAGACGCCACCACCATCAGCCACTCCTTGCGGCTGATGGGGCGGCGAATCGGTTCTTCAGTCAAGGTGCGTCAGCTCGCGGAACAGCTTGAAACGGTGGTCGATTTCTTCGCGCGACAGTTGCTGCAGGCGGTCGGTGCCAAAACGCTCCACCACGAACGAACCCATCACGCTGCCGTAGAACATCGCATAACGGAAGGACTTCGGCGTCAGCTCTTTCTGCGACGCGAGATAGCCAAAGAAGCCTCCCGCAAAGCTGTCTCCCGCGCCCGTGGGGTCTACGACCTCTTCCAGCGGGAGCGCGGGGACGTGGAATGCTCGATGCGCGACTCGCTCCGCTCCATCTGCTTTCTTTGGTGCAAAGAAAGCCGTCGCCCCGTATTCGCCATGCTTCACGACGAGGATCTTCGGACCCATCTCAAAGATCTTTCCGGCAGCTAGGGCGATGCTGCGGCTGCCAGTGAGCATGCGCGTTTCTGTGTCGTTGATCAGCAACACATCGAGACCCTTCAGAACTTCAAGAAGCGCAGGCTTGTGGTCTTTTATCCAGTAATTCATGGTGTCGCCGCCAACCAGCTTTGCATCCGGCATGGCCTCGCGAACGCGACGCTGCAATACGGGGTCGATATTCGCGAGAAAGAGAAATTGTGAATCATGGTAAGCCTCCGGAATCTTCGGCTCGAACCCTGCGAATACGTTGAGTTCCGTGTTGTGCGTCTTTGCTTCATTCAGGTTCTCGAGATACGAACCCTCCCAGAAGAAGCTCTTGCCCTTTGCGTGCTGAATCCCGGTGGTGTCGACCTTGCGCGCATCAAATACCGCCTGTTCCTTAGCGCCGAAGTCTTCGCCCACGACAGCGATCACGCGCACATCCGTAAAAAAACTGGCGGAAAGGGAGAAGTACGTTGCCGCGCCGGCCAAACAGCGTTCTCTGCGCCCCGCGGGTGTCTCGACAGTGTCAAAGGCGACGCTGCCCACAACGGTAATTGCCATGCATGACCTCTTTAGGTTCGTTTTATTGGAATCGTGATTCTTGTGTTATCAGCCGAGATATTTGCCGAAGAGAAGTCTCAGTCGCTCCTTCGCCGCAACTGGAATTGCATCCGGCTGCGTAAGTACGGCAAACTTCGCTGCTGAAGCGCACGCGCAGTTCCGTTCGGCTGGCATTGCAGCGACTGCAGCCTTCACCACCTTGCAGGCATTCTCCGCATTCTGATGCAGCACGGCGACGATCTCTTCAATCGTGACGGAATCGTGGCCTTCGCGCCAGCAGTCATAATCGGTGACCATGGCGATGGTGGCGTAGCAGATTTCCGCTTCGCGCGCAAGCTTGGCCTCTTGCAAGTTCGTCATGCCGATAACGTCGGCGCCCCAACTGCGGTAGAGATTCGATTCGGCCCTGGTTGAGAATTGTGGACCTTCCATGCAGACGTAAGTTCCGCCGAGCTTGCCGGCCACGCCTGCGATTTTGCACGCGTTTTCCGCAGCCCTGGCGACGGTTGAACATACCGGGTCGCCAAATGCGACGTGGCCCACTATCCCGTCGCCAAAGAACGTGGAGATGCGGTGAAAGGTGCGATCTATGAACTGGTCGGGAATCACGAAATCAGTGGGCTTGTGCTCTTCCTTGAGCGATCCAACGGCGGAAACCGAGAGGATGCGTTCGACGCCAAGCTTCTTGAATGCGTAAATGTTGGCGCGGAAGTTGAGTTCTGACGGAAGGATCCGGTGTCCGCGGCCATGGCGCGCGAGGAAGGCGACCTTGCGCCCTTCCAGTTCGCCGAGCACAAAAGGGTCTGAAGGGTCGCCAAAGGGTGTTTCAATGCGTTCTTCGTGTATGTTGGTAAATCCGGGCATCGAGTAAAGCCCGCTGCCGCCGATAATCCCGATCTCTGCCTGAGGCAATGTCGCTCCGATCAACAGGCGGTTGGGAACACCTGTCAGATTGATTCAACAAACACCTCAGTATAAAGGTTGGGAGCGGGTCGAATTACATCGTCACCCGGTTGAGAATGGCCAAAACGCTACGCGGTTAGAACTCTCCCCTCAATTGCTTCGATCCGGTCACCTGCAGTGTCGCGAATCGCCCAACCGGCAATCAGTACGCTGGGAGACTGGGTCGGACGTGCCTTTCCGAGTTCTCCAAGAGTTGTACGCTGGACCTGCTGTCCCTGCTGCGCGGCGTGGGACACGATCGCACAAGGAAAATCGGCCGGCAAGCCTTCCTGGAGCCATTCGAGCGCAAGCAGGCTCAGGTCGCGACCCGGCATGTAGACGATGCGGGTAGCATCTTCGAGTTCTGGAACTGGCGCGTGATTGTGCGATTGC
>Ga0210386_10005314_pt1 | contig 10482 bp, 8 predicted proteins | sample IncBWH32OmetaG_FD_160091 | JGI IMG/M metagenome (GOLD analysis project Ga0210386, IMG submission 160091) | Forest soil microbial communities from Barre Woods Harvard Forest LTER site, Petersham, Massachusetts, United States - Inc-BW-H-32-O ... | reverse complement strand
ACCCGGCCCAAGACCGACATCGCGGCCATGTACACCACAGCCGGGAACCTCATCCACGAGATCAGCCCGCACGTGCTGATCATCTGCGAGGGCCTGGGCTACGCGGCCGACCTGACCGGCGTGGCCGGGCACCCGGTGCGGCTCGAACGTCCGGGGCAGGTCGTGTACAGCTTGCACGACTACTCGTGGTTCCACCCGGCGGGCCAGCCGCGGCAGGCGTATCTGGAGCAGATGCGCCGTAGCGGCGGGTACCTGCTCAGCGAGCAGATCGCACCGCTGTGGATCGGCGAGTTCGGCAACGACACCGGGTCGCTGGCCAGCTTCGGCCGGGCGCCGTCGGCCCAGGGCGGCCACGCGGCCTCCGCCGTGTGGTGGGGCAACTTTGAAGCCTGGGTCACCGAGAACGACGTGGACTGGTGCTGGTGGGCGCTCAATCCGACGCAGCCCGAGGGCACCATCCCGGCTGCCAGGCGGCACCGGTCCAACTGGGGCGACCCGGAACCGTGGGGCCTGCTGACCCCGGACTGGCGCGGCGTTGCTAACCCCGGGGTGCTGGACCTGCTCAGGTCGATGATTCCGCCGCGTACTGGTCCGGGCATCAGCTGACGGACGGCCGTTCGGGCTCTCGCGGATCAGGCGAGAGCAGGCGTCGGCTCGGCGTGGTGCGCGGCCACTTCGACGGCCGCGCGGACGAAGCCGGCGATGGCGCGGGAGCGGCTGGTGTCCGGCCAAGCGGCCACGAGTTCACTGGGGCTGAGGTCGCTGACCGGTACGACGGCCAGGCCGGCGGAGCGGTACTGGTCGGCAGCGGAGACCGGCACGTAGGCGACGGCATTGCCCAGCGCCACAGCGTCCAGGAGCTGGCTGATGTCGTTGATCTCGGGGCCCTGCGGGTGGTCGTTCTGGTTCCGGGCCGGACTCGGGGTGTCGGTGCCGGACCAGTAGGCGGCGGCGACCGGATCGGCCTGTCCGGCCCAGCGTGGCATCGGCTCGCCGGCCAGGTCGGCGCGACGCAGTTCGGGCCGGGCCGCCAGGCGGTGATGGGCGGGCAGGACCGCGACGCGAGGTTCGGTCAGCAGCAGCTCAGTGTCCAGACCGCGCCGATCGAACGGGGCACGCAAGATAGCGACGTCAGCCGCGCCGCCGCGGACCGCGGCGGCGGGTCCGCCTGGATGCCCGAACAGGATGTGCACCTCGGGCATCCGCTGATCCTCGGCACACCGTTGCATGATCTTCTTGACCAGGTCCGTACCCGCGCCCGGCTTGACCGCGACGGTGAGGCGGTCGGCCTGGGTTCCTGCCCGGCGGGCCCGCTCAACCGCAGCACCGGCTGCCTCGACGGCGATCCGTCCCTGCTCGAGTAGTACTACGCCGGCCGGAGTCAGGGCGACCCGGCGGCTGGTGCGCTCGAGCAGCCCCACACCGAGTTTGCGCTCGAGCTTGCTGATAGCCGCGGAGAGCGGCGGCTGGGCCATGCCCAGGCGCACCGCGGCGCGGGTGAAATTCAGCTCCTCGGCCACCGTGATGAAATAACGAAGCTCGCGCAGCTCGATTCCATCCATACGCGCAGTGTATGGAACGACAGCCAACGTGTCCTTCTGGCCAGGTCAGCGGTGGGCTGTACTGGTGCCATGGATATCACGAACCGGCTGGCCGGCAAGGTAGCGCTCGTCACGGGCGGCAGCCGCGGGATCGGGGCGGAGATCGTGCGCCGGCTGGCGGCGGAGGGAGCCGACGTCGGCTTCACCTACCACACCGGTAAGGACGGGGCCGAGCAGGTGGCGGCGCAGGTACGCGGCCTCGGCCGCCGAGTGCTGGCGGTTCAGGCGGATCTGGCCGAGCCGACCGCCGCCGTGACGGTCATGGAAGCAGTGGCGGGCGAGTTCGGGAGGCTGGACATCCTGGTCAATAACGCCGGCATCACCCACTGGGGGTCGGTGGCGCAGACCTCGGTGGAGGATTTCGACCGTCTGCTGGCCGTCGACGCCCGCGCTCCGTTCCTGATGATGCGGGCGGCGTCGGGCGCGCTGGCCGACGGCGGGCGGGTGGTGAACATCTCCTCCGGCGTCACCAGTACGGCGGTGGCAGGCATCGCGCTGTACTCGGGGGCGAAGGCCTTCCTGGATCAGGTCACCAGGGTCGCAGCGGTTGAGTTCGCGGCCCGCCGGATCACGGTCAACGCGGTGGGGCCGGGCAGCACGGTGTCCGGTCCGTTCGGACAAATGACAGCCGAACAGAAAACGGCGGCGAGCTCGGCGTTCGCCCTCGGCCGGATCGGCGAGCCGACCGACACGGCCGGCGTCGTCGCATTCCTGGCCTCCGAGGACGCCGGGTTCGTCACCGGCCAAGTCATCTACAACGCCGGCGGCCAGCGCGGGCCCGTCACGCTCGATCGCTAGGAGCCGCTAGACGATCGGTTGAAGAGAGGCGGGAGGGCGGACGGGGCCTCGAGCCCTAAGTTCACCCTCTCCGGGTCATGTGTACGGGCCACGGATGGGATACAGAGGTACGTGAGGCACGCGGCCCGGAACCTTGGCCGTGCCGGGCCGCGTGACCGCCGGTCAGTCTTGAACCGTGTGCGGTGTGGAGTTCCGAGATGGGTAAGCAGAGGGTCCTGGGCCTGGTTCTGGCGGGCGGGGTCGGCAGGCGCCTCGGGCCGCTGACCGCAGACCGGGCCAAATCCGCGGTTCCTTTCGGCGGCCTGTACCGGGTGGTGGACTTCACGCTGTCTAACCTGGTCAACGGCGGGCTGCAGCACATCTACGTGCTGACCCAGTACAAGAGCCACAGCCTGAACAAGCACATCACCACCACCTGGCGCCTCAGTAGTCTGCTGGACAACTACGTCACGCCCGTTCCGGCTCAACAGCGGCTCGGGCCGCGCTGGCAGACCGGCTCAGCGGACGCGCTCTATGAGTCGATGAACCTGATTCGCGCCGACCGGCCCGACATCGTCGTGGTGCTGGGAGCCGATCATGTGTACCGGATGGACCCGAGGCAGATGATCGAGCAGCACGTAGCCTGGGGTGCGAGGGCCACGGTCGCGGCGATCCCCGCCGCGAGGAAGGACGCGGCGGACTTCGGCGTGGTCCAGGCCGGACCGGATGGTCACCTCATCGATGCGTTTCTGGAAAAGCCGCCCGACCCGCCAGGGCGCCCGGGCCAGCCGGACGAGGCGCTGGTGTCTATGGGCAACTACGTGTTCGACACCGACGCGCTGGTGGAGGTGCTGGGTAAGGACGCGGCCGACGACGGCAGCGGGCACAGCATGGGCGGTGACATCATCCCGAGGCTGGTACGGGAGCGCGCCGCGCACGTCTATGACTTCCGGCAGAACCAGGTGCCCGGTGCCGAACCGGGCGAGGCGGGTTACTGGCGGGAGGTCGGGACGATCGACTCCTACTTCGACGCGCACATGGACCTGTGCGCGGTCCACCCGGTGTTCAACCTGTACAACCGCTGGTGGCCGATCCTCACCCACGTACCGCCGGACCCGCCGGCCAAGTTCGCACGCGACGACGACGGCCAGGCGGGCCAGGCGATCGACAGCGTGGTCAGCAACGGCGTCATCGTCTCCGGCGGGCTGGTCAGCAACTCGGTCCTGTCGCCCGGAGTCCAGGTGCACAGCCGGTCCCGGGTGAACCGGGCGGTAATCCTGAACGATTCCCTGGTCAGCCGCCACGCCGTCGTAGAGAACGCCATCCTGGACAAGCACGTCGTCGTCGCCGAAGGGGCCACGGTCGGGGTCGACAAGGAGCACGACCGAGCCCGGGGTCTGGTCGTGTCCAGCCGCGGCGTCACCGTGGTCGGCAAGGGGCAGGTCGTGCGGCCATAGACGCCGGTCGCGGCCTACACGGTTCCCTGAGCTGGGGGGCCGAGGCGGAACTGTTCACGCTGCAGGCCGTGTCGTCCATTAAACGCGGGCAAATATGAAGGCCCGGGACGCCACGGTCCCGGGCCTTCGACGGCGGTTGATAGTTAGTGGTTGACCTGCTTCGCAGCCTGCTCGTGCAGGCGATTCGCCTTAGCGACAGGCTCGCGAACGGCCGCTGACAGCTTGTCCAGGCGGTGCGTCTCGTCGGAGCCGTCGAGCGCGTGGATGCCGATGACGAGGGAGTTGGCCACCGCGTTGACCACCGCCACGGCCACGGCGATCACTAGGGCGGTGGTCTGCGCCTGACCCCCGAGGGCGTCGAGGACTTCGGCCCGAAGCCGCAGAAACATCAGCATGGCCAGAACGGCGATGACGACGACGGCGATGACGAACGCCGCCCTGGTGATCCCGTCGAGGTCTTCATGATGAATCGTGCCGGCATGGTTCTTGTGGCTCCGCAACCGCAGCCCGGTGAAGGAGAAGAATCCGTAGGACAGCAGCGTCACCATGGCGGCCAGCACGACCGCGAAGGCCAGGGCCAGGGACAGCGGGCTGGACCAGTCCACGTTGGTAATGCCGGCGAAGAAGTACAGCAGCAGGCCGAAGTCGAAGGCCAGCACGTACTTGGGAATCGAGCGCATCCAGTCCGGCAGGCGGCGATGCTTACGCGAGCGGGCGGCGGTGTCCTTGTCGATCGCCTTCCGCTGTGCGTCCTCGTACGTCAGGATCTCCTCGACGGTGCAGTCGCCTCCATCGGGATGGGGGACTCGCCGCTTCAGGTGGAAGCTGGCGGCGATGCGGTTGTCGCGGCTCCGGCGTTCGGTCCGCTGGCGGAGCGTGTCGTCGGCCAGATTGGTCGGCTCAGGGTACGAGGCCACCGCCGGCGTCGTGGTCTCGGGGGCTAGGGGCTCAAGCGGGGCGAGCGACGGTGGCCGGGCGACAGGCAGATCTGAGTTGGAAGTGGGCTGGCTTCCGTTGGCGGGAGTGGTCACGGGGGTCTCCAGGGTGAGGATCAGGCGGCGGAACCGGGGACGGGGCTGAGGAGGATGAGGACGCGGCGAAGCTTGGCGCAGGCGGCCTCGTCGAGGTGGCCGCCGCTATAGCAGGCCGCGGCGGTCTTTCCGGCGGTGCCTTCCCCTGCGACCTGGACGATCTGGTCAGGTGAGACACCGAGAGCGATCAAGCGGACCTGGATGGCGCGGGCCCTGGCGAGGGAAAGGGCCTTATTAAAAGCAGGTGTTCCGGTCTCAGGGGAAGCGAAGCCTCGGATGGACACCTGCAGGTGGTGGGCTACGGCCCGGACCGCTAGCGGACCCAGGATGCTGTCGGCGCCCGGCAGCAGCCGGGAGCTGTTCAGCCGGAAGAACATGTCGGCGGGGATGTTCTCGCCGGTCCAGTGGTGCGGGCCCTGGACGGACATCACCACCGGGACCGGGACGACGGGATCCGGGTAGGTGCTCTGGGCGGGGGGATCGGGCCGGGTCACGTCATCGGTACTGCACGAGGCGGCGCCTGCCGCGTGGCAGATGGCCAGGACGTAGGCGACAAGCTCGGCCTGCTGCGGGAGCGGGAGGGCGGGCTGGTCGCCTGCGGTGTCGCCCAGGCCCGAGAAGACGACGTGCCACCCGGAGAGGGACGGGAGGAGTCCTTCGTGTTTGAGCTGGCTGGCGACGGCGGCCGGATTCGCATTCCAGCCCACCTGGCGCAGGTCGAAACCCCCGGCGGTGGACAGGCCCGAGGTCACCACGAACAGGGTGCCCGGCACGGGCGAGACCTTGACTCCCTTGGCCAGCAGGGACAGCAGGTCGAAGGGCTGGTCCGCGGCCTGGAGGCTCAGCAGGTGCTGGACCTGGCTCAGGTTTGCGGCGAGGTCGCTGTCTCGGTCGGGACCGTAATCGATTTGACCATCCGGCCGGCGGGGGGTCAAGGCCGCCGTGGCGGGCTGGCCGGTGTTCGGGTCTATGACGTAGGCGATCGCGCCACCGCTGGTCACGGCCTCCTGGCGCAGGTACGCCAGGTCGGGCGAGGCCAGCACCGGAGCCGACTCGTTCCTGGTTGCGCTGGCCACCAGCACGATGACCTTCGCGGGGGGCTGCTCGTGGTCGCAGGCGGCCAGGCCACCGGCTACAGACGCGATCACAAGCAAACCCAGCACTACCCGCCCGGCGGGGCGGCGGAAGTTGATGGGCATCTCTTCTCCCTCAGCGGTACGCCCCGGTCTGGAGCGCTTGAACTACGGCTCCGGTCGATCAAAGTTTGATGTACTCGATAAGTTTGATCAACTTTGATAACTTTGATGGAATCCTGGAATCAGAGTAGGATTTCCAGCCTGGCCAGTCAAGTGCGGGACTGTTCCAGGCGCGGTGATGGCCCCGAGAGCGACCATCCGGTAACATTTCGGAAAACTGTGGTGGTGGGAGGGCAGACGTGGCCGAACAATCGGGACCACCTGTCACGGGAGCCTCTCTAGCCAAGCGCTTGCGCGAACTCCGTCGCTCCCACTTCTCTGACGCGAAGATCACGCAGCTGCAGTTGGCGCAGGCGCTGTCGAAGGACGAAGCCGTCGCGGACTCGACGCTGTCGTCTTGGGAAAACGTCAAGACACCCACCTTGCCCCCGCGGAGCCGCCTCAGCGCCTATGCCCAGTTCTTCGCCACGGAGCGTTCGCTGGACGGGGAACCCCACCTTGTGGCGCTCGAAGAGCTGACCCCGGAGGAGCAGCAGGCCCGGGACGAGCTGGAGCGGGAGCTCTTCAAGCTCCGGGCCGAGGACGCTGGCGGGGCTTCGGCGGGCCGCCGGTTCTGGCGGTTCGATGACGATGCACCGATTACCGTCATCTGCTCTGACCTCCGGAAAAGCGACGAGCTGGTTCTCGGCCCGCTGACCGAGGAGGACAACCCTAACTACGCCGAGCTCTACTCCTACGGGGATCTGGACGCGCTCTTCGACCTGTACGGCCATCTACGGGCGACAAACCCGGACATTCCGGTCCACATCCGCCGCGGGACCACCAACGTGGACCTGCCCAATCACCTGGTAGTGCTGGGCGGGATCGCCTGGAACGAGGTCACGCGCCGGCTCAATGACATGCTCGCCCTGCCGATAAGGCAGGTGGAAGACGTGAAGATCCATTCGGGCGAGGTTTTCGTGCCTGCAGGTAACCCGGATAATCGCGAGCAATTCCTGCCCCGGTGGCGGGAAGACGACCCGGGAACAGCGGAAAAACCCGGAGTGCTCTTGGAGGACGTCGGCATGCTCGGCCGACTGCCCAATCCGTACAATGCACTCCGCACGCTGACCTACTGCAATGGGATTCACAGCCGGGGGGTGCTCGGAGCGGTGCGATGCCTGACAGATCCGGCCGTGCGCGAGGACAATGAAGGATATCTGGAGGAAACGTTTGTCGGGTCTGACCATTTCGTCATCCTGATGCGGGTGCCTGTACTAGGCGGCCAGACGGTAAGTCCAAGCCTGAAGAGCCCGGGCACTGTGTTGTTCCAGTGGCCAGGTAACGCTTCCGGGGAATTGACATAAGAAGTGACGTCACCTCGGGTCCCCGAGCAACGCGAATCGCATGCCGGGCTACTTGACGAATCGCGCCGGGCGTCGACCGACGCGCTGTTCGAGGCGATCGTCGTGCCGACGTATCGGCCCGTAAGAAGGCTGCGCAGCTGCATCGACCTCGCCCAGAGAACTAACGTTCCGCTGATAGTGGTGTGCAGCAAGGAGGTGCGCCAGAACGAGGTCATTAAGAGAGCTGCTCGAGCCAATATAGAGGCATTCGCGTTCGACCTCCCGCCGGACAACCGGTTGGGGATTGACTTCGCGACGTCCGATGACGAAGAGCTATCCGCCGCAAGTCCCGGCTGGAACCGCGACCTGAGCATGAAGCGCAACCTCGGGTTGGTCCTGGCCCGGCTCTGCGGGTGGAAGAAGCTCATGTTCCTGGACGACGACATCCTCGATGTTAGTAAGGATGACGTCCTAGCACTAGCGGCGGCATTGGAAGACCATTCTGTTAGCGCTCTTATACCGAAAGAGTTCCCCGATAATTCGGTCGTCTGCCATGCACATCGTCTGGGCGGCGGCAAGCAGGATGTCTTCGCCAGCGCCAGCGGAATCGGCGTCCAATGCGACCGGGACGAGCTGGCTTTCTTTCCGAATGTCTACAACGAGGACTGGTTCTTCTTTGCCGACGAGGCTTCGCGCCATAGGATCGCCAAAGTCGGCGAATCGCGCCAGAGAAAGTATAATCCTTACGACAACCCCCGTCGGGCGGCTCGGGAGGAGTTCGGTGACCTGCTGGCCGAGGGCCTGTACGCGCGCCTAGACATCAACGAGGGAATCTGGAACGTCGATACCGATTACTGGCGGGAGTTCATCAAGCGACGCGAGGAGTTCCACCAGAGCGTAGCAGGAGCGCTTAGCCACACCAGACACTGGTACAAGGCATTCCGAGCGCGTAGGTCCGTCCGCGCCGCCCAAGACCAACTGACCAGGATCACACCCGAGCTCTGCCAGAAATTCGTCCAGCGGTGGCAAGACGACCGGGAGAGGTGGCGTAGTTATCTAGCTGGCCTGCCGCCTTCCGACTCCATCACGGCGGCTTTCCAGTACCTGAAGATCGAACCGGCCGTAAGCCTCCCCCGGAAATCAGTCATACACCGACAGGTGAGGCAAGGTCGGGTCGGCGGTTAGCGGCAAGGCGACCTGTTGAAGTGGCCCTGTTATTTGACCAGCCTGCTGGGCTTCCGGTCCCATATGGCGGCCTTCAAGTGCCTGGACATAGATTCGGCTGCCTGCCTCCCAGGAAGTCGGTCAGGAAGCGGCAGGTAGGGCCGGGCCGCGTTGGCGGTCAGCCGCCTGTAGGTTATCCCGTAGTCTGCCTGGTCCCACAGGCGAGCAGCTTCGTTCCGCTTCAGCTCGTCATCATCAAGTACGTCGCTGTCGAACTTCAGAAGGTACTGAATCTCAAGTGGACCAAGCAACTCCGAGGGTTGTCCCGTCGGCTTGAAGGCCATGTGCTCGTACAGGTGGATGGCGGGAGTGTTGTGGTCGAAGACCCAGAGGTAGAAGTACTGGATTCCAGTCGCGCGCTGCTGCTCCATGAGGTAGGCGACCAGTCGCTCGCCGAATCCGTTTCTCCGCATGACGGGGTCGATCCAGACCGACTCGATGAAACAGGCCTTCTCCCGCGGGGCGTAATCGTCAACGTCGCTCGGAGGTTTCGCCGCGGCGATCCCCAGGACCTTGTTTCCCTGCTCCGCCACGACCCACGTTGAAGACCCGAGACGGCCTTTCCAATACTCGGGTAGCTCCGCCTTGAGCCGGTCTGCGGAAGCCAGGAACGAGTCAGGAGACGTGGCGATCGACTCCAAGATCGTATCCCGCAGAATGCGCCAATCCGGCCGGGGCACGATACGCGGAACCGCATCATGGATGCCCCGCACCCATGTCGCGTAATCTGCCTTCATGCCGTTCCCGTCTCGCCTTATGACGTGGTTGCCAATCGCAGAGACTAGCAGTCCGGTAACGGCAACTTCCACGACGCGCCGGTTTCTGAAGCGAGATTTCTGGGCCTCGCAGCAGTCGCTATCTTGATGAACCACAGCTATTCGCCCCCTTTTGGCCGCAGGCAGGCCGGCCGGCTGTGCCCGTTGGCCGGAACCGGCCGCAGGACGGACGCCGTGTTGTTCGGCCAGAAGTGATCTGCAGCGCACCAAAGCACCCGCCACGATGCCCCGTAGTAGCGGTTTTGGATGTGGCCAGCGGGGAGGACAGCCACGTAACGAGAGTATCGCGCAAATGTGCCTGGCCGAGCCGTCGGGCAGCCACCGGAACGGGGGCGGCACTCGCCGTCCGTCCGGCCAACGCTAGGAGCACTCATCTGGTCCTACCCATCTGCCGCGTCTCAGTTCGGTAGACCAGTGGCGTCGCCCTGTACCGTATGAGCTCAGCCGCTGAAGCAGACCAGCACCGCTGCGGCAGACCAGCCGTCGCTATCCGGCGGCGGGAGCGGCCAGCACGGCGGCAGTCAGCTCAGCCAGTACTGTTCCTGACGACCGCGACCAGGTCGTTGGTCCCATACTGTAGCACTGGCTGTTCGGCAGGCGGACAGATCCCCAAGGTGAGATGGCCTCGTTACCTCGGGGGATGAGGTGAGCGAGCCGCTCTTGACCGTCATCCTGTTGTGCTGAGGGGGCGGGTGTCGCGGGGGCTGAGGGGTTCGCCGCAGGCCTGGCAGATGACCTGGGCGGTGAGCTGGTGGCCGCAGTGGTGCTGCACGATCAGCGGCGGCCCGTCGTCGCCGGCCAGGTACTGGTCGCCCCAGCGCATCAGGGTGACGATCACCGGGTACAGGTCGCGGCCCGCGGCGGTCAGGTAGTACTCGAAGCGGGCTGGGTGCTCGGAGTACGGCCGGCGCTCGAGGATTCCGGCGCCGACCAGGGTGCGCAGGCGGGCGGCCAGGGTGTCGCGCGGCGCCCCGGTCTGGCGGACCATCTCATCGAACCGCCGGTCGCCGAGGAAGACCTCCCGGATGGCCAGCAGGGCCCACTTCTCGCCGACGATATCCAGGGTGCGAGCGATCGAGCAGGGTCGCGGTTCGG
>Ga0210386_10005313_pt1 | contig 10483 bp, 8 predicted proteins | sample IncBWH32OmetaG_FD_160091 | JGI IMG/M metagenome (GOLD analysis project Ga0210386, IMG submission 160091) | Forest soil microbial communities from Barre Woods Harvard Forest LTER site, Petersham, Massachusetts, United States - Inc-BW-H-32-O ... | reverse complement strand
GCCGGTGAAGAACATCGAGAACTGCCCGCCGACCACCGAGCGCGGATGCCGCTTGGTCGCGGCATCGCCGGTCAAGGTGATGCCGTTGCGATGCAGGCCGATCTCGACCCGCTTGATCTGCACTGGCGTCAGATTGTGCTCGCGCCGCATGGCGATCAGCGCGTCGATCGCAGCATGGGTGTAGCGGCAGCTCGGATAGGGTTTGACGCCGATCTTCATGGTCTCATAGGTCGCGCCGAGGCCGGCGGTCGCCTTGTCCGGATGGGCGTTGTCGCTGTAGCCGACCAGCAGCCCGTGCCTGCCCTCGACGGATTCGATCGCGCCGATGAAATTGTTGCGCGCCAGGGTTGCGGCGATCACGCCGTTCATCGCCGCGGCGCCGACCTGATAGCGCTTGTTCCAGGCGCCGTTGACCAAAAATTGCAGTGAGCCGGCAGCCTGGCTGCCCGAAACACCGAAGGCCGCCACGATCTGATCCTGCGACAGGCCGAACAGTTTGCTGGCTGCCGCTGCCGCGCCATAGGTGCCGGCGGTCGCGGTCGGATGAAAGCCGCGTGCGTAATGCGAGGTGGGGTCGAGCGCGTTGCCGAGCCGGCAGCACACCTCATAGCCCGCGACGATGGCGGTGAGCACCTCGCGGCCGGACGCGCCGACCATCTCGCCGACCGCAAACGCGGCGGGTACGACCGGCGCGCTCGCATGCAGCGACGAATCGGCATGGGTATCGTCGAAATCGAGGGAATGGCCGAGCGCACCGTTGAGCAGCGCGGCGACGGCCGGCGTAAAAGTCCTGGCGTCGCCGAACACCGTGGCCTCGCCCTCGCCGTCGAGCTTGAGCGTCTCGAGCATCTGCAGCAGCGACGGCGTGGATTCGGCATCGCGCCGGGCGCGGATGGCGCTGCCGAGAAAATCCAGGGTCAGTGCCTTGGCGCGGTCGCGCACCTCGCGCGGAATGTCGTCATATTTCAGATCCGCGACATAGGTTGCGAGTGTTGCGGTTTCCTGAGCCATCGTGTTTCCTCATCTGTCATGGGCAGCGTAGGCGGGCTTATTTGGCCTTTCAAGCCGCCTGCCGGAACAGCAGCTGTGCGCAAGGGGGTGGTGTCCGTGCAGACATACGGGTTGCGAAGGGTGATGATTCTCCCGAGCCGGCTGTTCAGGCAATTCCGCGGGCGCAAGGCGCAATTGGCGCTCGCGGTCAGAGTCACTGTGGCGGCCGTCGCTGCGTTCGCGATCGCGTCGGCCCTGCACCTGATGCTGCCGCTGTGGGCCGTGTTGACGTCGCTGATCGTGACCCAGCTGAGCGTCGGGCGGTCACTGAAGGTGAGCCGCGATTACCTGTTCGGGACGATCGGCGGTGCGTTGTACGGCGGCACTATCGCGGTTCTGGTCCCGCATGCCGGCGAGATCGAACTGTTGGCCCTGCTGGCCCTGGCGGTCGCGCCACTGGCCTTTCTCGCCGCCGTCAAGCCCAGCCTGAACCCTGCCGTCGTCACGGCCGTGATCGTGCTGCTGCTGCCGGAGTTGCGACACGCTCCGGCCCTGAGCTCCGCGATTGATCGTGTTCTCGAGGTCGGCGTCGGCGCGGTCACCGGGCTGCTGGTGTCCTTCCTGGTCTGGCCGTCGCGGGCGCAAGAGCAGATCCGAGCCAGCGCCGCGCGGCTGCTCGAGCTGATCGCGGCCGCGCTGGCCGAACTGCTCGCCGGCCTGTCGCGCGGCCGCGATGTCGACGCGCTGCATCGCATTCAAGACGGCATCGGCGCAGCGCTGGTCGAATTGAATGCGACCGGCGCGGAGGCAGAGCGCGAGCGTTCGGCGCGTCTGTCGAGCGGTCCGGACTGCGGACCGCTGCTGCGCACCATCTTGAGGTTGCGCCATGACGCCGTGATCATCGGGCGGGCCACCGTCATCCCGTTGCCGGACGACCTGCAGGCGCGGCTGGTCGGGCCGATCGCGGATCTCAGCGGGGCGATCACGGCCTATCTGCGGTCCTGTGCCGCGGCTCTGCGCAATGGCGAAAAACCGCCCGCGATGGCCCCGGTGGAGAAAACCATCGGCGCCTATGCAGCGGAAATCGGGGCCGTTCGCGGCGAGGGGCTGACGCGCGGTCTGCCCGGCGACGCGATCGAACGGTTTTTCGCGCTGGGCTTTTCGCTTGAGCAGATGCGCCAGAACCTGACTGATCTCGAGCGCGTCATCGCGGAATGGTCGAGCACGCCGCCGGTGGCCGCGTCCGATGCTACCGATTAGGAGCCGCAGCCGATGACACCGGTTCTGGATACGAAGAGGTCCATCAGATCGCGACCTGCCGCAGCATCGCCCGCGCAATCACGCGATGAAATGGCATCACGATCGCAAGATAGGCACGCCCGAGACGATTATGCATGCGCACCAGCGTCGTCAAGGTGACATGCTGGCGGGTAGCGCCAGCAGGCGCGACCTCCACGACGATCCGGAAATCAAGATGCCGGTCGTCGAAGCCAGCCACCAGACGCTCCGGCGTTGCGCTCACCACGGGAAAGAGTCCGATGATTCCCTTGGTCGTGGGCTCGCCCGAGGTCTTCAGGCCGAATGGCGTGACGAGAAAGTTCCGCAGGTCCAGCAGCGCGCGGACCCAGCGGGGCGAACGGCCCATGATCAGGAGCGCTGCCGTTCCCGCATCGAGCGCCGTGCCCTCGATCTCGATGCGATAGGCGTCGGAGAATTGCGCGCCGGCAAGGCGCGCTCTCGACTCGATGCTCGGCACGACCTCGGTGACGCTCATACGACGCCAAATCTGTTCGCAAGCAGACGGAAACGCAGGATGAGAAGGGTGGCATAGACCGACGTGCCAACCGAGATCCCGATCCAGACACCGACCGCGCCGAGGCCCGCGTGAAACGCGAGCACCCAGGCCGATGGGAAGCCGACGAGCCAGTAGCCGATCAGCGCGAACACCAGCGGCATGCGCGTATCCTTCATGCCGCGCAGCGCGCCGGCCGCGATGGTCTGCAGGCCGTCGGTGATGAAGAGCGTCGCGCCGACCACGAGCAGGGTCGCGACCAGGTCGATCGTGGCTTGCGCATCGGCTGCGGCGGCGCCGAGAAAAATCAACCCGATGGCGGAGCGCCAGACGATCACGATCAGCGTCAGGGTCGTGGCGAGGACGATGCCAAGCAGCATGGCGGTAAAGCCGGCACGCCGTACTGCCGGCGGATCGTTGCGGCCGACCGCATGCCCGACCCGCACCGTGGTCGCGAGCGCGATCCCCAGCTGCACCATGAACAGGATGGTCGTGACCTGCAGCGCGATCTGATTCGCGGCGATCGCCGTCGTGCCGATCAGGCCGCACAACAGCGCAGTCGACGAGAACAAGCCAAATTCCATCAGCAAAGCGATCGAGATCGGCACTCCGGTTGCGATGAGATCGCGCATCATGGCCCAGTCGATGCGCCAGATCCGGCCGAACACGTGATATTTCCTGAACGGACGGCGCGTGACGGCAAACCAGAGCCCTGCCAGGAACATCGCGACGTTGACGAGCGTGGTGCCGAGGCCCGCGCCGAACAGGCCGAGCCGCGGCAATCCCCACACGCCGTAGATCAAGAGATAGACCAGCAGCGCGTTGGTCGGAATCGCGGCAAGCGTGATCCACAGCACCGGCTCCGGGCGATTGAGCGCGCCCATGAAGCCACGGATTGCGATCAGCCATAGCGCCGGTGTCGCGCCCCACACCAGGCCGAGCAGATAGTGTTGCGCGAGGCGTGCCGAAGTGTCCGCTTGGCCGAGCAGGCGCAGGATCTCTTCGCCATAAAGTGGAAACGTCGTCATCGGCAGTGAAATCAGCAGCGCTGCCCACAGGCCGACGCGGGTCGCCCGCCGCACCCGGCGCGGATCGCGCGCGCCAAAGGCTTGCGCTGCAAGCGGGGCGACGGCCGACACCACGCCGAGGCCGATCGTGAAGCTGACGAAATAGATCGTGGCGGCGAGCGCGGCCGCGGCCACCGCCTGCTCCCCGAGACGCCCGATCCAGGCGAGATCGGTCGTCGTCATCGCGATCTGCCCGAGCTGGGTCAGCGCCATCGGCGCGGCGAGGCGGATCGTCTCCCACAGCTCGCGCGCGAGCTGGCCGGTTGGTGACGTGGCGAACGGCGCCCTGTCAATGTCAGTGGATGTGGTCATGAGGGGAGCATAGCATCTGCTGCCGCGAGCCGCATGTAACGCTGCAGGCATGGGAAACCCGTCATTGCGAGCGCTTGCGAAGCAATCCAGCATCGCTCCGCGCGGAAGGACTGGATGGCTTCGGCGCTGGCACGCCTCGCAATGACGTCGCATGCGGCGTATGCGTCGGGTGCGCGCTGGCGGCCCTATCTGTTCAGGACCTTGCTCCAGACGTCGTCGCGAGCGGCCGCTTCATGCGGGGCCAGATAGGTCAGGCCCGCGGCCTGACCTAGTTGGGCGATGATCCCGGCGGTCTGCAGTTCTGCGAGCGCCTTGTCGATGTCATCGAGCAGCGCCGGTTCGGTCACAAGCGTGACATATCCGCGGTTCGCGCCGACTGGATGATAGTAGCCGGACGCCGCGAGCGTGGTGTCAGGATGCGCGGCGCGGTAGGCATCGAACCGGCGCAGGTCGAGCAGCGTCGCGTCGAACTCGCCGCGGTCGATCTCGCCGAGCAGATTGCTGCGTCCAGGGACCAGATGCGTGATGTCGTCGATCAGGCGTCCGTTGTCGAACGTCATCAGGATGGCGTCCGCGACCGTGCCGCTTTCGATCGCGATGCGCAAACCCGCGAGATCGCCAACGCCCGCAATCCTGCGATCCCCAGCCTTGGAGCCAAGGACGACCGTGAGCGGCGAGTAGACGTAGGGCTGGCTCGCAGCGAGCACGCCGAGCGCCACGCGGCGCCGCCGATCGTCCCGCGTGGCGCCTTCGAAGTCGGGCAGTTTTGCGGTCTTCACCCCGGGCACGGTGAGCGCGTCCGGGGTGAGGACGTAGCCGCCGACCAGCGTGCAGCGGCCGTCCGACAACAGCGCGTTGGCTTCGAGTGCAGGGCTCGAATCCTCGTCGAGCTTGCTTTCGAACCATTGGATTTTCAGCGGCCGGCCGAGCCGGTCGGCGATTGCATGCGCAAGCGCAACGTCGAAACCGCTATCGGGCTTGCCGCCGCGATGGGCCGACAGCGGCGGGAGATTCTCGTCGAGGCAGATGGTGAGCGGACCGCCGGCGGCATGGACGGCCGTCGCCACGATGCACAGAATGGCAGCCAGGCTGGGCGCCGCAAAACCACCCATCATGGCGCTCTCCGGCTCGAAACATAGGCCCAGAGATCGTTGATCTCATCGTCGCCGAGGAGATCCCCCCATGGCGGCATCCGGTTGTTCTTGCCTTGCTTCACCGTCGTGGCGAACCGCGTCTCGTCGTCAGGAAATCGCCGCAGATCGGGCGTCACGGTGCCCGCGTTGACCATGTTGGGGCCATGGCAATGCGAGCATTTTTGCGCGAACGTGATCTTGCCTCGGTCGATCATGGTCTGATCACCACCGGCGTCCGATTGCTGCGCAGCCGCAGGCACTGTCGCGCCTGCGACAGCCAAACCTGCGACGGCGGCGACAAGCGCCGCCGCGCAGATCAAGAGTCTTGCTCTCACGTGCGATCCGCAGCTAGTTCTTGACCGCGAACACCCATAGCGATCCTCCGGTCGGCACCGGAGCCAGACGCTCGTCGCCGGAGAAGATCGAGTAGACGCCGCCATAGCCGCTGGTCACCGCGACATATTGGACGCCGTCCTGCTGCCAGGTCACGGGTTGTCCCTCGATGCCGGAGCCAGTCTGGAACTGCCAGAGCTTGTTGCCGGTGTCGGCGTCGAAGGCTTCGAACTCGCCGGTCAACTGGCCGGTGAAAACGACGCCGCCCGCGGTCGACAATACGCCGGAGAAGCGCGGAACGTCGCTCGCGGCTTCCCACTTGGCCTTCCCGGTCATGGGATCGATCGCCTTGAGGTGGCCGCGCGGTCCGTCACCCCATTCCCAGGGGTCGGTCAGATCCATGCCGAGATACAACTCGCCCGCCTTGTAGGTCGCGGGCTCAGCCTTGTAGCGCCCGCCGAACGCCAGCGTGTTGGCATAGGCGAGGCCGGTCTGCGGATTGTACGACATCGGCTCCCAGTTCTTGCCGCCGAGAATCGATGGGTAGACCACGACCTTCTTGCCCTCGCGTGCGTCCTTGGCGATGGCGGTCTCGATCGGCCGCCCGGTCTTCATGTCGATGCCGTCAGCCCAGTTGACTTTGACATAGGGATTGGCGGCGAGCAGCTTGCCGTTGGTCCGGTCGAGCACATAGAAGAAGCCGTTGCGGTTGGCATCCATCAGAGCCTTGGTCGGCTTGCCGTCGACGCTGATGTCGGCAAGCACCATTTCGGCGACCGAGTCATAGTCGAACGGATTGTTCGGCGAGAACTGATAATGCCATTTGATCTTGCCGCTCTTCGGGTCGAGCGCCAGCACCGAGCAGGTGTAGAGGTTGTCGCCGGGACGCCCTGCCGCGTTGAACGGCCCGGGATTGCCGATACCCCAATAGACCGTATTCAATTCGGGATCGTAGGAGCCGGTGATCCAGGTCGAGCCGCCGCCGAGTTTCCAGGTGTCGCCTTTCCAGGTGTCGCCGCCCGGTTCATCGGGACTCGGGATGGAGAAGGTGCGCCACAGATGCTTGCCGGTCGCCGGGTCCCAGCCGTCGATGAAGCCGCGGGTGCCATACTCGGCGCCTGAAATGCCGGTCAGCACCACGCCGTCAGCGACCAGCGGCGCCACGGTCATCGAGTAGCCTTCCTTGATGTCGGCGACTTTCTGTCGCCAAAGCTCCTTGCCGGTCTTGGCATCGAGCGCAATCACGTTGGCGTCGAGCGTGGTGCGGAACACCTTGCCGTCGAACAGCGCGGCGCCGCGATTGATGATGCCGCAGCAGACGATGCGCGGCGTCTCGGCCGGATATTCGATCTTGGTTTTCCAGAGCTGCTTGCCGGTCTTGGCGTCGACGGCCATCGTGGCGCTGTGGGTGGTGACGTAGATGACACCCTGATAGACGAGGGGCTGCGACTCTTCGCTGCGGTCGTCGGCGAGGCTGTAGCTCCAGACCGGAACGAGATTCTTGACGCTGTCCTTGCTGATCTGCGTGAGCGGGCTGAAGCGCTGCAGATTGTAGCCCATCCCGTAGTTGAGGACGTTCGACGTGTCGGTCGCGCCCTTGGCCAGCTGGTCGCTGGTCTGGGCCATCGCCCCACAGGATGCAAAAATCACGAGGCTCGCGGCCAGCGCAATTCGTTTCATCAATTCCCTCCTCCCGATGCTGCTTCTGCACACCTGTTCCGGTGTTACAGATGCAACAATCTCCCTGAATGCAGGGGACGTCAACAAGAAGCCGTGCCGTCCTGCGGCAGCGGCGACCGACATGAGGTCGACGGGGTCCTTGCGCTCGTGATCGGGACGAGGCTGGTATCTGGTATTAAGGGGTCGACTGGAGGAGCGTGGATGCGGCTTGCCGGGACACGAAATTCTCGGCAGCAAGTGTAGGGTGGGCAAAGCGCAGCGTGCCCACCATTCTCGGCAACGCCCGCGGAAACATGGTGGGCACGGCGCAAACGCGCTTTTGCCCATCCTACGCCTCCTTACCTTTCCCGCTCCGGCACGCGCGTGATCTTGGCTCCGAGGGCGTTGAGGCGCTCCTCGATGCGCTCGTAGCCGCGCTCGATCTGGTCGGCATTGTTGATCGTGGAGGTGCCTTCGGCGCAGACGGCGGCGAGCAGCATCGCCATGCCGGCACGGATGTCGGGCGAGATCATCGAGGCGCCGCGCAGCCGGCTCGGCCCCGCCACGATGGCGCGGTGCGGGTCGCACAGCACGATACGGGCGCCCATCGAGATCAGCTTGTCGACGAAGAACATCCGCGACTCGAACATCTTTTCGAACATCAGGATCACGCCGTCGCACTGGCTCGCGGTGACGATCGCGATCGACATCAGGTCGGCCGGAAAGGCGGGCCAGGGCTGGTCCTCGAGTTTTGGCACGTGACCGCCGAAATCATCCTTGATCTTCAGCGTCTGCTCGGACGGCACGATCAGGTCGTCGCCCGCGACCTCGCAGACGATGCCGAGCCGCTCAAAACCCATCCGGATCGAGCGCAGATGCTCGATGCCGGCGCGCACGATGCGCAGGGATGAGCGGGTCACGGCGGCCAGTCCGATCAGCGAGCCGACCTCGATGTGATCGGGCTGGATCGCGTAGCTCGCGGTTCCCAGCGTCGATGATCCCTGCACCACCATGGTGTTGGTGCCGATGCCTTCGATCTGCGCGCCCAATGCGACCAGGAAATGCGCGAGATCCTGCACATGCGGCTCGGATGCGGCATTGCGCAAATAGGTCGTGCCTTGCGCCGCGACGGCTGCGACCAGCGCGTTCTCGGTGGCGGTGACGCTCGGCTCGTCGAGAAAGACGTCGGCGCCCTTCAGCCCCGTCGCGCGAAATTGAAGCCGGTCGGTCGACGACACCGTGGCGCCGAGCTGCTCGAAGGCCAGGAAGTGCGTATCGAGCCGGCGGCGGCCGATGACGTCGCCACCGGGCGGCGGCAGCGCCACCTGGCCGCAGCGGGCGAGCAGGGGGCCGGCGAGCAGGATCGAGGCGCGAATCCGTGCACAGAGATCCGGATCGAGATCGGCGGCGCGGATGCTCTTGGCATGGATCGCCAGGCGATTGCGGCCACGCCATTCGGCCGACGCGCCGACCGAACGGATCAGTTCCACCAGCGTCTCGGTGTCGCGGATGCGCGGCACGTTGTCGAGCGTCACCGGATGTTCGGTGAGCAGCGCCGCCGCGATGATCGGCAGCGCGGAGTTCTTGTTGCCGGAGGGCTCGATGGCGCCCTTCAACCGATGGCCGCCTTCGACGATGTACTGGATCGGCGCGCGCACGGTTCCGTGCTTCCGAACTTCGTGATCCATGGCGCTCCTCTCAGACGTGACCAAAGCCACCGCTGCAGGGCAATGGAGGCTTTCTCATCAATCCCCGCTGGTTAGCAGATTTGCCCAGCTTATCTACCGAAAAGCTCGGCGGCCGGTCCCATTTTTCCGCGGCGGAAAGCCAGTCACACGATCCGCGCAATCGCGGGCGTGCGCAGCAGAACGCCCGCCGCCAGATAGCACAGCGCGCAGGCCGCCGAGCCGGTGACCAGGAACTTGACCAGCGCGGGCGCCGCGACGTCGCGCCAGGCCACCGCCACGCCGACCAGAATCGGCGGATGGATGATGTAGATCAGGAAGGCGCGGCGCGCGAGGCGCGTCCAAAGGCCGTTCAGGACGGCGAAGCGCCGCTGGAAGAAACACAACAGTCCGAGGATGAAGCCCAGAGCGACCAGCGGCTCCCAGAACGCGTAGAGCAAGGCTTGGGGGTTGAGACCGCCCTCGGATCGACCGGGAAACAGGTGGAAGTGCATGTCGAGAAGGCCCGCGAGCGGAAAGACCGGACAGGCGATCCAGGCCACGCGCAACCACAATTGCTTGGACGCTTGCGGAATCCGCTCGAGCCATTTGCCGCTTGCCGCCGCGCAGCCGGCGGCGAACAGCGCGATGTAGGAGGCGAAATAGCCGAGCTGCAGAAAGGCGACGTTGACGCCGACCGGCCACACCAGGCGCAAGAGAAATGCCGAGAGGCCGGTGAGGAGCGCGCCAGCAAGCAGAATTGCGTTGGAGGGAAATGCCTGCTGCGCACCTGCCGGCGGCGCCGGCTTGCGCGCCAGTCGCCAGGCCAGCCAGACGGCGGCGAAGATCAGCAAGGCCTCGGCGAACCACAGCGGGCCGGGTTCGAACCGCGCGTGCATCCACAGATAGGCGAACACGGTCGCGAAGGAGCGTCCCTTGGCGGTCTGGGCCAGCGCGACCGTCAACGGGTGAAGCAGCAAAAAATAGACCAGAAGCGGCATGCCGAGCCGGATCACGCGCTCGCGGACGAAACCACCGGCGCCGTGACGATCGAATGCGGCCGGGGTAAAGTAGCCCGACAACAGGAAGAACAGGCCCATGAACCAGGCCTGGTTGATGGTACAGAACAGGATCAGCAGCAAGCTGCCCAGGGAAGCCGACGGCTCGATCTCCTTGTAGTACCAGCCGCCGATCGCGCCATAGGTGATGGCGGTGTGGTGAAACACCACCAGCAGCGTCACGGCCGCGCGCAGCGCGTCGATGCCGCCGTTGCGCACCTTGGCGCCGGCCTTGGCCGGGTTCTGTGCGGACCGGCTGACCCGCGCGGGATGATCGCTTTCATGACCGTCAAGTGACAGTTCGCGCGCGGAAAGGTCCGTTGCCATGGCTCGATCTCCCGCGAGCCGAATAGCACAGAAGCGCGGCAGCAGAGGATCAGATCTTCACGGGTTTGCCACTTGACGCCGATTCGGTTGCCGCATCAGCCAAAACCAGCGCTTTCAGGCCATCCTCGCCATCGGGGCTCGGCGCCCG
>Ga0210386_10005312_pt1 | contig 10486 bp, 8 predicted proteins | sample IncBWH32OmetaG_FD_160091 | JGI IMG/M metagenome (GOLD analysis project Ga0210386, IMG submission 160091) | Forest soil microbial communities from Barre Woods Harvard Forest LTER site, Petersham, Massachusetts, United States - Inc-BW-H-32-O ... | reverse complement strand
AGCGCAGCACGCGCAAGGTCATCCTGGCCCTTCTGCACTGCAAGTTCCGCCTTGCGCCTCCACTCTGCCGCCTGCTGTTCGTGCTCCACCTTCTTCTTCTCCAATAGGTGCTGATCGGCAATCGCAATCGCCACCTGCGTCTTCACCTGTAGGAGTTGATTTTCCATATCCAGGACAACCTGCTTCAACATCCGCTCCGGGTCCTCGGCCTTCTCTACCAGGTCATTCAGGTTCGCTCTCAACAGCGTGCTTACTCTATCCAGTAACGTCATACAATCCCCTCCTCGCTTCCGAACTTTGATCCTCAAATCCCTCTTCACTGGAATCGCGCCACTAGTTCGTCGTTGGTTTCGCGGTTCCTTGCTTTGCTGCCCCCTGCTTGGCGGCCGGCACAATCTCCCCCATCTCTTTCATCATTTCTTTCGTCATTACCTGACTTCGTTCCGTCACCTTGCCCATCACCATGGGCATGTATTCCTTTGCGATGACAGGCTGCGCATTCAGCAGATGCTGCCCTGCCGGTGAACTGTAAAACGTGATCAGCCCATCCACATCGTCCTTGCTAAGGTGCTGTTGATAGATCGTGGTCATGTCGGCGAGCATCTCGTCGGGAGGATAGAGATCCATCGCCTTTCCGACGTATTTGCTCATCACCTTTTGCATGGCATCGCGCTGTTCGGGAGTGAGCCTCGTCCCCGCCGGCAAATTCGCCTCTGTCTGCTGCATCGCGGATTTGATCTGCTGCTGAACCATACTCGGCACGATCTGGCGCATCGACTGCATCTGCTCGCGAATCCGCATCACATCAAACAGCTTCGCCAGCTGCTCCTTGGTCGGTTGTTGATCCAGAGGAATAGCTGCCGCTGGAGCCTGTCCAGCTTGTGCCGTCGGACTCGTCTGCTCCGTCGCCGTTGGACTCTGCGCATATGCGACTGCTGAAGTGGCAAAGACGGCTGCGGCCAAAATCATCATTGTACGAAAACCAGAAATCATGCTCTTCATCCTTCCTTCCGGCTAGCGTGGCGAAGGCCCTTCCGCTCTCGCCACGTGCCTGTTGGACGATCCTCAATGCCACCTTACTGCTTACTCGCGTCGCCGTTGACCGGCTTCTCCTTCGCCGGCTTGTCCTTGATCGCCTGCACATTCGACATCAACTGCTTGATGTCCATACCGCTCAGCGCTTCGAAGAGAGCCGGCACCTGCGCCGCGATCTTCGTCATATCGCCCGTGATTTTATTCACGCCCGCAGCTCCGTCGTTGCCCGTCGACACGATGGTGATCTTATCGACCTTGCTCAACGGCTCGGCCATGGCGCGGACCACATCGGCCATGTTGGTCAGCAGCTTGTCGACCACCGCAGCCTGGTTCCACTCCTGGTAAGCCTCGGCCTTCACGTTCATCGCCTTGGCTTCCGCCTCACCTTTCTGGAAGATGATGCTGGCTTCCGCCTCGCCCTGCGAACGAATTGCAGCAGCGCGGCCTTCCGCCTCGGTCGTCAGACGAGCCTTTTCCGCAGATGCGAGATTCTCAATCCGCTGGCGCTCGATTTCCGCTCCCTTTAATACGGTCGCAATCAGTTCCTTTTCATGGCGCAGAATTTCTGCTTCCTGCACCTTGATCTGGCCTTCTTTCTCGACCTGCTGAACCTTCACTTGCTCAGCCGTCACCTGTTGCAGCATGACGTTGGTCTGCAATTCGTACGCCTTGTCGGCCGTGGCCTGCTGGCGCCGGCTCTGCTCCGCATACTCAGCCTTCTTGATCTCAAGGTCGCGTTGCGCTTCTGCCTGCCGCGTCGCCGAAGCTGTCTCTGCAATCACGCGCTCCTGGTCCGCCTGTGCCTTGGCAACTGCCGATTCCCGCAATGCCGTGGCCCGTTTGATCGCCGTATCGCGTTCCGCATCCGCAGTCGCCATCTCCGCATCGCGGCGAATACGCGCAATATCCGGACGTCCCATATTCGAGATGTATTCGTTCTTGTCGCGCACTTCCTTGATCGTGAACGAAATGACTTCAAGCCCCATCTTGCCCATGTCTTCCGCGCACGTTGCACGCATGCGCTCGCCCACCATTTCCGGCTCCTTCACAATCTGCTCCACCGTCAACTGGCCGATGATCCCGCGCAGATGACCTTCCATCACCAGGCGAATCAGGCCTTCCCTCTGCGGCGGAGTCTTGGTTAGAAACTGCTCGGCCGCGGTCAGAATCGAAGCCTGGTCGCTGCGCACTTTGATCTGCGCAACAGCTTCCACCGTCACAGCCACACCCTGCTTGGTGTAGAGATCCTGCTGCGGAGCGACATCGAAACTCATTAGCTCGAGGCTCAGCTCACGGCAGTTCTCCACCATGGGAAAAATCACCGTGCCATGTCCCTTGATCACGCGAGGTCCGCGAAATCCGTACACGATCAGAGCCTCGTTCGGCCCCGCCTTGCGATACATCCTGGCCAATATCCCCATCACGAAGATGAGCCCCAATACACACAGCCCGACAATCAGAACAAGTTCTGGTTTCATTCGATCCCTGTCCTTTCAACAGGGGTTGAATTGTTGATGGTTTCACTTCAGTTCACAGGTTCAGTGAACGGTGATCAGCGCGAATCAGCCTGATCGCTGACCCCCTGATCTCTGATCCCTGTTGCCTGTCTTTCTTGGAAACAACTTCGCCAACAATCCCAGCAGAAAAATCCCTACCAGGATGCCCATATCCGCAATCAGCACGGTTGAGTTCGTCATTTGAATCCCGGTCCTTCGGCCGGGCACAACCCGTTGCGCCACTCACGTCCATCTAGCGACTTGTAGTCTGCTTTTGATCACTGCTCACCGACAAATGACCACTCGCGTCCAAATCCTCCCACCTCTTCACATACGCGACCCCCTTCTCGTAGCGAATCACGTACACCTCCTCCTCTTTCGCGAGTGCCGCGCCATCCTCCGAGCGCGCAATCGCCGACCGCGTTGCGCCCAGTTGCTGGTACATGATCTCGCCCGTACCTCCCGAGCGAATTGGCGCCGACACCCGCCCCACCACACCCACAACGTCCGTTTCGTCCGCCGTCAGTTCGCGTTCGTGCGGCATCAGCACCCTGGTCAGAAAGACGAAGATGATCGCTCCGCCCGCAATGCCGCAAATCGCAGCCAGTACCACCACAACACCCGCGACAAAGCTTCCATACTTCGTCAGCAGGTACCCCGCCGCGCCAAACCAGCAGAGAAAAATCATGATCGAAAACGCGTTCCACCACGGAACCTCTGGCCCACTGCTGCTTGAACCTGCTCCGCCGCTCGCTGGATGTGAAACGCCTGCGCCGCCGTGCGGCATATGGGGAACATGCCCCGCATGCGGCACATGAACGTGCGGCACGTGCACATGGCCTCCGAAATGCCCCATCCCACCCAGCAGCGAGATGAAACTCAGCATCAACCCCGCAAGAAAGCAGATAAGATAAAACGTCTCCCAGTTCATCTCCATGCCTCCAAATGACCAGCCAAATGGCTTCGCCGCGATACCGAGTCCCGACGTGTCAGTCCTTACGTCTCTAGTCCCTGCGTCCCCTGGTTCCAGCTTTGCCGTCTTTGCTCGCCCTGCCCTGTTCCCGGTTTCCTGTTCCGTGTCTTCGCAGCACTTCTGTCAGTCTCGCCATCAACCCGGGAGTCTCCAGAATTGCCTCAAGCAGCAACAGGCACTCTCGCGTCCGCTCGTTCTTTGCTACGGTCAACAGCGCGCTCTTCAGCTCTGGATCGCGTCGGAACCGCTCCGCCCCCGACACCAGCCACTCATCAAGCTTGTCCTCCAGGCCCCGCACCTCGCTCATCAACTCCGGGTGATAGCCCTCCGGATCATCGACCAAATATCCCGGATGCACCTTGAAAAAAGTCGCCAGAATCTGGCGCGTCGTATTCGTCAGGTGCGGCCGCGCTCCACTCTCGATCTGCGAAAGGTAGCTCTGGCTCAGCTTCGAGCCAGTTTCCGCCTCGATCGCCCGTGTCAGTTCCAACTGGCTCATCGCCCGGCTCATGCCCCGCAAGCTGCCTTCCACCTCGCGCAGATACTTGATTTTTTCGCCAAGCTTCATCGATCCGTCCGCGATCAGCATTCAAAACTTCTAATTACCCAATCGCAAATTGCAATAACACTATCGCAATCCGTAATAGACGTCAACAAAAATCGGCACCTCGTCGTAACTGGCTAATTAAAAATCACTTAAACATGGATCATCTTCGGGCTCGAGGGCGAAAATGCGGCTGCTACTCACGGCGCAACGATTCCATCGGATCAATTGAGGCTGCTCGATATGCGGGTAACAGGGTAGCCAAAAGCCCGGTTGCCGCCAGCACAGCAAACGCAAAGCTCAATGCCCACAAGTCTGTCGAGGCGGCACCGTACAGCAGCTTCCGTGCCGCAAAACCAGTTGCCATTGCCATGGCTGCTCCGGGAATCGCACCAGCGGCAAGAATGCCAAACGTCTGCTTGAGAAACAGCGCTCTCACCTGGTTTCGAGTGGCGCCGAGGGCCATCCGAATTCCGATCTCTGCCGTCCTTCGCGCCAGCCGAAATGACAGCAACCCGTAAAACCCCAGAGCCGCAACCGCCAGCGTCAGCCCCCCGAACACCGTCGTAAGCCGCGCAAGCAACGCCTCGGTGGAAAGCCCATCGGCGAACTGCACATCGAGCGGCACGATCTCTGTCACCGGCAAAGCCGGAGCGAGCTGGCGTAGCGCGTCACGAATCTCCGCCGGTAGCACCTCCAGTGAACCGTCCGCCCTTACGTCGATCGTCTGCACCGGTTGCGGATTCTGGTTCAGCGGCATGTACACCATCGGTGGCGCATCGGCGCGCAACCCATCCACCAGTGCATCGGCCACTTCGCCCACAATCAGAAAGCTGTGATCCTCGTGATACCCGACCCAGTGTCCAATCGGGCTTGTTTCGCCAAAGAGCTTCCGTGCGTAGGCGCGATTTAGAATCGCCACGTTCTGCGAGTGCTCATTGTCGCCATCGGTAAAGTCTCTGCCTTTCAGTAGCGGAATTCCCATGGTGCGAAAGTATCCCACGCCCACATGATCTTCTTCGCCATGCATCTGCGCTTCCGCCACGTTTGGTCTTCCATAAACGTGAAGAGCTGTATTCCACCCGCACTGAGGAATGGAGCACATCTGCACCGCTGCGTCGCGCACTCCGGGCAAAGCCTTAAGCCGCTCAATCACCTGCGCGTAGAACGGCGGCAGGCTCGTCTCACGCTCAGCGAAGCCTGTGCTCCGCATATCCAGATTGACTGCGAGGATGTGGTCGCGGTTCATCCCCGCATCAACGTGAGAGAGATTGCGCAGCGTCTGTCCGAACAGCGCCGCGGTGCAAACCAGCAGAAGCGAAAAACTCACCTGGCTCGCCAACAGCACGTTCGACCATCGCTGCGCCGTCCTGCTGCGGCTGGGCAGGTTGCCGACCCTCGATTTCGCTGCGTTTGCGAAACTACTGCGTGTGTGCAGCCACGCAGGTAGCAGCCCAAAACCCAACAGCGTTAACAGCAGTGCCAGAGCGCCGACCATGTACACAGCAACACCCATGTGCAGGTCCATCGCAATTTCCTGTTCCCGGCTCGATGCCCAGTGCAACAGCAGGGCGCTCGCAACTCGACCGGTTACGAAGGCCATTGGTCCGCCCACCGCCGCCAGCAACACGGCCTCCGCTGCAACCTGGCGGAGTACTCTCGCCCGCGCCGCTCCCAGTGCGATACGGATGGCAATCTCGCGTTCCCGCTGCAGCAGCCGTGCCATTTGCAGATTGGCTAGATTCAGGCAACCCACTAGCAGAATCACGCCTGCCATCGTCATCAGAATGGTCAGTGGCAGCGTGTAGCGCATCCGCAGGCTTCCCTGGCCGTTTCGCGCCGACACCAGCTGAACGCGCGATGCGCGCACCTCGGCGCGTACCTGTGCGTCCCTTGCCGCGTCCGCCATCATCGCGACATCCGGTGCCAGCGCCGACATCCATTGCGCGGTCGCCTCGGCCCGGCTCTGTTCGGGTACGCGTGCCAGCACCCATAGCCAGAAAATTGTCGGTTGTGTGCCCCACGGGCGGCCGAGAGTCACGTCATATCCCGGTCCGAGCGAATCAAACCACGTCCCGAATCTTCCCGTACTTTGCGCGGCAAGCGGCAGCCACACGTCTGGCGAGATGCCCTGCATGACTCCGTTGAACCCCTTCGGTGCCACGCCAACGATTACGATTGGTACTCCGTTGAGTGTGGCGCGTCGTCCAATTGCCGATCGATCTGCGCCGAATCGCTCCTTGAAAAATCCGTAGCGAAGAATAACGGGAAATTCCGATTGATTCCTGTCCTCCTCCCCATTCTGAAAAAAGCGCCCGGCGGCCGGCGACAATCCCAGCGTGCCGAAGAAGTTGTCCGAAACCATTTGGAAATCGATCCTGCGCGATGTTCCATCCGCCTGTTGCAAAACGCCTGCCCCAACCCCAGAGCGCGCAAATACGGGGACTTTCTCCCCCGATGCCTGGCGCAACCGGCGGTAGGCGGGATAAGAGACGAACCACTGCCCATCAAATGGCGACTTCAGCGCGCGGATCGAATAGATTTGATCTGGTTCGCGCACCGGAAGATGGGCGAACATTACTCCATAGAGCAATTGGAATACTGCGAGGTTCGCGCCAATGCCAAGTGCCATTGTCAGTACGGCAGTCGCTGCAAACCCCGGCGATTTTCGCAGCTGTCGCAGGGCATACCTCAGATCGAATGCTGCCGTGGTCGAGCCAAACAAGTTTCCCTGCATATCAATCGCCATAAGACTCCCCAGCGAACTTGCCGGATCACGCGAAAATGCCGACTACCAAAATTCGGATTGAGATGACGTTAAACTGTCGATCCTTTCCCTTCAAGCCCCAGACATGCGAAGGCCCTCCAGCCATCAAGCCGGAAGGCCCTCTAGGGTACTGCCCCAACCCACCTACGCTGTCACTGTCCGCGTAGGCTTGGATCCCCACAGCCCGTAATAGGCGATGAAGAGATAGCAAATCAGCGGAATCACGAACGCATGCTGGATGCCGAACTTGTCGGCCGCCGCGCCCAGTGCAAGCGGCACAATCGCGCCGCCTACAACCGCTGTCATAATCAGTCCCGATCCCTTGCTGGTCATCGGCCCCAGGCCCTTGATCCCCAGCGCAAAGATATTCGGGAACATAATCGAATTGAAAAATCCACAAATCACGATGGCCCAGATTGCCACCTGACCGCTTGAAAACATGGAGACAAGCACGAAGAGGGCGGCGGCGAATCCAAATCCTCCCAGCAGTCTTCCAGACTTGATCTTGGTAAGTACCCACGACCCAAGCAAGCGGCCAATCAGCGCGCCGCCCCAATAGAGCGAAACCAGGAATGATGCCGTCTTGGCGCTGTCAACACCCTGCGTCTTGAAGTAGTTCACAGCGATCGACGCCAGTCCCACCTCGACGCCGACATACAGAAAGATTCCAACTGCACCCAGCACCGTGTGTCGATAGCTCCAGATGCTGCGGCCCAGGATTGGATCACCCTCTTTGGCTGGCCTGAACTCCTGCGTCTGCGAAATGTGCGGCAGATGCATGAACGCCACCGCCACGCCGAGAATCAGCAGCCCCGCGGCAATTGCGATGTACGGTCCACGCACCGTATTGGCGACGGCCGCTTTCGTTGCCGTGCTCGCCGGATCCGTTAGGATGTACGCTCCCGCTACCAGCGGCGCAATCGTGCCGCCCAGTGAGTTCAGTGCCTGCGCGAGCGTCAAACGCACCGGCGCGCTATGCTCTGGCCCAAGAATCGCCACATAGGGATTTGCCGCCGTCTGCAGAGCCGTCACCCCTGCTCCGACAACGAACACCGCCGTTAGAAACAGCGGAAAGTTCACCATCTTCGCTGCGGGAATAAACAGAAGACATCCCACCACCTGGATGAACAGCGAAACCACCATCGTTCGCTTGTATCCGATCGTCTCAATCAACTTCGAAGTCGGCGACGAGAACACGAAGTAGGCGAGGAAGAAGGCCGACTCCGCCAGCATGGCCCACGCATACGGCAAGTCGAAGATTGACTTCAGGTGGGGAACCAGCGCCATGTTCAAGTTGGTGATAAACCCGAAGATAAAGAACAGCACAGCGACCGTGATAAAGGGTCCGGTATAGTTCGGCGTTGTTGCAGCCGCTGCCGGTGTAGATCGAGTTGCCATAGGTTGTTTGCTCCCCGCTTCCTCAAAGAATTCTGCCCCGTTCGGGCTGTCGTCCTGTCCTGGGTGAAGGACTCCGGATCATGAACAATCGATCTTTCGACCGTCAGGCATTGCGACCGTCACCTATAACCTTGCGAATGGTCGCAATTTGTTCCCCACAACACTATACGTAAAACCCCAAATTGGGGAAGTGATGCCGCCAAGCGGTGCGAAATCCTCCCCGCAGGACCCATTGACTTCGTGCGAAGTCTCAACATTTCCGTCCTTCTTCCGCTTCTCGTCTCGCTGCGAATCCCCTTCAAAATGCCGTATCCTCAAGAGAAGGCAAGGAGACGTACCGTGGCAACCACCACACTCAGCAGCGCCAAATTAAAAAAAGTTCTGTCCGCCCTCGAAGCCAACTGGCAAGCCGAGATGGAGGGCTATTACACCTACAAGACCCTCGCCGACCGCGACTCCGACCCCGTCCGCGCCCAGGTATTGCGTCACCTCGCGGGAGCCGAGTGGGAGCATGCCGCCCTTTGGCACGGCCGCATCGTCGAACTTGGCGGTTCCGAGCCTGTCTATTCCGGAAATCCCGGTGGCGAAGCCAACTCCCTTGCCAACCGCGCCGGCGGAGTCCGCATGGCCCTGCGTCGACTCGAAATCGAAGAGAGCCGCCACATCGCCAACTACGGCAAACAGTTGAAAGAACTCGGCGACGAAGGCTCCATCGCCATTCTCGACCACGTCATCGAAGACGAGAAAGACCACCACCGCGAACTCGGTTCGCTCCTCCGCGGCCACTACCAGGCCCCTGCCGGCGCTCCCAAAGTCGACCCTCAGGCCGTCCTCGACGAACTCCTTGCCAAGCGTGCCCAGGGCCGCAAGCAGCCCGGAGCATGGATCGGAGACGCCATCTACGGTGTCAATGACGGCCTCGGCGCCATCTTCGGCATTGTCTCCGGTGTCTCCGGCGCTACTGCAGGCGACAGCAAGTACGTGCTCCTGGCTGGCCTCTCCGGCATGATCGCCTCAGCGCTCTCCATGGGTTCCGGCGCCTACCTCGCCGCCAAAAGCCAGCGAGAAATCTACCACGCTGAAATCTCTCGCGAGCGCGAAGCCATCCAGATGAACGCTCCTGAAGCCCGCGAACTCCTCTCGCTCTACTACCAGGTCAAGGGCCTGCCCGAGGCCGACGCCGATCACATGGTCAACCACATCGCCAGCGACCCCGAGCAGATGCTCCGCGCTCTGGCCAGCGAACGCCTTGGCACGTCAGAAGAAGCGCTTTCGAACCCCCTGGTCTCTGCCACCTCAGGCGCTCTATCCACTGCCGTCGGCGCCATCATTCCCATCATCCCGTTCTTCTTCCTTAGCGGAGTCCCCGCCGTGGTCGCTGCCGCCATCGTCTCGCTCGCCGCACACTTCGCTGTTGGCGCCGCCAAGAGCCTCATCACCATCCGCTCCTGGTGGTCCTCCGGTTTTGAGATGACCATGGTTGGCGCAGTCGAAGGCGCAGTCACTTACGGTATCGGTATTCTCCTCGGTAAGGGCGGAATGTAGTGGCTGGCTTCGTCCCTCTCGGCGATGCATCGCGTCCGCCGACCCGCTTCGCGGCCGTCACCATCCTGATCATTCTTCTCAATGTCTGGGTGTTCTTTCAGGAGTTGACCTATGGCGACCCCTACGTCTGGACGTGGTCTGCTGTCCCCATCCGCATCATCCACGGCCATCGCCTCGTCACGTTGCTGACATCCATGTTTATGCACGCCAGCTGGATGCACATCATCGGCAACATGGTTTACCTGTGGGCCTTCGGTCGCGAGATCGAGAACGCGATGGGCTCCTTTCGATTCGCTGTCTTCTATCTCATCGGCGGCGTCGTCGCCATGTCCGCGCAGATCCTCGGCGACCCCTTCTCCCGCATCCCCTCCCTGGGCGCCAGCGGAGCCATCGCCGCCGTCATGGGCGCGTTCCTCATCACGTTTCCCCGCGACCGCATCCGCACCTTCGTCTTCTTCTTCATTTTTTTCCGGATCACCCTGATTCCCGCCGCCCTTCTCATCGGCTTCTGGTTCATCATGCAGGTCCTCAACGTCGGAGTGGTCGCCCAGGCAAAAACCGGCGGAGTCGCCTACCTCGCCCACATCGGCGGCTTCCTCTTCGGCGTAGTCACCGCTCGACTATTCGTCAACCCCCAGCGCATGACCTACCGCCGCTTCAGCTAACCTCGAAGTCAATCTAAAGGGTGTCATCCTGAGCGAAGCCGAAGGATCTGCGGTTGCTGGGTG
>Ga0210386_10005309_pt1 | contig 10491 bp, 12 predicted proteins | sample IncBWH32OmetaG_FD_160091 | JGI IMG/M metagenome (GOLD analysis project Ga0210386, IMG submission 160091) | Forest soil microbial communities from Barre Woods Harvard Forest LTER site, Petersham, Massachusetts, United States - Inc-BW-H-32-O ... | reverse complement strand
GCTGGACAGCGACTTGGTGACGGCTATAATTTCGCCTGATTTGACCACGCAAGAAACGACTTCTCAAAACCTAACAGTCAAGGATATACAGGTTACAAGTCCTGGTTTCTCGGGCACCGTATACGGTATCGGTTTCGTCCAGAGCCTCGGTTCAACGGATGGTGGCAGTTATATATCGGGGGCTCAGACCGTAGAGCTAGTGTACGCTCCTAACCTTGCTGTTGGCGATACCACCGAGGCGCAAGCTGCCGCGCAGCTTAGTAACCTGCAACCTGCTAGCACGGCCGCTATCTGCCTGACTGATGGTCAACGCTACGCCCAGATTGTCCTCGGTACCACCAACGGCAATCCCTTATCCGCTTCAGTCCAGGTGGAGACCACATGTTAGCTAGGCGCCATAAGCTTACTAGTCGCGGCGATACTATTGTTGAAGTCATGGTAGTGCTGGCGGTACTTGGCATGGCAATCGGCGTATCGTACGCTACCGCTAACCGCAGCTTGGACAATACCCGCCAAGCCCAGGAAAACTCTCAGGCTACCGAGTATGTTCAGTCCCAAGTCGAAGCGTTACGTTACTTAGCCCCTAGCAGCAGCACGAACCCGAGCGACAATGTGCGCCAGCTGAGCGCTTACTGTATCCACGATCCAACGAGCGCGACGCCGATTACGCTGGCTGCTAGTCCGACCGGCTGCTCATTCGGCTCGTTGCCATACACAGTCGTGATCTATAGCTGCGACGACATAACGACCGCTCCCTGCGATTCGCCTAACATAACGAGCGGCAGTGACACCTTCGTCGTGCAGGCTACATGGCCTGACGTGCTTGGCCAGGGAACTGATACGGTAACAATGGCCTACAGGGTACACCCGCAATGATGACGCTAACAGCACTGCGGATGCCAGCTCGCCGGCCAGATAGCCAAAAACAGGCCGGTTTTACCATCGTCGAACTGATGATTGCTACGGCCATATTGTCCACCATCCTGGTATTGGTCACCATCATGATGATTAGTATTGGCAATCTCTACTACAAAGGCATCAATCAGTCACGTGTTCAAGACGATGCCCGAAGTATCTCTGATGAACTGTCACAACACCTGGAACTTAATGACCAATTCCAAGGGCCTACATCGCAATCGTACGGCGGCTTTACTGTGCAGGCTTACTGTATCGGTAACGTGCGTTATTCTTACGTGATTGGCACCCAGCTTGGTACTTCAGCCGGCCAGATAGCACACGTCCTGTGGCGCGATACGGATAGTACTGGTGACTGTTTGCCGCAAAACCTGACGCTAGCTACGCCCACCTCTTCTCCTGACACCGGCACCGAGTTAATCTCGCCTGACTCTCGTTTGATTAGTTTCTCTATAACCCGGGCCGCGGCAACCGATCCATATGTCATCGCGGTCGGCGTAGCGTATGGGGGTGACGACTTGCTGTGTAGTCCTTCGGCTCCGGGCAGTACCTGTAATACCCCGGCTACCATGAGCGCGGCTTACTTTCAGAATGGTGATTTGCTCTGCAAGGGGAATATTGGCGACCAATTCTGTGCCACAGCCAGTTTAAACACTACAGTCGTGCAACGCATTAGCGGTTCGTAGTAGAATAAGGATGGTTATGTCTAAAACGAATACACTACGCAATAACCAACAGGGGTTCGCCTCGATAGTCATCGCTTTGATACTCATTATCGTGCTGTCGCTGTTGACAGTCGGCTTCGCGCAATTAGCTCGCCGCGAGCAACAAAGCGCTCTCGACAAGCAGCTAGCCGACCAGGCCCAATACGCTGCCGAGAGCGGTATTAACGATGCTGTACTGGGTATCCAGGGCAACCCCAAGGCCAGCCCACCGATAGCACCGACAATCACGGACAGTACCACCAACGTTAATACCGATAACTGCCTCAACTCACCGCTGATTACTAGTAGTAGCAGTACGATTAGCGGCACCTATGGCGTAACGTATAGCTGCGTCTTGGTTAGCCTGGACCTACCCAGTATCCAATATGACAATGTAGGCGCTGGTTCCGGGCGCTATATTACCTTTTCGACGACTAACGCTGTCGGCAGCTTCACGGTACAGTGGGGCAGCGCGGATAATAACGACTCTTTTCCTGCTACCACCGGGACTAAATTCACTCCACTTACCACTTGGAATAGCGGTAAATACCCCGCTGTATTACAGGTTAGCATTACGCCGCTCAACGCCTTGGACCGCACTTCATTGACAAACAATACCTACACCGCCTACCTCTACCCAGCTTCCAGCGGCAGCGGCAGCGTTGCGTACAGCACTTACAGCACCTCACCGACTACCGAAGGAGCAATTGTCTCTGGCGACTGTAACTTGTCGGTTAGTACTGAATACCCCTGTCAGGCTACGATTTCTGGCATGAGTGGCGGAACGGGTCCTTACCTGGTTCATCTGGTTGATTATTATGACAGTTCAAACGTCAACATTAACGGTATAGACACCACTGGGGCAGCTCTCGTGTTTAAGGACGGCCAAGCACAGATTGATGCTACCGGCAGAGCCAAGAACGTTTCTAAGCGCCTACAAGTACGTATACCGATCAAAGCCGCCGCTACGCTGCCGAATTTCGTCATCGAGGGCCAGAGCATCTGCAAACGCTTCGATACCTATCCTGGCAGCACCACTGCTGACACATTGCCGGGCTGCTCACTCAACTAACCCGGACTAAACATTCTGAAACAGTGTCTTAGGCTTTGGTCATGGGCCTTATCTGCTAGCTATAGCTACTCTGTATGCCGGTGAAACTTCTCATGCACTGCCCGCAAGTGCGGATCGGTTACATGCGTATAAATCTGTGTTGTCGCGATATTGCTATGGCCCAACATGGCTTGTACGGAGCGCAGGTCGGCGCCATTCATCAGTAGGTCAGTGGCGAACGAGTGTCGCAGCGTATGCGGGCTAACATGCTTCGTGATACCAGCTAACAGGGCGGCCCGGGCTACGATTCGCTGCACGCTGCGGGCCGTCAAACGGTGAAAGTTCCCCGATAGATCAACCTGTTTACTGCCGCTGTAACGCACAAACAGCGGCTTGGTAGTGTCTTCGCGCTTGCGAAGATAGTGTTCGACCCACTTGGCGGCCTCCGGGCTGATGAATATGGGCCGGTCTTTCTCACCCTTACCGCGCACCATGAACTCCCGGCGCTTGAGATTAATATGGTCTCGGTCCAGCCCGACCAGCTCGCTCACTCGTAGCCCCGAACTGAAGAGTAACTCCAGTATCGCCCGGTCGCGTATGCCGCTGAGTGTCGCCAGATCCGGCTGCGCGAACAGGCGGGCCAGCTCGTCTTCGTTTAGAAAAGTAACCTGCTTGCGACGGGTCCGGGCCAGCTCGATTTTGTCAGCCGGCAGGGCAGGTATGTTACGTTTGGCGCAATATTTGAGAAAACTGCGCAGGGCAATCAAATGATAATTCTGAGTGGTTTTGCCCAGTTCGTCAGAGGTGTTAGTGCCAAGGCGGTTGAGCCACAGCCGCCATTTACGAATTAGCTCCGCGTCAATATCGCCGACCTGAATATCACCGGCGAAATCAATCAGCCGAGTCAAATAGTGGTCATAATTCTGGATGGTCTTCTGCGACCGGTTTTGCTCAATTTCCAAATATTCCAAAAAATCTGTCTTAGCCTTAGCAAATACCATAACCACATTGTACGACATCCCATCAATAAACCATGCCTCCTCAGGGGCATTCCTTGTCCCCGCATTCAAGACAAACTGATTAACATATCCCTTGGTGCTATACCGCGTGACGAGGACTGTCTGAGTCCTTTTAGGGCGAGTCCCGCAGGAACCGGAATAGTAACGAGGGATATGTTAGTAACGTTTGTCGCCCATGCGGTGGCTTTTGCCCCACTTTTGCCATCAAAAGTGGGATTAATAGAGAAGACAGTTGATTGAGACTATAGTAGTAGGTGATGTCTCTTGGGCAGTGGTTGTTCGTGTGATGTCTGAAACTAGTTCAGGATGACAAGATTCAAGGCTTTATTTGCTTTGATTGACATGACAAGACTGCCCCATCTCTGTTAGAATAAGAGTAATTAAACAAGGAAAACCATGGAACGAACCCTCATAATCCTGAAGCCTGACGCCTTGCAACGCGGTCTCATCGGCGAGATAATTACCCGTCTGGAGCGCAAAGGCCTCAAACTCATCGGCCTCAAGATGGCTGGCCTCGACGAAGCCATCCTGCGCGTACACTACGCAGAACACGTAGACAAGCCATTCTACGCCGGCCTCGAAAAGTTTATGAAGAGTTCTCCAGTTGTCCTGATGGCCTGGGAAGGTTACGAGTGTATTGATTCGGTCCGCAATCTAGTCGGTGCTACCAACCCCCGTCAGGCCGCTCCAGGATCCATCAGGGGTGACTTGGCCATCGGCACCGGCCGCAACCTGATTCATGCTTCTGATTCCAAGGCCAGCGGCCAGACCGAAGTTGGCCATTTCTTCAGCCCCAAAGAGTTATTCGAATACGACAAATCCGAGTACACTCATATCTACGAGCCCCACGAACGCCAATAAATACTAAATACAACATGACGGGACGGATAAATCCGTATACAATCTAGGCCATGTCCCTGTAGTTCAATGGATAGAATAACTCCGTCCTAAGGAGCAGATGGTGGTTCGAATCCTCCCGGGGATACCAAACTTTATTGAAAGACACTTCGATCGCGCCTACAAAAGTTTTAAGAGCGACACTTCGGTGGTCACAAACGTGCTCATGCTTGCTTAAATTACGCAGAAGTAATTTACTGGTTGCGATGCCATATAGCCCAGATTTTGAACTAGACCTTATAAGGGGGGAAGACATTGATGTCTGGCCTTGGGATTTGCAGGCCGAAATACGTTCTGTTGTCCATTCTGGTGATAACTTGCTGGATATTGGTTGCGGCACTGCCCATAAACTGCTTGAGATCGCGCCGGCAGTTCGCAGTGTTGTCGGCGTGGAGCCAAGTGCTGATATGCGCCACCGGGCGGAAGATCATATTGCTCAAGCGGCCCTGACAAACGTTACTATTGTCGAGGGCAATTGTGATGATATTCCGTATAGCGACAGCTCATTTGATGTAGTGACGTGTATGTTGGCTCCCCACGTGACCAGCGAAGTCCACCGAGTCTTAAAGCCTGGCGGGGTAGCTATCATGGAGAAATTAGGCGAGCAGGATAAAACTGTCATGAAGGCCTGCTTCCCACCAGACGACACTGGCAAACGAGGCCAACTAGAAGACCTACGACCCAACGAACGCAGAGACATATACCGTGATGAATTTGAAGCCTTATTCTCAGAGGTTACTATCCGTTCTGGCTTCTGGAGTACCTTATTAACAGCCGCCGGGCTTGACCTACTATTGGCTCAAACCCCAACTATCCGTGACTTTGACCCTATAAAAGATCAAGCCAGCGTACAACGGGTAAAAGAGCGTAGCGCACGGACAGATGGCCGGATTCTAACGACCCAACACCGGCTACTCATTATTGCCACCAAGTAACGGTTTGAGCCGGTTTAAGCTAGTGCTAAAGTGTTACAATATCCGTATGGCGGAAGCACAAGCCAAACAAACAACTGAGAAATATTTCGAAGACCAGTTCGACGACGAAGAGGTGCTGTATGTCTTCCGTAAACACCCAATAGTGATGCGTAAAGGCTTGGTGTTTGGGCTATTTGGCCCAGTGCTGGGAATTGTGCCAGCAGCCGTCAAACCAGATTTGGGTTTCGGCGTTTTCTTCGGTGGCTTACTGGCTGGCTGTTTGCTAGGGCTGATTATTTTCGCTCCGAGCTGGATCAGCTGGCATTTTAGCGTCTTCATTGTTACCGATCAACGGTTTATCCAGATTACGCAGAAGGGTTTGTTCCACCGAGCAGTGGCTGATTTAGGCCTTAGTCAGATCCAGTCAGTTAACTATGAGGTCTCGGGATTACAGGAAACGCTGCTTGGATTTGGTACAATAAAGATGCAGACATACGTGGGAGACCTCGTGATTCACGATGTGCATCATCCGGCCCGGATTCAGAAGAAGCTCCTCAGTATCCTGCGCGACGAAGGCGTTAACGCCAACGCCTATCCAGCTCCTACATCCCAGAAATCAAATCATATAGATGAAGAAACCGAAGATATCGAAGCGCTTGAAGAAGCCTAAGCGGCTGCCGAAGGTCATCCCCCGGCCGTTTAAGCGTGCCAAAGCGCCCGAAGAGCGGGTTAGCGAGGCTTTGAGCACTGTACCGCGCATTACCAACGAAACGGTTGGCGAGCACCGCGAAGAAGTACTATCTAGCGCCCGCAAGTATATTTACCCCCTGCAACACTCCAAGCACCACGTAGTGCGGACGTCTATTATCCTCCTTGTCTTGGTCGTCGTCGGCTTCCTGGGTGTTTGTAGCTTAGCGTTGTACAAATTCCAGACAACATCCGGCTTCGTCTATGATGTGACGCGGGTACTGCCGTTTCCGGTCGCCAAAACAGGCAAGACATGGGTCGGCTACGAATCGTACCTGTTCGAATTGCGCCGCAACATGCATTATTATCAAACGCAGCAACAGGCTGACTTCTCGACCAAAGATGGCCAAGCCCAGTTGACCCGTCTCAAGCAACAAGCTCTAGCCCAGGTTATCCAGGATGCCTACGTCAAGCAGTTGGCGTCCCAATATGGTGTGAAGGTTAGCGATCAGACCGTCAACAATGAGCTAGCGCTAGTGCGCAGCCAGAACCGGCTGGGCAGTAGCGACCGAGAATTCCAGACAGTACTCAGTGATTTCTGGGGATGGGACGAAGCTGACTTCAAGCGTGAGCTGAAGCAGCAGTTGCTCCAACAAGCCGTTGTAGCCAAACTCGATACGGCGACCACTGCTCGAGCCCAAGCCGCACTGCAGCAGCTAATGGGTGGGGCACAGTTCGCTACCGTGGCGACTCAGGCTTCTGACGACCTCACCACCAAAGCCAACGGGGGTGAGTACCCAACGACGATTACTGCTAACGACCCCAACCTGGCACCGGCGATTACCCAAGCGCTCTTCCAGCTGCAACCCGGCCAGATTTCTGGCATCGTTAACAGTGGTTATACGTTGGATATTCTCAAGGTGATTGACGCCAGTGGCGGCACCATTCACGCGGGGCACATTCAGTTCACGTTCCAGCCTATCACCGTCTACACTCAGCCACTCCAAGCTAAACATCCGCCACACGACTATATTAAAGTCTAACCTGGCTGTTTGCTTTTTCTCTATTGAATTGCTATGATTACCCCTGTCTTTCGCAATTAAGGCCGCGAAAACCAAAATTGTGAAAAGCAGCGCTTTTTGCAATTTTGAGAGACGAGGGCTCGTAGTGAAGAGGCCTATCACGCCTCCCTGTCACGGAGGAGATCGCCGGTTCGAATCCGGTCGGGCCCGCCAATTCGGATTTGAGGTCCTGTTTATCAACAAGTCGTATGGCTTTCTAGGGGTAAATAGGACCTTTCTGTTACTCAGTTGCCAGTTCGAACCTAGCTCTAGCAACATCTTGCTCTTATCCTGCTCCGACGCTTTATCGAAACTATCTACTAGGGACGGTAATCTCAAAAAGAAATTTTCTGCTAGTTCTAACCATGTTTTGGCATCGTATGCTGTATTGCTAAGCTGTTGGGTGGTTCTATCTAGGGTGGATTGGTATTCTGCTCGATAGTCCTGAAACTCTTTGGGCGTGATTTCATTCTCGAGCCGCATGCCTAGCAGTCTGTTCAACTTCTTCTTCGCATCGGCTTTGTCTTTTTCCCAGACCTCTATCTTGGTGTTGCGATTCTTAAGCTGTTCTAGGTGGAATTTACTGAGCAGTTTAAGACAATAATCTGCTTCCTCTCGAGAGATTTTAATATTCGCAATAATATCCCTGATCTCTATTTCAATATCTTTTGAGCTAATTTGTGGTTCTTTACACTCTATAGAACGACTCTTCTTTGTGCATGTATAGAAAACGTATTCAGCTGAGCCGCCTCGTGCTAGCTTCTTAGGTTTGGTGTAGGCAGTAATGTTGAACTTGCATGTTCCGCAGAGGAACAGCCCTTTGTAGGGATAAAAGCGGCCGCTTGTCGTTGCTGGTTGAGAACTGTGTCGTCTAGCCCAGCCCATTCTAACCTGAACTTGATCATAGAGCTCAGTTGAGATTAGAGGTTCATACGTACCCTTATGCCACTCGTCACCACCATATTTAAATACCCCTGTGTACATTCTACGTTTGAGCATATCGACTAGTGTTTGCTTACCCAAGATACAATCGTTCTTGGATCGAAGGCCTACATCCTTTGCAAAGTTTAATACTTCCTTCAGAGCGTATTTTCCGGTTGCGGCGTACTGGAATACTTTGATTACTAGCTCAGCCCTAGCTGGGTCAGGAACAATATTGCGTTCACCAGGTCTAATAATGGCGTTTATGTATCCGGTTGGCCCTGGTCCGGGATACTGACCGTGTGCTCGCTTTGCTTGAAAGCCTTCTTTTACCTGTACGCCTAGATCGTCATTATTCTTCTTGGCGAAGGCTAGTTCTATAGCTAGAAACGCTTTGTCATCTGGAGTATTACGATAAACCCGATTTGGTGTGTAAATGGCGAGCAGTTTGCCGGTATCTAAAGCGTATATAACACGCCCTCCGTCAATTGGGTTTCTCGAAAGTCTGCTTATCATCCACACAGCAATGTAACGACATTCTCCCTTATCAACGCGGTCCATCATGTCGTTAAAGACTGGGCGGCCGGGGTGTTTAGCAGAACGTTCTTCCGGCGGGAGATATATAGGTGCTAACTCATTGTTATCAATGATCTGTTTAACTTGCGTGTCCTGCTTCTCGATCGAGAGCTGCTGACGATCCTCCCTATCTTGCGCCCGACGCAGATAGACAAATACCTTGGATTTAGGAGTGTTCATACAGGTAGCCCTCGCCGATGACTGCCTTCCAGGGTATCATCAGCGAGGATTATCTGATCTGGAAGGTCTTTTTTCATAGCATGCACACCATAGCCTTGACCCTGCGACAGATCAAGTGTCTTTTCACGCTCGTGCCTGAACTCTATATCTATTAAGAGAACAGCCAAATTAAAAAGATTCAGAATGGGCTCAGGCAAGTCCTGTAAAGACTTTGCCTTTTTGAGCCGTGTTTCATAGCGGTTAAATCGACCATAGACTCCATGCATAGCGGGGCTATAGTAACCAATTGGCTATTACTTACTTTCGCGCGAAGTTTAACCGAGGTAAAAACGATTGAGCCCGATTGACTTACCGGCTGGGCTGACTAAAGGTTCCCTACATGTCGTATCTCGTTTAACTCTATCATTCAATCTACGTGCTGCATCAGAGACGGAGCGTAGTTCGTAAAATTCTGGATTAATAGAATCCCAACGAGTACGGATCTGCTTTCTGCTAAAAACTTTGCTGACTGGCTTGCCGTTGCGAAAAAGGACCTCGCAGAGCCGAGATTCATAACCCTCGGCCGGGATTTCAACAGCTTCGCCGTCTATAGTTAGGATCGGCCTTCTTGTGCCATGCTTGAGGTAGGTTAGTCTTGTAGATTTTTGAGCCAGCTCTCTTCTAAGCGTAGCTGCCATGTTGGGCGTAATTAGAATATCTGGTTGATCTGAGTCAATTTCTTGGGCTGAAACAAAACTATCTTTGCTGGAAGGCATATTACTCTATCTTACTACCGAAAGCCGCGTGAAGCCCTAAATTTGGGCATACAGGGCCATTTTCTATCGTATCTCAACAACACCTCTATTGCAGCTCTTCCACACCTTTAGATAATAGCTAAAGTGAGCTGTATATGAGCCCTAAATGAGCCCCAATCATTGCTGCATCCGCGCCCTATCCGTGCTCTTGTGCTGTTGTGAAAAATAGCTCTGAGCGTTGCCCTATAGTTGCTCTTCCGTTGCCCCTCTAACAGATAGACCCTGATTTTGCTATAATCAGCACAACGCCACATAGCGTTACTACAATTTGGCAAGACCTAAACCGAGTAGCTTATAGCGAAAGGCATGGTCGCAAATCCGGTAAAGAATACTGAGCTCGTCGTTCAGGTATCTTTACCGGTTGCGCATCGAAAGGTGCGTAGGTGTCCGAAAGGGCATCGCCTGGCGGCGGGCTTTATGTTATCTCGCTCCAGGCCTAAAAACCACAGGAGCGTAATCATGAAGCCTCGAGACTATAGTGCCGAAAACCAAGTGTCTTTTATCAAGAACAACGTCCCGAAAAAGCAGTGGATAACCGCCGGTAATAATCCTTGCGATATATGCCGGGCCAATGCCGCCCAGGGGCCAATAAACTCGAGTGATAATTTTATATCCGGGCATCTGCACGATCCTGCACATGACGGGTGTGAATGCTATGTGAACGCTGTTGATGTTGCTTTATCGGAGATGACTCAGGAGCAGCAGGATTCGTTAATAATATGGGGCAAGCCCCACGCCTGAGAGGAGGCAGTATGAGTTTATTCGATAACAT